>JAABUN010002949.1_pt1 | contig 28023 bp, 25 predicted proteins | sample 5559311 | NCBI WGS metagenome assembly JAABUN01 (sample SAMN10711877, study PRJNA513370) | rock metagenome | isolation source: Antarctica rocks | place: Antarctica: Victoria Land, Siegfried Peak sud
TTTAGTTAAAACTATCTCGCTACTATTTATTGTCAGTGTTTTTTTTAGAACGGCCTGCTATGAAATACCAGAGCTTTTTTAAATTAATAATATTGTCCTTCTTTTTGCTGAGCAACTTTGCTAGTCAAGCGCAAAAAGAGGCTAACATATGGTATTTCGGTCAACGAACCGGGTTCATTTTTTCTAACGGAACAGTCCACACTGTAGAAGATAGTGGTAATAATCTCTCTAATGGGAGCGCTGCTATCACGTTTGCCGATAGAAAATCCGGGCTATTGCTCTTCTACGGTAACGCCAAAAGCCTCTGGAACCGCGAGCATCACCTTATGCCACACGGCGATTCGTTAGCGCCACAAGGATTTAACAAGTTGCCCCAAGCGGTTTTAACGGTTCCTGCCCCAGGTAAGGAAAAACAGTATTATGTTTTCACGCTTGTAAATGACCCGACTACTGCACTGGCAGCAACAAGCTTATCTTACTCACTAATTGATATTAATCTTAATAATGGATTGGGGGACGTAGTAGCAGGCACTAAAAATCAAGTAGTAGGAGGGGGATATGGCTACCAATTTACTGCCGTTCCGCACGCTAACGGTCAAGACTATTGGGTGCTTATTCGTCGTTGGGATGAGCCAATTTTTGATACCTATCTGCTAACTGTTACGGGCATTGCACTCGCGCATTCCCAGCGCATCGGGCCAGTACAGCCGTTGCAGCCCAGTGGAGCTTCAGGTGGAGACGGTTTCCTTAAGGCTTCCCCCGATGGCAAGAAACTAGTCTATCTGGTTAGCGATTATCCGCAGCTAAGTCTATTCGACTTCAATGCTACTACTGGTCTGATGAGTCACTACCTCAGTCTGGGTAATTTACTCTCACCAGGAGGGGTATCTTTTTCGCCTGATAACTCCAAGCTTTACGTGCAAAACTATAGCCAAACCCCAAGCCCAAATTATGTTGGGGGCCGGGCTTATAATGTTATCAGCCAATATGATGTGGCAGCGGGCAGCGATGCGGCAGTTGTCGCTTCTGGGATAAGCATTCTGGTGGATAACCCAGCCACAAACATTCGAGTTGATAATCAAACATCTCAGGGCGACTATACCATGCAGCTCGGGCCTGATGGAAAGCTCTACGCCAACAGCGACTACCTCGACCCTACCATCATGCAAATAGCTGGACAAGCTAACTTTTACGTCATCAATTTTCCTAATCGCCGGGGCTTTGCCTGCAACGTGCAGTATCAAACCTTTGTATTTGACGGGGCGGGCAATACCTGTTGTGGCCTACCCAACTTCATCCAGAGCTACTTCAATAATCTGGAAAGCAACGGCCCGGCGGCGGAGCCGTGTGAATCCCTCGCTATCAGCCCGTTTCCTAATCCTACGGCAGGTAGTTTTCAACTACGAGTAGCTGCCGGCTGCTTCGCGCCCTACCAGGTTATTTTGTATGATGCGCTGGGGCGGCGGGTTTACCAGCAGGCCATTTCTACCGCGCTTTCCGAAAAGCTGGAAATTAGCTCGTTAGCCCCTGGGCTTTACTATCTGGAAGCGAAATTCCCAGATAAAACGCTTAGAACAAAGCTTACCAAACTGTGATAGTACAATTTGGTAAGCTTTGCTAGCCGAAAACCTATTGATTGGCCGCTACCTCATAAAGGTGCGCGAATACTGCAAAATAGCCGCCGTAGTGGCCGGGCGCGGGCCACGGGCCAGGTGGTCGAGGGTGCGCTGGGCCAGCAGTAGGTCGGCGCAGTCCACGGCGAGCGCGGAGTCGTGCAGCAGCGCGTCCTCGACGTCGTGCTGTTCGTCAGCTGGCAATTCGTTGTACACGTAGCGAAGCAACGTCGGGTGGGGTAAGGTTTGAATCATACAGGAGCGAATGAGCGGCCATTTTTTTCCGCAGGTTAATGAGGGCGTAACGCATCCGGCCCAGCGCGGTATTAATGCTCACGCCGGTCGCGTCAGCAATTTCCTGAAAGCTCATGTCGCCGTAATGGCGCATCAGCAGCACTTCTTTCTGGGCAGCGGGTAATTCCTGAATGAGCTGGCGCAGGTGCGCGTGGCTTTCTTCGCGCCCCAGCGCGTCGTCGGCCGACTCTTCCGAAAGGTGTAACGAATTAGCAAGCCCCATGTTGTCATCGAGGCTCGTTTGGGGCGCTCTTTTTGCGCGGCGGAAGGCGTCGATGGCCAGGTTGTGCGCGATGCGGCACAGCCAGGAGCCGAACTTGCCTTCATCCTGGTAACGCCCGCTTTTGAGGGTTTGGATGGCCTTAATGAAGGTATCCTGAGTGAGGTCGTCAGCCATGTCCTCGTCGCGTACTACGAGGTGAATGGTGGTGAAGACCCGCGCCTGGTGGCGCTGGAGCAGCTGGGCAAATGCCGCTTCGCGGCCGGCCAGGTAGAGGTCGATGAGCGCGGAGTCGCTCGGCTGCATGGGTTCCATAAAGAACTACGGGTGATAGGGTAACGTAGAGCTTTCGGTCGATAGTGTGCAGCGGTTGAAAAAAGGTGGAGTGAGCTAAAGATGAGCCCGCGATAATCAAGCCAAATGTAACAGGCAACGCCCGGATTTTACAAGTGGCTAGTATGCTGGCGAAATTATTTTTTTGCCATTTCGCCCATTTAGGCAAGTTCGAACCGCAAAGATAACCAACTACCGCCGGGCGGCCGCGTAGTAGCTGGTGCTGCATTGGCCCTACCCCCTATTAGTATGCCTACTTACCTCGCCCTGCACTACTGGGCCGGCTCCGGCCGCGAATTTGATTTGCTGCTGCCTCACCTGCCTGCGGGCAGCCGCCTGCTGGCGCCCGACCTGCCCGGCTTCGGGGCGCAGGCCGCCCCGGCGGGATTCGACTACTCGGTGGCCAGCTACGCCGACTGGGTAGCGCACTACATTGCGGAGCAACAAGTAGCTGATTACCATATTATTGGCCACAGCATGAGCGGCAAGATAGCGCTGGCGCTGGCGGCGCGCCATCCGGCTGGCCTGCGCGGGCTGCTGCTGCTCGCGCCCTCGCCCCCTACCCCCGAACCCATCACCGATGCCGACCGGGCGGCCAGCCTGGCGGCCTATGGCAAGCCGGAAGAAGCTGAAAAGACGTTTTATAAAATCACCAACCGGCCGCTGCCCGCCGAGTGGCACGAGCGCGTGGTAGCCGACAACCTGCGCACCACCCGCGCCGCCTGGGATGCCTGGCTGCAAAGCGGCTCGCGCGAGGACATCTCGGCCCTGATGCCCCAGGCGCAAGTGCCCTGCCGCCTGCTGGTGGGCGAAAACGACCGCGCCATTCCGCTGGATGCCCAGCGCCGCCAGACGCTGCCGCTCCTACCCCCCGGCTCGCCGCTGGTGGTGGTGCCCGGCGCCGGCCACCTGCTGCCGCTGGAGGCGCCCGAGTTGGTAGCCCGCGAATTAGTAGGCTGATTTTTAGTTGGTTATTAGTGGGCAGCTGAATTAAGCAGCGTTTTTCCGGCAAGCTAAAGCTTACCCTACATTTTTATGTCTACTTACCAAAACCCGGTGCTGGATGCGGATTTTCCAGACCCCAGCATTGTGCTGGCGCCCGATGGCTATTACTACGCCTACGGCACGCAGACCAAGCGGGAAGGGGTAATAATCAACTTCCAGGTGGCGCGCTCGCGGGATTTGGTGGCGTGGGAGTACTTGGGAGAGGCGCTGCCCGATAAGCCAGGCTGGGCCGCTACCAGCCAGCGCTTTTGGGCGCCCGACGTGAGCCGCCGCGCCGATGGCCGCTACCTGCTCTACTACTCGGCGCAGCCCAACGACCCGGCCGCCGCGCTGTGCCTGGGCGTGGCCGTGGCCGAGCACCCGGCCGGCCCCTTCGTGGATAGCGGCCAGCCGCTGCTGGCGGGGGGGGTAGGGTTTCAGAATATCGACCCCATGCGGTTTGTCGAAGCCACCGGGCGGCAGCTGCTGTTCTGGGGCTCAGGCTTTGGGCCGCTGCGGGTGCGCGAGCTGGCCGCCGATGGCCTGCGCTTTGCGCCGGGTAGCGTGGCCGAGGTAGTAGTGCCGCCGCGGCCCGCCGGCCAGGCCGCCTACGGCCACCTCATCGAGGGTAGCTGGGTGCATTATCGCGCCGGCTGGTACTACCTGTTTTATTCGGGCGACAACTGCTGCGGGCCCGATGCGCGCTACGCCGTGCTGGCGGCGCGGGCGCGCCACCCGGCCGGCCCCTACGAAACGCTGGCGCAGGCGCGGGGCAACGACGGCACCATCCTTACCGAAAATGCCCGCTGGCAGGCGCCTGGTCACAACTGCCTCGTGACCGACGCGGCGGGCCAGGACTGGCTGCTCTACCACGCCATCGACCGCCGCCAGCCCACCTTCGACGCCATCAATGACGAGCAGGGCTACTCGCGCCGCGTGCTGCTGCTTGATAAAGTGCGCTACGACGCCGACGGCTGGCCCTACGTGGGCACGCCTTCCATCGAGCCGCAGCCGGCCCCGATTGTTAGTGGATAGTAGAGTGGCTTCGGAGTCCGAGAATAGAATTAAAAATTTGAAGGTCAGGTTTTTAATTCTTAATTTATCATTTTTAATTGATTCCGGACGCCAACAGCTACTCCAGCGAACGGTCCCGGAACAGGATGTAGCCCAGGTGCCCATACACGCCAAAGCGGTGGTCGGGGTCGTCGTAGTATTCGGCGTGCACGGCCAGCGGGCCCACGGGGGTAGTCAGGATGAGGCCCGTCACGGCCGTCAGGTAGGGCCGGCTGATGCCCGTGCCCCGGTCGGCTACCTGCTGGTTATCGGTGAGGGGCGTAACGTTGAGATGCGCGAATACTTCCGAGCGCCATTCTACCTTGCCCAGCACCGCTTGCGAGTAGCGCAGCCCGGCCGCCACGAAGCGCGGCGAGCGGTAGTGCTCCATAAAGAGCGTGCGCGAATCGACCAGCGGCGCGAAAACGGGCGCGCTGGTTAGCGTGGAGCGGTAGTTAAAAAACGTGCCCTGGCCGCTGAACGTGATTTCCCCGAAGTAGCCCCAGCTCGTTTTGTCTTTTTGCAGGGCGTAGTAGCGTTCGTAGGTACCCCGAAATTGCAGCCACTGGTGGTTGCGCGAGCGCTCGCCCAGGTCCTGGGTGTTGGAGGTGGTGCCGGGGGCATACACTTCGGTGCCCGTGACGCCCCGCACCGATACCACCGCCAGCCGGCCCAGCGTAGCATACTGCTTGCGGTTGAGCGAGTTGCGATTGAAGCGCAGCGCCGCCGTGCCGCCCTTAAAGGAGGTGCGGTCGAGCCGGTCCGACGATTGCAGCTGGCGGGTGTTGGCGTAGTTATCTACGTTGTAGAACGCGCCCACGTCGAGTACTATGCGCGAGCGGTAGTGTGGCGAAACGCCAAACTGCGCGCCTACTTTGGTGTCCTTCTGCTCTACCTGCGTGCTCAGTACATCGCGGCCCAGCAGGCCGCCCGTCTGCTGGTAGCTCCACTGGTTGTAGGTCACGGTGGGCGCGATGTAAAACGGCAGCCGGCCCGGCGAGTTCAGCCGAAACGACGCCTGCGCCCCGTTGTAGAAGCGCCCCACGCTCACATTGGCCGCCACCGAGTACAGCAGCCGGCGCAGGTAGCGGAACTCAATTCCCAGGTACAGGCTCTCGATGGGCCGGGTGCTGAGCGCGAAGCCTACCTCGGCCGCCACGTTGTTATTGCGCTGCGCATCCACGCTGAACACGTAGCCCTTCAGGGCCGTATCGTAGCGCAGGCGCGGGTAAATATTGCGGAAGTAGCTGTCGGAGGCCAGGCGGTAGTAGCCCTCCTCCAGCCCGTCGAGAGTGTAGGTCGAGCCATCGCGCCGGAAAAAACTCCGGGCGTACTCATTCTGGTCGGGGCGCAGGCCCTGCACCTCTACCTTCACAAAACGGGGGGTAGGCACATTTTGCTGAAAAGCCAGGCGGCGGCGCTGCAAGGCCACCGTATCGGCGCGCCGGCTGATGCGCTGCCGGATTTCGGCCAGCTTGAGCTGGGTAGCCGTGTCGCCCGCGGCAATGAGCGTGCCCACCTTATCAAAGTCGCCCGCGCCCAGGCTGCCCAGTTTGGGCTGAATGTAGATGCCGTTCCTGCCCACGCTGTTGGTGTCGGCCACGCTGGTGCCCAGGAAAATCAAGGTGCTGTTTAGTAACTCATTATCCCTTTTGAAGGGGTATTTTTGAAGCGCCACGTCACCCACGTTCACCCCGATAATGACGTCGGGCTTGAACTCCTGGCGCATCACATCGGTCGGAAAATTATCCAGCACGGCCCCGTCGAAGAGGTAGCGCCCATCGAGGTTGCGGATGGGCCGGAACGCCAGGGGGTAGGCCATTGAGTTGCGCACGGCATCGGCCAGCAGGCCCGACTTCTGCACCACTTTCTCGCGCGTAAATACCTCCGTGGCCAGGCAGCGATACGGCACGAAAAGATTGTCGAAGTCGTAGCCGGCCTCGGCCGCCGCCGGGGCCAGCAGCCGCGCCAGGGCAAAGTTGAGGTTGAGGTCGTTGACGAGGGTAGGCGTGATGGTAGCCTGAAACGTGGAGTCGATGGACAAGCCCAGGTTGAAGGACGCCGGCGAGGGCTCAGCGGTCAGAAAATTGAACGTCTTATCGGGCAGCACCTTACCGCTGGCCCAGCGCTGAAAATTGTCGGATAGCACAATCTGCTCAATATCGCGCGGCGAATAGCCCGAGGCGTACATGGCGCCCACCACGGCCCCCATGCTATTGCCCACGATGTAGTCGATAGGGATGCCGTTGGCCTCCAGCTGCTTGAGCACGCCCACGTGCGCCAGGCCCTTGGCGCCGCCGCCGCTCAGCACTACCCCCACCCGCTGGGCCGACGCGGCCATGACGGTGCTGAGGGTCAAAAGACTAGCTGATAAGTAACGCACTAATGATTTAAGCATAAAAAATAAAAGTATTCTGGCAAGGTACGCGCGCCTTACGCTACGCGCGTTTTGGTGGTTGCCGGCGTCAGGCAGGCCCTCGCGGTTGTGCCGCGGAGGCATCCCAAAATGGGACAATCTGCTTTGTTTAAATTTCTGATAATGAAGATTAAACAAAAAATATAGGGCTTATTTATTTCATGCAACATCCGAGCTTTTAGCACGTAGTCTAGTTGTTCTACTTTTCTGGCCCCTGATGAAAACCCCTGCCCCTGACGCCGCAGCTAGTAGCAACCCGGCTCGCAAACGAACCAAAACCCGGCCCGCCGCCCGGCGCCGCACCGCCGAAAACACCTACTCCGACCCCGCGCTCCGCGAGCGGCTTAAAACCGAAATTCGTAATGCCGCGAAGGGTGGTGAGCCCGGCACCTGGAGCGCCCGCAAGTCGCAGCTGCTTACGCTGGCCTACCAAAAGGCTGGCGGCGGCTACCTCCAGCGCCATCCCAACTCCAAGCAGACCAGCTTGCACCACTGGACTGAGCAAGACTGGAAAACGGCTGATGGGGAGCCTGCGCGCCGCGCCAGCGGCACCACCCGCTACCTGCCGGCCCAGGCCTGGGACAAGCTCACTCCCGCCCAGAAAAAGGCTACCAACGCCAAGAAGCAGGCAGGTTCCAAGGCCGGCGAACACACCGTGCCCAATACCGCCGCCGCTCAGCGTGCCCGCAAAAAGGCCGAGTAGGTAGCCCTGGCCCGGTCTCGCTGGTGGTTTAATTAAGTCAGTTTTAAGGCAGTCGGGTAAGCTGGTTTGAGTTGGCTGCCGTATAGGGGTTCAATCCGTGCTCTACCCCCGCCAATATGAAGGAATTCTGGTCTAATCTCTTGGGCCTCAGTGCTAGCGCCAGCACCATTACCACCAGTCAGATTTGCTGGCGCACCGTCGTTATTTTCCTCGTGGCCGTCGTACTGTTGCGTCTATCGGGCCGCCGCACGTTTGCCAGTAATAGCGCCCTCGAAACCATCGTTAAGTTCATGCTCGGCGGGCTGCTAAGCCGCGCCATCGCGGCCGCCGGGCCGTTTGGGGCCACCATCGCGGCGGCGGCTACGCTGGTACTGGTGCACCGTATCATTGCCTACGCCACGTATTTTTTCCCACCTCTCGGCCGGTTAGTAAAAGGTGAGCCCTCCATCCTGGCCGAGGGCAACCACATTTATCACGACGAGCTGCGCCTCGCTAGCTTTTCCGAGCAGGCCATGCGCGCCGCCGTGCGCGGCGCGGCCAACCTCGATGACCTTGGTCAGACCGCAACCGTGCGCTTAGAGCACGACGGCACCATCAGCGTAATAAAAAAGGAGAGCTAACGTGCCCGATTCCGTGCCTACCCCCCCGCCCGCCGTTGTACTGTTCGACGGCGTGTGCAACCTCTGCGATGGCTTGGTACAGTTCATCATTCGCCACGACCCCGCCGGCCGGTTCCGGTTCGCGGCGTTGCAGAGCGCGGCGGGCCAGGCGCTGCTGGCGGCCCACGGCCTACCCCCCCTCGCCGCCGGCCACGACCCCAGCTCCGTGCTGCTGGTGAGCGGCGGCCGGGTTTACTCGCATTCGGCGGCGGTGCTGCGCATTGCCCGTGAGCTGGGCTGGCCCTGGCGGCTGGCGGTAGTGGGTAGCCTCGTGCCGCGGGCCTGGCGCGACGCGCTCTACCGCTACGTGGCGCGGCACCGCTACCGGTGGTTTGGGCGGCAGGAGAGCTGTACGCTGCCTACCCCTGCTTTGCGGCAGCGCTTTTTGAGCTGAGCTAGCGCCGGCGCAGCAGGTACGCCAGGCCGCCCTGCGCGCCCCAGGAAGTCATCTGCACTACTTCCCAGCCATCGGCGGCGGCTTCGTTTAAGGCGTTGGACAGGGCAGTGCGGCCAAGGGTAGCGCGGGCTGCCAACAGGTTAAGGCCGCGATTCATACGAGCATTGCCTTCTACTTGCTCTTTTCGAATATCGGCATCAGTCTGGGGCGTCATCTTCCCGTTGCTACCCCGTACGAAGGTTCCTTTCTCCGTAGTTACGGAAGTGGCAGTAGAGTAAGTAGTGGTCGTAATAGGCCCGTCAAAAACCAGCGCCCCTGGCGACATGGCCCGCGTGGAGTCTTCCCGCACCAGCTCACCCGTTCTACCCCGGAAAGCCGGGCTGTAGTGCAGCACTTCGCGCCCGGCTAGCCAGCCGCTACCCTCGTAAAAAATCTGCATGTATGTCGGCTTGGCTGCTTGCTGCGCCGTGGCCGCCAGCGGCCGATAAGCCAGTAGGCTTACTAACAAAAACAAGGGTAGCTTGCGCATAGCAAAAAAGAGGAGGGTAGGCCCAAATATAGCCTACCCTCCTCTTCTAATCCCGCTTGCCCTTCAGCGCTTGCTTAAGTCCGCCCAACTCGTCGCGCAGCTTGGCGGCCTGCAAAAAGTCCAGCTCCTTGGCGGCGGCCTCCATCTGCTTCTCGGTGGCTTTGATGAGCTTTTCGAGCTCGGCGCGGTTCATCATGGCGATGACCGGCTCGGCGGCCATCGCGAGGGTCGCGCCACCTTCGGCGTAGGCGCCGGCCGGGGCCTGGGCTTCCACGGTGCGGTAGTTGGCCAGGTCGGTCTGGCCCAGAATCTGGGCGTGGCTCTTGCGCACGGTTCTGGGCGTGATGCCGTGTTCCTCGTTGTAGGCCATCTGGGTGGCGCGGCGGCGGTTCGTCTCGTCGATGGCGCGCTGCATGGAGCCCGTCATGCGGTCGGCGTAGAGAATAACTTTACCGCGCTCATTCCGCGCCGCCCTACCCATCGTCTGAATCAGCGAGCGCTGGTCGCGCAGGAAGCCTTCCTTGTCGGCATCCAGAATAGCTACCAGGCTTACCTCGGGCAAGTCGAGGCCTTCGCGCAGCAGGTTCACGCCGATGAGCACATCGACCTCGCCCAGCCGCAACCGCCGCAAAATCTCCACCCGGTCCAGCGTCTTCACATCCGAGTGAATGTACTCGACCTTGATGCCCAGGCGGTCCATGTACTTGCTCAGCTCCTCGGCCATGCGCTTGGTGAGGGTAGTCACCAGCACGCGGTCGCCAGCCTTCACGCGCTCGTCCACTTCATCGAGCAGGTCATCGACCTGATTGATGCTCGGGCGCAGGTCGATTACGGGGTCGAGCAGGCCGGTGGGGCGGATAATCTGCTCCACCACCACGCCGTTGGCCTGGGTCAGCTCGTAGTCGGCCGGCGTGGCGCTCACAAATACCGCCTGCCGGTACATACTTTCAAACTCGTTGAACGTCAATGGCCGGTTGTCAAAAGCGGAGGGTAGGCGGAAGCCGTACTCGATGAGCGCGGTCTTGCGTGAGCGGTCGCCGCCCCACATGGCCCGGATTTGCGGAATCGTGGCGTGGCTCTCGTCCACCACCAGCAGGTAGTCGTCGGGAAAATAGTCGAGCAGGCAGAACGGCCGCGAGCCCGGCTGCCGCCGGTCGAAGTAGCGCGAGTAGTTCTCGATGCCCGAGCAGTAGCCCAGCTCGCGTATCATTTCGAGGTCAAACTCGGTGCGCTCCTGAATGCGGCGGGCCTCCACGTCGCGGCCTTCCTTCTCGAAGTACTTGTGCTGCTGCACCATATCATCCTGAATCTCGTGGATGGCGGTGTTCAGCGTCTCCTTGCCCGTCACGAACAGGTTGGCGGGGTAGAGCGTCATATTCTTCTCGTCGCTCAGCTTTTTGCCGCTCACCGGGTCGATTTTCTGAATCGCCTCAATCTCATCGCCGAAGAAATAGATGCGGTAGGCATAGTCGGCGTAGGCCGGAAATACGTCCACCGTGTCGCCCTTCACCCGAAACGAGCCGCGCTTGAACTCGACCTCGGTGCGCGAGTACAGAATCTGTACGAACTGGTAGAGCAGATTATTGCGCGAGTAGCGGTGCCCCGGTGCCAGAAAAATAACGTTTTTGCTAAACTCCTCGGGGTTGCCGATGCCGTAGATGCACGACACCGACGCCACCACCACCACGTCGCGCCGGCCGCTCAGCAGCGTGCTGGTGCAGTGCAGCCGCAGCTTTTCAATCTCCTCGTTGATGGCTAAGTCTTTCTCAATGAAGACGTCGGAGCTGGCAATGTAGGCCTCGGGCTGGTAGTAGTCGTAGTAGCTGATATAGTACTCGACGGCATTTTGCGGAAAAAATGCCTTGAACTCGCCGTAGAGCTGGGCGGCCAGCGTTTTGTTGTGGCACAGTACCAGGGCCGGCTTGCCGGTTTCGGCAATCACGTTGGCCATCGTGAAGGTTTTGCCGGTGCCAGTGGCCCCGAGCAGCACCTGGGCCGGCTCGCCGCCGTTCACGCCTTTCACAAGCTCGGCAATGGCGCGCGGCTGGTCGCCGGTGGGCTGAAATTCAGAAGTAAGCTGGTACGTGGACATGCGAAGGTGACCGGGAGAAGGCCAATCTTCCTAACCCCAAACCCGCCGCCGAGGTTTCTGCGCTTCCGAATAAAACGAGGGGGTAGGGCCTAGTCGCGCCACACCAGTTGCTGGTCAGTAGCGTCCTGGTAAAACTGTGGGCAGCGCCCGTCACCCTTCCCAGAGAAGCCGCCGCTGGGAGCACACAGCGCCCGGAAGCACTCATCATAGAGCGTCAGGTACTGGTCGCAGCACGTCTGTTCCGAAGCGAGGTATACCTTCTGTCCCTGCCAGCTGTACGACCAGATGGTGTACGCCGGATTGCCTTTGGGCTTTGCCTGCAGCTCGGCGATTTTAGCCTGGAGACCACCAGTAGGGCGCGCTGCCGCTGGCGTAGGCGGCTCCTGGCACTGAAAAGCCAGCAGCGGCAGCGCCAATGCAACGGCGAGGGAAAGTAGCTGAAGCTTGCGCATAGTCAAGAGGAAAGGAACCGTTAAAACTCTTCGCTGAAGTAAATGAATACGGCATTGGCGCTGGTTGGCTGCTGGCTACCTGCCGGCGAAAGCCCCACCCGCCAGCTAGTACAGAGTGGCTGGAAAACAGGCCTATTGCCGGCGGGCGGGCTGTGGGCACCGAGGCGTAACGGGGTCATCCCTACCCCCGCGCTGGCGCTGGAAACGTAGCGCCGCGCGTTGCTGGAGGCGCTATACTCAGTAGCCTCATCCGGAAAACTACGTATGCCCACTACCGCATTTACCGGGGTCCGCCTCGCCGTTTCCGTGCGCAGGTGGCGCTGCATAACCAGTCGGGTACCTATCAGGCAAAGACTAGCTACCGCCACCAATAAGACGCGTAACAGGAAGGGCATAAGCTTGTTGTGGAAAGAGTGGAGAGCAGCGCGCTAGTCGGGTTAGCAGCCAGTAGCCTACTGTATTCTAAGCGGTCGGCCCAGTTCCAGCCCAGCTTCCAGCCCGAAGCTATAGGGCCGTTGCTGATGCCAGAAATTCTGGCTCGGGTCCGCGTTGAGGCTCAAAATACCAAACTCGGCCACCGGCCCCAGGTTGAGGGCCCACTGATGGCCCACCGGCCGATACTGAATACCGCCGCCGCCACGCAGCGAGGTCGTGAAGTGCCGGTAGGGCGAGTTAGTGGATAGCGGGGTGTAAATGCGCGTGGCTTCGGGCGTGCCATCCACGTCGCTGCGCACGTTGAGCAGGGCAGTCAGCAGGGCCCCTACCCGGCCGTAGAGCGAGAAGCCCGTTTTGAGCGGACTTGCGTAGCGCATCTCCGCTGCCGCGCTGGCCGAGCGGTAGCAGTACGAGGTGCGCTGCAAGTGGGCCTGCATGGCCTGCGCGTAGGTGAGGTCGGCTACCTGCTCGCCCACGAACGATACCGAAGTAGCCGAGGTAGCGGTGTTCTGGGCCAGCTCCAGGCCCGTGCGCAGGCGCCAGCGGCTGCCGCCCAGGCGGCGGCTGGCCCACACGCCCAGGCGTTGGCCCAGGCCGGCCCGCAGGTTGTTGCGGTACTCCGCCGCAGCCGTATTGGTAATTCTGGCCGAGTTGACCCCCAAAGACGGGTTGTAGCTGGTGGTGGCTTTCGTAAAATCTATATTAGGCTGAAAGGCGCTGGCCGCGTAAGAAAGGCCGTACTGCCAGTGCCGCGCCAGCTCCACGGGCGGCATGGTTACCGCTACGGTGTTCAGGCTGGCAGGCAATGCCGCCGCGCCAGGCGCAGCCAGATTGACCACGTGGGCTGATAAGCTATTCATATTCATAGCCAGCTCCTGATCCGCCAGGCCAGCCGTGCTGGTACGGACAACAGCAGCGGCCAAAGTCTGGTCATTCGGAGCAGTTGGTGCGGCAGCCGGCAACTCAGTCGCCAAAGCCAGCACACCCGGCTCCGCGCTGCTGGCGGGGGGTAGGGCGCCCCGCCGTATTCCGCCCACCGCGGTGGTCGCCCGCGTAGCCGAAGTAGCAGTTGCCACAGCCAGCGTACGGGTCGGGGTAGCCCCGGTCAAACCTGCCTGGCCGGCGCGCGCGTCGGCATTGTTACCTTGCCCCCGGAACTGACCGGCTTCTACCTCATGCGTGGGCTGCGCGCCCGCTAGCCGCCGGGTGGCAACCTGGGCCAGGTTGCGGGCAGCCGCCCGGCCAGTAGCTGCGGCATAAGAATCGGTTGATTGGGCCTCCGCCCGAAGAGTAGTAGTTTGGTCGATAGCTGAGGGAGTGAGAGTGTTGGAATAGTTGGGGCGGCTGGCAGCTACGGCCGTGGGCGCAGAAGCCAGCCCCGGCGTAGCAACGGCGCGGCGCGCCGCGGCCAGGCCCGGCAATTCAGCTGGCTGTGCGACTGGGGTAGCCGTTGCGAGCGACGGCGACGGCGGCTGCTGGCTGTGCCACCAGCCGCCGCCCGCCAGCGAAGCCAGCAGCAAGCTGGCCGCGATGGCCCAGCGGTGCACCCGCAGGCGCCGCCGATACTGTTCGTTCTGGGCCAGGAGCAGGCTGTTGTCCAACTGCTCCCACACCTGCGGGCGCGGGGGTACCGCGGCCGCCTCACTCTCCAGCAAGTGGTGGCGAAACAGGTCTTCCAGACTACCCTTGGGCGGGGTCGATGGGTTCATAAGGCGTAGTAGCTAATTATTTAGGAGGCGGTTGAAGGCGGGCAAGCTTGGTTTGAAGCACCACGCGGGCGCGGGAATACTGCGACTTGCTGGTTCCTTCCGAAATCTCCAGCATCTCGCCAATCTCTTTGTGCGTGTAGCCTTCGATAGCGTATAAGTTAAAAACCAGCCGGTAGCGTGGGGCCAGCTCCTGCACTACGTTGAGCAGCTCTCCGTAGGCGTAGTTACTAAACGTAAATTCTTCGCTGGCCAGCGTTTCGGGGTAGTCGCCGTCGCTCACTGCTACCAGCGGCGCGTTGCGGCGGTGCTGGCGCAAGGCCGCGTTTATCATAATGCGCCGAATCCAGAACTCCAGCGGGCATTCGCGCCGGAAACTGCCCAGCGTCCGAAACACCGTCAGGAAGCCTTCCTGCAAGATGTCTTCGGCCTCGAAAGTCGTCTGGGCGTAGCGCAGGCACACGGCCATCATGCGGGCCGAGTACCGCTCATACAGCTGCTTTTGGGCCAGTTGCCGGCCCAGCAGGCAGCCATCTATCAGTTCGGCCTCGCTCGGGGGGGTAGGGGGACCTGAGCGGCTCACGGTAAGGCTGTTACTGGCAGAGGCAGGCACCCCGGCGGCCAGCGCGGGCCAGGCAGCGGCACTCATAAACGGGGCCGGCCAGCGCCGGAATAAAAGACGTTCAACATACGCGCTGCTTACTGCCTGCGAAAGATATGTTGCTACCTGGTTGCTCTTCGCACACCCCTAAGAAGCCGAACGGGTAACATCCGTTGCAAGACGGATAGAAAGTTTTTGCGCCTTTGTAATAGTAATTTAAAAATCAATCGATTGTAAAAATTATTGCCTCGGCAGTAAAACAATGCGTATACATTTAATGTATGTACATTTATTAAATAAATTACTCTTCCTAGAGCGGTTTCCAAGTCAGTGTACAGGGCGGGCTGCCGGCTTTTCGCCGGCTGTCCGCTCGTCGTTCGCGCCGCTCGTTCTTCCAAAGAGCGGACAGTCGGCTCAACCCCGGCAGCCCGCCTCAAGTTAAACTGTACAACGATTGGGAAACTGCTCTAATCTTCCTGATAGCCACTCGTTTCACCCCTTCTTCTCTCATTTTTCATGAAAACCCTCGTCCTTTTTTACTCGACCTACGGCCACGTCTGGAAGCTGGCGGAAGCCATCGCCGAAGGTGCCCGCGAAATAGCCGGCAACGAAGTCGTTGTCAAGCGCGTGCCCGAAACGCTGCCCAAGGAAGTTCTGGACCAGATTGGCGCTACCGGCGCGCAGCAGGCTTTCGCGCATTTGCCCGTCGCTACCCCCACGGAACTAGCTGATTACGATGCCATCATCTTCGGCACGCCCACCCGCTACGGTAACCTGTGCGGCCAGATGCAGGCCTTCATGGACAGCACCGGCGGCCTCTGGGCCAAGGGTGCCCTGGTGGGCAAAGTCGGCGGCGCCTTCGTGAGCACCGCTACCCAGCACGGCGGCCAGGAAGAAACCCTGCGCGCCTTTCATACCGAGCTGCTGCACCACGGCTTCGTCATCGTGGGCCTGCCCTATGCCTGGCAGGGCCAGATGGGCCACGAAGAAGTAACCGGCGGCACACCCTACGGGGCCAGCACCGTGGCCGGCGGCCAGGGCGAGCGCCAGCCCAGCCCCAACGAGCTGGAAGGTGCCCGCTTTCAGGGCCGCCACACCGCCGAGATAGCCAGCAAGCTAGCTGCCAAGTAGTAAGCAGCTTGCCTGAAATTAACTGAAAACAGGGGGGTAGGGACGGCATCAGCGCGTCCCTACCCCCCTGTTTTGCGTCAACGCCTGCTACAGTTGATTCCAGATGGCCCAGGCGGCTTCGGCTTGTAGCTCCAGCATTTCGAGCCCGTTCTTAGTCTGCGCCCCGGCCGCGCGGCCCCGCTGCAAAAACAGCGTCTCGCTTGGGTTATAAACAAGGTCGAACAAGTAGTGCCGGCCCGTGAGCGCGGCGTAGGGGAGGGGCGGGCATTCAGCTATTTTGGGGTAGGTACCCAAAGGAGTAGTATTGATAATAAGGGAGTTTTCGGCTAGTATAGTGGGCGTTACTTCCTCATAAGTAAGCTGGCCTGCCCCCAGCTGCCGCGACACTACCTGGTACGCGATGCCCAGTTCCTGTAGCGCCACGCCTACGGCTTTGGCCGCGCCACCGGTCCCCAGCACCAGCGCCCGCGCTGCCTCGCCCCGCTGGGGGTAAAAGTGCCGCAGCGACTCCCGAAACCCCACGTAGTCAGTATTGTGGCCCACCAGGCTACCATCAGCGCGCAACTCAATCACGTTCACGGCCCCTGCCAGCCTGGCCGAGGGCGCCACCTGGGTAAGGTAGGGCCATAGCTGCTCCTTATAGGGAATAGTCACGTTCAGCCCGGCCAGGTCAGGGTAGCGGGCTAGTAGCGTTGGCAACTCTTTGGCCTCGGCTAGCTCAAACAGCTCATAGCGGCAGTCAGCCAGCCCTAGCCGGGCAAATTTCTGGCTGAAATAGCTCTTGGAAAAAGAGTGGGCAAGCGAGCGCCCCAACAGGCCGAATACGCGCATAGGAGGGTAAAAACCAGTTGATTAGAGGCAAGGCAACAATGCCGCTACGCCGCTGGGCTACCCCGTAGCTTTCCACGCACAAATTGCCACAGCGGTGGCGCTACCGATAGCAGGATAATGCCGATTACTACCAGCTCAAAGTTTTTCTGCACCACCGGAATATTACCAAATAAGTAGCCCATCATACTGAGCGATACCACCCACAAAACAGCGCCCACGATGCTGAAAGAGGCAAAGTGTCGATAAGTCATGGTACCAATACCCGCCACAAATGGCGCAAACGTGCGCACGATGGGTACGAAGCGCGCCATAATAATGGTTTTGCCGCCGTGCCTGGCGTAGAAAGCCTGCGTTTGCTCCAGATATTTGCGCTTCAAAAACCGAAAATCCTCCCGAAAAACCCGAGGCCCCAAGTGGTCACCAATGGCATAGTTCAGGTTGTCGCCAATGAACGCGGCGGCAATCAGCAGCGGCATGATAGCCCAGATGCTGAGGCCGGTTTCGGGCCGGGCGGCCAGCGCTCCCGCCGCGAACAGCAAGGAATCGCCGGGTAGGAAAGGGAAAATAACGATGCCGGTTTCCGAGAAAATTATCAGAAATAGAATGAGGTACGTCAGATTGCCGTAATCGTGTACTACGTTGACCAGCGTTTTATCTAGGTGCAGTACGAGGTCGAGAAAATGCTTGAGCAGTTCCATAAGGCAGAAGAGGTTGAGCCCGCAAAGAAAGCAGGGCTGGTATGAAGATTGTGAGGCCGGTCCTCAACGTCCACTTGGTAACCGGCGTTAAAGACCCACCCAAAATTTTATTGTCATGATTGTGTACCAAGGAGGTGACTGGTGGCAGGCACTTCGTCACTTTCATACGTCGGCCGTGATTCGTCGCCTGCTGGTGCATGTCAGCCTGGTAGGAGTCTACAACGGTTTGATTGCTATGTGGGGCTTGGAGTTTCATCATCCGATGCTCAGCATCAGCCGGGAATATTTTTCCTTTTTAGGTATTCTGCTGAGCCTACTAATGGTATTTCGCACCAACACGGCTTACGACCGTTACTACGAAGGACGCAAAGTATGGGGTCAGCTCATTTCGCAGTGCCGGGGCTTGGCCATTGAGTTCAATGCCGTGCTACCCCGCGACGCGATGGCCAGCCGGCGCTACTTCGCCGCCCTCATCTCCAACTTTCCTTTCGCGCTAAAGGGCTCGTTGCGTGGTCAAATGAAATTTGAGCAAATGGAGACTACCCCCGATATTATGGAGCGCCTGCGCTCGGCCGAAAACGTGGCTGCCACCATTTTGGCGGTAATACAGGAAAGCTTGGAGCAGCTACGCCAGGTTGAAATTATCAGTGATACGCATTTGCTCACTTTTAAGCCTCACTTTTTGGGCATGATGTCGGTGAGTGGTACCTGTGAGCGCATTAAGGCTACTCCTATTCCTTTCTCCTATACTTTTTTTATAAAAGCTTACATTCTGACTTTTGTCGGAGTAATGCCGTTTGTGTTGCTGTCCACGTCCGGCTATTTTATGATTCCCATCGCTATGTTCGGGGCCTACGCCTTGCTGGGCCTGGAAATGATTGGCGAAGAAATTGAAAACCCCTTTGGCCTGGACTCCAACGACTTGCCTTTAACGCAACTGTCAAACCGTATTCGATTCAGTGTACACGATATTTTGCGTGTCGAGCTTTCCGAGCAGAAAAAAGCGCTGGCGGCGGTGCCGTACAGTGTGGTGCATTAGTTCTATAGGTATGCGCTTCGAATGCCTGGCTAAAACCACTTGCGGCATTGGCACGTATCTTGCTGCTGGCTGCTGGTCGTATTTTTTGTGGCCGATTTATGCTTTTGTCAGTTTGTGGGATTTTTCTTATAAAATGGCTAACTGCATTTAACCTCTTGCGTACAAGGCCCCGCTTACGTTTTAAATTTAGCTAACTCGAACTTTCAACCCTCCTTTTTTCATCATGCAAAACCTTACTCTTTCGTGCCAGGGTAGTCCGGGCCGGTTTTCCTGGCAGGCTATTCTGCCTTTTTTAGTCTTACTAGCAGGTTTAAGCTCATTCCAGTCGGCTTGGGCTCAAACGGCTCTTTTCTACGACGAGTCTGTTAGTTTCAACCAACAGCCGACTGGAAGTACATCAACAAGTGTTTCTTACGCGGGAGCAGTTTATCCAGGGGATGCACCATATACTACCGATGTTCAATTAGGTAATATCTCTACCAGCCCAGCGGTGCCGAATCCTAATTTAGGCACTTATGATATTAATAACCCCCGTACCAGTCAATTGGTTTTTACAGGTGCTTCGATAGTCGGTGACGTAGCTACTGGAAGAAATGGCGCTGTTGTTGGCACCATAAGCCAAGCCCGCGTGCTGTATCGTGTGTATTTGAATGGTACAGCTATCCTCCCACGGTATACTTCCTTAACTCTTCCAGATGCTGGACCATATGTTAATGGTGGAAATGTTTATAGTATTGTTCTAAATATAGATTTATTAAATAATCTTCTTAGTGGTGGTATATATACATTTGATGTTCAATATCAATTGGATATTAAAAACTCCAGTACTGGAAAGATTACTACTTATACTGACCCAAGTGCTTCTTACCAAGCTAATTTTACCGTAACAGCTCCTGCGGTCACCCCAAACGGCGGCACCACTACTTGGATTAGCAATAGTAGCACCGCTGCTGGTGTAGATTGGTTGAATGCAGCAAACTGGAACAACGGCGTACCTACGCGTTTTGCAAACGCTATCATTCCTGATAAAACTATTGATACGTCTACCCCTTTGCTTAGTGACCCTAACGCTACATATGAAGTTAGAACATTAACCCTACAGGGACTAGCTAATTCGAGCCGGGCACTTCTTAGAATAGGGCAGTCAACAACTGGTGGAAGTCCTATCGGAGCTAATTTGCGTGTTTATGGTGACTTAAATGCTTTTGCTGGTGGGATTTTAGCTTCAGTAAGTGGCACGAATGGTTCACCTAACCCACTTACTAACTCAACATTAGTACTTGCGCGCAATGACGGTGGTGCCCAAGCGGTCAGAGGGAGTAAGCTATCTATAGTAGACATTCGTATTGAGGGGCGTGGTCTTAAAGCAATAGTAGCCACTGAGTTAGCTGCTCCTAATACTTTCTCATTCGTGCCAGATACAAATGGCCCAGGCGCAATTGCTCGTACGGCAGGTGATAATGCAACTAGAGATGCCAATGGTATTCCTAATGACAATTCTCCTGATTCTGCCTTCCCAATTAACACAACTCAGTCAGCAAGTGTCAATTTAAAAAGTTCAGGTTTTCTACAAGGTGAAACAAATAGCTCGTTTATTCAGGGTATTTTGATTGCTGATAGGTCGTTAGAAAGCGGCAAAGTGCAAATATTTGGTAATATTGGTATCGATATTACACCTGACAGGAATATCCCCGCTCCTAACGTGGTTATTACTCGCACTGTAGGTGACCCTTTGCGCGGTCCTACTACTACTAATGGTCCTGCTGGTCCAAGTGCGCCAGGTTCTCCACAGCCTATTAAGCGACAATACGGAATTTCAGGTGACGTAAATAATAATACAACCTCCACTATCGTTTTTCACTACCTCAACTCAACGGATGAATTGAACGGTATTCCAGAATCCCAACTGACCATTTTTAAAACTGCTAACAACTCGCCCCCATTCTTTCTTGTTGGCCGTACGGATACTGTAGACTTGGTAAATCATACAGTGACTAGAGTAGCATATAGCGGGTCGTTGAATACACTTACCCTAGGCGACCAGTTGAATCCTTTACCAGTTCAACTTATTGCTTTCAACGCTACGCGCAGTGGGGTCACCACTTTAGTAACTTGGTCAACTGCTACCGAACAAGCCAACAAAGGCTTTGAAGTGCAGGTATCCACTGATGGCACAGCTTTCCGTACGCTAGGCTTCGTAAGCAGCGAAACGCCCAACAGCTTACAAGTGAAGAGCTACAAGTACGTAGACACGGAGAATGGCAAGTTCGGCACCCGCTACTATCGCCTTCACCAAATTGATTTAGATGGGAAGGCCTCCTATTCGCCGGTCCGAGTTGTTAACTTCGACGGCAGTGCCGGGCAAGCAGGATTAGCTGCCTATCCTAATCCGTTCACTGATAAGCTCGATTTTAACCTTGACGCAACTGTAGTTGGCAATGGGGTGGCTTATATGCAACTACTGGATATGATGGGCCGCGTGGTACGAGAGCAAAGCTTGGCCGTGCAGAATGCCTCTCTTACGATGGAAAGCCTAGGTGATCTGCGTGCCGGATTATATATGGCGCGCATAACCCTTCCGGATGGCAGTGCCCAAACCGTGCGCATCCAGAAACAGTAGTTGATAAAATGCCTTCTAAACAATGAAGCCAGTCTTACTCCTGTAAGGCTGGCTTCATTGTTTTATAGGGGGGTAGGAAGCTAGCCGCGCGGCATAGAAGTACCCGGCTTACCCGTCTTGGCGGCTGGGTGAAACATAGGGTCCACGGCGTCCATATCGAGGAAGTGCGAGAAGGTATCGCCACGCAGTCCGAGGCGGATAGTTTCGAGGCTCACGATTTCATTAGGGGCGATGTTGCCCAGGTTCACATTGGCGCCGAGGAGCTTGATAAACCAAACCTGCTGGGCCTTCTGCGGTGCTTCCCAAATGATGCGCTCCGACGGAATTTTGGTCAGAATCTCTTCTACCAGGCCCGAGCGTACTTCGCCCGTGCTGCGGAAAAGTCCCACATTGCCCCCTTCGCGGGCCTCGCCGATTACCTTGATGGCGCCGGCCTCTAACTCGGTCTGCATCTGCGAAATCCACTTGTAGGGCGGAATGATTTTTTCCGCATCCTTCGAGCCTACTTCGCTCAAAACCTTTACTGATTTGCTTAACTCGCGAATAAACTCGCACTTGCGGTCGTGGGGCAGGTCGATGCTGCCGTCCGATACTTCCGCGTATTCCAGGCTGAAGCTGTCGAGCAAGCGGCGGTAGTCATCAAACTGATTACGAATGATAAAGGCTTCGAACAAGGTGCCGCCCAGGTATACCGGCACGCCCGCGGCGCGGTAGATTTCCAGCTTCCGCTTCAGGTTGGGCACCACGTAGGAGGTTGCCCAGCCCAGCTTCACGATGTCGGTGTAAGGGGCCGCCACCTCCAGAAAGTCTTCCACTTCCCGCATACTGAGGCCTTTGTCCATCATCATGGTAAAGCCTTGTTCGCGTGGTTTTTGGGTGCGCTCGGGGAGCTGGGAAAGCGAGTAGTTCATGCAAAAAGAGGCGGGTAGTATTCCCAACCAAAAAAAGTAAATGCCTGACAAAAGTGCCTGCCCCCGGTGAGGAGAGCAGGCACAAAATTAATTCAGAAAGCAGTCGCGGCGTTTGGCTGGCTTCTTACTTGCGAAACTGGTCAATCAGGCGTTGCAGCGCGGGCTGCTGCTGGAGCTCGGGAAAGTAGTCGAACAACAGTGAATGCTGCTCATAATTGAGCGTCAAGGCTGTTTCCAGCTCCTGGTAGGCCTCGCGCAGGCGGCCATCGGCCAGCAGGTAGGCGCACAGCATGTAGTGAAAATGAGCTTCGTGCGGGTGCAATTCCACCGCGTGGCGCAGCAGGTCGATAGCCTCATCGTAGTGGCCCTGTTCGTAGAGAATGGCACTCCAGCTGACCCAGCCGGTAGCGTCTTCTGGTGCTACTTCCGTCGCCTTCTCATAGGCTTCGAGCGCACTGACGATGTTGCCAACCTGGTTTTCAGCGGCCCCGAGGGCAGCCCAGTACTCGCCGCTATCGCCATACAGTTGCACGGCTTTGCGGAAGAAATGCAGGGCTTCGAATGGCCGGTCCTGCTCTTGTAGCAGCACCCCTTGCCCAAACCAGGCCTCGTCCATCTCAGGGTTAATTTCCAGCGCCTTGCGGTAAAACTGGTGCGCGTGCTTCCAGTCGCGTAGCTTTTCGTAGCACTCGCCGATATTGCACAGCGCCTCGTCCGTCGGCTCACCAGTCGGATAGCTCAACTCAAACTCCCCAATGGCCTTCTGGTACTGCTGCTGGCACACAAATGTGTCGGCCAGCCAGTGGTGGGCATCGTGAAAATCGGCTTCAATAACAATGGCGTAGTCAAAGGCCGCCGCCGCCTGTTCATACTTTTCGAGCCGATAGTAATACTGGCCCAGATTGTACCAGGCCGTAGCCGAATACGGGTCATCGTCGGTGAAGCGCTGGAAAAATTCTTCGTGCTCCGGGAGCCGGTCAGTAGTTTCCAGGCAGTTCAGCAGCTCCTGAACGGTAGTCTCGTTATCGGGCTGCAAGCGCAGGCTGTGCTTGTAGTGCCGCGCCGCACTCTTGAACTTATGCCAGCTTTGGTACGCCAGGCCCAGGTTGAAATGAATATCCTCCCGGTCAGGATTGCGCTCCAGCGCAGACTGAAAAAAGCGCACCGCTTCCTCAAAATCTCCGCGCTGAGTGGAGATAATACCGCGGGTTACGGCCACGTCGGCATTGTCAGGGTCGCGGGTAGCTACGCTGGCAATTTGGCGCTCGGCCTCGGCATAGTCGCCCCGCATGGCGGCAATCTGGGCGCGGTCAATCAGTAGCTCAGTCGAAAAAGGGTATTGGCTAAGAGCGGCTTCACAGGCTTGCTGCGCCTTATCGAAGGCAGCCGAGGTCACATAGTGGTCAATAATTACTTCAAACTCTTCTAGGTCAAAAAACGCGGCGGCGTCATCCGCCAGCATACGTTCGTAGCGCCGCACGGTATCTTGGGCTGCTCGTGGGTCGTCAAATGGTTCGTTCATGCGCATAATAATCATGAATTATAACAGATAGCTTTCCCTACCCCTGCTAATAGAATGCCAACCCGAGCAACTACAATCAAGGTATCTGAAAAGCCAACTTGGGAAGCGGCCGGCCTTATTCAAGGAGATGAAAACAGGCCAGTCGAACTTCGCTAAGTTACAACCGACGGCCAAGCCGTCCGGTTCGTTTCGAGGGTAGTAGCCAGCCAGGCTACGGTTTCGGCTAACGGGCGAAATTCCAGCCCCGTAGTGCGTTGCGCCTTGCTGGCGTCGTACGCTATGGCCTGCCGGCCCGTGCGGGCCGTATCGCGGGTGATGAGCGGCCGCGCTCCGGTAAGCAGCGACCGGGCGTGCTCTAGCCGCCAGATGACTTCGGCTACCCACGGCGGTACAGCCACGCTGGGTGGCCGCCGGCCAAATGCCTGGGCCAACATAGCCAGTACCTTCCCGAGAGGCTGCACGCCCGCGTTGAGGATATAGCGGGCCGGGGGCAGGTCAGGCAGGTCGAGCGTGAGCCGCAGCAGGTGGGCCACTACATCCCGCACATCTATAAAGTTGATTTGGTTGGGAGTGTAAAATCTGTGTTCGTCGTAGGCGTAGCGCAGCAGTTGCGTGCTGCTCCGGTGCCAGTTGCCGGCTCCAAGTACGATGGAAGGGTTGACAATAACGGCCGATAGGCCTTCGGCTACCCCTCGCCACACTTCCAGCTCAGCCAGGTATTTGCTGGTAGCGTAAGCCGAATGGCTCGCTCCCAGGTCCCACGTAGCGGCTTCGTCTAGTAGGCGGGGGGTAGGGGCCGCCAGCGCATCGGCCCCGCCAGCCGTGGCCGTCTGCCCCAGGGCAGCTACCGACGACACGTAGCCCAGCCGAATGGCGGGACGGCGCAAGCAGGCATTTACTACAGCTGCGGTACCCTCTACGTTTACTTGCAACAGCGCATCCTCATCCTGCGGAGCATACGAAACCAGGCCCGCACAATGCACGACGTGTGTGATTTCAGCTGTGATAGCGGTGGAAAGCAAATAAGTATCGGCTAAATCACCTTGCACCCACTCAACTCCGGCAGGGCCAGTGTCAGGCAATGAGCCACGATACAAGGCCCGCACTGCCAACCCACGCTCGCGCAGTTGCTGTAGGACAAAGGAACCAATAAGACCAGTACCGCCCGTTACAAAAATCATAGTGCCAAAATTACCCTACGCTACCGCACACATTCGTGCCCGGTTAGCCAGTGGCTTTACAAAGTAGTATTGAGCAAGGGCAAAGCCAGGAGCTTGCGGAAGTAAGGCAAGTGCTGCGTCTTTTTGGCTAGCATAGCCGTGTGGCGAAGGTGGTGAGTATCAGTGCCCACGAAGTCTACCAAGGCACCATCAACCATCTTTTCGGCTACCTTGCGTGCGGCGGGCGAGTAATAACCGGCCAGCGAATTAAGGTTGAGCTGGAGTAAGACGCCATATTCCTGCCGCAGCTTCTCCAGTTCGGCAAAGCGGCCATAGAGATACACGTAGCGTTCCGGATGGGCCAGCACGGGGCGGTAGCCAGCCGCTTGCAGCTCAAAAATGGTAGTCTGCAAATTAAATGGCTCGTTGAGATACGAAGTTTCTATGAGTAGGTAGCGCTTATCGCCTCCGAAGCTAAGCAGCTCAGTACCACTCGCCAGCTTGTGGCCCAGCCACTCATCAAGATAATACTCGGCCGCACACTCCAGTACTACATCCGCCAAGCCGGCTTCTGCCGCGGCAGCCTGAAGCGTAGCTAACGCCGCCCGAATCCCTTCGGGCGTATTCTTATAAAAATCGCCCATGATATGGGGCGTCATCACCAGCTTGCGAAAGCCCATGCTACGCAACTCCCGCAATAAATCCAGGCTATGCGCGAGCGTTTCCGCCCCATCATCAAGGCCGGGGAGCAGATGCGAATGCATATCGACTCCTAGTGCCCCTAATGGTGGCGATGCTGAAAGCTCAGCACTGGCAACAATGGAATTATTACCAAATAATTGCCTCCAGAAATTGGCCATGCAGAAAGGTACTAGCTGAACAGGCCTTTGATACGCTCCCCAAGCGTAGGCTTAGCTACTGTCTCCTCATAGTAACCCATGCCCTGGGTACCGTAGCCGTAGCCGTAGCCATAGCCGTAGCCATAGCCATAGCCATAGGAGCCTTGTGCCTTCGCGTCATTAAGAATAGTTGACATGCGCGTAAACTGGTTATTGCGCATGAGGCGGTTCATGTTTTTGAGAAATGCCTTGCGGGAATAGTTGGCCCGCACAATGTATATCGGTACATCCGCTTTACGCATAATGAGAATGCCATCCGTCACTAATCCAACTGGTGGAGTATCAATCAAAATGACATCGTACGTGTGGTATAATTCTTCTAACATCAGGTCGAAACGAGGACTTAGTATTAATTCTGACGGATTAGGGGGGGTAGGGCCGGCCGATATAAAATCCAGCGATTCAATACTTGTATGCTGTATGCATTCCGTGACGGTATGTCTTTCAATGAGAATTGTACTTATACCACGTACGTTTTCTGCGTCAAAAGCCAGGTTTACTTTTGGCTTTCGCATGTCTAAATCAAGAATAATTACTCGCTGACCTGATAGAGCGATTATGCCTCCTAAATTTACGGTAACAAACGTTTTGCCTTCACCTGATATCGTAGACGTTACCGAAATCAACCTCTTTTTATTAGCTGGACTAATGAAATCAAGATTGGTCCGGATAGAACGAATAGATTCTGATACGGACGATTTTGGATTTTTGTCTACAACCAGGCGTGATATATTTAGCTGCTCTTTTTCGTAGGTAGGAATTACACCTAATACAGACGCTTTTGTATTACGCTCCAACTCATTGATACTAGTGATAGTGTTATGCATCAGATAGCGCGTTCCAATTAATCCCAGTCCTAAAATCAAGCCACCTGCTAAGCCGATAGCATAAACAAGTAGTTTCTTAGGCGATATAGGCTCTTCCGGAGCAAAGGCTGGCGAAAGTATTTGAAAATCAGCGGTAGTACCGGCATTTTTAATGTTATATTCTACTTTTTTTTCCAGTAACATTTGATAGCTATTGCCATAAAGCTCTAGTGGACGCTTTAAGCGCTCCAACTCTGTTTCCTTGCCTGGAATTGATTGTAGCTCGTTGCTCAACTTGCTTCGTTGGGTATCAAGTAACGCAAGTTGATTGCTTAGCTGTTTCTGCGTTTGGACTAGCTGATGCTGTAAAGTTGTCTGCGCAAATTTTAATTGCGCGAGGGGCCCCTGTACCGCTTCCAACTGGTCCTGATAAGAGCGCCTTATACGCCGCAGATTTTGCTGTAACGCATTCAGATTGTTCAACTGCTGCGATAATGCCGGGTCTTCAAGTAATGCCAGGCCCGGAATTGTTTGGTCAACAGTCACTTCGTCACTGGGAGTCAAGCGCTCTGCGGACGCAAGGCGACTTACTTCGGCTAGAAGTGTGAGCTTTTGCTCTAGTTTTAACCTGTTCTCTTCAATCTTTTCCAGTTTAGCAGTTATGGTTCCAAGTTCGCCTTTGGCGTCGTACGTACCGTTTCGCTGTACGAAGTTTTTTAAATTATCTTCAGCTTTAGCAAGATTTTCGCCATTCTCCCCCAGTTGTTTATCTAAATAAGCCAGAGATTTTTCAGTTGTTTCTTGCTTATGCGCGAGCTTGACATCCCGATATACTGTATCTAACGCATTGACAATCCGTTGTGCTTTGATACGGTTGTTATCTAGAAAGGAAATTTGGAGCGTGCTGGCACTTGGATTTAATACCTCAGCTTTCAGATTACGGTCAAGGTATGAATTAATAGTATTGTCATCTAAAATTACAAAATGATAAGCGGCATCAAGTTGTGGGGAAAAAAGGGAGGGTAAAAGCTGTAGGCTTATGCCTGGTAGCTTAATTAATTGCCCAAACTTATAATTACCTCCCAGCGTTGTATTTCCTATTTCTACATTGAGGTTATAATTTTTTGCGTCAATATATTCAACGTTAAATTTGTGGTTATAATAAATGGGGTCGCTTATGTTATATTTAACCTGGTAAGGGCAGATGCCGAATAACTCGGTTTCCAATACTGTCCCTTGGGTATAATAATTTATATTCAACGGTACTGTTTGCTTAAGCCTTTTATAAGTAAGTCCAGACTTGATTAGTTCTACTTCACCAGCCAATTGCGAAGCCTGGTTGTTATCTCCGCCACTTAAAGCCATTCCTAATCCTAAAGCATTAGCATCGCTACGGTCGTCTATTTTTAAAATTGATGTAGCTTCATAAATTGATTTAGTATACCGTAAATAGAGCCAAGAGGCGGTAATTCCTAGCGCAAGTAGCATAATTACCCACGGTAAACTACGACGAGCAACTAGCACTAAGGTGCTCAAGTCGAAGTTATCCCCGTCTTCGATGTCTTCCTCGGCAAAGCTGTTTCCGGTAGGCGGTACAGCTTCGCCGCTGGTACTAGCCCGCCGGATTAACTCTTCCAATTCCGCGTTTTCAGTGGATGCCATAATTCGAGTCGGGAAAAGCCGGATAGATTATCTAAAAAAATAAATTATTGTTATCTTCGAATCAAGGTATAAATAAACCCTGATGTAGTTAGTAAAAGAGTAAATAGACTAAGTACAGGGGATGCATCTGTTATTGCTTCAAGCAAGGGACGCCGTATAGGTTGAATATAAATAATATCGTTAGGCTCAACCTGTAGATTACCTCGTCGCATGCCTTCCAGCGTACCAAGGTCAATAAATTGTACTTGCGGATTCTT
>JAABUN010002950.1_pt1 | contig 28019 bp, 28 predicted proteins | sample 5559311 | NCBI WGS metagenome assembly JAABUN01 (sample SAMN10711877, study PRJNA513370) | rock metagenome | isolation source: Antarctica rocks | place: Antarctica: Victoria Land, Siegfried Peak sud
ACATCACCCTGGGCGTCGACCGCAACGATCTGAACGGCTTCGGCATCTGGCTGCTCGTGATCGTCCTCGTGGTGGGGTTCAACGTCTGGGCGGTCCGCCTGTCCTGGACCCACACGCGCCTCCTGCAGCGGGTCTCCAACGCCACCGTGGGCAGGACGATGACCCTGCTCTTCGACCACTTCGCCCCCCGCGTGCAATACGCGCCCAAGGACATCAGCCCGCACTTCTGGCCCAATCACATCCGCGTACCCGAGGGTCCCGAGTGGGACGAGCTCCTCGCCGGCGACTTCTCGAGCTACCGCCTCAAGGTGCACGGCCTGGTCGAGAACCCCGTCGAGCTGTCGCTGACCGACCTGCAGCAGATGGCCAAGCAGGATCAGATCACGATGCACAACTGCATCCAGGGGTGGTCCGGCATCGCCGAATGGGGCGGCCTGCCGTTCTCGGCCCTGATCGACCTCGTGCGCCCCGACCCCGAGGCGCAATGGGTGATGTTCTACTCGTACGCGAAGGGCGGGGACGGCGGCGTCTACTACGACTCCCACAGCATCCACGACCTGCGCCACCCGCAGAGCCTGCTCGCCTACGAGATGAACGGCGAGCGCCTGCCGCTCCTGCACGGGCGGCCCCTGCGCCTGCGCGTCGAGAACCAGCTCGGCTTCAAGCATGTGAAGTGGATCTCCGAGATCGAGTTCGTCCGCCACTTCTCCGAGCGCTTCGCGGGCCAGGGCGGCTACCAGGAAGACCACGAGTTCTTCGGCTACCGCGACCAGATCTGACGTGGACAGACTGCCCGGAGGCGCGACTGCCGTCTCGCTTCGCCCCTGCTGATCCCAACGCCCTGAGGAGGGACATGGACCCCAACCCCACACCGGCAGACCGCGACGACGCTGATGCGCTCGAACTGAGCTGGGACGGGGTCGTCGCCGCCCTGACCGCGCTCGAGGGCTCGCGCGTGGCGGTCCGGATCGTCGAGCGCAGCGAACCAGAGACGCTCGTGGCGGTCTTCCGCGGTCACCTCGGAGCACCGACCCACGGAAAGCACCCGACGCTCTTCTGGCCGGTCGGCGCCGCGGGCGAAGACGAGCCCGGCAACGTCGAGGACACCGGCATCCACCTGCACCGCGATCGCTTCCACCCGAGCGTGGCCAGTCTCGGACGGACGGTTCTGCACATCGTCCAGGGGCCGGTGATCGTCAACGTACGGGGCGTCTAGCGCGCATCTCCTCCCGGGGTTGTCGTGGAGCGCGAGGAGGCCCGGTCGAGGTCTTCCAGTGGCCGGCGGTAAGACCGGGGCGACGAGACGACGCTGGATACCCCATGAGCAAGCAGACTTTCATCATCGTCGGCGCGAGCCTCGCCGGCGCCAAGGCGGCCGAGACGTTGCGCGAGCTCGGCTTCGACGGCAGGGTGGTGCTGATCGGCTCGGAGCCCGAGGGTCCCTACGAGCGCCCGCCGCTGTCCAAGGACTACCTGAGCGGCAAGGTCGGCCTGGAGAAGGTCTACCTCCACCCGGAGGACTTCTATCGGAGCCATGACATCGAGCTGCGCACCGCGACGACCGTCGAGCGCATCGAGCAGGGCTCGGCGGAGGTCGTGCTCGCCGGCGGCGAGCGGCTGGGCTATGACCGGCTGCTGCTGGCGACCGGGGCGGAGGCGCGGCATCTGTCGATCCCGGGCGCGGAGCTCGACGGGATCCACTACCTGCGCACCCTCCCTGATTCCGAGCGGTTGCGGGCACGGTTCGAGCAGGGCGGCAGGGTCGTGGTGATCGGCGCCGGCTGGATCGGGTCCGAGGTGGCCGCTTCGGCCCGCGAGCACGGTCTGGAGGTGACGGTGATCGACTCCAACTCGGTGCCGCTGGAGCGCGTGCTGGGCGCCGAGGTCGGCGCGATCTACCGCGACGTCCACACCGACCACGGCGTCCAGATGCTGCTCGGCACCGGCGTCGAAGCCATCGCAGGCAACGGGACCGTCGAGCGCGTACGGACCACGGACGGACGGGCCGTCGACTGTGACATCGTCGTCGCGGGGATCGGCGCGACGCCGCGCACGGGGCTGGCGGCCGGGACGGCGATCACCGTCGACAACGGGATCGTCGCCAACGAGTATCTCGAGACCAGCGCGGGCGGCATCTTCGCCGCCGGGGACGTCGCCAATGCCCGCCACCCCCTGTACGGGCACCTGCGCGTCGAGCACTGGGCCAACGCACTGCATCAGGGACCGGCGGCGGCGCGCAACATGCTCGGTCACGCGGACCCGGACGACCGGGTGCTCGACCACCCGGTCGCCTACGAGCGCGTGCCGTACTTCTACTCCGACCAGTACGAAGTCGGGATGGAGTACAGCGGCCATGCCACCAACTGGGACGAGGTCGTCTTCCGCGGCGACGTGGTCAAGCGCGAGTTCATCGCGTTCTGGCTCTCCGACGGGCGGATCCTGGCGGGCATGAACGTCAACGTGTGGGACGTCACCGACCAGATCCAGGCGCTGATCCGCTCCCGTCTGCGGGTCGACCGCAACCGCCTCGCCGACCCCGACACCCCGCTGACCGACCTGGCTCCGGAGACCGCGCATGTCGAACGTTGAGGGAGCGGCGGGCCAGTCGCGCGAGCTCGGTCGGCAGCTGCGGGTCGACGCGGTCCGCGCGGCCGAAGCGCGGCATCGGGTCGTCGTCGTGGGTGGAGGCTTCGGCGGCCTCCAAGCGGTCCGGGGACTTCGCGGCGCGCCGGTCGAGCTGACGCTGATCGATCGTCGCAACTTCCACCTCTTCCAGCCGTTGCTCTATCAGGCCGCGACGGGTGCCCTCTCCTCGGAGGAGATCGCGGCGCCGCTGCGCGCGATCCTCAAGCGCCAGCGCAACGTCCGCGTGGTGATGGGAGAGGTGCGCGGGTTCGACCTGGACCGCCGAACCGTCGTGATCGACGCACTTCCGGACGGCGAGCCGGGCGTCGAGATCGGATACGACACGCTGATCGTCGCCGCAGGCTCGCGCTACTCCTACTTCGGCCACGACGAGTGGCGACACTCGGCATTCGAGGTCAAGACGCTGGAGAGCGCACTTGCGGTCAGGCGGCGGATCTTCACCGCGTTCGAGGCCGCCGAGCTCGAGCAAGACCCAGAGCGGCGCCAGGCCTGGCTGACCTTCGTGGTCGTCGGTGGCGGACCGACCGGCGTCGAGATGGCGGGACAGATCGCCGAGCTCGCCCGCGACACGCTGTCCCACGACTTCCATGCGATCGACTCGCGCCACGCCCGGATCCTGCTCGTGGAGGCAGCCCCGCGCATCCTTCCGCCCTTCCCGCCGCGGCTCTCGAGGAAAGCTGCCCACGCGCTCGAGCGGCTCGGGGTCACGCTCGTGCTCGACACCTCGGTCGTCGACCTTGATGAGCATTCGGTCTGTACCCAGGGCCCGGAGGGCACGACCGGGCGTGTGCCGACACGGACCATCGTCTGGGCGGCCGGGGTGACCGCCTCCGAGCTGGCCGGCTCCCTCGCGGCCGCCAGCCAGACCGAGCCCGACCGCGCGGGACGAGTCGCGGTCGGAGAGGCCCTGACGATCGCGGGGCACCCCGAGGTGACCGCGCTCGGCGACATGGCCAGCGTGCACGACGCCGCCGGCGCCCACGTCCCGCTGCCCGGCCTGGCATCGGTCGCGATGCAGCAGGGACGCTACGCCGCCAGATCCGTCCAGGCGCGTATGCGGGGCGCGGAACCGGAGCCCTTCCGCTACATCGACAAGGGCAACCTCGCCACGATCGGCCGCGCGAGCGCCGTCGCCGACATCAAGGGGATCCAGATGAGCGGCGCGCTCGCCTGGCTGACCTGGGTGGGCGTCCACATCTTCTACCTGATCGGCTTTCAGAACCGGTTGCTCGTCCTCACCCGCTGGGCGTTCAGCTTCGTGACCCGCGGACGCGGGGCAAGGCTGATCACCGGGCCCGCGGCCGTCACCGCCGACCAGAGGACGTGGTGACCGCCGCGCGCGAGCATAAGAAAGCGGCGTAGGGCAACGCCAGAGAGCCATCGATACCGGGGCCCCAGATGTCAGAAGACCGTGCGCGAACGAGGAGAGCGACGCCGGCACAGCGATCCCGAGACCGGTCTCGCCGGCTAGAGGGCGGTGGTTTCGTAGACCTCGTTGCCGATCGGCCTGACCTTTCCGCCTGACACCGCGAGTGCGAGCGCTCGGGCGAAGGTCGGGTCGCTCCAGTGTTCGGCTCCGCAGAGATCCGCGAGCCGTGGCCGCGTCAACGTTCCATACCTGCGCAGGGTGGCGATGATGTCTTCGACCTCGGCGTCGAGACGACCATGGCGCCCCGGGCTCTCTGACTCATCGCTCGACATCGGTGGGAGCTCCTCGTGAGGGTTTCCTTCGGGGCTTGGGGTAGGGCAGGTGCCAGCGATGCGGGGCGATGAGCTCGTGGGTCGCTTCGGGTCCCCATGATCCGCGCGGGTAGGGCCGGAGTTCGGGCGGTCGGTGCAGCAGAGGGGCCGATACCTCCCAGAGGCGCTCGATCCCGTCGGCGCGGGTGAACAGGGCGTGGTCGCCGATCATGGCGTCGTGGAGCAGCCGCTCGTAGCCCTCGAGCTCGTTGGCGACCTCGAACGAGTCGCCGTAGCGAAAGGTCAGTGATGCGGGGCCGAGATCCATCGTGGCGCCAGGCTCCTTGGCGAGGAAGTCGACCCAGATCACGGCCGGGTCGGAGAGCTCGAAGGTCAGCTCGTTCGGGCGTGCCGCCGACCGGGTGGCGGGGGAGAGCTCGAACATGCGCGGGACGGGCTCCTTGAACCCCAGGGTGACGGTGTGACGGCTCTCGGCGAGCGCCTTGCCGGTGCGCAGCAGGAAGGGGACGGCCGCCCAGCGGGGATTGTCGACGAGCACCTCGAGCGCGGCGAAGGTCTCGACCGTGGAGCCGGGCGCGACGCCGGGCTCCGAGCGGTAGCCGTCGTATTGCCCGAAGATCGTCCGGCCGGGGTCGAGCGGTCTGATCGCGTCGAACACCTTCCCGCTCGCGTCGCGCAGCGACCGTGCGTCCAGGTGGCCGGGAGGCTCCATGGCGATGAACCCCAGCAGGTGCAGGAGGTGCGTCACGATCATGTCGCGGAACGTGCCGGTCTGCTCGAAGAACCCGCTGCGGCCCTCGATCGTCAGCTGCTCGGGCACGTCGATCTGGACGTAGTCAACGTGCCTGCGGTTCCACATCGGTTCGAACAGGCCGTTGGCGAAACGGAAGGCGAGGATGTTCTGGACGGCCTCCTTGCCGAGGAAGTGGTCGATGCGGAAGATCTGCGTCTCGTCGAGCGCCTCGTGCAGCGTCTGGTTGAGCGCGCGGGCCGAGGCGAGGTCTCTCCCGAAGGGCTTTTCGATGATCAGTCGCGCCCGCTCGGCGAGGCCGGTGGCGCCGAGCATCGCCACCACGGGAGCGAAGATGTCCGGCGGGACCGCGAGGTAGACGAGACGCCGGGCATCGGGGCCGAGGTCCTGCTCGGCGGCGGCGACGGCCGCGACGATCGCTCCGGGCTGCTCGGGGGAGGCCGGCGCGAACGACAGGTTCGCGGCGAACGCGTCCCAGTCCTCGGTGCTGACCTCCCGCCGACCGAACTGCGTGAGCGCATCGTGCACGTGGGCGCGGAAGCCCTCGGCGTCCGGCGCGCCCTCGATGCGTCCGGAGCCCACGATCCGGTAGTGCTCGGGCATCATCCCCGCGACGGCGAGGTGGAACAGGCCGGGCAGCAGCTTGCGCTTGGCCAGGTCGCCGGTGGCGCCGAACAGGATCAGCACGTGATCGTCGGGAATCGCCGGCTGCGCGGGGCGAGCGTCGGCGGCGGTCGCGGTCATCGCGTGCTCTGTCCCGTCGGTGCTCGTGGGGAGCCCGACGTAGGGGCGGGGGACGCGACGTAGGTCTCCATCAGCCCCTCCACTTCTCGGCTCGGTCGCCCGTCGTGTAATGCAATACCCGCTCGATCGAGTCCCTGAGCGCGGTCAGGCCGGCGGTGGGGTCGTCGCCGACGTCGATGCGCAGGGCGCGCCGGTCGCGCTTGGCGAGCACGTCGAAGTCGCCACGCGCCTGCGCCTCCTTGACGACGCCGAACGTGTAGGCGTGACCGGGGACCGGCAGGTGCACCGTGTCGCCGCACGTGATCTGCACGAACACGCCGGAGTTCGGGCCGCCCTTGTAGGCCTGGCCTGTGGAGTGCTGGAAGCGCGGGCCGAAGCCGACGCAGGTCGCGACACGGAGGTGGTCGCGGACCAGCACGCGGATCTCGGTCAGGAGACGCTCGTGCTCGGAGTTCATCGGGACGTAGGCCAGCAGCGCGACGTAGTCGCCCGGCTCGACGAGGCTGAGGTGGGCGGCCAGGTACTCCGCGGATGTCCGCGCGCCGCCGACGTCGTCGTGCAGCTTGCCCGCGTTGCGCTCGTCGGCGATCAGTCGGAACCCCTCGCCCTCGTAGAACGGCACCCGATCGGGCAGTGTCCCCGACCAGTCGTAGGCGTCGGTGAGCTCGCGCGCGGCGACCTTGGCGTCCTCGACGTCGGGCTGGTCGAACGGGTCGATGCCGATGATGGCGCCGGCGACCGCCGTGGCGAACTCCCAGCGGAAGAGCTCTCCGCCGACGTCGTAGACGTCGTCGAGCCGGATGGAGACGACCGGATGGCCCGCGTCCTCGAGCGCCTTGACGCCGGCGTCCTGCTCCTCGTCGTCCTCGGAAGCCAGCCGCAGGTGGACGAACAGCCGGTCCGAGCCGTAGACGCCGGGGTCGCCGAGCGGCTCGCGATCGACCGGGATGACGCCCTTGCCGTGCTTGCCCGTCGACTCGGCGAGCAGCTGCTCGAGCCAGGCCCCGAGGTCGCGGACACCGGCGGACGCGACCAGCGTGAGCTTGTCGCGCCCCTCCTTCGCGCATGTCCCGATGATCGCGCCGAGCTCGAGGCCGGGGTTGTCGGCGGCCGGCACGCAGGCGGCGCACGCGTGCGCCATCCGCTCGCCGCGGTCGAGCAGCTCGAGGACGTCGACGCCGGAGGCGGCACCGGGGATCATCCCGAAGTCCGACAGCGCCGAGTAGCGCCCACCGATCGTCTCGGAGCCGTGGAAGACCGCGCGATAGCCCTTGCGCTCGGCCAGCGTCTCGAGCGGCGAGCCGGGATCGGTGATCGCGATGAAGCGCCGCGCGGCCTCGGCGGCGCCGACAATGTCCTTCACGCGTGCCTCGAAGTAGGCGGCGAGGATGTTCGGCTCGAGCGTCGCTCCCGACTTCGAGGAGACGACGAACAACGTCTTGGCCAGGTCGAGCTCGGCCTCGAGCGCCGCGATCTGCTGCGGGTCGGTCGAGTCGAGCACGCGGAGGCGGGGCAACCCGCTTTCGCCCGATGCGAATGTGAGTGCGAGCACCTCCGGGCTCAGGCTCGACCCGCCCATGCCCAGGAGCACCAGGTCCCGGAAGCCGGCCGACCGGACGTCGTCCACCAGCGCCGCGAAGCGATGGGGGTGGGTGAGCTGGTCCATCGCCACGCCCAGCCAACCGAGCCAGCGATCCTCGTCGGCGCCCGTCCACAGGGTCCGGTCGTGCGCCCACAGGCGCCCGACCTTGCCGCCCTCGCGCCACTCGTCGATCACCGCGTCCACCCGGGCGTCGAGCTCTGCGGGCAGCGAACGGCGCAGCTTGGGGGCCGGCGTCTCGGCTGGTGCCCGGACGGACTGCTCGACGGAGGCCAGCAGCTTGCGAAACGCCTCCTCGAACTTCTCCACGCCCTCGTCGAGCAGCGCGTGGGTGACCGCGGCGAGGTCGACCCCCTCCTCGCCGAGCGCGTCGAGCACCGTGCGCGCGCCGGCGAGGTCCTCGGTCAGCGTCACCCGCGCCGTCCCGTGGGCCTTGAATGCCTCGTAGGTCGCCGGGGGGATCGTGTCGACGGTGTCGGGCCCGATCAGCGACTCGACGTACATCAGCTCCGGGTACTCCGGGTTCTTGGTGCTGGTCGACGCCCACAGCACCTTCTGCACCTGGGCGCCGCGGGCGCGCAACGCCTCCCAGCGCTCGCCGGCGAACAGCTCTCCGAAACGGGCGTAGGTCACCTTGGCGTTGGCGATCCCCACCTTGCCCTGGAGGCGCGCGCTCACCTGCGGATCCACCATGGAGTCGATCCGGCTGACGAAGAAGCTCGCGACCGACGCGATCCGCGCGATCTCCCCACCGGCGGCCAGCCTGTCCTCCAGCCCGGCCAGGTAGGCGTCGACGACGCGCTCGTAGACGGCGGTGGAGAACAGCAGTGTGATGTTGACATTTATCCCCTGGGCGATCAGCTGCCGGATCGCCGGGATGCCCTCCTCGGTCCCCGGCACCTTGATCATCAGGTTCGGCCGGTCGAGGGTCGCCCACAGCCGCTCGGCCTCGGCGACCGTGCCGGCGGTGTCATGCGCCAGGACGGGGGAGACCTCCATGGAGACGTAGCCATCCCCGGCGCCGGTGGTGTCATAGGTGCCGCGCAGCATGTCGGCCGCGACGCGCAGGTCATCGCTCGCCAGCCCCTCGAAGATCGTCTTGGGGTCCTGCCCCGAGCCCGGTCGCAGCTCGACGAGCGCCTCGTCGTAGTCGGTCGAGCCGACGATCGCCTTCTCGAAGATCGACGGGTTGGATGTCACCCCGCTCAGGCCGTCCTCGCGGACCATCCGCTCGAACTCGCCGGAGGTGAGCAGCGCGCGGCGGATGTTGTCGAACCATGCGCTCTGACCGAGCGCGAGGAGAGCGCTGATCGGGCTGGCGGTGAGGGAGGTGGGGGTGGCCATGGGACTCTCGATCTCGGTGGTCGCGTGTCTTGACACACCTCTCTAGCGTCGATGGGGTAGTCGTTCTTACGGCGCGCCGCTAGCGTCCCGGCCATGGATCTATGGGACCTGAACGCCGTCGAGGTGCAGCCACGCCAGCCCGTGGTGCTCCACTCCGACGAGGGTGCGGCGCGGGTGATCGCCATCAACCTGCCCGCGGGCGAGGCGCTCGCCGAGCACGAGGTGCACGAGCACGCCTGGCTGCACGTCGAGCGTGGGGCCGTCGAGGTCACGCAGGGCGAGTCGACGTGCCGGGCCTCCGTCGGCTGTCTTGTGCACTGGGTCCCCCGGGAGCGCCACACCGTCCGCGCGGTCGAAGACGCCCGGCTCACCCTGCTCCTGGCGCCCTGGCCCGGTCCGCGCCAGCCGAAGGGCCAACCCGCCGCCTGACCCCCCGGGTCAGGGGAAGCGGGTGATGACCAACGCCGCGAGGCCTGTCAGCTCGACTCCGGCGTTCCCTCGTCCGAGAGCGTGACCTCGACGGCGGTTCCACCCTCGGGCTCGCGGTCGAGCTCGGCCGGGCCCTCGAGGTTGACCAGGTAGGGCGCGAGATAGCGGGCGGCGACCTTTGCCGGTGGCCACCAGAGCGCCCGCGCCGCCGCGTCGCCGAGGCTCTCTCCTCCGGGCACGCCGATGGGGATCCAGCGGGCGTGACGGCCCGTCATGAGCCTGCCGCGCAGCAGCGGGCGGAAGGGCTGGGGGTCGAGGTCGATTCCGGCCAGCGCGGCGATGCCCTGCGCGGCGACGTCGGCCTGCTGCGCTGCGAGGCCGCCCTGCTTGACGGGGTAGTCCGCCCCGTCTCCCGCCGCCCAGACGCGGTCGACGCTCCTCCACGCGCATGAGCCGATCGGTGCGCAGGAAGCCACGGGTGTCGGCGGGCAGGCCGGCGAGCCCCGGGCCGAGCTGGCGGGGCAGGGCGACCGCCCGCGACAGGGAGAGGCGCTCGTGGGCGGGCTCGATGATCGCGGTGAGCGGGTCGGAGTGCTCGAGCTCCACGTCGGCGGCGTGGGTCCGCACCGCGATCCCCACCGCGTCGAGCTCCTCCGCCACCGCCTCGGACGCGGCAGTCCCGAACACCGCGAGCGGCGCGGGCTCGGGGGTCAGCAGGAAGAGCGGGGGGTGCTGGCCCATCCCCTGGACCTGGCGGGCGGTCATGAGCGCGAGCTCGTAGGCGGGTAACGCCCAGGCGACGCCCGAGGGGACGATGAAGGCGACGCCGCGCGTGCCGTAGCCCTCCTCGAGGTCGCGCAACAGGCCGCCGAGCAGCTCGGGGGCGGCCTCGGGTGTCCAGGTCATCGCGTGGGGCACCGCGGGCACGGAGGGGCCGCCCACGGCGAGCAGGAGCGCGTCGTAGCCGAGCTCGCGTCCGTCGACGAGCGCCACGCGGCGCTCGTCAGGACGGACCTCGGCGAGCTTGCCCTCCACAAGCTCCGCCCCGGTGTCGGAGGCCACCCGGGCGAGGGGTACTCGCGGGGCACGGCCGAGCGAGAAGGTCTCGGCCACGGCCATGGCGCGGTGCACGTACTCGCGTGTGGGCGACAGCAGCGTGAGCGCCACGCGATCGCCCGCGAGGTCGCTCAGGGCGAGCAGCGCTTCGAGCCCGGCAACCCCGCCGCCGACGACGAGGACGTTCAAGGGCGAAGCGGTCATGCGGTTTCTCCTGGGACGGGGACGAGGATGCGCGCCTCGCGGGCGGCGATGAGGGGGGTGCGTCACGACGACGCTACCTTGCCCGCGGTCCACTGTCCGGGGTGGGGTGGGGTCTCGCCGGGGAGACGGCCTCCTCCTTGCGCCACCGGGCGCGCCGCTGCGCGATCCGAAGAGGCGACGACCGGAATCGAACCGGTGTGAACGGCTTTGCAGGCCGCTGCGTAACCACTCCGCCACGTCGCCGGAACGAGAGAGGCTAGCGCCGGGCGGCCACTGCTAGCCTGCGCTCTCCCGGGCGATTAGCTCAGCTGGGAGAGCGCCGCCTCGACAAGGCGGAGGTCACTGGTTCGAGCCCAGTATCGCCCACTTGGACAGCCCGGCGGTGGCTGCGCTGAGCACGACCTGCCGCTGGGGGCCTCGCCGGGCCGCGTCCAGGGCGTCCTCCGCCGCGCGGTCGCCCCCACTGAGGATCTCCTCTCCTCTCCTCTCCTCACCTTCACGGAACGCGGGAGCGTCCTCGCCAGCCTCTACTTTCCGTCGATGCTCGCACAGTCGGCCGGTTTCTGTAGCTATGTCCACGCCGACGATCAAGCGGAGCGAGGACGGATCCGGCAGTTGGCAACCGACCTGAAGGACGCCTACTCGCTACTGACCGGCGAGGAGTTGGAGTTCTTCATCGACCGGGACATCAAGTGGGGCGAGGAGTGGAGGGCGCGAATCGATGGCGCGCTGGCGACGACCACTTTCTTTGTCCCCGTGATCACCCCACGTTTCTTGCACAGCGAAGAGTGTCGGCGGGAGCTGATTACCTTCGCCGCCCACGCCGAGAGCCTCGGCCGTGCGGATCTACTCCTGTCGATTTACTGGGTATCGGTTCACGGGGTAGGAGACGGCGAATCGACTGATGATCAGGTTGCCGAGCTGGTGGCAAGAACTCAATACGACGATTGGAGAGAGCTTCGGCTCGAGAGTCAGGATTCCCCGGAGTACCGAAAGCGGGTTCACGCACTCGCGCAACGGCTCGCGGACATCGGCCGAAATGTTGATCAGCGCGGGGAGCGAGAGATTGCTCGAGCCGACGACGACTCAGGCAACGAGCCTGGCTTGGTAGAGCATGTTGCGGAGGCCGAGGACGCGTTTCCGCGCCTCAACGACACCCTCGGCGAACTCGGCGACGCGATCGAAGAGGCTGGCGCCGTTAGCGAGAGCTACAGCCCGCGTCTTGAGCGCGCCGCGGCGCGTGGCGCGGGCCGGACTCTCTTCATGCTTCGACAGCTCGCGCAAGAACTCGATCCGGTTGCGAAGCGGCTGGAGGCGCTTGGGCGACAGTACTCGGCTTACCTCCTCCAGGTTGATGCCGGTGTCCTTAGCCTGATACGGATGGCGGAGATGAGCGAGAACCCTTCGCCCGAGGCCCTTGAGCTCCTGTCTTCGATCTCCGACATGCGATCGTCTGCGGACGAGGCGGTCCAGGAGTTGGGGGCTCTCCTCTCGGCGTTCGAGGACGCCGCGAAATTGAGCAGGGACCTTCGGCGACCGCTGGGAATGATGAGCGCGGGAATCACTGCCGTGCTCGACGGTCAGACAGTTCTACAGGAGTGGGATCGGCGAGCACATCAGATTTGCGGCCGTGATGAAGGGATCAATGATGAGCCCGGCCTCGAGTAGTACCAATCGTCCGCGCGGAGGGCGCCCAGGGATGGGCGCCCTCCTCACGTACGGATCGCTTAGCTGTACGTCCAGTGGTGGTATCCGCCATGCCCACGTCCCATCGCGGCCAGCGGAGCGGTGGGGTACCGCCGGTACGGCGGGGTCGCCCGCAACCGTAGCCCGAACTGGTAGAGCCCGGCGTAGCCGTAGTCGTTCGTGACCCACCACTGATAGCGCGACTCGCGGTGTGCCCGGCCGCGCGATCCATCCGGGTCCCGTTCGTGTCCCTCTCGCATTCCGCTCGGCTGCGCTCGCGGAGGCTTGTGAGCGTCGGCCTCAGCCGGCCTGCTGGTCGACGATCATGGCGTCGAGGCGGTGCATCGCGTTGATCGCGGTGGGAAAGCCGGCATAGGGGACGGTGTGGATGATCGTCTCGCGTAGCTCGTCGACGGTGACGCCGACGTTGCGGGCCGCGCGCAGATGGACGTCGAGCTGGGGCTCGCGGCCGCCGAGCGCGGTGAGGATGGCGACGGTCGCGAGCTCGCGGTCCCGCAGGCTGAGGCCGTCCCGCGAGTAGATGTCGCCGAAGGCGAACTCGACGATGTAGCGCCCGAGGTCGCCCAGCGGACCGACGACGTCCTCTCCCGCGCTGCCGTCGACCTCGGCCAGGCGCCGGGCGCCGCGCTCGAAGCGCTCACCGCCGGTGGTCGGAGTGCTCATGCTCGTGCTCCAGACGTTCGTAGTGGGTGATCTTGTCGGTGAGCGCGCGCAGATCGGCCTGCAGCTCCGCGATGTGGGCGATGACCTCGTCACGGTGGCCCTCGAGCAGCTCGCGGCGAGCGGCGATCGTCGCGTCGCCGTCGCGCCGCAGCGTGGCGAAGCGCTGCATGTCACGGATGGGCATGCCGGTGGTCCGGAGCCGCAGGAGGAATCCGAGCCAGGCCAGGTCGGCCTCCCCGTAGCGCCGGTGGCCGTCTTCGCCGCGGGCCACCGGTCCGAGCAGGCCGACCCGTTCGTAGTAGCGCAGCGTGTGGGCCGACAGGCCCGTCCGCTGCGCGACCTCGGTGACGGTCAGCCAGGGCAGTGGCGCGAACATGCGACACAGACGGTAAGAGTTGGAGCGCGCTCGAACGCAAGGGTGTTACCGCGCCAGGTGCGGCTCTGACGCCCGGCCGCGCCGGGGGCAGCGGTACTAGCCGCCGTGGAGCCAGGAGCACATGATGCGCGCCTCCTCAGCCGGCCAGCAGGCTTTCGACCCTGCCCTCGGCCGGCGCCTTGCACATGTCGTGGCAGCTCTTCTCCAGCGTGCAGCACAGCGAGCAGATCGCGCCGGAGTGGAACGGGCAGGAGGCCATGTCGGGCAGCTCGTAGGTCTGCTGGCAGACCACGCACTGCAGCGCGGCGTTGACCTCGGCCTCCGGCACCGCCCCCCCGCCGAGGGTGGGCTCGCGGGCGATGTAGTACTTGCCCTTGGTCGCGATCGCGAGCACCGGCGCCAGCACCATCGCGATGGTCAGCGCCAGGAACGGCGAGAACGCGTCCAGGTACGAACCGAACGCCCCGAAGTAGGCGAGGATCGAGAACACCGAGGCGATCACCATCGCTCCGAAGCCGACTGGGTTGATGGGATACAGGTGCGCCCGCTTGAACTCGACGTAGGAGGGGCCGATGTGCAACAGCGGCTTGATGATCACCAGGTCGGCGACGACGGCCCCGATCCACGCGATCGCGATGTTGGAGTAGAACCCGAGCACCTTGCCGAGGAACGAGAACAGGTTGGCCTCCATGAGGGTGAGCGCGATCGCCACGTTGAAGAAGACCCAGACGACCCGGCCCGGGTGCCAGTGCAGCGCCCGCGAGAAGAAGTTCGACCACGACAGCGAGCCCGAGTAGGCGTTCGTGACGTTGATCTTGATCTGCGACAGGATCACGAAGAAGACCGCGATCCCCAGGACGATGCCGGCCGGCAGGAACTCGTCGAAGCCACCGATGAACTGCTCGATCGGCTCGCCCGCCTTCGTCAATCCGACCTTCGAGGCGACGTAGAAGGCCAGGAACGCGCCGCCGAGCTGCTTGAAGGCGCCGAGGACGACCCAGCCGGGGCCGGCCGCCAGCACCGCGGACCACCAGCGGCGACCGTTCTTCGGTGTCTTGGCCGGCATGAACCGCAGGTAGTCGACCTGCTCGCCGATCTGCGCGATGAGCGACAGCGCGATGCCGGCGCCCGCGCCCATGGACAGCGCGTCGAACCCCGAGCTCGAACCGCTGCCCTTGAAGTGCGTCCACTGCGAGAACAGCCCCGGATCCTGGATCACGAGTGCGACGAACGGCGCGAACATCAGCACGAGCCAGAGCGGCTGCGTCCACATCTGCAGCTTCGCCAGCAGCGTCATGCCGAAGACCACGAGCGGGATGACCACCAGCGCGCAGATCAGATAGCCCAGCCACAACGGGATGCCGAGCCCGCGATCGAGCGCCTGGGCCATGATCGAGCCCTCCAGCGCGAAGAAGATGAAGGTGAAGCTCGCGTAGATCAGCGACGTCACCGTCGAGCCGAGATAGCCGAAGCCCGCGCCGCGCGTCAGGAGGTCCATGTCGATCGAGTACTTCGACGAGTAGTAGGCGATCGGGACGGACGTCAGGAAGATCGTCACCGCCGCCAGCAGCACGGCCACCAGCGCGTTGGTGAAGCCGTAGTTGATGGCGATCGACGCGCCGATGGCGAAGTCCGCCAGGTAGGCGATCCCGCCCAGCGCGGCCGTGGCCACGACGAACTCGCTCCACCTGCGGTAGGTGCTCGGCGCGTAGCGCAGCGAGTAGTCCTCCAGCATCTCGTCCTCGACGAGGCGGCCGAAGGTCCGCCGGGCCGTCCCCGTCTGTGCGGTCTCCGTCTCCGGCACCGTGCTCGCCATGCTTCTGCCCCCATTCGTGTGTGTTCAGGTAGCGCCGCGCTCGGGGCGGGGCAGGGGCAGAGTCTCGGGGCACGGCGCGGCTCGATACATGGACGACCGGGCCAACAATGGACGCGGCGTGGTGGACCGGCAGGCGGTCTAGCGGCGGGCGGCGGCCTCGCGCGGCGCCCTGGCCGGAGGATGTCCGCCGGCGGCCACGGCGGCGCGCGAGCGCATGCGCTCGGCCTCCAGGGCGGCGACCTCCCGCGCGAGGGCGGTGAGACCGCGGGGACGGGGCGCGAGGGTGTGCTCGGCGGCGATCGCCACCGCGATCTCGCGCCGGCGGCGGCGCCGGGCGAGGAAGCCGGGTGGGCGCTGATCGCCCATGTCCCGATCCTAGCCCGACCTGGACCAGCGGTCCAGGCCGGGCGGTGCGCGCCTCGACCGTCGGTCCACCCGGCGCGGGCGGGGCCTGGCGTAGGGTGGCCGGCGACCGTGCACCTGACCCCCACCGACCAGGAGAAGCTGCTGCTGTCGATGGCCGGGATGCTCGCGCGCGAGCGCCGCGCGCGGGGGGTGCTGCTCAACCATCCCGAGGCCGTGGCCCTCCTGTCCTGCTGGGTCCTGGAGCGCGCTCGCGACGGCGACGCGTCGGTCGAGCAGCTGATGAGCGACGGACGCACCGTCCTCGCGCGCGAGGAAGTCATGCCCGGGGTGCCCGAGCTGCTCGACGACGTCCAGGTCGAGGCCACCTTCCCCGACGGGCGCAAGCTCGTCACGTTGCATCAGCCGATCTCGTGATCTGCGGCGAGGTCCGCGCCGCCCCGGGCGAGCATGAGCTGGCGCCGGGTGGCGAGCGGCGCCACGTCGCCGTGCGCAACACCGGCGACCGTCCCATCCAGGTGGGCAGCCACTTCCACTTCGCCGACGTCAACGACGCGCTGCGCTTCGACCGCGACGCCGCCCGCGGGTTCCGGCTCGACGTACCCGCCGGTACCTCGGTGCGCTTCGAGCCGGGGATCGAGCTCGAGGTCGGCCTGGTCGCGCTGGGCGGCCGCCGCCACGTGGCCGGCCTCCGCCTGCGGGAGCGGGCGTGACCTCGATCGACCGCGACCGCTACGCCGCGCTCTACGGGCCGACCACCGGGGACCGCGTCCGCCTCGCCGACACGGACCTGTGGGTCGAGGTCGAGGACGACCTCACGGGTCCGCCCGGTGACGAGGCGGTCTTCGGCGGCGGCAAGACGATCCGTGAGTCCATGGCGCAGGGCAGCACGACGCGCGCCGAGGGCGCTCCGGACCTGGTGATCACCGGCGCCCTGGTCCTGGACCACACGGGGATCTTCAAGGCCGACGTCGGCGTGCGCGACGGACGCATCTTCGCACTCGGCCGCGCCGGCAACCCCGACATCGCCGACGGCGTGCACCCGCGGCTGCGCATCGGCCCGAGCACGGAGATCGTTGCCGGCGAGGGACGCATCCTCACCGCCGGTGCCATCGACTGCCACGTGCACTTCATCACCCCGAGCCTGGTCTGCGAGGCGCTGGCCTCCGGCGTGACCACCCTCATCGGGGGCGGCACCGGCCCAACCGAGGGCACGCGCGCCACGACGTGCACGCCGGGCGCGGCGGCGCTGGCGCTGATGCACCGCGCCCTGGACGACCACCCGGTCAACGTGCTGCTGCTGGCCAAGGGCAACACGGTGTCCGCCGAGGCGCTCGACGAGCAGCTCGCCGCCGGCGCCGGGGGCTTCAAGCTCCACGAGGATTGGGGCTCGACGCCCGCGGCGATCGACGCCTGCCTGCGCGCGGCCGATCGCGGCGGCGTGCAGGTGGCCATCCACACCGACACGCTCAACGAGGCCGGCTACCTGGAGAGCACCGTCCAGGCGATCGCGGGACGCACCATCCACGCCTACCACACCGAGGGCGCCGGCGGCGGCCACGCCCCGGACATCATCGCCATCGCCTCCGAGCCCTACGTGCTGCCCTCGTCGACGAATCCGACGCGCCCGCACACGGTCAACACCGTGGCCGAGCACCTCGACATGCTCATGGTCTGCCATCACCTCAACCCGCGGATCCCCGAGGACCTGGCCTTCGCCGAGAGCCGCATCCGCGCGGGCACCATCGCGGCCGAGGACGTCCTGCACGACCTCGGCGCCATCTCCATGATCGGCTCGGACTCGCAGGCCATGGGCCGCGCCGGGGAGACGATCCTGCGTACGTGGCAGACGGCACACGTCATGAAGGCGAGGGCGGGGCAGCTGCACGCCGGCGAGGTGGCCGACAACGCGCGCGCTCGGCGCTACGTAGCCAAGTACACGATCTGCCCCGCCGTGGCGCACGGCCTGGAGGCGGAGGTCGGCTCCGTCGAGGCGGGCAAGCTCGCCGACCTCTGCCTCTGGGAGCCGGCGTTCTTCGGTGTCCGGCCGCACCTGGTGCTCAAGGGAGGCGCGGTCGCCTGGGCGCAGATCGGCGACGCCAACGCCTCGATTCCGACGCCGCAACCCGTCCTGGGGCGCCCCATGTTCGCCGCCGCCCCGAGCGCTGCCGGCCATCACAGCGTCGCCTTCGTGGCACCCGTCGCACTGGAGGGCGACCTGGCGGAACGCCTCGAGCTGCGCCGGCCGCTCGTCGCGGTCGCCGACGTGCGCTCGCGCACCAAGGCGGACCTGCCCCACAACGGGGCCATGCCGCGCATCGCGGTCGACAGCTCGACGTTCACGGTCACCGTCGACGGCGAGCGCATCGAGGCCGCACCCGCGACCGAGCTACCGCTGGCGCAGCGCTACAGCCTGTTCTGATGCGCGTGTCGTCCGCCGCGCTCCTGCTCGCCGACCAGCGCACGCCGACGGGAGGACACGCCCACTCAGGCGGCCTGGAGGCCGCGGTCCTCGACGGCCTCCGGGCCGTCGACGTCCCCGCCTTTTTGCGCGGGCGTCTGGAGACCGTGGCGCTCGCCGAGGCGGCCCTCGCCGCCGCCGCCGTCCGCGCGGGCGACCGCCACGACCTCGACGCGCTGGCCGTGCTGGACGCCGAGGCGTGGGCGCGGTGCCCCAGCCCGCCGTTGCGCGAGGGCTCCGGGGCGCTCGGGCGCGCGCTGTTGCGCACCGCTCAGCGGCTGGCGCCGGACTCGCTCCTGCCCGCCGCCTACCGCGCGCAGAGCGCCGGTACCCCCCGACCGGTCGCCTTCGGCGTGACCGCAAGCGCGCTGGGCATCGACCCCGCGCAGGCGGCGCTGGTGAGCCTGTACGAGGACGCGGCGGGGGTGGCGTCGGCCGCGGTGCGGCTGCTGCCGCTCGACGCCGGGCGGGCAGCGGGCTGGGTGGCCGCGCTCGCGCCGGTGCTCGAGCGGTGCGCCGGCGCGGCGGAGCGCGCGACGGAGCCGTCCGAGCTGCCCGGCACCGCGGCGCCGCTCGTGGACCTGCGCTCACTCACCCACTCGGCGCGAGGCGAGCGGCTCTTTGCGACCTGAAGGCCGGCCCATGCGCGTCGGGATCGGCGGGCCCGTCGGCAGCGGCAAGAGCTCGCTGATCGCCGCCCTGTGCGCGCTGCTCGCGCGCGGGCACCGCATCGGGGTGGTCACGAACGACATCTACACGACCGCCGACGCGGAGCTGCTGCGGGCCGCCGGGGTCCTGCCGGCAGAGCACATCGTCGCCGTGCAGACGGGATGCTGCCCGCACACGGCGATCCGCGACGACATCAGCGCCAACCTCGACGCGGTGCTGCGGCTGACCGCCGAGCACGGGCCGTTCGACCTCGTCTTCGTCGAGAGCGGCGGCGACAACCTCACCGCGGTGTTCGGTCCCGACCTCGCCGACGTGCAGATCTTCGTGCTCGATTGCGCGGGGGGTGATGATGTGCCCGGCAAGGGCGGCCCCGGGGTCGCGCGCGCCGATCTGCTCGTGCTCAACAAGACCGACCTCGCCCCGCTGGTGGGAGCCGACGTGGAGGTGATGCTCGCGGGCGCCCGCCGCCACCGGGTCGACCTGCCGGTCGCGCCGCTCAGCCTGCGCGGGGAGGGCGCCGGGGCGGTGGCGCGGTGGATCGAGCATCAGCTCGCCGACTTCCGGGCCTGCCGGCTGCGGGTCAGCGAGGTGGGCCCGCCCGTGCACCATGTCCACGCCGACGGCCTCGAGCACACCCACTGAGCCGGTCGCCCTCCGGCTCGAGGTGGTCCGGCGGGGAGCGACGAGCGCGGCGCGCGTGCTGCGCTCCCGGCCGCCCCTGGCGCTACGCCCGCTGCCGGCCTCGGGCGCGACCGCACGGGTCGCGGTCGTGCAGAGCGCGGCGAGCCTCGTGGACGGCGACGACCTCCGCCTGTCGGTCGTGGTCGGGCCGGGAGCGGCCCTGGAGGTCGTCGAGCTGTCGGCCACGCTCGCGCACCCCGTCGCCGAGCGCCCGGTGCGCATCCGCGCCGACGTCGAGATCGGTCCTGGTGGGCGCCTGGTCTGGTGCGAGCGGCCGCTCATCGTCGCCGCGGGCACCGATCTCGTGCGCGAGGTGCGTCTGGCGCTTGCCGGTAACGCGCGCGCCCTGCACGGTGAGGCGCTCGTGCTCGGGCGCGACGGCGAGGATCCGGGCCACGCGCGCAGCCGCCTGCGCGTCACACGGGGCGAGGCCCCGGTGCTCGACGAGACCCTCGTCCTGGGCCCGGGGACGGCGTCGGCCTCTCCCGCCGTCCTCGGGTCGGCGCGCACGGTGACCGGGATGACCCTCCTCGGTCTCGCCCCCGGCTCGGTGGCGCTGCCGCCCGACGCCCTCGTACTCGCGGGCGGCGACGTCGCGTGGCGTCGGCTCTCGCCCGACCGGCGCCTCGGATCGGGCGACCTCGAGCGGGTCCGAAAGGACTGGACGGCCGCGGTGCTGGGTGCCGCTCAGCAGCAGGTCCAGTGGTGGTAGCCGCCGTGGGCCCAGGTGCGCATCGCGGCCAGGGCGGCCCAGCGGGGGGCCAGGCGCGAGTGGCCGCGGTACGGCGTCGTGTTCCAGAGGCGGGTGCCGAACTGGTAGAGCCCGGCGTAGCCGTAGGCGTTGACGATCCACCACTGGTAGCGCGACTCGCGGTGCGCGATGTACAGCGCGAGGCTGCGCGGCTGATGGAAGTGGACCGCGGCGCGCGTGATGAAGCAGCGCGAGACGCGGTCGTAGCGCGAGAACAGCGTCCGGCAGCTCTTCGTCCCGGGCTTGTCCTGCGTGCACAGCCGGTTGGCGCAGACGTCGCGCGCCGGCGACGCCGCTCGGGAGACGGCGGGGACCGCGGCGGCCAGCAGCATCGCCACGACCCCCGCGAGGATCAGCCGCCGCATACGGGCCACGGGGATGAGCCGGATCGGGCGAGCAGGGCCGTGGCGCGCACGTCCTGCTCGGCGGGCGAGGCGGCCGCCGGGCTCCCGGTCCCGCCCACGCTCTCCCAGGTCGACTGGGTGAACTGGTAGGCACCGTAGAAGCCGTTGCCGGTGCTCGTCGAGTAGTTGCCGCCGGACTCGCACGCGCGGATCGCGGCGAGCTGCCCGCCCGCCCCGCCCGTGCCGGACACGGTGCTCGCGCCCGTCGTCGACGGTGCCGTCGCCGCGCGGATCTCCCGTGCCTTGGCGCGCAGCCGGGCGTTCCCCCCGGTCAGGCGCGTGTCGCTCCAGTGCCGGGCCCGGGCCTCATGCCCGCGCTCGAGACTTCGCCCGCGCAGCTTCGCTACCTCATGCGCGAGCCGCAGGTGCCGCTTCACGAGGCGTCGATGACGCGCGTAGCGATCTCCGGCCCGGGTCATCTGGGCGGCGACCGACACGTGGCCGGCGAACGCGGGGCGCACCGCGGCCGTGGGCGTGGTCGTCGGGGCGGTTTGAGGCTCCTGCGTGGCGGCGAGGGCCGCCGGGGCAGGCATGATCGTGGTCAGGGCCGCGGCAAGCGCAGCCGTCGAGGTTCTCACGTGGAGTCCCCTCCTTTGAGGGCCGGCCCGCGGGTTGCGAGGGGGCCGGACTTCAATCGCTTACGTCGAGAGCGCCCGCGTTTCTGACCCGGGACGCCCGACCTTGCCGAGACCACGGTAGGCCCGAACGTCGGTTCGTCTGTGACCCTGGTCACACTGCAACGCGACCGTCATATGCTCATCGACGATGCGCTTCGAGCTACCGGACGGCACTCCGCTGGACCTCCCCGAGGGCGCCTCGGGCGCGGACGTGGCCGCGCGGATCGGGGCCGGCCTGGCCCGGGCTGCGCTGGCGATCAAGCTCGACGGCACCCTCTATGACCTGAATCGCGCGCTGCCCTCCGGCGGCCGCGTCGAGATCATCACCGGCAAGAGCCCGGAGGCCCTGGAGCTCATCCGCCACGACGCCGCCCATGTGCTCGCCGCCGCGGTCATGGAGCTCCACCCCGGCGTGAAGATCTCCATCGGCCCTCCGATCGACCAGGGCTTCTACTACGACTTCGACTTCCCTGACCAGACCACGCTCTCCGAAGACGGCCTCCCCGCCATCGAGGCGCGCATGCGCGAGCACATCCGTGCCGACGAGACCTTCGTGCGCGAGGACGTCTCTCCCGAGCAGGCGCGGGCGAAGTTCGTCGCCGAGGGCCAGGACTACAAGGTCGAGCTCATCGACGACCTCGTGCGCCTCGAGGACGTCGACTCCGTTTCCCTGTACACGAACGGACCCTTCACCGACCTCTGCCGCGGCCCCCACGGTCCCGGGACGAAGCGGATCAAGGCGGTGAAGCTCCAGTCCGTGGCCGGCGCCTACTGGCGCGGCGATTCCGACCGGCCCATGCTCACGCGCGTGTACGGGACCGCGTTCGGATCCCAGCAGGAGCTCGACGAGCACCTCGAGCTCCTGGAGCTCGCCCGCGCACGCGATCACCGCAAGCTCGGCCGCGAGCTCGAGCTCTTCATGTTCTCGGAGCTCTCGCCCGGCTCGCCCTTCTGGATGCCGAACGGGATGGCCGTGTGGAACGCGCTCTCGGCCTTCTGGCGCGAGGAGAACGTCCGGCGCGGCTACCGCGAGGTCAAGACTCCGATCCTCTACGACGTCGACCTCTGGAAGCAGTCCGGCCACTGGGACAAGTTCCGCGAGAACATGTACTTCACGGAGGTGGAGGATCGGCCCATGGGCCTGAAGCCCATGAACTGCCCCGCCCACGTGCAGCTCTACAAGGCCGAGCGGCGCTCCTACCGCGACCTCCCGATCCGCTTCGCCGAGCAGGGTCTCGTCCACCGTCACGAGCCGAGCGGGACGCTCCACGGCCTCCTGCGCGTGCGGCACATCACCCAGGACGACGCCCACATCTTCTGCTCCCCGGACCAGATCTCCGACGAGGTGCTCGGCTGCGTGGACTTCGGGCTGTCCATCTACGAGCTGTTCGGGCTCGAGCCGCGCTTCGAGCTCTCCACCCGGCCCGAGCAGCGGCTGGGCTCCGACGAGATGTGGGACCGCGCCGAGGGCGCCCTCGCCGCCGCGCTCGAGCGCCGGGGGATGGAGTACTCGCTCGGGGTGGGGGAGGGCACGTTCTACGGGCCGAAGATCGACCTCCACATGCGCGACTCGCTCGGCCGCTCCTGGCAGCTCGGGACGGTCCAGCTCGACTACCAGATGCCCGAGCGCTTCGGGCTCACCTACACCGGGGCCGACGACGCCGAGCACCAGCCGGTGATGATCCACCGCGCGCTGCTGGGCTCCTTCGAGCGCTTCATCGGGATCCTCACCGAGCACTACGCGGGCGAGTTCCCCCTGTGGCTCGTGCCCGTCCAGGCCGTCGTCCTGCCCATCGCCGACCGCCACGTCGCCTACGGGGCGGAGGTGCGCGAGACGCTGCGCGCCGCCGGCCTGCGGGTCGAGCTCGACGAGCGCGGCGAGTCGCTCGGCCGCAAGATCCGCGAGGCCGAGCTGCGCAAGGTGCCCTACATGCTCGTGGTCGGTGACCGCGAGGGCGAGGCCCGGGAGGTCAGCGTCCGCCGCCACACGCAGAGCGATCAGGCCTCCGAGCCCGTGGAGGCCTTCGCAGCACGCCTCGGCCGGGCTATACTCCGTCGCGTTGATCCAGATGCCTGATCTCACCGCGCGCCCGTAGTCCCTACTTGACGCGCACCCTCCTCTCCTAGTGGCGGTCCCGAAGAAGTTTGATCGGCGACCGCCCGAGCGCGACACCACTCGCGTCAACGACCGCATCCGCGTGCCCGAGGTCCGGCTCATCGCCGACGACGGCAGCCAGGTCGGGGTCGTGAAGACCGCCGAGGCCCTGCGCTACGCCCAGGAGCGGGAGCTCGATCTCGTCGAGGTCGCGCCCGAGGCGCGGCCGCCCGTCGTCCGCGTGCTCGACTACTCGAAGTACAAGTACGAGCAGGCCCAGAAGGTCAAGGCCGCCCGCAAGCACCAGCAGCAGATCAACATCCGCGAGATCAAGCTGCGCCCGAAGATCGCGATCAACGACTACGAGACGAAGAAGGGTCACGTCGAGCGCTTCCTGAAGGCGCGCGACAAGGTCAAGGTCACGATCATGTTCCGCGGGCGCGAGGTCACGCATCCCGAGCGCGGGACCGTCCTGCTCGAGAAGCTCGCCGAGGACGTCCAGGAGCTCGGCGTCGTCGAGCAGCACCCCCAGCAGGACGGCCGCAACATGACGATGCTCCTCGGGCCCTCCAAGGCGGTGCTCGCGGCCGCCGAGGCCAGCGCCGCGGCCGCCACCACTCCTACCGAGGCACCGGCGCCCGACGGCGCCGCGGTCGCCGCTCCTACCGAGGCACCGGCGCCCGACGGCGCCGCTGCCGCCGCTGCCGACGGGGCGACGAACGCCGCTCCCGCCGAGGCGCGGGCGCCCGACGGCGCCGCCCCCGCCGCGGCCTAGAGAAGGTCCGTCTCGCTCACTTACGCGGGCGCTCGCCCGGCACGTCTCAACCGGTCGCGCGCAGGTGCCGGTTGATGAACGGCGCGAGCACCGCGAGCAGGACGACGAGGCCGATCGCGGCGAGGAACGCGGGCGACGTCGGGTCGTCGAGCGAGCTGCCGAGCGCGGCGTAGGCGAAGGTCCCGGGCACGATCCCGATCGCGGTGCCGACGACGTAGTCGCGCGTGCTCAGGCCGGTCACGCCCGCGGCGTAGTTCAGGGCGTTGAAGGGGAACAGCGGGAACAGCCTCGCGTAGAGCACCGCGAGCAGCCCCCGCCGCGCGAGCCATGCGTCGAGCGCCCCCATCCGCCGGCCGGCGATCCGCTCCACCTGCGCCCGACCGAGCCGGCGGCCGAGCAGAAAGGACGCTGTCGCGCCGATCGTCGCTCCGATCAGCGTGAGCCCCGTGCCCAGCAGCGCCCCGAACAGGGCCCCGCCGGCGGCCGTGATCACCGCGCCCGGAAAGAGCAGCACGGTCAGCGCCACGTAGAGCAACACATAGACGATCGCGCCGGCCGTCGACGGCTCACCGATCCAGCCCTCGATGCGCCCCTGGCTCAGCCCGCCTCCGGTGAGGATGAGCACACCGGACACGCAGACGACCAGCGCGGCGAGCGTCGCGAGCCGTGCCCGCGGCGAGGCGAGCAACGCGCTCACGGTGCGCGGCGCCGCGGTCCCACCCGCACCGTGCAACCTGCGCTAACGTTGCCGGCATGTGGATGTTCCGCCGCTACGGGGGCGGAGCGAAGCGCCAGGCGCCGACCGTCGAGCCGCAGCCCGACCGCGCGCCAGGCGCCGGTGCGCTCGCCGGCCATCCCGCTTGAGAGGTAGAGGCCCGGCGCGGACGCGCCGCGCCGGAGCTCGGCCCCTCGGCCGGCCATCTCAGGTCGGCCCGGGGACCGCCTCGGGGGTCCGCTCCTCTCGGTGCGACGACTGGGCGGCCTGGACGATGCCCGCGATCGCCACCAGCACGGCTCCCGCGACGGACAGGTATCCCGCGATGCCGATGCTGGTCCCGTCGCTGCCGAAGGGTGGCTCGACGAGGTTGTAGGAGATCCGCGCGCCGGCGACGAAGCCGAGCACCGCGAGGACGCCCCCGAGCGCCGAGGGTGACAGCGGCGAGCGCCCGCGGGACGCGGCGCGGATCAGCAGCAGCACGATCACGGTGATCGCCAGCACGAAGCTGCTCAAGTGCGCGGTGGGGATCCACCCGCTCCAGTTCACGTCACTCCCGTCCGTCGCCTTCGTCGTGTAGACGGTGAACAAGGTGTAGCCGAAGATGAACTGCGCGAGGGCCCCGATCCCGGCGAGCCCGAGCCACGGGGTCATCCCCGGCTGCTCGGTGGCCATCGGCGGGCTCGCCGGCGTCTCGCGCGCGCGGCGGCTGAAGGCGTGGAGGAATCCCGCTGATGCGACCAGCACGCAGCCCACGAGGGCGATCCAGATGCCGGTCAGCAGCTTGGCGTCCACCGCGTCGCCCGGCGCGCAATACCACTGGCAGCCGCCGAAGATCTCGATCTTCTGGTCGCCCGAGATCGATGCGCCGAAGGGCGGGGCGATCATGCGATAGCCCAGCTGGAGCGCGGCCAGGAGGCCGACGATGCCGATCGCCAGGCCCACGTTGCGGCCGCGTACCGGGTTGCGCCCGGCGGCAGTGAAGGCGACCAGGACGATCGCGACGAGCGCCGAGAGCAGCATCAGGTCAGAGGTGTGGGGGACGCCGAGCCACGCGCCCTTGGCGCCCTGCCCCTTCACGTTGTAGAAGTCCGTTCCGAGCGCGACGAGCTGGAGCACCGCTCCGGCCAGAGCCACCCACAGCCACGTGGTCATTCTTGCCATAACGTCCGGGCTCGCCCGCACATCGCGCGGCCGGCCTCTTCCACCCCCCTTGATGTCATCCGTACGCACGCCTGTCCCCCCGCCCGCCGCGGTCCTGCCAGCCACCGTAGCGGGACGGCGCGATCGTATTCGGTGCCCTGGGACCCGGTAAGTGTCGCCGCCCACTAGCGTCGGTCGGTCGCACGCGCCGCTCTCGGTGCTCGTGGTCAGGCGTGGGCGGCGGACGTGAGCCGGGCTTACGACCTGGCGATCCTCGGCGGTGGGACGGCCGGCCTCGTGGCGGCGATCGGGGCCGCCCGCCTCGGGGCGCGCACGGTCCTGTTCGAGCGCGAGCGGACCGGGGGCGACTGCCTGTGGAGCGGCTGCGTCCCGAGCAAGAGCCTGCTGGCGGCCGCGGCCCGGGCGCAGGATGCCCGCACGGCCGGGGAGGTGGGGCTCGAGCCCTCCGAGCCGCGCATCGACTTCGCGGTCGTGATGGCCCACGTGCACGGGGCGCGCGCGGCGATCGCGCCCCACGACTCTCCGGAGCGCCTGCGCGGCGAGGGCGTTGAGGTGGTCGAGCAGGCGGCGCGCTTCACCGGCCCCGGCCGGCTGGAGGCCGGCGGGCACCAGGTGCGCTACGTCTCCGCCCTGATCGCCACGGGCTCGCGTCCCCTGATCCCGCCGATCGAGGGCCTCGAGTCCGCGCCCGTGCTCACCAACGAGACCGTCTGGGATCTCCGCGAGCTCCCGCGTCGCCTCGCGATCCTCGGCGGCGGCCCGATCGGCTGCGAGCTCGGCCAGGCGTTCGCCCGCCTGGGCAGCGCGGTGACGATCGTCGAGCGCGCGCCTTCCCTGCTTCCGCGCGAGGAGCCCGAGGCGGGCAGGCTGCTCGCCGAGCGCCTCGCGACCGAGGGCGTCGACGTGCGCACCGGACGCCGCGTCGCGCGGGTGGCCGGGAACGGCGACGGCGGGTGGATCGAGCTCGCGGGGACAGACGCGAGGGTGGCGTTCGACCGGGTGCTGGTGGCCGCGGGCCGGTCGCCGGCGACCGCCGGGCTCGGGCTCGAGGCGGTCGGGGTCGAGACCGACGCTGCCGGTGCGGTCCGGGTGGACGAGCGGCTGCGTACCACCGGCCGGCGCATCTTCGCCGCCGGCGACGTGATCGGTGGCCAGTTCACCCACCTCGCCGCCTACCAGGCCGGCGTGGTCGTCTCCAACGCGCTGTTCCGCACCCGCCGCCGCGCTCCGACCGCCGTGCCCGGCGTGGTGTTCACCGATCCCGAGATCGCGCGTGTGGGTCTCACCGAGGCGCAGGCGAGCACCCGCGGCGGCCGCGCGCGCCGCTTCGACCACACCGGGCTCGACCGCGCGATCACCGCCGGCGTCACCGACGGCTTCGCGAAGCTCGTGATCGGGCCCCGTGGGCGGCTGCTCGGGGCCACGCTCGCCGGGCCGTCGAGCGGCGAGTCGATCGCCGGGCTCGCGGCGGTGATCGCCCGCGACGGTCGGGTGCGCGACGTTCTCGCGACCGTTCATCCCTACCCCACCTTCTCGGAGGCGGCGAGCCGGGCGGCGGGCGAGTACCTGAGCGCCCGTCACCTGACCCCCCGCAACCGCCGTCTCGGGCGCGTGGCCCTGGCGCCGCTGCGGGGGCTCGGGCGCCTACCGTGAACGGGCATCGCGCTCGAGCCCGGGAACCGCCTGCCGGCCGAACTCACCGTCCTCGACAGCGACGGAGCCGAGGTGCGGCTGTCGCGGCTGCGGGGAGAGGTCGCGCTGCTGATCTACCTGCGCCACCTCGGTTGACTGCCCTGCCAGGAGCACCTCGTCGAGGTTGCTGAGCGGGCGGACGAGATCGACGCGCGGATCGCCTGCGTCACCTTCGCCGAGCCCGCGATGCTCGGTGCCTTCGAGCGCAAGCTGGACCTGCCGTATCCCATCTGGGGCGACCCGCGACGCACGACCTACCGCGCCCTGGGCTTCGAACGAGCCTCGTGGCGACGGGTGTGGCTCGATCCGCGCGTGTGGACGCGCTACGCGACGCTGCTCGCCCGCGGGCGCCGCACCGAGCGCTCGGGCCAGGACGAGCTGCAGCTCGGCGGTGACGTGGTGCTCGACGCCGGCGGTCGCCTCGCGTGGATCTACCGCGGCGCGGGACCAGAGGACCGGCCTGGAGTCGAGCTGCTGATCCGCGCCGTGCGGGACGCGGCGAGCTGAGAACCGTCGCTAGAGTCTTCGGCTTCGTCATGCCGAAGCAGAAGACCCATTCCGGTACGAAGAAGCGCTTCAAGGTGACCGGCGGCGG
>JAABUN010002951.1_pt1 | contig 28012 bp, 20 predicted proteins | sample 5559311 | NCBI WGS metagenome assembly JAABUN01 (sample SAMN10711877, study PRJNA513370) | rock metagenome | isolation source: Antarctica rocks | place: Antarctica: Victoria Land, Siegfried Peak sud
CGTCCCAGTTGTGCCACAATCGGAGGCGGGATGGCATGGCGACTCCTGACGGCGAACCCGGATGTTTCAACATCAGCCAGTTTCGCTGCTCGGGTGGTGGTCATGCTGTCTCGCTCCTCGTGTCCGGCCACAAACTGTCGGGGAGAGAAGGGGCTACCCCCCCTCCCCATCTCGCTTCCCGATGCGGGTCGCGAAGCGGGTAGGGAGCTGGAATCGGATGGAGAGGGGGAGAACGCCACTGCCAACCCCTGTGAGCCGCACTGTAGAGCGGTTTTTTTGATCTGACTGCCTGAGCTCGATTGGCGGCGCTGCTCCCCTCTCCAGGGCACCTGCGGAGTCGGAGCCGCTTCAGCGGGTGAGCGAGCAGGTGAGCCGGAGCGGGCTCGGGGGCGAGGGCTGCTCCGCCACCAAGGCGCTTCACGTGCACCCCGCTTAGAGCGTATTTCGTAACCCTCCTCGCCGTATCGAAGCCCGGAACGATGACCATTTTCGAGCTGCTGGGCGGCTTCAGCGCCCAGTCCGGAGCGCTCGATTACTGGACCCCCGGTAAAGGAATATGCTCTTAGCCCCGGCGGCTGGAGGCGAGAACCCGCTCGGCGTCCCCGCTCAGGACGCGAGAACGGGGCAGAGTCCCAGCGAGCTCGGGCTCGGGCTCGTCTGGCGGGGCGACTGGGCGTGCTGGCTGGACCGCCGCGATCATGTCCAGCAGGATATCGAGGGCTTCCTGCCATGGCATACGGAGGTCTGGGAGACGGACGCGGACGCTGTTCGGCGTCAGTCGGACGGCCGGACCAAAGCTTCGGGTGATCAGCTTCGCGTTCAGCGGGGCGGTCTCGACCGGGCGGATCACCATCTCTCGTTCCCGCTCGACGACCGACTCAATGCCGAGGGCCTCGCAGCGCAGCCGGACCAGGATCAGGGCAAGGAGGTGTTCGACCTCTTCGGGAATCTCGCCAAACCGGTCGATCAACTCCGCTCGCATGTCCTCCAGCGCCTCGGTCGATCCGACGTTCGCGATTCGACGGTACGTCGCGAGCCGCAGCTCCGTGTCGACGATGTAGGTGGCCGGGATCAGGGCGGTCAGCGGCAGATCGAGCAGGACCGCGTTTGGGTCCGAGGTCGGCTGGCCCTTGGTGATCTCGTCGACGGCCTGGCTCAGCAGCCGAATGTAGAGGTCGAAGCCGATCGACGCGATATGGCCGCTCTGCTCGGCGCCGAGGATGTTGCCGGCCCCACGGATCTCCATGTCCCGCATGGCGACCCGCAGGCCCGCACCGAGCTCCGTAGCTTCCTGAATCGCCTCCAGCCGCTCCTGCGCGACCTCGCTGATCGACTTGCCTTGCCGGTAGAGCAGGTAGGCGTAGGCTCGTTGGGTGCTGCGGCCCACGCGGCCCCGGAGCTGGTAGAGCTGGGTGAGGCCGAGCGCGTCGGCGTGGTCGATCACGATCGTGTTGACGTTGGCGATGTCGATCCCTGACTCGATGATCGTCGTCGAGATCAGGACGTCGAAGTCATGTCGGACGAAGGAGAGGATGATGTCCTCGAGGACGGCCTCGTCCATCTGCCCATGGCCGACGCCGATTCGTGCCTCCGGGACGAGCTCGCGAATCCGGTGGGCGAGAAGGTCAATATCGTGGACGCGGTTGTGAACGAAGTAGATCTGTCCGCCCCGGTCCAGCTCTCGCAGGACGACCTCGCGGATGAGGTGGTCGCTCCACTCCGTGACGAACGTCCGGATTGGGAGCCGTGCCCGCGGGGCCGTGTCGATCACGCTGATGTCCCGGATGCCGGCCAGCGACATATGCAGTGTTCGCGGGATCGGCGTGGCGCTCATGCTGATCACGTCCACCGCCGTCCGGAACCGCTTGAGGAACTCCTTCTGGCGGACACCGAAGCGCTGCTCCTCGTCCACCACGACGAGCCCGAGATCCTTGAAGGCAACGTCACCCTGCACGATCCGGTGAGTTCCGATGACGATGTCGATCTGGCCGTCCTTCAGGTCCTTCAGGATTTGACGCTGGGCGGCCTTGTCCCGCAGCCGGGAGAGCATCTCGACGCGGACGGGGTAGGACGCCAGCCGTTGGGTGAACGTCTGGAAGTGCTGGAGGGCGAGGACGGTCGTCGGGACGAGGATAGCGACCTGTTTGCCGCCGTTGACGGCCTTGAACGCCGCCCGGAGGGCGACCTCGGTCTTGCCGAAGCCGACGTCGCCGCAGACGAGCCGGTCCATTGGTTGATCGGATTCCATGTCGGCCTTGACGCTGTCGATCGCCTTCTGCTGATCGACCGTCTCCTCGTAGGGAAACGACTCCTCGAGTTCGATGTCCCAGGTAGAGTCGGCTGGGAAGGCGTGTCCGGAGGACGTCTCGCGCTCCGCGTAGAGCTGGATCAGCTCCCAGGCCATCTCCCGGATCGCTCGCCGAACGCGCTGCTTGGTTCGGACCCATTCGCCGGAACCGAGCCGCGAGGCGACCGGATCGGCGCCACCGCCGGTATATCGGGAGACGCGGTCGCTCTGATCGACCGGCACGTACAGTTTGTCCCCCTTGGCGTAGACGAGCAGCATGTACTCGCGCTCGACGCCAGACGCATCCATCCGGACCAGTCCCGTGAACTGGGCGATCCCGTGGTCGATGTGAACGACGTACTCGCCCGGCGTGAAGTCGGCGGCGTTGTTCCCGGCATCGCTGGCCTGGCGACGATAGGTCCGGCGTGTCGCCTTGCGGAAGCCAAAGATTTCCAGGTCGGTCAGGATGACGACCGACTTCGCGTCCGACTCGAGTTCCCACCCAGCGGGGAGATCGGAACGCACGATCGTGATCCGACCGGCGGTGACCGGGGCCGGCGTCGCGTCGCGGTCCACGATCTCGAACGCGACGTTGCGCTCAGCAAGGAGCTCGCCCAGGCGATCCCCCTGATCGGAGGCGAGGTAGATCGCCCAGCCAGACGCGCTGCGGTGGATGACGGAGTCGACCAAGGCCGAGAGGCGCCCGGCGTAGAGCGGGGCGTCAGCGATCGCCGGGACGTCGATGTCGAGATGATCGGGAGCTTCCCCGAACGCGATCTGGTCATGCTGCCCGAGGATTCGCTCGATCGCGTGCCAGTCGGTGAATGGCTGTTCGAGCCCCTTCGGCAGTTCCCCGCCGCCCGTCGCGCTGACGAGGACATCGGCCGCGTGAGATGCCATCGAGGTCGCCGCCAACTGAACGGCCTGGGGCTCCTCGAGGAGGATGAGCGCGGAGGGATCGATGTAGTCCAGCACCGTGGTCCGCTTCGGGACGAGATACGAGGCCAGCAAGTCCACGGACGCGGGAGTCTGACCGGACTCGATCGCCTCCAGCATTCGCCGCCACTCGGTCGCGATCTCGGCTCGCAACCCATCGGAGTCCACAGCCTGAAGAGCATCGGTGATTCGGGGCAACCGCCAGAGGGGTAGTTCGGACGGCGGCAGCAGCAGCGTCTCCGTCAGGCGCTGCTGCGAGCGTTGGGTGCGTGGGTCGAACGCCCTGATCGTGTCGACCTCATCTCCGAAGAAGTCGAGCCGAACCGGGAAGACCGCGCCAGGCACGAAGACGTCGATGATGCCACCACGCCGGGCAAGCGTTCCAGGCTCCTGAACCAGCGGGGACGTGTTGTAGCCGACCGTCATCGCCCAGGTGAGGACGTCGTCGATCCGGAGGCGTTGTCCGGGCCGGATGCGCAGCGTCTGCTTCTGAAGCTCCTCGGCCGACATCACGATCTGCACGAGTCCGCGCACCGTCACGACGAGGGCGGCCGGGGCGTCGGTGCCGCCGGCGTTGAGTTGCGAGAGCAGGGCCACGCGCTCGGCGGCCAGAGCGCTGTCGAACGGGAGCTGCTCGTAAGGGAGTGCCTCGGGCGACGGCCAGACGGCAACAGCCCGATCGGGTGGCAAGTAGGCCGCGAGCGACGACGCGAGGCCCTCCGCCCGATCACTCCGGGAAGCGACGATCAAGGTCGTCCCGGTCCGGCCCTCGATCAGCGAGGCCATCGCGGCCGGCCGGGCCGATCTCGGCAACGAGACGAAGCTGATGCGCTGCCGGTTTCCTCTCGAGGACGAGGCCAGGTGATCGCGCACCGCCTTCAACTGCGGCAGGTCACTCAGCACGTCCGTCATCGCAGCAAGACTCACTGGCAGTTCCTTGGTTCGGGATGGCAACGTGACATGCCGGACAGGCGGTCTCCCGCCTCCGGACTCATCCCGTTAGTATATCGCACAGGTGTTCTCAACTACTGCTCCGAAGCCGGCCTGGGTGTTCGTCGCTGCACACCGACCGGTCCGAAAGGACGCGTGTTCAATGCCCGGAGCCGTGAGCAGACTCGCGCTGATCGTTCTCTGTTCGATCCTGCTGGCCAGCGCGCTCGCGCTGGCCCTGCGGTTCATCGACGCACGCCACGCACCGGCCATCGTGATCGTCGATACCGCCGCCGAGCGGCCGGTGATAGTGGTGATCGAAGGAGCCGTCGCCTCACCCGGGGTGCAAACGCTGCCGGCCGGCGCGCGGCTGAACGATGCCGTGGCGGGAGCGGGCGGGTTCACCGCCGATGCCGACGCCGACGAGATGAATCTGGCTCGTCTGCTCGTCGATGGGGAGCGTGTGACGGTCGGGCAGGTCAAGCCGGAGGGGGCCGATTCGACGCTCGGAACCGCCGCGACCGTGACGGTGACGACCGCTCAAACCGACTCAGCGGTCGAGGAGGAGCCGCCGACGTCTCCGCCAGTTCTCGCGACGTCCGCTCCTTCCATGACGGCCGGCTCTGCTGACAACCTGGTTGATATCAACACCTCCGATATTGCCGCTCTTGACGGGTTACCGGGGATCGGTCCGGTGCTGGCCGAGCGAATCATCACCTATCGCGAGGAGAACGGCCCCTATCGATCGGTGGATGAACTCGAGGCCGTCCAGGGCATCTCCGCAACGATGGTGGAGGAGTTGAGGCCACTGGTCACAGTGGGGTCCCCGGCGCCGTGATCGGGATCTGGGTCGGCCTGGCGGCCTTGCTCGGTGTCTCGTTCGGCCCCGCTGGCTGGTCGCTCGTGGTCATTGGCGGCGTAGTCGTCTGGTTTGGGCTGCGACAGGTGATTCCCGGTGCCCGACGACGATGTTTCGTTCTGGCCGTGCTGGTCGGTTTCGCGGGGCTTGGGATGATCCGCGAAGCGGCGGTCATCCCGCCGCCCTCACTCACTCAGATCGGGACTCTCGATCGCCTGGAGGGGCGGATCGTCTCGCCCGTCCAGACCGATCTCCGGTTCCAGCACATCGATCTGCAACTCACTCGTGTGCGCGCAGACGACGTCTGGATAGACGTGGTCGCTACGGTCCGAGTCACTGCTCCAGCCTCGCCGACGTTGGGCTACGGCGACCTTGTCGGCCTGACAGGGGATCTCGATCCGTCCGAGGACAGTGAGGTCGGCTACCGATCGTATCTCCTGCAGCAGAGGATTTCCGGAAGCGTTTTCGCCCGGACCATTTGGGTTGAGCAGCCCGGATCGGGGTTCCGCAGGGCGTTGTACGGCTTCGGTGCTGATCTGGCTGAGCGTCTGCGTCGGGCGGTCCCCGGCGACTCCGGCATCCTGCTCGGAGGTCTCGTCGTTGGGGACGACCGGGCCCTGTCTGACGACCTGACGCTGGCATTTCGTCAGACCGGCATGAGCCACATCACCGCCGTGAGCGGCTCGAACCTCGCGCTCGTGGTTGTTCTGTTGATGGCGGTCGGTGGCCCAATCGGCCTGCGCCGGCGGGTGATCTGGCTGCTCGCCGTCACGGTGGCAATCTGGCTCTACGCCGCCGTCACCGGGCTGGAACCGCCGGTCGTTCGGGCCGCGCTGATGGCGACGATCGCGCTGCTGGCGATCCCGTTTGGACGCCGAGTGGACTATCTCACGGCGGCGGTCCTGTCGGCGGCCGTGATGGCGCTGAATGATCCAGGGCTGATCCATGACATTGGCTTTCAGCTCTCGCTGGCCGCGTCGGTCGCGCTGGCCGCGGTCGCCGCGGGTGTCTCGATCTCATCGCCCGCCGGGGCCGTTCGTTTGGCGATCAACGGCAGCATCGTCGCCCAGATCGCGACGCTGCCCGTGACGCTGGCGGCCTTCGGAGGCGTCTCGCTGGTCTCGATCCCGTTGAACCTGATCGTCGGTCCGCTCGTCGGCATCGCCTTCCCGGTCGCCTTCGCCGGGGCTTTGCTCGGCATCGTCAGCCCTGCCCCAGGTGATGCGCTCATCTCGACGGCTGGCTGGTTGGGCAATCTCATCCTGCTGATCATCGACGTGTTCGCGAGATTGCCGTTCGCGAACGTCTCAGTTCCCGCCCTCACCACGACCGGACAGGTCGGACTGCTGCTCGTCTCGCTCGTGGTCATCCTGCTGGTGTCAGGGGATGGACGCCGGTGGGGCGACCGGCTGACCTGGCCCGGTCGATCGAGGCCGGTCGCCCCGAAGCCGGACTCGCCGCGTTGACACTGGGGTGGCCGGAGGGTATCGTTTCGCTGGGCCCCCATAGTCTAGCGGCCCAGGACGTCACCCTTTCAAGGTGAAGATCGCGGGTTCGAATCCCGCTGGGGGTATCAACGACACGCGCCGCCGGACACCCGTCCAGGCGGCTTCTGTGTGCCCGTCGCGGCCCGCTCGCCGTCTGGATCGGAGGCATCGATGGGGAACCAGAGTCTCACGGCGCAGGCGGTCATCGTCCTGCTCGGTCTCCGTCCGCTCGAAGGTGAGGGTGGTTTCTACCGGGAGACGTATCGACTGGAGGCACCCGATGGGAGTCCTGCGGCAACGGCGATCTACTACCTCCTTACGTCTGAAACGTTCTCCGAACTCCACCGCCTGCCCCACGATGAGCTGTACCACTTCTATCTCGGCGATCCGGTCGAGCTTCTGCAACTTGGTCCGGGAGGGGTGGCGGTCCGCTGGACGCTCGGAAGCGATCTCGCTCTTGGAATGGACATGCAGGCGCTCGTCCCCGGTGGCCACTGGCAGGGGAGCCGACTGCGGGACGGTGGGAGCTTCGCCCTCATGGGAACGACGATGACGCCGGGGTTTCAGGTTGTGACCTACGAGCGCGGTGTACGGCGCGAACTTCAGGTGGCCTTCCCCGATCAGTCGGCTGAAATAGCTCGGCTGACCCGGGATTGAGCCCGGCCGGGCTCCAGGGTCGAAATGGTAAATTGACATGGACAGAGCCGGCGAGGTGAGCCGGGCACGAGCAGGCCAGCCCAGGCCTCACGGAGGGACCCCGACGCGTGGACATTCTTCTTCCCGCTGCTGGCTTCGGCACCCGATTGCGACCGCAGACCTGGAGCAAGCCGAAGCCGCTCGTCAGCGTCGCGGGCAAGCCGATGCTGGCCCACGTCATGGACCGGCTGTTGCCCTACCATCCGACCCAGGTCACCTTCGTCACGGGCTTTCTCGGAGATCAACTGGAGGAGTGGGCCCGGGCCGCGTTGCCGATTCCCTCCACGTTCGTCGAGCAGCCCGAGATGCTCGGCCAGTGCGACGCCATCATCCGGGCCCGGCACCTGATTCCGGACGACCATGACGCGCTGATCCTGTTCCCGGACGCAATCTTCGAGGCCGACTTCGGGTCGCTGGCCACGCTCGACGCCGACGCCGCCATGTTCACGAAGACCGTCGAAGACCCGTCCGCTCTGGGGATCGCCGTCGTCGAGAACGGCCAGATCGTTAAGCTCGTCGAGAAGCCGAAGGAGTTCATCTCGAACCTGGCCGTGATCGGGATCTACTACGTGAAGCGGATGGGTGACCTCTACGAGGCGATCGAAGAGCAGATCCGGCGGGATATCAGTCTCAAGGGCGAGTTCTACATCGCCGATGCCTTCCAGCTCATGATCGACTCCGGCAAGAAGGTCGTCTCTCTTCCCGTGACGGAGTGGGAGGACTGCGGCAACCCGACCGTCCTCCTCAGCACCAACCGATACCTGCTCGACCGTGCCGGCTCTACTGATGAGCAGCGCGGCACCGCGACGATCCTCGCCCCAAGCGCCGTCGCCGCCGACGCCGTCCTGGAGCGATCCGTGATCGGCCCCTACGCCAGCATTGCGTCCGGGGTTACGATCAGGGACTCGATCGTCCGCGACACGATCGTCGAGGCGGGAGCAACGATCACGTCCGCCGTAGTCGAGCATTCGCTCGTCGGCCGCAAGGCCCGGATCTCGGGAACGCCGGTCCGCCTGAATGTCGGCGACACCTCAGAGGTCACAGCATGACGATCGCGAAGGCATCGCCCGGCTGGCTGGAGCTGGCGGTCGAGGTCCACATGGAAGCGGTCGAACCCGTCTCGGAGTTGTTCGCCCGGTATGGTTTCAACGAGGGGGTCGTGATCGAGGAGCCGTACCTGCAGGAGCGGGATGGCGACAATGTCCGGGTAGACACGTCTCGGCCGGTAATGATCCGGACCTTTCTGGCGGTGGCCGACACCGACATGGCCAAACTGGAGGAGATCCGACGGGGTCTGTTCCACCTCAACCAGATCCGGCCGGTCGGTGAGTTGATCATCAGCGAACGGGCCGAGGAGGACTGGGCCCACACCTGGAAGGCGTTCTACCAGCCAGTTCGGGTCGGGCGGCGGGTCGTCGTTCGACCGCCCTGGCGCGACTACGAGGAGGCGGCCGGTGACGTCGTGGTGATCCTCGACCCTGGAATGGCCTTCGGAACGGGAACGCACCCGACGACCCGTCTGGCAATGACTGGACTCGAATCCGCGATCCAGCCCGGCGACACGGTCCTGGATGTCGGGACTGGCTCAGGCGTGCTCGCGATCGCGGCTGCGCGTCTCGGGGCTGTCTCAGTCGATGCCAACGACATCGAGCCGGTTGCGGTTCGGTCGGCCCGGGAGAACGTCGAGCGCAACGATCTGCGCGTTCCGGTCCGGATCGAGGAGGGGACGGCTGGCCCGGACGGCCCGTTCCCCACCACCTACGCGCTCGTCGTGGCGAACATCATCGCCCGGGTGCTAATCGATCTCGTCGACGGAATCACCGGCTCGGTGGCTGAGGGTGGGACGCTCGTGCTGGCTGGAATCATCGAAGGCCGGGAGGCGGATGTCGTGGCGGTGTACGGCGCTCGCGGCTTCGAAATCACGGGCCGGGATCAGATCGAGGACTGGGTTGGGATGACCCTGCGCCGGGCTATCTGATCTCCCATTGACCACTTGGATAGCAATCAGAACGGGGCCGGTAATTAGCCGGCCCCTTCTGCATCTCGCCTGAGCCACAGCGGGTTGCCAGGGGAGCGCTCGGGCGGCGCAGCAGACTTCTTCCCAACCCCTCTCCGGCGCGCCTGCTCGCTCACCCGTTGAAGCGGCTCCGGCTCGCAGGTGCCCAGAGAGGGGATCAGACGATCAAATCGGGATTGATCATGTCACTTGAAAAACCGCTGCAGATTGTTACTTCTACCGCGTTCCCGTCGGGACGTCTGTGTCAGCGTGGGTGTCGGACGGCTTGCGGTGGGCAATATGGGAGACGGTGCGAGCGCCGAGGTGACCAACCGCACCGACGGTGTCAGTCGCGATCGCGGTCGGGCCGCGCCGGATCTCCTCGCCCTTGCCGCGATACCGGTGCATGCTCCACCACAGGGTCAGCGTCTCCTTCATCGCATGGGCGATGACCCCAGGATCCGCCCCGGTCGCCGTCCCCGCGACGCGTGGGTAGTGATTCACGGCGACCTGCTGCAACGTCGCGCCCTTGCGTCGCAGCCTGGCCTGCATCTCGGTGTTGATCAGGGCGCCACTCGACGTCAGCGTGATGCCACGGAGCATCTCTCCCCGGAACACCTTGAACGCGCAGTCGATGTCACGCATGTGCACGCCGTACAACGTCCGGACCACCGTGTTGAAGACTTCTGCATTGATCCGACGGTGAAGGGGATCGTTTCGCTCCCGACGGAAGCCGGCGACGATGTCGAACGATCCGACGAAGGGACTGAGCAGGGCAAGGTCATTGATGTCGAACTGACGGTCACTGTCCATGAACATGACGTAATCGCCGCTCGTGGCTTTGAACCCGGAGACCAGTGCCCCACCGTAACCACGATTGACTTCGTGGTGAATCGGCTTGACCTCCGGATGGGCGTCTGCGAGAGCGTCGAGGATCTGCCGTGTCTGGTCCCGGCTGCCGTCATTGACGACGACGATCTCGAAATTCGAGGTAAATCGGGGCAGGACCTCAAGAGCCTGGCTGACGACCAGGCCAATGTTGTCTTCCTCATTGTGGGCGGGCAGGACCAGAGAGAGGCTCCCCGAAATCCGGGATGGTACAGGCCGGGACGCCCGCTGGGCATCACGATTCACCATATTGAAAGATCTCCTGGCGTAACCGCTCCTGATTGGTAATCAGCAGTGCGGGGGCATAGTCTCCCACGCAACCCGGCTCGAAGCGATCGCTAATACGGGATTGCCGAGAAATCGCAGTTGCCCGCGTTTCCTCCCCCCTTAGCCGGGGAGGTGCCTTGTTGGTCAGGACTTACGATGAAGACGTTGCCGTTGGCCTTGAAGTAGGTGTCGAACGAGAATTCCCGGAGAATCTCGCCCTTCTCGTCGAGCACCGTGCGGGTAAACGAGACCGCCAAGCCGTCGAGTGGTAACTCGGTGTGGACGACACACCCAGGCTCCATGCCCTCATTCACGATCTCGATGTCACCCTCAGGCAGGATGGGGTCGCTCAGCGACGCGTCGCCGAGCTGGACGTCCCACTTGGTCTCGGGGCCGTAGATATTCACGACGACGTGCGACCCATCGACGTACGACTCGATCAGGAGCCAGCTGTCGGTCGGGTTCTCGAACTTCAGGTCGCCACCTGACATCGGGTCCTCGTCGGGTTGCAGGATCGAGGCGTCGTACCCGGGACCCCAGCCGTCTCGCTCGTAGAACGAGATCCGCTGGGCGTGGGGCCACCACTCAGCGATCGGCATTCCTGCCCGCAGAGCGGCGCGGAACACCGTCGTGGAAACCTGGCAGATTCCGCCGCCGATTCCCTTGCCGATTCGTTCAGCCATGATTACCCGGGCCTCGACATACCCGAGTTCCTCGGTAATGATCCCGATCGACTGATTGAAGCTGAACGTGCCGCCAGGAGCGACGAGCGTCCCGTTGAGCAGGTTTGCGCCCACGCCGATGTTGGTCGCCCGGCCGTAGTCCGATCCGCCGTAGTTGGAATCTCCGCGTCCGAGTGGAGTGGTGATGCCGAGAGCTCCGAGGTTGTTGCTGTCCACCTCCGGCTTTAGGACATTGACCGGGATCTCGACGTTGCCGTGGTTACCCATCAGGCTGGCCGCGACCTCGTCAGCGAAGGCCTCGGGCCGCATCTCATGACCATCGACGCTCCAGGTGACCGAGACTGGACCCTGGTTCCATCCGACCTCCGCATTCACCGGCTCCAGGTAGACGGCCTCGGCGTATTGCGTGGAGAGGAACGCCGCGAGAGCGACCGTGTCGACCCGGAGGCTGACCGCATCAGGACCGACCCGTGATTTGTCGTTGTCCTGAACGATGAACTGGCTGATCTGCTCGGGCTGGATCGTCCAGGACTCGTCCTTGAACCGGACCTCGATTGGCTTCGAGAGGGCGGACCTGACCTGCGCTTCGACACCCTGGAGATCACCGGACCGAACGTTCGGGATCCAGGAGACCACCGGTAATTCCGTGTTCGTCGGAACGAGGTCCATCACGGTCGCCATGATCTGCTGGGAAACGACGTCCCGGTTGACGACCGTCCCTTCGACCTCGGGCTCGACACTGATCTCGGTGCCGTCGATGGCGAGGTACGCATCGTGGGGGACGAGGCCGAGACGCTGATCGATCTGGTCGAACCAGCCGTTGAGGGTGTTCTGATCGATCGAGGCGTACAGGGGAACCGGGTGATCGTCCTGCAGAAGGTGGCGGGCAACCCGAAGCCGGTCGACGGCGTCCGGCTCACGGCCATAATCGTAGGCCTCGCCAAGGCTGCGCTCGGTGTCGAAGCTGACCCCGAGTTCGGCCAGCGTCGGGCGAAACTCCTGCCCCTCGAACGTGAAGACGACGCTCTCGGCGTTGAGCTGGGCAGTTCGCGCTGTCAGCGCGGCGCTGGCCTCGTCCCGTGGCATTCCGCCGAGCGCGACGCCGGCGACGGAGATAGCCGGATAGACCTTGCCACCGTAGATCAGCCGGAAGCCGACCAGCACAACGACGAAGATCAGCGCGGCCAATGCGATCCCGGTTAGGCCGCGCGTCATGACGCGGCTGACGCGGCGCTGGGTTGTCGCGGAGACGGAGCCCCAGAGATTGAGCTGGAAACGCGGGGACGAGCGGGAGAGCGCGGGACGGTCGGTCTGGTTGCTTGCTGCGCCGAAGCCGCCAAAGCCGGGTAGATCTCTCGGCTCGTTTGCCTGCACGGTTCTCAACCCCCTGGTTTTCTGATAGCTGGTCGATCGTTTGACCACGGCAGCGAATACCTGCTGATCGTGGAATCGGCCGGTTGTGGTTTGCATTGACGCTGCGGGCGCAGCAGGCTACGCCTCCAGCCGGAGTTTGACCCGGCCGAATTGTACGATGTCTCCCGGCTGTACGCCCGCGGTGCCGCTGACCGGTTGGTCGTTGACCCGCGTTCCGTTGGTACTGGCGAAGTCCGTGATCCACCATCCACCGCCACTGAAGGCGATTTCGGCGTGGTTGGTGGACACAAAGGGCTCGTCAAGCTGGATCACGCTGGTTGCGTTCCGCCCGACGGAGTTCGACCCCTGGAGCAGGAAGGCCTGACCGACGAGGTCGGGGGCGCTACCGCCCTCGAGGACGACAAGTCGGTGGGCGGGAAAGGTTTCCAATCGCGTGGCGGCAACCGTGCCGAGGACGAAGAGTTCGCGAAGCTGAACCCGGAAGAGCTGATACAGGAAGAAGTAGATCAGAAAGATGAAAAGGACGCGCAGCAACAGGAGGAACCACTCCGCTGGCAGCTCGAGGGACGTCAGTGCGTCGGGCATGGGTTTGCCGGGTCACTCCTGCTCAGGTGTCGTAGTGCAGCAACTGCGTCTGGACGCCGCCGAACGTGATCTCGTCGCCGGCCTGAACGAGATGGCTCTGGACGGGCTGGCCGTTGACCTTCGTTCCGTTGGTACTGTCGAGATCGATGACGTGGACATTGTGGCCGCTTCGCTCCAGACGCGCATGATGGCGGGAGACGTCTCCGCCCTCCAGCACGATGTCGTTGTCGAAGGACCGACCGACCGTTGTCTCCGGATTGCGGATGATAACCTCCTCGCCCCGCCGTGGGCCGGAGAGGATCCGCAATCGTTGCGGCGGCAGACCGGTCTCCCGCTCGATCACCCGGTAGATCTCGGTCCGCTGCTGGATGTTCTGGGCGGCCGGGCCGACATCGGGCCGATCCGAGATCATCGCCCGGACGGTGATCGTGCGGCGGGCAACCTTGTCGTCGCCCGAGATCTGGACCCGGACCCGGTCGATCAGAGTGTATCCCCGCTCGGCCGCGATCTGGGTGAGCCAGCCCTCCATCTGCCGGTTGAGCCCGTTGATGTAGTCGATGAACTGCAGCATGTCCTGCGGGTGCATCGCGACCTGATAGTCATTCGGCACCAGGGTGGCGTTGGTCGAGGTGACGCGGTTGTCCAGCATCGCTCGTTCGAGCTTGCGTCCGATCTCGGCGGGCTGGACCGGACTGTTGAAGACGCGGCCAATCGAGCCCTCCATCAGCCGCTGAAACGAACGCTCGAAGACGTCGATGATCTTCACTGGCCAATCCCCGACGAGCCGATGGAAGCAATCCGCACCAGCACCAATCAGCGGCAATCCCGTTTCGCAGTATAGGGTCTCCGTTCCGGACCGCGGCCGGGTATGTGCTGCTATCGTCCTCGCCACAGAATCTGTCCGGTTCATGGTGCCTGATGACCAGGGACGTCGCGTGAGGGAGAGAGCATTGACCCACGGAACGATTCGGATTGGCCCTTCGATCCTGGCAGCTGACTTCACCCGCCTCGGCGAGCAGATCGCCGAGGCTGAAGCGGCCGGTGCGGACTACCTTCACGTCGATGTGATGGATGGCCGTTTCGTCCCGAATATCTCGATAGGGCTCCCGGTACTGGAAGCGGTTCGTTCCGTAACGTCGCTTCCGATCGATGTTCACCTCATGATCGTGGAGCCCCAGCGCTGGGTGGAACCGTTCGTCCGGGCCGGAGCCGATGTCCTGACGGTCCACGTCGAGGCCTGCACACACCTCGATCGGACGCTTCACGCCATCGCCGAAGCCGGTGCCGAAGCGAGCGTCACGCTCAATCCCGGCACCCCGCTGGTCACTCTGGAGGAGATCCTGCCGCTGGTTCGGCAGGTGCTGGTGATGAGCGTCAACCCCGGCTACGGCGGTCAGTCTCTGATCCCGACCTCGTTCCGCAAGATTCAGCGGCTCCGGGCGATGCTTCACGATCAGAACCCGTCCTGCCGGATTCAGATCGACGGCGGTGTGAACGCGTCCAACCTGGCCAGCGTCGTCGCGGCCGGCGCGGACACGATCGTTGCCGGGACAGCAATCTACAACCGGGACCGCTCGGTCGCCGAGGCGATGGCCCTCCTTCGTGGTGCTCTCGATCAGTAGAGCGGTCTTCATCGGAGCGACCTGGAGGCGGAGCAGAGATTTCCCCCCCGGCCTCGGGTGAGCCTGCTCAGTCACCCGCTGAAGCGGCTTCGGCTGCGCAGGTGCCCTGAGCGGGGAGCCGCGCAGCCGATCACGCGCAGGAACCTCATCAGTTGAGAGCCGCTGTCGGCGGCGGCGGCACATATTACGGCGTCAACGAAATATGAGAACCGGGTCGGGCCAGCGCTGGCTCGACCCGGTTCGCCTCTGTTCGCTCCGGCTGAGCCGCCCTTTACAAGGCGGCAATGACGGCGTTGGCCATCCCGGAAGTCCCTGCCGCCTTGCTTGCGTCACGATCGGGGCGGAGGTCGTACGTGACGTGCTCGCCCTCGCCGATAACCTGAGCGACGGCGGCTTCCACCCGCTCGGCGGCGGCCTGCTCGCCGATGTGTCGCAGGAGTAGGGCGCCCGAGAGGATCATCGCGGTCGGGTTTGCCTCGTTCTTGCCCGCATGAGTCGGAGCGGAGCCGTGGATCGGCTCGAACACGGCGCTGTCCGGTCCGATGTTGCCGCCAGGTGCGACGCCGAGGCCGCCGATCATGCCCGAGACGAGGTCACTGACGATGTCGCCGTAGAGGTTCGGCATCACCAGGACGTCGTACTGCGACGGTTTCTGCATAAGCTGCATGCACATGTTGTCGACGATCCGGTCGTTGAACTGGATGTCGGGGTAGTCGGCGGCCACTTCCTGCGCGACCCGCAGAAACAGACCATCGGAGAACTTCATGATGTTGGCCTTGTGAACGGCCGTGACGAGCTTCCGGTTGTTCTGGCGGGCGTACTCGAAGGCGAACCTGACGATCCGCCGGGAGCCCTCCTCGGTGATCTGCTTGAGGCTGATCGCGGCGTCGAGCGGAATCTTCTTCGAGCTGAGTTTGTTGATCTCCGAGATGATGTGGTGGGCGTCGTCGGTGCCGGTGTCGAACTCGACGCCGATGTACATCCCCTCCATGTTCTCGCGGACCACAACGAGGTCGATATGATCGAAGACCGACTGCACCCCCTTGATCGTTCGGCCCGGCCGGAGGTTGGCATAGAGCCCGAGCTCGTGGCGAAGCGCGACGTTGACGCTGCGGAAGCCCTTGCCGATGGGCGTCGACATGGGGCCCTTGAGTCCGAGTTTGTTCCTGCGGATGCTATCCAGCGTGGCGGCCGGCAGCAGTTCGCCCTGCTGTTCGAGGGCGACGACGCCAGCGAGGCGCTCGTCCCAGAGAAACGGGACGCCGGTCGCTTCGAGGACACGGGTCGCGGCGGCGGTTACTTCTGGTCCGATCCCGTCGCCGGGAATGAGGGTCACGGTGTAGGTCATCGAGGTCGTTCTCCTGGGGGTCACCGGCAAACCTGCGTGCCGATCTCGCCTGGCACCATTGCCCCGGCCCTCCCGGGCCGACGACGCGCGGTATTGTCGCACGAGGTCGCCTGGTGATTTCGCCTGGCTGGCATGTGCTGCTACAGTCCGGAAAGTAGTCACTCGGTGCACGAAAAGGGCCTGACGAAGACATCGAGAGGGGAACTGGAATGGCGAAGAAGCGACAGGGTCCGGTCGTTCTGGCAATCCTGGACGGCTGGGGAATCGCCGCGCCCGGGCCGGGCAACGCGATCACCACGGCCGACACGCCGGTCATGGACCATCTGGAGACCAGCTACCCGATGGCGACGCTTCGGGCATCGGGTGAGGACGTCGGACTTCCCGACGGGCAAATGGGAAACTCGGAAGTCGGGCACCTCAACCTTGGCGCCGGCTTCATCGTCTACCAGTGGCTGACCCGGATCAACAAGGCGGTTCGCGACGGCTCGCTCTTCGAGAACCCGGCGCTCCAGACCGCGATGTCCGGTCTGGAGGACGGTAGTCACCTGCACCTGGTCGGGCTCGTCAGTGACGGCGGGGTCCACAGTCATATCGCTCACCTTGAAGCCCTGCTGGTGATGGCGGCCCGGAATGGGCTCCGCGGGTCATCCGTGCTGATCCACGCGATCACCGACGGACGGGATACGGCGCCCGACTCGGCGGCCGGTTTCCTCCAGGACCTGCAGCGCGCGATCGACCGAACAGGCGTTGGATTGATTGCGACCGTCTCTGGTCGCTACGACGCGATGGACCGGGACCGTCGCTGGGCTCGAACCGAGGCAGCCTACCGGGCTATTGTGATGGGCGAAGCGCCGACAGGGGAGAGTGCCCAGACGGTCGTTGCGGCATCGCAGGCCGCGGGCGTCACCGACGAGTTCATCGAACCCCGCCGGCTGCTGGTCGATGGGCAACCCTACAGCGGGATGACGGATGGCGACCGGGTCCTGTGGTTCAACTTCCGGTCCGACCGTGGACGGCAACTCGTCCAGGCGATGGTCGAGCCAGGGTTCGATGGGTTCGACCGGGGTATCTGGCCCCGCCTGACCGTCACTACGCTGACCGAGTACCAGTCCGGGCTCCCGGTCACGGTGGCCTACACGGAGGCGGACATCGCGCACCCGCTGGCCTCCGAGATCAGCCGGGCCGGGATGACGCAGGTCCACGCCGCCGAGACGGAGAAGTACCCGCACGTCACGTATTTTCTCAATGGGGGCCGGGAGGAGCCGTTCGAGGGGGAGACGCGCCAGATGGTGGCCTCGCCGAAGGTCGCGACCTACGATCTCCAGCCCGAAATGAGTGCCGTCCCGCTTGCGGACCTCGTCATCGACGCGGTCACCACTGGTGACTATGACTTCATCGTCGTGAACTTTGCCAACGACGACATGGTCGGACACACCGGGGACTTCGACGCGGTCATCCGGGCGGTCGAGACGGTCGATGCCTGCCTCGGTCGGCTGGTCGACGCGACGCTTACCCAGAATGGGGTGTTGATCGTGACGGCCGACCATGGCAACGCCGAGCAGATGATCGACCCGGCAACGGGCGGTCCGCTGACCTCACACACGACGAACGTCGTCCCCGTCATTCTGATCACGACGGAGAACGATCCGCACCGCCACGCTGTTCTTCGCAAAGACGGGGTCCTGTCGTCCGTCGCGCCGACCGTGCTCGATCTGTTGGAGATCGACCCGCCGGACGCGATGACTCAGAAGTCATTGATCCGGCGGGACTGAGGAGTGGGCGATCCGAGTCTCACTTGCTGAGAGAGGCTCAGTACAACCAGCACGTTTTCGCTCTCGCGATGCTGGCGGTATTCGATGGGGTTGCGGCAGTGCCGCTTCCCATGCGACGGGCTTTACCTCCTTCGGTGGCGCTGCCGACTCTTTCACGGTGTTGGTGGCAACCAACAGAGAGCTACCCGCGGACGATGGCGCGGCCCGGCCAGACTGCGGCGTCCTCAAGTTCTTCCTCGATCCTCAGGAGCTGGTTGTACTTGGCGACGCGGTCCACCCGGGAGGGGGCGCCGGTCTTGATCTGGCCGGCGTTTGTCGCCACGGCGAGGTCGGCGATGAAGGTGTCGTCGGTCTCGCCCGAGCGGTGCGAGATCACGACGCCGAAGCCGTTGCGCTGGGCAAGGTCGATTGCGTCCATCGTCTCGGTCAGGGTACCGATCTGATTGAGCTTGACGAGGATCGCGTTGCCGGATCGCTCGGCGATTCCGCGACGGAGGCGCTCGACGTTCGTCACGTAGAGGTCGTCGCCGACGAGCTGAACCCGGTCGCCGACACCCAGAGTCAGGAGCTGCCACGTCTCCCAGTCGTCCTCGGCCAGCCCGTCCTCGATCGAGGTGATCGGGAAATTCGCGGTCCAGTCGGCGTAGTAGTCGACGATCTCGCTCGGCGACAGGACGAGCCCCTCTCCGGCGAGGTTGTACTGGCCATCCTCGTAGAACTCGGACGCGGCCGGGTCAAGCGCGATGACGAGGTCCTCGCCGGGCCGGTAGCCGGCGGCCTCGATCGCCCGGGTCACGATCGCGACGGCGTCGCGGTTGCTCGGCAGGCTCGGGGCGTAGCCGCCCTCATCGCCAACGTTCGTGTTCTGCCCCATCTCGTGCAGCAGCTTCTTCAGGGCGTGGAAGACCTCGGTTCCCCACCGCAACCCCTCACGGTAGCTTGGGGCGCCGACGGGCATGACCATGAACTCCTGCATGTCGACGCTCGAGCCCATCGCGTGCTTGCCGCCGTTGAGAATGTTCATCATCGGGACCGGCAGCGTCTGCGCCCGTGGGCCACCGAGGTAGCGGTATAGCGGCAGGCCGGTGACCTCCGCCGCCGCCCGCGCAACCGCCAGGGAGACGCCGAGGATGGCGTTCGCACCCAGCCGCCCCTTGTTCGGGGTACCGTCCAAAGCGATCAATGCCCGGTCGATGCCGGTCTGGTCAAAGGCGTCCATTCCGACGATCGCCTCGGCGATCTCGCCGTTGACGTTCGCCACGGCCTGGAGGACGCCCTTGCCTCCGAACCGGCCCTTGTCGCCATCCCGAAGTTCGACAGCCTCATGGACGCCGGTGCTGGCTCCGGACGGGACGGCCGCCATGCCGAATTCGCCGGTCACGACGCTGACTTCGACCTCGACGGTCGGGTTCCCGCGGGAGTCGAGGATCTCTCGGGCGTAGACACTGTCGATGACTGGCATGGTCTCTCCTCAGATCGGTCGGGTTGGCTCATCAAGGCCGGCCTTCGGTTCTCGGCAACGCTGATAGCGGCTGCACTGGACGGACGGCCCGACGCAGGATACCGGATTGGTACGGTCGCCCGGTCCATCAGGGTTCGGTTTGGCTATACTGTGGTTTGAGATGTGATCAACGCACTGACGAGGGAGAGTACGCGGGTCGGGACCAGGCAGGGACGGTGCGCCAGAGACTGCGAGCGCGTCGACGGTCCAATCCGTGGAAGTTCACCTCCGAGCGCGATGGGGAACACGGCGTGAGCCGCAAGTAGTCATCGACGGTCGCCCACCGATACCGGGCTCCGCGCATCCGCGCATCCGCGTGGCCGGTCGCTGGGTGCGCCGCCCGGTCCGGGTGGCGAACCAGGGTGGTACCGCGAGTCCCTCTCGTCCCTGCGACGAAGGGACTTCCGTGTTTTTCTGGACGCGCGTTTTCGGGGAGATCGAGCAAACATGACGTTCACAAAAGATCTGGCCGCATTGCGCCTTCGGGTTCTGGCGGCGCTTGAGGAAACCACCGACCTGGCATCGGTCCAGGCGTGGGAACGGGCCACGCTCGGCGCCAAAGGCGAGCTTACCGGGTTGCTTCGGGGGCTAGGGAGGCTCTCGGCCGAGGAGCGACCGGAGGCCGGCCGTGCCGCCAATGCCCTTAAGGTCGAACTCACTGAGGCGTACACCGGCCGTGAGTACGCGATGGCCGCGGCCGACCTGGACCATCGCCTGGCGACGGACGCGATCGATGTCACCCTGCCGGGGCGTGTCCCCGAGGTCGGCAGCCTCCATCCGATCACTGAGATGATCGAGGAACTCAGTGAGATCTTCGCCCTGATGGGCTTCCAGACGGTGTACGGGCCGGAAGTCGAGACCGCCCACTACAACTTCGACCAGCTCAACATCCCGAGCGACCACCCGGCCCGCGATGTCTGGGACACGTTTGTTGTCGAGGGCGACACCGAGGTCGTCCTTCGGACACACACGTCGCCCATGCAGGCGCGTGTGATGGAATCCTCAGAACCACCAGTCCGTGTCGTCGTTCCCGGCCGCTGCTACCGGTTCGAGGCGCAGGACGCGTCGCACGAGTGGGCGTTCCACCAGCTCGAAGGGCTGGCGGTCGACGAGCGGATCACGATGGCCGACCTGAAGGGAGTCCTGCGGGAGATGGCTCGGCAACTCTTCGGTGGGGACCGGAAGATCAGGTTCCGCTGCGACTTCTTTCCGTTCGTCGAGCCGGGCGTCGATTTCTCGGTCGACTGCTCCGTGTGCGGCGGCAAGGGCTGCCGGGTCTGCAAGTTCACCGGATGGCTGGAAATGGGCGGGGCTGGAATGGTGCACCCACGGGTCCTTGAGGCAGCGGGCTACGACGCTCAGCGTTATACCGGTTTCGCGTTCGGACTCGGCATCGAGCGGATGATCATGATGCGACATGGCGTGAACGACGTTCGGGCCTTCGCTGGCAACGACCTCCGCTTCCTGCGCCAGTTCGCCGGCGGCGTCTAGCGTCACGTTCGTTTGACCAGGACGGAAGGGTTCGCACAGATGATGAGACGGAGGATGGCGCGGTGAAGGTACCAATGCGGTGGCTGGAAGAGATCATCCCGACTGGGCTCGAGCCAACTGAGCTCGCCCGGCGGATGACGATGGCTGGCCTCGAAGCGGAGCAGGTCGAGGAGGTCCCGGCTGGCTGGGATAACGTCTACGTCGGATTGGTCACGAAGGTCGAGCGGCACCCGGACGCGGATCGGCTGAATCTCGTCGATGTGGATTACGGCGACAGGAGTCTCCGGGTCGTGACCGGAGCGCCGAACATCGCCGAGGGCCAGAAGGTCGCCCTGGCGCTGGCTGGCGCGCGCCTGATCGACCCGTACACAGAGTCGCCGACGCCGGTCTACAAGACCCTCAAGCCGGGCAAGATCCGCGGTATCGTCTCCGAGGGTATGGTCTGCTCGGAGCGGGAGCTCGGCCTGTCGGAGGAGCACGAGGGCATCATGGTCCTGGGCGATGACGCTCCAGTCGGCGCCCTCCTGAAGGACTGGCTGGGCGACACGGTGATCGAGTTCGAGATCACGCCGAACCTGGTCCACGCCTTCTCGATCGTCGGCATCGCCCGGCAGGCGTCACCGCTCACCGGTGTGGATGTGCGGGTCCCGGAGCGCGTCGATCTTGGCGCTCTTCCCACCAGCCCAGACGTTGTCGCGGTCGACGACCCGGATCTTTGCCCACGGCTGGCAGGGGCCGTGGTCACTGGCGTCATGGTTGGGCCGTCGCCCGAGTGGCTCCAGCGTCGTCTGGTCCATGCGGGACTTCGGCCAGTCAACAACCTCGTCGACATCACCAACTACGTCATGCTGGAGTTTGGCCAGCCACTCCACGCGTACGATCGGCGGCGTCTCGTGGGCGGTCGGATCGTTGCCCGGCGGTCGCGTGAAGGTGAGACGCTGGAGACGCTCGACCAGCAGCGGCGCGAACTGGCTCCCGGGACACTTGTGATCGCGGACGCTGAGCAGCCAGTCGGCGTCGCCGGGGTCATGGGCGGAGTCAACAGTGAAGTTGCCAGTGACACGACTGAAATCGTGATCGAGGCGGCTGCGTTCGATATGAAGGCGATCCGGCAGTCCCGAACAGCGCTGAAGCTTCGGACCGACGCATCGGCCCGGTTCGAACGTGGGCTGGATCCCAACCTCCCCGGAGATGGCATCGCTCGGGCCCTGGCATTGATCCTCGCGGTTTGCCCGGACGCCCGTGTCACGGCGTTCCAGGACATCTACCCCGAGCCTGTCCTGCCCTGGCAGGTTTCGCTGCCAACCAGCCTGTTCGCTCGGGTACTCGGTGTGGCGATTCCTGAAGCAACCATCGATGACACCCTCGGCCGGCTTGGACTCAATCCGTCCTTCGATGGCGTCAAACCAAATCGCCGCTTGACCGTGACCGTCCCGACGGAGAGGCGCGACGTCACGATCCCCGAGGACGTTGTCGAGGAGGTGGCTCGAATCGTTGGGTATGACGCACTCCCCGAAACCCTCCCCGACGGTCGGCTACCAGCCGTCTGCCGGGATCTCTCGGTTGGGTATCAACTGGACGTTAGGCGGCGGGCCGTCTCGGCGGGACTAAACGAGTGCATTAGTTACCCGACAATCGGAGCGCCAGAGCTGACGGTGCTGTCCGGTGGCTCGTTCGATGGCGGCACCATCGTCGGCACGCTGGACCGACGGCCGGCCGGCGAACTCCTGACGCTCGTCAATCCCTTGCAGGCCGAGCGGCCGTATCTGCGCAACACGCTCGTTCCGTCGCTGCTGGCCGAGGCGTCCGAGAACCGGAAGCACGAGACCCGGGTGGCGCTGTTCGAGGTTGGCCGGACCTTCCGGCCGGTCGTGGGCCAGGAACTCCCGGACGAGATCGCGACGCTCGCCCTCGTCATGAGCGGAGCACGGTCAGATGGGGATCGTTTCGGGGTGAAAGGCGAACTGGACTTCTTCGACGTGAAGGGCGTCATCGAAGCAGTCTTCGGAGTGGACACACTGGCTGAGCCGTTGCTGTTCGTCAACGCAGTCCAGCCACTGCCGTTCCTGCACCCTGGCCGATCGGCCGACCTGATCCTGGGCGACCGTCGTGTCGGCGTGTGCGGCGAGCTCCGCCCGGATGTGGCGCGGCAGGCCGGTTTCGAGGACAGTCGGGTGGCCGTCGCTGAGGTGGACCTGCAGGCTGTCTTCGCGGGCCAGCAACGCCGCGCCACCGGCAAACGTGTGCCGCGCTTCCTGCCCGCGCAGCAGGACTTCGCGATCGTCGTCGACCGGTCGGTCCCGGCTGAGGATGTGCGTCAGGCACTCGCATCAGGAGCCGGACCGCTCGCGACCGGGATGACTCTCTTCGATGTCTTCGAGGGAGAGCAGCTCGGCGCGGACAAGAAGAGCCTCGCCTGGCGCGTGACGTTCGAGGCGCCCGACCGGGCTCTCACCGACGCCGAGCTGGTCAAGACACGGTCCCGGATCGAAAAGGTCATCAGGCAGCGAGTGAGCGGGGCGTTGCGTGGGTAGGCGGTTTGAGGAACTCATCGACGCGTTTGGAGGGTTGGACCGTGGGTGAACGTGCGGGTGATTTGATCCGAGTGATCCGGGATGTCGAACTCGCTCGGCAGCGCCTGACACGCCGGCGCGGATATATCGAGCCCCAACTGTCGTCAGCGGCACGGGAGGGCATCCGGCGGGTGTTTGGGGAGGAGCTCACGGTTGAGCAGGTTGTTGATCGGATCCTGAACGATGTCCGGCAACACGGCGACGCCGCGATCAGACGGTACACGGAGGCCTTCGACCGGGTGATCCCGCACCCGATCGAGGTGCCGCGCTCCGTCTGGGAAGAGTCATATGAGGCGCTGCCTTCAGATCTGGCACAGGCTCTGGAGATCGCCGCCGAGCAGATCGAACGATTCCACCGCAAGCAGGTCCGGACGTCATGGATCGACTGGTCTGATGAGGGCGCCCTTGGCCAGATCGTCAGGCCGATCGAGCGGGTCGGCATCTACGTTCCCGGTGGTCTGGCGGCCTATCCGTCATCCCTGATGATGACGGCGATTCCGGCCCGGGTCGCCGGGGTGAAGGAGATCTTCGTCTGCGCCCCGCCGACTGGAGGAGCGATTTCGCCGGTAGTGCTGGCAGCCGCCGCGGTGGCTGGCGTCGACAAAGTCTTCCAGGTGGGAGGCGCCCAGGCGATCGCCGCGATGGCCTACGGCACGGAGTCGATCCCGGACGTCGACAAGATCTACGGACCTGGCAACATCTTCGTCGTCACCGCCAAGCGCCGCGTCGCTGGCACGGTCGGGATCGAGTTCCTGCCGGGTCCGACCGAGACGATGATCATCGCTGACGACCAGGCCAACCCGGTTCACGTCGCAGCCGATTTGCTCGCCCAGGCCGAGCACGACCCGATGGCGAGTCCAATCCTGATTGTGATGTCGGAACGAATGGCGGAACTTGCCCGGCGGCAACTCGCCATCCAGCTCGAGACGCTGGAGCGGGCCGGCATCGCCCGGGCAGCGCTCCGGAACAACGGGGTAATCGCGGTCGCGCCGAGCGTCGAAGTGGCTATCGAGCTCGCGAATGCCTTTGCGCCCGAGCACCTCTGCCTGTTGATCCGGAACCCCTGGGACGTGATTCCGCTGATTCACAACGCCGGCGGTATCTTCGTCGGTGAGGACAGCCCCGAGGCCATGGCTGACTACACGCTCGGTCCCAGCCATGTCATGCCAACGGGCGGCAGTGCCCGGTTTGCCTCGCCGATCCATGTCGCGGACTTCACGAAGGTGATCTCATTCGCGGCGGCTAACCGGAAGGCGCTGGAGCGGGTCGGACCCGCTGCCGCCCTGTTCGCTCGGGCCGAGGGTTTGACTGGCCACGCCCGGGCCATCGAGCAGCGGCTGGAACAACTAGAACGGTAGCTCGAATCAGTCGCGGAATCGTCTGGACCCGCCCACAATGTTCTGACTCAACGGGTCCCCAGGGATCGGAGAGCGGCGAGGAGTCGGGCTTCGGTTCCTTCGATCTCCCCTGGAATGCTGTTGACGCTGGTCGCAATCTCGGCCGGGGAATAGCCGAGCGACTGAAGCGCCTCGACGACCTCATCGACTGAGGCACCAGGAAGAGGTGATGAGCTGGAGCGAGGGGTGAGCCCCTGAAGGGCAGGCAGCTTGCCGCGCATCTCGAGGATCAGCCGGGCCGCCGTCTTCTGCCCAATCCCGGGTACGGTTGCCAGCAGGGACGCGTTCTCGGTCGCGATCGCGCTGTGGAGCTGGTCGGTCGGGAACTGCGAGAGGATGGCGCAGGCCAGCCGAGGTCCGACGCCAGTCACGCTGACCAGCGAATCGAAGAGGCGGAGCTCGTCTCCCGTCGCGAACCCGTAGAGACTCATCTGGTCTTCCCGGACGATCAGCCGGGTCACGACGACGACTTCGGTACCAGGATCGCCGGTCTGCCCGAGGGTGTTGGCGCTGGTGCCAACCTGATAGATCACACCGCCGACGTCGATGAAGAGCGCGTCAACGGTCTTGGTGTAGACGCGGCCGCGGAGTCCGGCAATCATGGGGCAGCGCCTCCTGGCGGGATGGATGGGACGGCAAGCCCATACGTGAGCTGCGCGGAGCCGCCAACGATGCGGCGGAGACTTTCCGGGTCGATGTCCGTTGCAAGGGTGCGGCGCAGAAATCGCCCCTGACTCAGCACCGGGAAGTCCGAGCCCCAGAGAATGCGGTCCGGTCCTACGAGGGTAGCGGCTACCTCAAGGATGTCATGTCGATAGAGATATGGCGACGCCGCCGTGTCGTAGCGCATCCGTCGGCAGAGCGCGGCGACATCGGGCATCAGCTCGTAGAACGGCAGGCCACCGCCCCAGTGGGCGAGGACGACATCGAGATCCTGATTGGCGGCGAGAAATCGAAGTAACCGGTCCGGCGTGGCGGTGCCTTTGCCGGGGTAGGCGCGTCCGACCGGCTCCGTCGCGTGGAGCAGGACTGGACGACCGGCGGCGACACAGGTCGCGGTGAGAGTCGCGAGACTCAAGGGATCGGAGAGGTCGAAACCCTGACCGTCAGCGTTCAGTTCGCCGATCCCAACTGCTCCCAGAGCGAAGCAGCGCTCAGCTTCCCGGGAGGCCGACGGGTGGTTTGGGACGACGATCCCGAGCCAGGACAGGCGGCCGTCGCTGGACGCGCTCGTGGCCGCCATCCAGTCGTTGTTGAGTCGGCAGAGCCCCGGATCGGACCAGGGGAACCCGCACAACACCGCCTGGTCGACTCCGCACGTCGCCATGCTCGCAAGAAGATCTGTGTCGTTGGTCAGGAGCGCCATTGGACTGACGTAAAGATGACCAAACCAATGGTCCCGCCGAATGAGATCATCGCGGCTGGCGATGATCTCATCCGGAAAGGCATGGACATGAGCATCGATCACCAGCGGCCGTGAGTGGCTCGACGCCGGTTCCCCGCTATTGCTGAGATCAGGACCAACCATGAGCGCCAGTCCCGGTCTACAGAAGTGTCAGCGCGGCGACGAGGATCGCGATGAACAGGAGCACGCCGATGATGACGAGCGCGGTGACGATCGTGTTGCTGGCGCCAGATGAGACGGTCGTGCTCGGGGCGGCTTCGACCAACTCTCGGTCGGCGGCAAGGACGACGGCCGAGACGTTGTCCGTGGTATTCCGCTGCCGGGCAAGGTCAACCAGCGTGGCCGCGGCCACCTCGGCCGAGCTGCCGAGGATGACGCGGAGCAGGTCTTCGTCCGGCACGACATCATAGAAGCCGTCCGAGCAGAGCAGGAGGCGATCCTGCGGGAGCAGGATGATCTCGTAAATATTGGGGAGCCGGCCGTCGAGCTTCTCTCGCTGACCGAGCGCGTGGATGAGCCGGTTGCGGTGGGGGCTGCTGCGGGCGTCGGCTGCCGACAGCTCGCCTTTCGCCACCTGCTCAGCGACAAGCGAATGGTCCTGGGTGATCTGGTTGAGCCGGTTGGCACGGATCAGGTAGGCCCGGCTGTCACCGACGTTCGCGATCGTGACGTACTTGCCCCGCACGATGGCCGACACGAGCGTCGTCCCCATCGTTGCCTCGCCGGGCGTCTCGGCGGTTCCGGCCTGAAAGATCCGGGTGTTGGCGTCACGGTAGGCGCGCTTCAGGAGAGCGGCGGCGTCGGTGCCAGTGTCTGTCGCGATCTGAGCAAGGATCGTCTCGACGGCCATGCGGCTGGCGAGCTCACCGTGGGCGTGCCCGCCCATCCCGTCGGCGAGGGCGAGAAGCTGACCGGCCGCCGTTGGGCCCTCGCCGGTTCCGACCGGGACCAGAGCCGATGTGATCACGGCATCCTGGTTCTCAGTTCGACCTCCGACATCGGTCGCCGTGCCGGTCGTCAGCATGAGCGCTGGTTCGGGATCGATGGTCGCGGGGACGCGAGAGCGATCGATGCCTGTTTGAGCCACCGGAAATACTCCGTCCGAATGATGCGATTCGCCGCGTTAATCGCCGCTGCTTTCCCTCGATACTAGCATGTGTCCTGCTCCGGAACGGCACGTCACAGAGCAAATCGGAACCACTGTCGAGAGAGGACTTGAGGCGCGGGGGATCGTACTGCTTCGTTGGCTTCGTTGGGGAGGGGGAGTCCCGGGTCGCCTTCGTGACGGGTCCAGCTCACCGAAGATTGGACGACCTGAATCCTTGACAGAGGCGATTCGGATTAGTAGTCTTACCCGCGGTCTGCAAGCCCATCGCCGACGTAGCTCAATCGGCAGAGCAGCTGTTTTGTAAACAGCAGGTTGCGGGTTCGACTCCCACCGTCGGCTCCCCGAAAGGTGAGCCGGGATGGGGCGGGCAGACAGCCGGTGTGGCAAGGGCAGTTGCTAGAGTGGACAATTAGGCCTGACTGTAAATCAGGTGCGTGAGCTTCGGTGGTTCGAATCCGCCACTGCCCACCCTCCCACCGCCACGGCAAGAGAGACAACTCAAGACGGGCCCTCTTAGCTCAGTTGGTAGAGCACATTCTTGGTAAGAATGAGGTCTCCGGTTCAAGTCCGGAAGAGGGCTCCAGCGAGGTCCGCCTCCAAAGAGACTCCACAGGGAGTCTCTTTTGCCGTGCGATCGTTTGGAGCGACAGCTTCGTTTAGTACACCCCATGCTCCAGTGGCATCGGGAAGGAGTCTTCCATGGGCAAGCAGAAGTTCGAGCGGACCAAGCCGCACGTCAACATCGGCACGATCGGGCACGTCGACCACGGCAAGACCACGCTGACCGCCGCGATCAGCAAGACCCTC
>JAABUN010002952.1_pt1 | contig 28006 bp, 23 predicted proteins | sample 5559311 | NCBI WGS metagenome assembly JAABUN01 (sample SAMN10711877, study PRJNA513370) | rock metagenome | isolation source: Antarctica rocks | place: Antarctica: Victoria Land, Siegfried Peak sud
TACTTCGACCATGTGCCGTACAAGGACTTCCGCGGGGGCCACGTCACCTGCGGCGGCATCGTCTACCAGGCGGACACATACCCGCAGGAGTTCCGCGACCGGTACATCGCCGGGAACTTGCTGTCCAACACGGTGAACTGGCACAAGCTGACGCCGAAGCTCTCAAGCTTCACCGCCGAGCACGGCGGCACCCTCCTCGACAGCCACGACCCGTCGTGCCGGCCGGTGGACCTCATCCAGGGACCGGACGGCTGCGTGTACGTGGCGGACTGGTACGACAAGCGGGCCGCGCACCTCGACCCGGTCGACGACTGGGACAAGACCAACGGCCGCATCTACCGCATCGAATACCAGGGGATGAAGAAGCAGGAGGCGTTCGACCTGCGGCGGAAGCCGGTCGGCCAACTGGTGGACCTGCTCGGGCACGGGAACGTCTGGTGGCGGCGCGAGGCGCGGCTGGAGTTGCAAGGGCGAAGGGCGAAGGGGGGGGATGCGTTCGTCGACGAATTGGCGGCCGCGACCATGCGGGCGGGCATACCCCCGCTGGAGTTGTTATGGGTGAGCCAGGCCCCGGACCCGCCGGCAGATACGGCCGACGAATCGTGTGCGGAATGGTGGGTGCGGGCGGCCCTCGACACGACCGCCCGGCCGGGGCAGGGGGTCGAAAAGCACTTGCTCGCCCTGAAGATACCCGCCGGCAGTTACCGCCTGATCGCCCAGTACGCCTCCTCCGCGAAACGGGCAAACGCGAACCTCGGCGTCGCGATGATCGAACGGCTGCTCCGACGCCAAGAGCTGACCGACGACCCCGCCCTGCCGATGCTGACGTGGTGGGCCGTCGAAACCCATTTGGACGCCGAACCCGAAAAGTTGATGCGGGCCGTGCTGCACGCGGCGCTGGCGGGCGACGGTGCGGTTCCCGTCTTCGAGCGGACGATCCGCAAGTTGCTCTCCGTTGGCGGGGCCAAGAACGCGGAGACCGCCTGCCGCTGGGCGGCCGTCGGACTCGCCTCGAAGAATGCGGCCGTGACCTCGGCGATCCTGCTGGGCGTGGAGGCCGCCCTCGACGGCGGGCCGTCCGACTCGCCGGCGCTCGTGGCCGCCACGCTGAAAACAGCCGAGGGGGACGAGCGGTTCCTCCGCGTACTCGCCAAGTGCGGCGACGCCGACTCGCTCGCGGCGGTCCGCAAAATCGTCCTCGACGGCCGGGCGGCGGACGGGGACCGCATGAAGTGGCTGCCGATTCTCGCCCGGGCACCGGGTCACGGCTTGGGCCTCCTGCACTTACTCGGCGAGGCGAAGTCCGACCCCTGGAAACTCGGCCTGCTCGCGGCCATCGAACTCGGCGATGCCAAGTCGACGCCCGAAACCCTCCTCAAGTCCTACGACGCATCGTCCGCCGCCGTCCGCCGCCGCATCGTCCGGGCGCTACTGGCCCGCCCGGCCTGGGCCATGGAGCTGTTCCGAGCCTACGACGCCGGGAGGGTTCCGAAACCCGACATCGAGATCGGCGATGCCAAACTCGCCCTCGCGTTCGGGGACCAGCCGCTGACCCGGCTCGTCGAAAAGCACTTCGGCAAGATCGCGGCGGCGACGGCGGGCGAGAAGAAGGCGCGGATCGACGCCTTGAATGCCATGCTCGGCCGCGAAGCGCCGGGCGACGCTGCGGCCGGGAAAGCCCTCTTCGCCAAGCACTGCTCGGCCTGCCACCGGCTGCACGGCGAAGGGGGGCAGGTCGGCCCCGACCTCACGACGGCCGACCGCAAGAACCGCTCTTACCTCTTGGCCCAGATCGTCGACCCGAGCGGGTACATCCGGCCGGAGTTCGTGAGCCACAAGATCGACCTGCTCGACGGCCGGACCGCGACCGGCTTGGTCACCGCGCAGAGTGCCGAGTCGCTGACGCTCGCGTACTTGCAAAGCGACAAGCCGGTCACGCAAGTGCTGGCCCGCCGCGACATCGACACGGTCGAACCGCTTCCGGTTTCGCTGATGCCCGAGAAGCTGCTCGACGCGATGACCCACGACGAGATCCGGCACCTGTTCGCCTACGTGCAATCCGACCCCAAGCCCGGCCCCGGGAAGACGAAGTGGAAGGTCGCGCTCGTGTCGGGGTCGGTGGAGTACAAGTCGGACGAATCCCTGGCCGCCTTCCAGAAGCACCTCGAAGCCGAGTACCCGGTCGAGTGCGTCCGGATGTTCCGCAGGACCGACGCCGACATCGGGGGGTTGGACAAGCTCGCCGAATGCGACCTCGCCATCTTCTTCACCCGCCGGCTCAAGCCCGGCGACGAGCAGTTGTCCCTCATCAAGCAGTACGCCGCGTCGGGCCGGCCGATCCTCGGCATCCGCACCGCCAGCCACGGCTTCCAGAATTGGCTCGAGATGGACAAGGACGTGTACGGCGGGGACTACAAGAACCACAACCCGGCCGGGCCGAGGTGCGAAGTGGCCGTCGCGGGGCCGCAGAAGGACCACCCGATCCTGAAAGGCGTGAAGCCCTTCACCACGCCCTCCAGCCTGTACAAAAACGAGAAGGTCGCCGCGGACATCACGGTACTCCTGACCGGGTCGATCCCGCAGGACACCGAGCCGGTGGCGTGGACGCGGGAGCGCCAGGTAAACGGAGCGAGCCAGCGGGTCTTCTACACCTCGCTGGGCCACCCGGACGACTTCGCCGACGACAACTTCCGCCGGCTGGTCCTGAACGCCATCGGCTGGTGCGTCCGGGACGAGAAAACGTTCTCCAAATGAGTGCGCCGCCGTTCACGCCCCGTCCTCCGGGCAATCGTCCGTCGATGCAGGACGGCCCGGCGTCACGCCAGGATCGGCTTGACCACTCGCCCGGCCACGTCGGTCAGCCGGAAGTCCCGGCCCTGGAACTTGTACGTCAGCTTCTGGTGGTCCAGCCCCAGTAGGTGCAGCATGGTCGCGTGCAGGTCGTTGACGTGGACCTTGTCCTCGACCGCGTGGTAGCCCAGGTCGTCGGTGCTGCCGTAGCTCGTCCCGCCCTTGACACCGCCGCCGGCCAACCAGACGCTGAACCCGGCCAGGTGGTGGTCGCGGCCGTTCCCCTGGGCCATCGGCGTCCGCCCGAACTCGGTCCCGAACACCACCAGGGTGTCCTTGAGCATGTCCCGTCGCTTCAGGTCGGTGAGCAGGGCGGCGACACCGCGGTCGACCTCGGCGGCCGTCCCGGCGCTGTCCCGCTTCACCTGGCCGTGGTGGTCCCAGTCCCGGTGGTAGAGCTGGATGAACCGCACGCCCCGCTCGGCCAGCCGGCGGGCCAGCAGGCAGTTGCCGGCGAACGACCCGTCCACCTTGCCCGCCCCGTACAGGTCGAGGACGGCCTTCGGCTCGGTCGAGAAGTCGAGAAGCTCCGGGGCGCTGGTCTGCATCTGGAACGCGAGTTCGTACTGGGCGATCCGCGTGGCGATCTCCGGGTCGGCGACGGCGTCGTCCTCCAGCCGGTTGAGCTGGCCGACGGCGTCGACCACGTCCCGCTGGCGGCCCGCCGTCACCCCGGCCGGGTTCGACAGGTACAGGACCGGGTCGCCCTTGCTGTGGAACTCGACCCCCTGGTACTTGCTCGGCAGGAACCCGGAGTGCCACTGCCGGGCGGCGATCGGCTGGGCCTGGCCGAACTTCCCGGTGCTGACCATGACGACGAACCCCGGCAGGTTGCCGGTCGCGGCCCCGAGGCCGTACTGGAGCCAGGCCCCGGCGGCCGGCCGGCCGGGGATCATCGACCCGGTGTTCATCAAGGCGTGCGCCGGGTCGTGGTTGATCGCGTCCGTGTGCATCGACCGGACGATACAAATGTCGTCGGCACACGTCGCCCCGAGTTCCGGCCAGACGGTGCTGAACTCCAGTCCGGACCGGCCCCACTTCTTGAACGGGTGCTGCGGGGCGAAGCAGTTCAGCTTGCTCCCCTGGAGTTGGGCGATCTGCTGGCCCTTGGTCACCGACTCGGGCATCGGCTTGCCGTGCAGGGCGGCCAGCTTCGGCTTCGGGTCGAACGTTTCCAGGTGGCTCATCCCGCCGGCCATGTACAGCCAGATGACCCGCTTCGCCTTGGCCGGGAAGTGGGTGGCCCCCGCGGCCCGCCCGCCGAGCAGCGACGCCAGGGCCAGCGAGCCGAGGCCGCGGGCCGAATGGCCGAGCAGGGCGCGGCGGGTCAGGGTGGCGTGCATGGGGGAGCCTTTAGGGGGAGCCTTGGGGGTGAGGGGTCGCCTGGGGTCAGTTCCGCGTGACTACCGCGTGCAGGTTCAGCACCGCCCGGGCGACGCTCGTCCAGGCGGCGATTTCGGCCGGCGGTACTCCCGCTGCCGTCGGCTTGGCCCCGACTTTGAGCAGTGCCTTCGCCGCCTCCGGGTTCTCGGCGTACTCGGCCCGGTGCTTCGCCAGCAGGGCGGCCAACACCTCCCGCTCGGCCGGCTTGAGCGGCCGAGAAACGGCCCACCGGAACATCCAGTCGAGCCGGTCGTCGTCGGCCGTGCCGGCCGCCACCGCCCGCTCGGCGAGCGCCCGGGCGGCTTCCACGTAGGTGGGGTCGTTGAGCAGGACGAGGGCCTGGAGCGGGGTGTTCGACCGGACCCGGTCGGCCGTGCATTCCTCCCGGCTCGGGGCGTCGAAGGCTAACAAACTCGGGTGCAGGTACTGCCGCTGCCAGTGGGTGTACAGCCCCCGGCGGTAGAGCCGGTCGCCGGCGTCGTTCTGCCACTCGCGGGCCGGGAAGTTCAGGTACGCCCAGTACCCGGCCGGCTGGTACGGCTTGACGCTCGGCCCGCCGACCTCCGGCGACAACAGCCCGCTAACTGACAGAGCGTTGTCGCGGACCACCTCGGCGTCGAGCCGGAACCGGCCCTGGCGGCCGACCCACTTGTTGAACGAGTCCGTGTCGGCCGACCCCTTCGGCGCGACCGATGCCTGGCGGTACGCCGCCGACGTGACGATCAGCCTGACGAGGGCCTTGACATCCCACCCGTCGGCGAGCCGGGCGGCCAGGTAGTCGAGCAACTCGGGGTGCGTCGGCCACTCGCCCTGGGATCCGAGGTCGTCGAGCTTGCGGCTCAGACCCGCCCCGAACAGGAGCTTCCAGAGGCGGTTGGCCAACGCCCGCGAGGTCAGCGGGTTGTCCGCCGCCGTCACCCACCGGGCCAGGTCGAGCCGGGTTAGCCGCTCTTTGGAGGTGGCCGGCTTGCCGAGCGCCGCGGGGAACCCGGGGTCGACCACCGGGCCGGTGTCGTCCATCCAGTTGCCGCGGGGCAGTACCCGGGTCGGCCGTGGCGGCACCCGGACGGTGACCAGGGTCGTCGGCACGGTCTTCAGAAATGCGGCCCGGTCGCGGTCGAGCTTGGCCCGCTTCACCTGGACCGGGGTGCGGGCGGCCGCCCCGGCGATGGCCGCCACCCCGGCGGCCGGGTCCTTGCCCGCCGCCAACTCCACGGCCGCGGCGTCCAGCCGGTCGAGTTCGGCCTTCTGCCGCGGGCCGGGGACCGGCATGCTCGGGCCGAACGTGCCGCCGTTGTAGATGCCCTGCTCCTGGATGTCGGCGAAGAACGCTTCCAGGCGGTAGAAGTCGCGGGCGGTGAACGGGTCGAACTTGTGGTCGTGGCACTCGGCGCACCCGACGGTCACCCCGAGCCACGCCCCGCTCAGGTTGCGGACCCGCTCGGCCGCGTACTTGGCCAGGTACTCCTTCGGCTGCACCCCGCCCTCGGCGCTCATCATCCCGAGGCGGTTGTACCCGGCCGCGACTTGGCCCTCGGTCGTCGCGTCCGGCACCAGGTCGCCGGCCAGTTGCAGGGTGGTGAACCGGTCGAACGGCATGTTCGCGTTAAACGCCCGGATCACCCAGTCCCGGTACGGGGACACGCTCACCGGCTGGTCGCCGTGGTAGCCGACGCTGTCGGCGTACCGGACCAGGTCGAGCCAGAACATCGCCATCCGCTCGCCGTAGTGCGGCGACGCCAGCAGCCGGTCGACCAGCTTGCCGTAGGCGTCCGGCGACTGGTCGGCGACGAACGCGGCCACTTCATCCGGCGTCGGCGGCAGCCCGAGCAGGTCGAACGACAGCCGACGGACGAGGGTGACCCGGTCGGCCTCGGGCGACGGCTTCAACCCCTGGCGGGCCAGTTCGGCCAGCACGAAGGCGTCGACGGGGTGGGCCGCGCCCGCCGGCGGTGCCGGCCGCTTGTTCGGCTGGAACGCCCAGTGGCCCTCGTACTTCGCCCCCTGGTCGGCCCACTTCTTCAAGGTGTCGATCTGTTTGGCGGTCAGCTTCTTGCCGGACTTGGGCGGCGGCATCACCTCGCCCGGGTCGGCGGCCGTGACCCGCTCGACGAGGCCGGTGCCGTCGCCGAGGCCGCCGGGGGTGTCGAGCCGGAGGTCGCCCTTGCGCGTGCGGGCGTCCGGGCCGTGGCACTTGAAGCAGTTGTCCGACAGGATCGGGCGGATGTCCCGGTTGAAGTCGACCGGCGGGTCGGCGGCGGCAGATCGGCCGAGGGCCAGGCCGACGACCGCGGCGGCGAGGAGGGTGCGGGAAGCCATGCCGGGAGGTGCCTGGAAGGGAGGCTGGGGAGGGAGCCGACTCTTTATAAGATAACCAGACCCGCGGGGAAGGAGCAAGCAGTTAGGACCCCCGATCGCCCGGAGGCGGCCGCCGCCGGGCGTGGCCCCCGCACCACTTAAGTCTTCACCGCCCCCGGCTCGATCGGCGTCAGGTTGGCGTTCGCCCGGCCCCCCGGTCACCTCCCCGGCGGCCTGGTACCGCGCGACCCGGGGGCCGACCCGCCCCCGCTGCCGGTCAGCCAGTCGGCATACTGGGCGGCCACGTTCGCATTCTCGGCGGAGGGTGGGGCCGGCTCCGAGGGGCCGGGTGCCGGTCGGGCGGTTTCCGAAGTCGGGCCATCTCACAGCGATAGGCCGGTTGGGCGAAGCGTTCTCGGCCCGGACACCCGGCAGCAGAGGAGGCTGTTCCCGGTCCGCCTCCTCGACAAGACCGCGTGGATCGACCAGGACCGGGCCGAAGTTCCTGCTCGGGCTGGCGGGAAGTCGCTCGCGAATGCCCTCGGCTCCGCCTACCGCAGCGAGTCCAGAATCTTCATCCGCATCGCCCCCAGGGCCGGCACCAGCCCGCCGAGCCGGCCCATGACCAGGGTGAACAGCATCCCCAGGGCGACCACCTGGCCGTCCACGTCGAGGGTCAGGGCGACGCTCTTGCCGCCGGGGCCGCCGCCGCCGCTCGACAGCGTACTCACCGACGACCGGCCGTCGGCCCCGACGTAAGCGAGCAGGCACCCGGCCGCCCCGCCCAAAAACGCGATGGTCAGCGATTCGAGCATGAACGACACCATCACCTGCCACCGCTTGAACCCGAGCAGCCGCAACACGCCGATGTCCCGGATGCGCTGGGCGATGCTGGCGAACATCGTCGTCATCATGCCGAACACGCCGCCGATGGCCATGACGACGGCCACCACCACGACGATGACGAGGAAGTCGTTGTTCGTCTTCGTCAGTTCGGCGTAGTAGGCCGGCTCGGCGAAGGCCTTGAGCTTCTGTTGGGTGTACCGCTGGTTCAGGTGGTGGGCGACGGCCGTGGCCGCCGCCGGGGTGTCGGGGCTGGCCCGCATCACCAGGGTCGTGTGCTTCTCCTTGCCGAACGGCTTGGTGATGCGGCTGAACCGCTTGGCCCAGATTTCCGACCCGAACGTCGTCCCCTCGGACATGACGACGCCGGTGACGACCCACTCCATGTCGCCCAGGTTGAACGTGTCGCCGGCGGTCAGCCGCGCCTTGCCGGCGTCCGTCCCGAGCGTCCCGGCCACGCCGGCCCCCAGCACGCACTGGATGCGGCTCTTGTCGTCGACGCCGCTCTCGCCGAACCACTTGCCGCCGGGGTAGAGCTGGACGTTGTGGACTTCCTGGGCGATGAGCGGGTCTTCCAGGGTCCGCAACTGGACCAGCCGGCGGCGCGGCGGGTCGCTGCCGGCCACCGACTGGCTGAGGACGTAGTACGTCTCCCGGCTGGCCAGGTACCGCTTCTTGCCGTCCCGCTCGGTCTGGGCGATCGAGTACGGCGTCGGCAGCGGCCGGTCCTTCTCGTCGAGCGGGACGGTGACCCGCTCGACGTTGTCGAGGTCGCCGTAGCCGAGGTTGCTGAACAGTTCGTCGGTCGAGCCGTCGGACAGAGCCAGGACGTTGCCGGGGATGCCGGTGTTCTCGGTCAGGTTGTTCATCCCGGTGACGAACGCCATGAGGAACACCATCAGGCCGATCACGCACATGAACGCGACGCCAGTCAGCAGGTTCGTCTTCCACCTCACGCGGACATTGCGCAGGTTGTACGCCAGCGGCACCTTGCCGAGCGTCAGCAGGATGAGCAGGTCGGCGGCGTACATGACGAGGACGACGACCGGCCAGTGCTGGACCATGGCCGGGGGCAGTCGCTCGTGCAGCGGGGTGCGGAAGAAGGCCGCAGCGTCCGGCGACATGGTGGCCAGCTTGGCGTCCCGGTCGCGCTGGGTCTGGCCGAGGAGGACCATCGGGGCCGGCAGGGCCGTCCGGGCGACGACGGCGAAGTGCCCGCGTTCGGAGAGAGGCAGCCGGGAGACGACCTCGACGGCCACCGCCAGCAGGGTAATCAGCACCGTCAGCCCGGCGACGAGGGCGAACAGCCGGCGGCCGATCCCCCGCCACCCGGCCGACCGCTGCGGCACCTCGTCGGTCAACACGGCCTCCTGGGGGACTAGGGCCGGGAACGCCAGGAGCAGGGCTGAGAGCGGCAGGAGCGACAGGCAGAGGAGGGGCACGAAGAAGGCTCGGACCAGGACATAGTAGCCGACCCGGGTGCCGAGGCTGAGGCCCGGGGTACGGCGTCGGGCGGGCGGTAGGGCGGTCGGGTTCGGGGCTGCCACGGTTCGGTCCTTTCCAGATTCACGCCGTCTGCTACGGTTTCCTGTCCCCTCCCCCTTTGTGGGGGAGGGTTAGGGTGGGGGGTAACTCGCCACTGCGAGAGGCATATCAGCGCTTCAACGCCGCTCGTGCTGGGCCTGGCACCCCCCACCCTAACCCTCCCCCACAAGGGGGGAGGGGACAGGAATGGACCCCCGGCCCCACCGTCTCACGCCACCTGCGCGAACACTTCGCTCACCTTGACCCGCCGGGCGCTCTGGCTCGGCACCGCCGCCCCGATTAGCCCGACCAGCCCGCCCAGGAGCGGCCCCAGGTACGCCACCTCGATGGGGGCCTTGAACGTGTTGAAGAAGGCCGCCTGGAACTTGATGCCGAACGTCGCCTTGGCCCACTCGATGAACTCCGGCAGCAGGGTCACCAGCCAGGTGCTGAGTAGGCTGCCGAACAGGCCGATCAGTACGGCCTCGGCGATGATCATGGCCATCACCTGCCACGGCTGGAACCCGAGTACTTTTAACACCGCCATTTCCGTCCACCGCTCGCGCACCCCGATGGTGATGGTGATGCCTACCACCAGACACATGATGACCGTAATGGCCGGCATGATGAGGTACTTCATCCCCCACAGGATGTCCTTGAACGGCTCGATGAACGCGGCCACGCCGGACGAGAACGTTTCGAGCTTGACCGCGGGTGAGCCGAACACGCCGGGTTCGTTGACGATCGACGCCAGCCGCTCATACGAGGCCTTATCCGGCAGCCGGACCCAGATCAGGTTGACGCAGCCGGCGGCCACCGGGTGCGGCTTGCCCTTGGTCTTCTCGTACTCGTCGAGCTTGGCCGCCAGGTAGTCCGACCGCATGCACGCGTTGTTAGCCATCCGGCTCCCCGACGGGAAGGCGGCGACGATCTTGCACTCGAACGTGATGTCCTTATAGTTCGACCCGTAGCACTTGACCTCGTCGCCGACCTGCTTGCCGATGGTCTTGAGCCGGTCCTCGCCTACGATGATGTTCCGCTTGTCCTGCTTGACCAACTCGATGCCGGCGATGAGAGCGGCGTACCCGTCGTCGCCCAGGTCGGTCTTGTTCAGCCCCTGGTCGTCCATCATGGTCAGGACAGCGTCGGGTTCGAGGCAGAAGAACGTCAGGTTGTTCTCCGCGGTGCGCTTCTCGGGGTCGAGGCTGGTGCCGACGAACGCCCACGTCATGAAGTTGGCATCGATGTCCGGCATCCGGCTCTCGGGCGGCAGCCGGTCGCGGATGATCCCCTTCAACTGCCCGGAGTACCCCGGCGGCATCAGGCTCGGGATGCTGTACTTCTCGGTGAGAAGCACCTTGACGTTCCCCTCCTTCTCCTTGGTGATGTTGGCGAGCAGCGACACCGCGCTGTAGATCATCGTCAGCATCCCGGTCAGGACGAACAGCGCGACGTAGGTGAGAGCCGTCCGCAACAAGTTGCGGCGCAGGCTGCGGAACACCAGCCCCGTGAGCTTGGCCGACTTGCCCACCGGGTCGGGCAGGTTCTGGACCAGCTTGAGCGCCAGTTCCATGACTCCCAGCGCGCCGAAGAAGAGCGGCAGCGTCACCACCGCCAGCAGCGTCAACAGGAACAGGACCAGGCCCATGCCGGCGACGCCGTACACGGCCAGTTCCACGAGGGACAGGTCCGGCGGCCCCGACACGAACTGCGTCATTTCCGGCGGCATCGGGCTACTCCTGGGGGCCGGCGGGGACCAGCACGGGCCGCGGGCCGGTCGCCAACTGCCCCTTGTCGAGCTTGACGATCCGCTGGGCGCGCTCGGCCGCGTGCGGGTCGTGGGTGACCATCAGGATCGTCTTGTTCAACTCGACCCGGAGCAGGTCCAATAGCCCGAGGGCGTCGTCGGCCGACTTGGCGTCGAGCGCCCCGGTCGGTTCGTCCGCGACGATGATCGTCGGGTCGGTCACCAGCGCCCGGGCGATGCCGACCCGCTGCTGCTGGCCGCCGGACAGTTGCCCCGGCCGGTGCGACTGCCGGTCCGTCAGGTTCACGAGCGCCAGGGCGTTGTCCACCTGCTTCCGCCGCTGGCTCGCCGACAGCGGCAACAGGAGTAGCGGCAGCTCGACGTTCTCATACGCCGACAGCACCGGCAGCAGGTTGTAGAACTGGAAGACGAACCCGACGTTCCGCGTCCGCCACCGGGCCAGTTCGCTCTCGGTGAGGGACGAAATCTCCTTGCCGCCGACGGTGATCGTCCCGGCCGTCGGCTGGTCGAGGCCGGCGATCAGGTTCAAGAGCGTCGTCTTGCCCGACCCGGACGGCCCCATCAGGGCGACGAACTCCCCCTCGGCCACATCGAGCGACAGGTCCATCAGCACGTCGATCCGCTCGCTGCCGCGGGTGAACGTCTTGTACAGGTCGCGGACTTCGACGATCGCACTCATTCGCGGCACCTCGTGAACGGGCCAAGCCCAGGGACTGCAGTCCCTGGGCTTTCACAACTCCCCCTACTTCGCCGCCGCCGGCAGGAACGACACCACCGCCCCCATCTCGGGCTTCAGGTACGTGCCCGGCTTCTCGTCCGCCGGGAGCGTCACCTTGACCCGGACGTTGACGATCGACTTGGCCCGGTTGGCGATCGGCATGATCCGGTCGAGCCGACCCGCGTACAGCCGGTCCGGGTAGGCGTCGGCCTTGACCCGGCACGCCTGGCCGACCTTCAGCTTGGCGATGTCGCGCTCGGGGATTTCGAGGTCGGCTTCCAGGTCGCTCAGGTCGGCCATGTCGCACACCGACCCCGACCCGCCGGCGAAGGCCAGCGGGTTGACGAGGTTCCCCTTCTCCGACTTCTTGGTCAGGACCGTCCCGGCGATCGGGGCGCGGATGTCGCAGTTGGCGAGCCGCCAGTTGGCCGACGCCAGCTTGGCCTGGGCCGCCTTGATGTCCGCCTCGGCCCCGGCCACGTCCGCGTCGGCCGCCGCGACCCGTTCTTTGCGCGGCCCGGTCTCGAGGATTTTCAGGTCGATGTTCAGCTTCTCCAGCCGGGCGTTGGCCGCTAGGGCGTCGTTGCGGACCTGGTCGTACTCCCGGGCGGTGACGCTGGTCCGGATCTGTTCGGTCCGGGTCAACTCGTTGTCGGTCCGGGCCTTCTGGGCCTTGGCCTCGTCGATCTGGGCGACCACCTGGTCCTTCTCGATCTGCCGGACCGACGCCGGCATCAGCTCGTCCCGCCGCCGCAGCGACGCCTGCAGCTTCTCCCGCGCGGCCACCAGCGCCTGCTCGGCGTCCTGGACGGTGAACCGGTAGTTGGTCGCGTCGATCTTGGCCAGGAGCGAGTCTTTCGGGTAGAACTCCCCCTCCTTGATGTCCAGGGCGATCAACTGGCCGGCCACATCGATCGGGCTGACGGCCACCTGGACCGCCGGCATCAGATACCCCTTGACCTCTAACTGGATCGACCCTACCTCGACGGCCGGGCCGGCCGGCGACCCGCCCGTGGTCCCGGTCGCGGCCGGCGCACTCGCCACCGGCACCTCCGGCCCGGCCGCGGCCCCGTCGGCCGGTGCCCGGTAGCCGCGCACGCCCAAGAGCGCCCACGCCCCCGCCATCAAGGCGCACAACACCCACGGCAGCCACCCGGCCCCGCCCCCGCCGCGCTTGGCCGTCGCGGTCAACTGGTTGTCGAGGCGCAACTGCTGGACCCGGTTGAGCAGTTCGCCGTTGGCCGACGGCGCGGCCGCGGAGAGGGTGGGGATCGCACGGTCGTCGTTCATGTCTCGGTCTCCGGGTCGCCGGGCGGGGAAACGAACGGGGCCAGCATCCGCGTCAGGGGTTAACATACCGGAGTCGCCATTTTGTAACCAGTCGCGGCTGCCCGTAGCTTGCCGTCCAGGGTCTGGCTTCCCCCTCTGAAGCGGAGACGGGCAGCTCCAGTCGACCCGCTACGACCGGCACAATTGTTCAACTCGCCCCGCTCCCAACGTCGATGGTGACGGGGTCTTACCCGACCACCGGCAGGGCGGCCATGCGGACTTCGGGGCGGATACTGGCGCTCGCGGCCGCGGGGCTGATCGGCGGCTGCCGGTCGGCCCCGCCGCCGACGGCCGCCCCGCCGCCCGGGTCGCCGCCGCCGCTCGAACTGGCCGTCGGGCCGGGGGCATCGCTCGAACCCGACATTCGCTCCCTGCCCAAGCTCGACGCGGCGGCCCTGGCGGCGGAAGACATCGCCCCGGCGGCGACCGCGTTCCGGTTGTTAGGCGAGGAGGACTGCCGGCGGGAGGCGGCCGCCCGCGCACCGCTGCCGGCCCTGGCCCCAGCCGGCGACTGCCGGGCGTGGCGCGAACACCCGATCGCCGAGGCGCGGAACCGGGCGGCGGCCGACGCCCTCGACGCCTACTTCCGGCTGGCCGACGCCGAGGGGCGGGGGGAGATCGTCCGGGCCGGCCTGCCGACGCTCGACCGGCTCCGGGCCGGGGTGGCCGACGCCCGGGCCAACGGGGTCCGCGTCCCGGCCGACCCGGCTGACCTCGACCGCCAGCGGGCGTCGCTGCTCGCCGTGTTAGGCCAGGCCGACCTCGGGGCGACGCTATTGGACATCGACCTGAAGCGCCGCGTCGGCGTGCCGGGGAAGACGGCCGAGCGGCTGCGGCCAGCCGGGCCGTTCCCGCCGGTCGCCGCCCCGCCGGCCGACCGGGACGCGATGGTCCGGACGGCCCTCGAAACCCGCCCGGATTTGCGGCTCCTCCGCGCGGCCTACCTCGGCCTGACGCCGGACACCCTGCCGGCCGTGCGGGCCTTGGTCCGCGACGCCGGCAGCCCGGCGGACATCATCGCCAAGGTGATCACCGACAAGCCGGCCCGCCGCAGGGACGCCGATCAGGCCGCGGCCGACGCGGCCGAGTTGAACGTGAGGCGTGCCCAACTGACGGACCTCGTCACCCGCCGCGAGCGGCAGGCGGCCGACGAGGTGCGCGGGGCGGCGGCCACCCTGGCGGCCCAGACGGCCCAGGTCGGCCTGGCCCGGTGGCGGCTCGACCAGGTGCGGGCCAAGCAGGCCGCCGGCCCGGACCCCGGGCCGCTCGCCCGGCTGGCCACCGACCTGGACGACGCCCGCGCCCGGGCCGACGTGGTGGCGGCCGTCATGGCCTGGCACCAGGCGCGAATCAAACTGCTCGCGGCCCAGGGGCTGCTCGCCGGGCCGTGAGCGATGTTGGTTAGGCTGATGTTAGCCCCGCCCCGAGACCGGCCATGCCCGACACCCCGCCCGAGTTGATGGACCAGTCGCTGACCGTCGCCCCCGGCTCCCGGCCGGAATGGGTCCGCCTCGCCGACGGCCGGACCGTTTCGGCCCCGGCCGGGTGGGTGCTGATGCCGCCGGGGGACGCCGGGCTGACCCGCCGGGTCAAGGCCGCCGGGCCGGCGTGGGTGGTCCAGGAGAAGCGAGGCCGGAAGGTCTTCTCCCGCGGCGTCTGGGCACCGGCGGCCAACGTCGACCAGGCCCGCGCGGACCTCGACGCCGAGCGGGCCGACCCGGCCTACGCCAAGCGCCGCACCACCGACGCGGCCCGGCGGGAACGGGTGCAGGTGGCCTACGTCGAGGACTTCGCGGCCGCCGTCCGGGCGTACCTGGCGTTCCACCCGGACCACGCCGATGTCGCGGTGCGATTGGCCGAGGCGGTCACCGCCCACGCCACCCCGGTCGGCAGCGGCACCGTGGCCCGGACGAAACGCATCCCGGTCGAACGGCGGGCGGAGGCGGCCGTCATCGCCTGGCTGCGGCACCAGACGACCGGCTACGACGCCATGCGGATCGCCCGGGTGAAGGGCGAACGCCGCGAGGTCCGGCGGATGCTCGCGGCGCGGTCGAAGGAGTTGCTGGCGGGATACCGCCGGGGAGGAGCGGTGGCGGCGGGGTGCCCGCTGCGGGCGGCGCTGGGGGCGGAGTAGCCCACCGGCGTTCGTCGGCGGGCGTTCGGGGCCGTTGCTAGACCGCCATCACGTTGTACCCGCAGTCGACGTACAGCACATGCCCGGTCACCGCGCTCGCCAGGTGGCTGCACAGGAACAGCGTCGCGTTGGCCACCTCGTCGGGGGTAATGGGTCGCGGCAGCGGGGACCGGGCGGCGGCGTACTTGATCGACTCCTCGAACTCGCCGGGGCGGATGGCGCGGGCCGCCCGGCTCGCATACGGGCCGGCCGAGATCAGGTTGACGCGGATGTCCTTCGGCCCGAGGTTGCTCGCCAACTGCTTGGCGTCGATCTGCAGGGCCGCCTTGGCCGTACTCATGCCGCCGCCGTAGTAGGGGACGACCCGGTCCCCGCCGATGTACGTCAGGCCGACGGCCGCGGCCCCGCCGGGGCGGCCGGTCATGTAGGGTTCCGCGGCCCGCAGGAAGCTCGTCAGTGAGTAGGCCGAGATGCCGAGGGCTTCCATGTACGCCGCCCGGCTGGTGGCCAGGGCGGCGTTCTTGATCTCCCGGCTGAAGGCGATCGAGTGGATGAGGATGTCGATCCCGCCGAACTCTTTACCCGCCGCGTCGACGGTCCCCTGGATGCTGTAGTCCGGGAACTTGGCGTACCGGCGGTCGGTGCGGATGGCGTCGGGCACGTCGGCCATCGTGTCGAAGCTGGCGTCGCAGGCGTACACCTTCTCGGGCTTGAACTCCGACCCGTCCGGCAGCAGCCGGGATTCCCGGTCGGCGTCGCGGGTCAGGATGCTGTCGACGATGGACATCATCCGCGGGTGGCAGGCCAGGGCGATCCGTGCCCCGGCGGCGGCGAGGGCTTTGGAGATGAACCAGGCGAAGCTCTCGTTGTCGCCGACGCCGGTGACGAGGGCGACCTTGCCCGTGAGGTCGATCGGGGTCATCAGAGTACCATCCGTCCCGGGGTCACGCGGCCGGCCCAACGGCCGTTGTACGGACCGGCCGGCGGGGCGGCGACGGGACCGTCCCCGCCTCAGTTCCGCGAGGTCAGCCGCGCCAGCGCGTCGACCGCCGCCTGCCGGACCGCCGGGTGGCCCGACTCGGCGCAGGCGTCGAGGTAGGCGAGGTACGTCGTCTCGTGGTAGCCGAGCCGCGCCAGCCGCTTAATCACATGCGCCCGGACCGCCGGGGCCGGGTCCAACAACGCCGCCTTGGCCAGGATCGCCTTCACCTCGGGCCGGGAGGCGTACCGCCCTTCGGAGAGGGCCGTCGCTGCCCGCTCCCGCAGCGACGGCCGGAGGGCGTCGAACAGGTCGTGGACGAACGGCCTGATCTCGTCGGCCATCGCGTCCGGCACCGGGGCCAGCAGCCCGGCCGTCAGGATGTTCACGGGTTCGGCCGGCGGGACCGAAGTCGGCGGCAACTCCCGGGGCGGGGCCGGGGTGAGCGTCACGTCGATCGTCGGCGGCCGGAACGTCGGCACGGCCGGTGCCCGAAGCTCGGGGGCCGGAGCCGGTAACGGGGTCGGGACCGGCGCGGGCGTCGGGGGCAGGGCCGTCAGGGGAGCCGGAGCCAGCGTGGGCGTGGGCACCGGCACCGACGCTGCGGCCGGCGGTAGCGCAACAATGGCAGCCGACGGGGCGGCCACGGGGCGGAAGTCGGCGACCGGGACCGGCGTATACTCCGGCGCGGCCACGGCCAAGGTCGGGGCGGCGACCGTCGAGTACGACGGCTGGACCGGCGGCAGCGCGGTCCACCCGGTGGCGGACGACAGCACCGGGGCCGGGGGAAGGGTCGGAATCGGTGGCGGGGTCGGGGCCGGCGGCGGGGTCGGGGCGGCCGACTCGGGCAGCGGCGTGACCGGCGGCGTCGGCGACACCCCGGCGGCCAGTTTCAAGGGCGGGTCGGTCGGGGCCGGGTCCGGCCGCATCGCCGCCCGCACGTTCGCCACCGGCGGGGCCGCCGGCTTGGTCTCGGGCACCCGCAAGCTCGTGCGCTGGGCCGTCGGGGCCGGGGTGGCCGCCGGCGTCGGGAACGTGGTCGGGAACCGCGTGGGCGGGGCCGCCTGCCCCGGCTTCGGCCACCCGTTGGCGTCGGCGGGCGGGACGGCGGCGGGTGGAGCGGACGGGCGGGCCGGGGGCGGTCCCAGGGTCGGGGCGGACGGGCGGGGCGGGGCGGCCGGGACCGTCGCCGGGTCGGCCCGCGGCAGGCTCGCCACCAACCTCGCCGGCAGGCTGTACCGCGCCCCGGTCGCCACGTCCTGCACGTCGGCCAGGCCGTCCGCCTCGCCGCCGCTCATGCGGACGACGCGGACCTGCCGGAGCGGCTGCCCGGCCGTGCGGACGGTGACGACATCCCCTGCTTTGAGGGCCGCCGCCGGGGCCGCCGAGACGGGGGCATCCGCCGCCCGGCCGCCGGCCGCCGCGAGAACCCCGGCCCCGACCGCCGCCCACAATCGTCGACGCATGACCCGGCCCTCACCGCGCGGCGGAACCCACAGTAGGGGTTGCATCGGCCCGGCGGGTTATGCCGGTTGAACCGGAGTCGGCGAATCCGCCGGGGAGGCCGTCTTTTTGCGCGGCAAGGAGCAGACCCCGTCCACGCAGGCGACGAGGTTGAACCGATTCTTGGCGATCATCAGGTAAACCCGGTTCCCGACCCACAGCACGCCCGGCAGGTATAGGAATGGCGCGGCCGGCAGCAGGGCAGGGATGCGCCAGGCCAGCCAGCGGAACCCGCGGAAGCCGGCGTAAGCGTGCCGGCGGTCGGGGGTGACGACGTGCATCTGTTCCAGGAGGCGCTTCGGCACCAGCGGCTCGTCGCACGGCGGCAGGTGTTCGGTGTCGCGGGCGTCCTGGAAGTGCGCCCGGCCGAGCCAGTCGAGCGGCTTGAGTACGGCGATCGACTTCTGGCAGAGCGGGCACTGGCCGTCGTATAGCACGACCGCCCGGCCGGCCGCCGGGTCGGCGGCGGGCGTCGGCTTACTAGCGATTGCGGGGGCGGTCATGGCGTCGGGCACGGGGGAGTCTCCGGCGGGTACGTCGCGGCGGGGGCCGGTATAGGAGTATAACCGCCGCGGGGGTCGAGGCTGTCACCGACCTTCAGAACGTGGGGAGCGGTTTCACACTTGCTCACTTCCTCTTCGGCGTCGGAAAGCTACATCAATCCTCGACCACGCGGAACTCAGTCAAGCCGCAACAGCGCTCACGGGGGCGGCCGCATTGCCTTTCTGGATGAACGTTCAACGGTGCCTGATGGAGATACCCGAAGCCGACTACGACCGCCGGCTGAAAGAGTACCAAGCGGACTTGGGCCGCCCTTCAGACGAGATCGTGCAGAAGCACATCCTGACAGGGTTGCCCGCCGCCTTGACGCCCGACGACTACTTCAACCTCCGTAACGATGTGAGCAAGCACTTCGGCATCCAACCGGTCGAAGTAGTGCTGGTCGGTTCTTGCAGAGTTGGGTTCAGCCTGCTGGACAAGCCCAAGAAGTCCCGTCCGCGATATAGTCCTGTCGGGGCAGCCTCGGATATCGACCTTGCGGTCGTTGCTCCGGGCTTGTTCAAGCAACTTTGGGATCAGGTGTTTGCCTACTCCCAGAGCAACAGGGCCTTCGCGAAATCGCCCGAAGGAACTCAGTTCCGCCTCATGCTGTTCGGGGGTTGGATCGATCCGAGAGGCTTGCCCCCGGGCCAGCGGTTCCAGTGGGCCGACACTTGGGTACGGTTTTTCGACGGACTTAGCCGCGACCGCCGCTTCGGCAACCGGCGGGCTTCGGCCCGGGTGTACCGGGATTGGAATCGCCTGGCGGCGTACCAACAGATTGCTGTGGATCAGTGCAAGCGAGTACTTGGGAGGCAACCCGAATGATCCAGATGATGACAAGCCAGAAGCGAGTCAATGACTTGGTCCGCGAGGTCGAAGAGAAACGATTGTTGCTGAAACCCCCCTTCCAGAGGCGGTCGGTGTGGACGCCGGCGGTCAAAGACCGCTTCCTCGACACCGTGACCCGCGGCCTGCCGTTCCCGGAGATATTCGTCGTCACGGGTCACAACGACCCGGCCACGCGTAAACGGGTGGATCACTTGGTGGACGGCCAGCAGCGGGTCTCGACCCTCGTGGAGTACCTGCAAGGGTCCGAAGACATTCCCTACGAACTGGTTCGGCGGTACTCAGCGCTAACGCCGGACGAGCAGAAGGGATTTCTGGGTTACCCGGTGACCGTCCGCGATCTCGGGCAGGCAGACGCCGCTACCGTAGCTGACATCTTCGACAGAATCAACTCGACGGATTATGCCCTCAAGGCGACTGAACGGTACAACGCCTTGTTCACCGGAGAGTTTCGCATCTTTTGCGAGAAGCTGGCCGAACATCCATTCTTTCGCCGGCACCGCACGTTCTCGACCGCCGACTGGCGGCGAATGGGCGACCTCACCTTTAGCCTCACCCTGGTCACGACACTACTGGCGGGTTACTTCCGTCGGGAAGAACTGCTGGTCGATTATCTGCGTCGGTACAACGATGCCTTTCCCGAACAGGCCTCGGTAAGCCCACAGTTAAAGTTGGCCTTCCAGTTCATCGACGCTTGCCAGTTCCCGCCCAAGTGCCGCGTGTGGAAGAAGACCGACCTGCTCACACTGCTCGTCGAATGCTGCTTCCTGATCCGCACGGGCAAAGCCGCCCTCGACCCAGCCACCGCCGGGCCGCGCCTGGCCGCGTTCTACGAGCAGGTGGACGAGCTGTACAAATCAGCCCCGGAAGGCGAATCGGAGGAGGGCCGCAGCGTTCCGGCGCAAGTCCTCCGGTACATGAAGGCGGCGACCAAAGCGACCAATGACAAGTACGCCCGGGTAGACCGTGCGGAGGTCATCGCACCTCTTTTGGTGAGCGACCCGGCGCCGCCGAAGCCGCTGGCAAAAGGCAAGCGGAAGTGAATCAAATTGGCGTGGACAGCTCGGCCGCCATCTGTTGGCAGAACTGCCGGCTGAGATCGACTCCGTCCGCCGCGACGCCGCGGGCCGTGGCGACCCTCAACACCGTGCCGCTCCCCGCGAACGGGTCGAGAACGACCTGACCGGTCTTCACGGCAGCCACATCCAGGCAACGTTCGACCAGTTCTTCGGGGAAAACGGCCGGGTGGTGCCGGCCGGAGCGGGAATGAGACGGGATGCACCACACGTCCTCTTCGCCGGCCGCCCGCAACGGCCCGCGATCGAACGTGTAGTTGCGGCTCTTGGCGAAGAAGAAAACCTGCTCATGAGTCCGCCACGGACGATCCTTGGCGGTCGGCTCAGGCGTAGCGTAGGTCCGCCGCCAAACTACGGCGGATCGAAGAATCCAGCCGCGATCGATCATTGCCAACCCCACCCGCCAGGGCATGCCGAGAAGCGATTTCTTGGGATAACCAAGGCCGCCTGCGTCCACGGCCCGGAGTTCGCCCTGCCGTCGCCCGGGATGCTTTCGGTCGTGGCCTTGCGGCCGCCCCTTACCGGAGTAAAAGGTGTCACCGAGGTTGAGGAACAACAAGCCTTTCGGGTGCAACACCCTCTTCACTTCGTCCATCACGTCGGCTATGCCTTGGACATATAACTCGACCTTCGGCTCCCGACCTAGTTGGCCGGCGACTCCGTAATCCCGCAGCCAGAAATACGGAGGTGATGTGACGACGGCCGCGTAACGGTTCGCGGGCAGTTCACTCAACAACTTAGCCGCGTCTCCGCAAAAGACACGCCACTCGACCGCTGTGGCTGGATGAAAACCCGTCGCCAGCGCCGGCGGAAGGTCGGACGCAACGGCTATGGAACGCTGGGCGGGCATGTCCAATCCGATCCAGAACGCAACCCCGCACATTCACTGTACTTGTGATCGGTCGCCGGGACGGCTCTTAGGCAGTGCGGTTGGTATTTCTCACGCCGGCCCGGCCCGCATGACCAGTTCAGCTAGTACGACCTTCAACTCGATCCGTGGCGACGGCACTCCGCTACCGCCCGCCGCCCGTCACCCCCCGACCGCCACCGCCACCAGGTCCGCGTGGACGGCCGGGGTGGCCGCGCAGATGTCCATCCGGAACGGGTCGTACGGCCCGCCGGCGACGCCGGTCACCGTCCCGCCCGCTTCTTCGACGAGGATGACGCCGGCCATCACGTCCCAGGCGTAGTTGTCGAAGGCCCAGTAGCCGTCGAACCGGCCGGCCGCGACGTAGGCCAGGTTCAGGGCCGTCGACCCCGTCCGCCGCAGCGCCTGGCAGTGGCTCGACAGCGCCCGCCACGCATCCAGGCTGCGTGTCATCGCCGCGAGGTCGGCCGGGAACCCGGTCGACAGCAGGGCGTCGGCCAGGGTCGGGCAGCCGCTGACGCGGATCGGCTGGCCGTTCAGGGTCGCCCCGTGGCCGGCGGCGGCCGCGAACAGTTCGCCCATCCGCGGGTCGTAGATCACCCCGGCGACGGCCTTGCCGCGGTGGTACAAACCGATCGACACGCAGTACGCCGGCACGTCGTGGACGTAGTTGACGGTCCCGTCGAGGGGGTCGACGACCCACACCGGCGGGCCGCCCTCGGGCGGCCGGGTCTGTTCGATCGTCTGGCCGACGGCGTCCTCCTCGCCGACGAACCCGTAGCCGGGGAACTCGGCGGCCAGGTAGTCCCGGATGGCGAGCTGGCTGGCGACATCGGCCTCGGTTACGAGGTCGGCCCGGGCCTTCTCCCGGACGTGGAACTTCGGCCGCCAGGCCTCGAGCTGGTCGGCCCCGAGCCTCGCGGCGTGGGCGGCGGCGGCGACGATTTCGGCGAACGGCAGGGGGTGGGTCATGGGGGGTATGATACGGCCGAAGCCGGCGACGGGGCCGGTGCCCCGCCGGAGCAGGCGTGTTATCGTCCCGCCAGGCCCCCGGTCCTCCGCTCCGGCCCGTACCGGAACGAGGCGGCGGGGAACCGGGCAATCACGACGGCACTGCGGACGGCGGGCCGGGCCGAGCGGGCGACGAGCCACAGCCTCCGGCACGGCTACGCGCCGCACTTGCTGGAGGCGGCTATGATATTCGGACCGTCCATGAGTTGCTGGGGCACGCGGACGTGAAGGCGACGATGACCGACACGCACGTCCTGAACCAGGGCGGGCGTGGGGTCGGCCGCCCACGGGACGCCCCGGGCGGGGGTGGGCGCGACCTACCATTACCGGGATCCGCACGATCAAGGTGAAGACCCACGCCCGGAGTAGCAAAGGCCCCTTCGGCGGGAAGGGGTCCATGAAGGTCAAGGTCGAGTTCCACTACGCCAACACCAAGTAGCTGGCGGGTCGTGCGCTGAACTGTCCCGGAGCGCCTCGTTGGGCGACCTGCCCTCGTCCGAAGCGCCGGGGGCAGGTAAGCCAGGTCGTTAGGAGTTAAAGCCCAGAGCCGACCTGTCGCTTGCCCGGAGTCCCCCGGCGCGGTACGATCGGTCATGAACCCGCGGGTGTACATCGAGACCACGATCCCGAGCTACCTGACGGCGTGGCCGAGCCGGGATTTGATCCGGGCCGCCCACCAGCAGACGACCCGGGAGTGGTGGCACCGGCGAGCCGTGTTTGAAGTCGTCGCGTCCGCGCTCGTCGTCGAGGAGTGCGGGGCCGGCGACCCGGACGCAGCGGCCGCCCGGCTGGCGGTCTTGGCCGGCCTCCCGCTGCTGGCCGTCACGGACGCGGCGGTCGGGCTGGCTCGGGAGCTGGCGGCCGGCATCCCGCTCCCGCCGCGGGCCGGGGTGGACGCCCTGCATATCGCCACCGCGGCCGTCCACGGGGTCGATTACCTGCTCACCTGGAACTGCACCCATATGGCCAACGCGGCGCTGCGGGGCCGGGTCGAGGGGTGTGCCGGGGTTGGGGGCATCGCCCGCCGGTGATCTGCACGCCCGAGGAACTGATGCCGGAGGGGACCGATGCCGACGGATAGCGTGGTGGACGAAGTGCGGGCGGCCCGGGAGGCGTATGCGTCCCGGTTCGGGTTCGACCTCGTGGCGATCGGCCGCGATCTGCAGGAGCGCGAGCGGGCGGGGGGTTGGGTCGTCCTGCTGCCACCGGCCGCCGGGGAGGGGTTCCCACCGACGCCGAACCAGGCGCTGCAGCCGACGGGGCCGCCCAAAGCGGGGCGGCGCTGCTGAGCTGGGTCGTTCGGCCGCAGAGGGCGCATCGAATGGAACTGGCCCAAACCGACGGCCGCTGGCACTGTCAGATCGATGCACCGGGTTGGCCCGAGTTGGCACAAGTGGCGGTTCGGTTCGACACGCCCGAGCGGGCGAAGCCGTCGGCGGCGCAACTCGGCGAGGTCGAGCGGCTCGCCGAGCGGTCGGCAGATGTCCGCGAGCAGGTGGAGCGGGGGCTGGCGGCGAACGCCCGGGCGTACTGGGTCGAGCAGATGGGGGCCGACGACGAGGCGGCTGATGCCATCGGGGACGGGTTGACGTACTGGGGCCGCCTCCAGGGCGTCGTGGTCTGGCAGCCGCAGGGCGGGATGACCCGAGTTGGGTTCGACTTCGAGTCCACGCTCGATGAGAACGAGCACGGCGTCGGTGTCCTGTGGGCGGCCGGTCGGGTGTTGGCCATCGGGTCCGCGGAGCAGAGTGTGCCCTGAGCCTCGGCCCACAAAGACAGGCCGAACCCGGCGCTGCACCTGTCCGGCGGGGCACGACGGCTTTCCGTGACGTGTAGGCTCCTCAGCCCCGCCGGCTGCTGAGCTGTGTCGTTCGGCGGCAGGAGGGCGCACCGATGGCGAGGTGGTGGCGGGAGCCGTACACCGAGGCGAAGGCGCTCGCGGCGGGCATCCACGGCCATGAGTGGCACGCCGTCGTCGGCCCGCCGGACGCCCAGTGGGTGTACTACGTCGAGGTGTGCCGATTCACCTTCGCGTTCTTCTCGCTCGCCATGATCCGCGAGTACCTGGCGTTCTACTCGGCCAAGGTGCTGCCCAGCTCGCGGATGCCGGGGCCGCTGTGGCACCAGCGGGGTGACAACCAGAGGCCGTTCGAGCGGCTCCCGCTGCGCCTCCGCAAGGAGCCGAGGCGGCTGCGGGTGGTCAAGGCGCTAGAGCGGGCACTGGCCGAGTTCGCGGCCGCGGGGTAGCGAAGGCACGCCGAACCCGGCGCTGCACCTGTCCGGCGGGGTATGTAGGCTTTCTGGAGTTCGCAGCTCCCCGCGCCCCGTCGGCAGGTGAGCTGGGTCGTTCGGCGGCAGGAGGGTGTCGTGATGGGTGTCGATATCCACGCCTTCGTGGAGTACCGCGAGCCGGTGCGCGGCTACGTCTCCCTGTCCGAGGGCGAACTGTGGCTCCCGTACCGCCAGGGCGGGCTGTACGGGGCGCTCGGGATATCCCCCGAAGACGGGCATTGCCTGTACCCGCCGCGCGGCCTACCCTCGGACTGCGGGAGGGTGGTGCGTCACGGGCCGTATGTCCGCCCGGCCCCGGACGGGGAGTCGCCACAGCTCTCCACCCCGGACGAGTTCTCGCCCGGCTGGCTGTACCTGCACGAGGTTCTGGCCGCCCTGGACCACTACCCGTTCCCGCTGGAGGAGTGCCAGCCGACGTTCCGGGCGGCCGTGGCGGCAATGGCGGAGCTGGCCAAGGTGCCGGGGGCGGACCCGCGACTGGTGTTCTACTTCGACAGGTAGACGGGCGCGCCAGAGGCCGAACCCGGCGCCGCACCTGTCCGGCGGGGCATGGGGGCTTTCCCGATTCGTAGCTCCCTCCGCCCCGCCGGCCGGTAAGCCAGGTGCTTGGAACGGTCCCGCCGGACCAGGTGTTCCGCTACCGTCGGAACGGCTCCAAGAACTGACGCCACGAGGGGCCAAGAGTCCGAAACGAATCGAACCGGGTGCCGCGCTCGACGCCGGCGGTGCCGAGCGTGATCGTCGGCGGCACCCCTCCCGGAGGCTTTTTCCATGTCTGACCTGTTGGGGCTGTTGCCCCTGGTGGCCGCCCTCGTCGCGCCGGGCGCGGCACCGGCGGCCGACGACGCTCCGGCCGACCGGCGGCAACGGGCGCACGAGTTCCACCTGCGGGCGCAGGAGCGGACCGGGGTACTCGTGCCGATGTACCTCTACCCGGCCGACATCCACACGAACCCGGCCTACAACCGCCTGATGGACATCAAGCGCCGGCACGAGACCGTGCCGATGTGGGTCGTCGTCAACCCCGCCTCCGGTCCCGGGGGGCAGGTCGACGCGAACTACACCAAGGCGATCGACCGCCTCCTCGGGGCGGGGTGCGTGGCCCTGGGGTACGTCCCGACGAGCTACGGCAAGCGGCCCGAGGCCGAGGTGCGGCGGGACATCGACCGGTGGCTGAAGCTGTACCCGCGCGTCCAGGGCATCTTCTTCGACGAAATGATCTACGAAGACACCGCCGCCGGGGCGGCGTACCAGGCCGGCCTCAGCCGGTACGCGCACGCCGCCGGCTGCTGGCCAACCGTCGCCAACCCCGGGGCGGACACGCCCGGCCGGTACTTCGCCGCCGCCGCGGCCGACGTGATCGTGGTCCACGAGGGCGATGGCTGGCCGGCGGAGGGGCGGCTGAAGGGGGACTACTTCGGCGGGGCCGCGGACCACCCGCCGTTCACCCGCGGGGTGCTGGTCCACTCGCAGGCGAAGCTCGACCGGGCCGCGCTCCGGACGGCCCGGCAGTACGCCCGGTGGGTGTACGTGACCGACGCCCCGTACCGGCCCGGCGACCCCGCGGCCGCCAACCCGTGGGACCGGGTCTCGAAGCACCTCGACGAAATCTGCGACCTGCTCGGCGACAAGTGACCCGCCGCGCGGGCGGGGCGGAGGTCGGGTCTGGGCGGGGCGGAGGGTCGGGTGGCCTTCGCCGTAGCCGGCCGCCCCCCGACCGGCTAAGAGTTCCCCCATGACCGCCGCCATCCGCGTCCGCGACCTCGTCAAAACATACCCGGCCCGGCCCCCCGTCGAGGCCGTCCGCGGCCTCGACCTGGACGTGCCGGCCGGCGCGTGCTTCGGCCTGCTCGGGCCGAACGGGGCCGGCAAGACCACGACGATGGAAATCCTCGAAGGGCTGCAGTCGCCCACCGCGGGGACCGTCGAAGTCCTCGGCCGGACGTGGGCCGCCGACCCCACGGGCATCCGGGCGCGGGTCGGCATCTCGCTCCAGGAGACCCGGCTGACGGACAAGCTGACCGTCCGCGAAACCGTGGCCATCTTCCGCAGCTTCTACCCGGCCGGTCTGGCCCCGGCCGAGGCCATCGCCCGCGTCGGCCTGCAGGAGAAGGCCCGGGCGTTCGTCGACAAGCTGTCCGGCGGCCAGCGGCAGCGGCTGGCCGTAGCGTGCGCCCTGGTGGGCGACCCCGAGCTACTGTTCCTTGACGAACCTACGACGGGACTTGACCCCCAGTCCCGGCGGCAACTCTGGGACATCGTCCACGCCCACAAGGCCCGCGGCCGGACCGTCCTCTTGACCACGCACTACATGGACGAGGCCGAGCGGCTGTGCGACCAAGTCGCGGTCATCGACCACGGCAAGGTCATCGCCCTCGGCACCCCGGCCGAACTGATCGTCCGGGTCGGCGGGGAACACGTCGTCGAGTTCGCGGTGGCCGGGGCCGGGGAGGGGCCGGTCGGCCTCGACACCCTGCCGACGGTCCGCACGGTCGGGCGCACGGCCGACGGATACACTCTGACGGCCAGCGAACCGACACTGGCTCTGCCAGCCCTCTTGGAGTTGCTCCGCCGTCAGAACCTGCGACTGGCCGGCCTGACGACCCGGACCGGGACGCTCGAAGACGTGTTCGTCACGCTCACCGGCCGGCACCTACGGGACGGCACCGGAGACCACCAATGACCACCGGCGACCACCGGCCGCCCACCCGGTCCGTGTGGGACCGCCCGCTGGCCCAGTTGACGGCCGCCCGGCTGCGGGAGTTCTACCGCGAGCCGGCGGCGCTCTTTTGGGTGTACGGGTTCCCGCTCGTCCTGGCCATTGTGTTAGGCATCGCGTTCCAGGACCGGCCGGTCGAGCACGTCGCCGTCGACGTGGCCGCGGCCGGCGGCGACCCCGGGCCGGCCGCGGCGCTGGTGGCCAGGCTGCGGACGGACCCCCGGATCGAGGCGACGGCGACCGACCCGGGCCGCGCCCTCGACCGGTTGCGGACGGGCAAGACCGGCCTGGTCGTGACCCCGACGGCCGACCCGCCGGGGTGGGCGTACACCCTCGACGCGAACCGGCCGGAGTGCGTCCTGGCCCGGACGGCGGCCGACGGGGTCCTCCTGCGGGCGGCCGACCAAACCCTGATAAAGCCCAGGGAAACGCAGTATTCCGAGCCGGGCGGCCGGTACATCGACTTCCTCCTGCCGGGCCTGTTGGGGGCCAACCTGATGGGCGGCGGGCTGTTCGGCGTCGGGTTCGTCCTCGTCGACATGCGCGTCCGCAAGCTGCTCAAGCGGTTCCTCGCCACCCCGATGCGGAAGCGTGACTTCCTGCTCAGCCTCCTACTCAGCCGGCTGCTGTTCGTTGTCGTCGAGATCGGCCTGCTGTTGGCCGCGGGGCGGCTCCTGTTCGGCGTGGTGGTCCGGGGTAACCCGGCCGCGCTGGCGGTACTGGTCGTGTTAGGCGGGGCGGCCTTCGCCGGCATCGGCCTGTTGATCGCCAGCCGCGCCCGGACGCTCGAGACCGGGGCCGGGCTGCTGAACGCGGTCATGCTGCCGATGTACCTGACGAGCGGGGTGTTCTTCCCGGCCGAGCGGTTCCCGGCGTGGGCGCAGCCGGTGTTGCAAGCCCTGCCGCTGACGGCACTTAACGACGGGCTGCGGGCGGTCATCAACGACGGCGGCGGGTGGGCGGCCCTGGGCTGGCCGGCGGTAATCCTAACGGCGTGGGGCGTGGGGTGTTTCGCCCTGGCCGGCCGGCTGTTCCGGTGGTCGTAACGGCCGGACCGGGTTGGGGTTGTCAACGGCCACCGGCCGGGTAATCTACAGACGGCAACGCGCCGCCTTAGCTCAGCGGTAGAGCACGGCTTTCGTAAAGCCGGGGTCCAGAGTTCGAATCTCTGAGGCGGCTTCGGTTACAACTCGTTCGCTGAACGCACTTTACGCGTACCTCCCGGCGGTCGGGAGTGCAGCCTGGACGCCGACGAAATCCGGTAGTACTACCGGATTCGGCCAGGGGACTGCACCCGTGACCAACCGTATCCACTTCGCCCG
>JAABUN010002953.1_pt1 | contig 28004 bp, 22 predicted proteins | sample 5559311 | NCBI WGS metagenome assembly JAABUN01 (sample SAMN10711877, study PRJNA513370) | rock metagenome | isolation source: Antarctica rocks | place: Antarctica: Victoria Land, Siegfried Peak sud
CCCGTCAGCCCCTGGTGCCGGCCACTCCGTTGCGGCGCCGCGAGGCGGTTGTCGCCGTCGACCCGGTCGGGCCACAGCGGAAGTCGGTCACGCCACAGGGCTCGCGCCGCCAGGTTCTGGCTCGCGGTGCCTTGCGGAGTCGGCGGCGTCCCGGTCCGCGGCCAGGGGGTCGGCCACGGTTGCGGTCTCCTCGTCGAGCAGCCCCTGCGCCATCCGCGTCACCTGGGGTGGTGAGGCGGGCGCGAGGTCAGCCACCGCGTGGAGTGCGGTCAGGACGTCGTCGGGTCGCACGGCCGGTGTGGCGTGCCGGACGACCAGATGGAGTATCGCACAAGGACCGGTCTGGGTAGCAGCGGCGCGCCCCAGGGCACTGACCGCCGCAGCCCTGTCGACCCCCCGCAAGCAGACCACCGCAGCCCTGGCGTCGGTGCTGCGGCGTCCCGTCTTGGTGAGCCGTTCCACCTCGACGCTCTCTCGGCCCAGGAACTCACTGACCGCGGCGTCCACGGCGCCCTGATCGGTCCCCGGGAGCACGATCTCCCAGACACCTGCGTCCAACCGGTCGGCCAGCGACCCCGGACCGGCCTGCACCACCTCGACGATGTCGAGCCCTGCCGGAAGCGCCTCGTCCAGAGCCGCTCGCACGCTGTCGGGGTCGCACCGATGTACCACGGAGATCTCGACGTACTCCGCCTCGCTCGCAGCGCCCGTCGGGGCCGCGTTGGCGTAGGAGATCTTCGGGTGCGGTGAGAATCCGGCGGAGTAGGCCATCGGGACCTCGGCCCGGCGCAGGGCACGCTCCAGGGCGCGCTGGAAATCGCGGTGGCTGGTGAACCTCAGCCGGGACCGCTTCGCATAGCGGATGCGCAACTTCTGCACGGCCAGGGGAGGCGGCGGACCGTCGGGGCTACGAGCCAGCGGGATCACTCCAAGGGGACAGGGTCGAGCAGGCGGCGGTAGCGGTCACCCAGCAGTCAGCTGCCGCCGGTCTTCAGCGCGTCCAGGCGGGCCTGCACAGCTGCGTCCTGGGCCAGGTCGTCCAGGGACTCGAACTGGGCGTCAAGGGAGGATGAGGCGAGCTCGGCCTTCCCGGCGGCGAGGGCCTCGTCGCGACGCACCTTCTCCTCGAAGCGAGACAGCTCCGAGGTCGGGTCCATCACGTCGATGCTCTTGACCGCCTCGAGCACTTGGCTCTGAGCCTGTGCGCTCTTGGACCGTGCGACCAGCTGGTTGCGCTTGCGCCGCAGGTCCTCCAGCTTCATCCGCATGTCGTCGAGCCCGGACTTCAGCCTGTCGACCACGGCTGTCTGCGAGGCGATCTGCGGTCCAGCCTGCTCGATCTCACCCTCGAAGTCGATCTGACGCTTGAGCGCGAACTTGGCGAGGTTGTCGAAGCGGTCGGCCTCAGCCGTCTGGCCCGCCGTCCGCAGCTGGTCGGCCCTGGTGGAGGCGGCCGCGGCCTTTGTGCCCCACTCCGTGACGGCAGCCTCGTCGGCCACCTTGTCAGCCTCCAGCAGCCGCAAGTTGCCGATGGTGGTCGCGGTGGCGTCCTCGGCCTCGGCGATCGAGGAGGTGAAGTCACGGATCAGCTGGTCGAGCATCTTCTCGGGATCTTCCGCCTGGTCGATCAAGGCGTTGATGTTGGCGCGGGTCAGCTGGGCGATGCGTCCGAAGACGGACTGCTTCTGGGTCACGTGCTGCTCCTCTGTGTCGAGTCGTGTCGGTGTCGTGTCGTGTCGGTGTCGGGTCGGTCTCAGGGTCGGGTGGATGTGGGTCGGGTCCGGTGGGGGGCGTCCGGAGGGGCTCAGCGGCGACGGCTGCTGCGGCGGCCGCCACCGGACCGGCTGGAGGACCGTCGGCTGATCGAGCCGCGGCCGCTGCTCGATCGGCGGCTGCTGGAGCGTCCCCCGGCCCAGCCTCCTCCTCCTCCACCGCCCCCGCCGGACCAGCCACCGCCCCCGCTGGACCAGCCACCGCCCCGATTGGACCAGCCGCCGCCACCAGAGCTCCAGCCGCCGCCGAAGATGGCGTCCAGGATGCCGCCGGTGGCGACCGACCCCCCGTAGCCGGTGGGACCGAGGTTCTGGTCGAAGCGCACCGATGAGATGTCGGCCCTGGCCTGGGCCTGCGCCTGACGAGCCAGGTCATCGGCCCGGTTGAGCCCCTCCAGGGCCGCCGACGGGTCGATGTCAGCCGTGACGCGGCTCTGCTCCAGCAGACGGCGGGCCTCGGCTGCCCGGGTGCGCGCTGTCCCGGCCACCACAGACCTGTGCGTGGCGATCAGGTCTTCCGCGGCGTCGACCTGGGCCTGCGCGCCCGAGAAGGCTCGTGGCAGGGTCGCCCGGGCGCGTCCCAGGCGCTCATTCTGCTCGCGCGCCCCGGCCAAGGCTGCGTCCAGCGCGGCGTCTGCATGACCGACCTGAGCGAGGGCGCCCACCGGGTCGATCCTGCCGCTGGCCTCGGCGTAGCCCACGGCGCGATCAGCCGCCTCGAGCGCCTGCTGCAACTCTGGCGAGGAAGTCTGCGGCGCCGCGGTCCGGGCAACCTGCACGTCGTCGGTGAGCGCCTGCACGGCCCGTGGAAGGGACTGTCCGGCCTGTTGCAGCTCGGTGCCCACCCTGTCGACGGAGGAGAGAAGCTGCTCGGCCTGTGCCAGCGCCTCCTCGGCCCGGCGCAACGCCACCGCAGCGGCACCGGGACCGGCACCGGTCTGCCCGCTCGTCGCAGGCGACTTGAGCTCTTCCCCCGCGATGGTTCCGGAGGCGCCGGCAGAGGTCGACGGGCCGGCCTCCTCGAGTGCCAGCCTGGCCTCTGCCAGGCGCCCGGCCGCCTGCTGCGGAGCCTGCTGCACCGCCTCCACAGCAGGCGGTGAGAACCTGGCCGACAGCTCGTCCACCTGCTGCTGCGCAGCCGGCACGGCGGCTTCCCCGGCCACTGTGCGGTGCAACAGCTCGGGGAGCAGCTGCGGGATCCGGCCGGCCAGATCACGGAGCTCGCTGAACTCCGCGGCCTGGGAGGTGAGGATCTCGCGCACCCGACGGCACAGCGACTCGATCTGCTCGAGCATCTGGCGCTGCTGCTCCTCGGTCTCTGGCTCGGAGTCGTCGAGCTTCTGGCGGATCGAGAAGGCCTCCAGGACAGCCTTCTTCGCCTCTCCGAGCGACTGCGCGAACACCGCGACGGCTTCATCACCGAACTCCGCCTGGGCGAACGCCAGCTCGCGGTCGGCGCCGCGGACGTCCTCGTCGGTGGCGACCAGTATGCGGTTGGACCGGGTGCTCAGCTCGGCCACAGGTACCTCGGGCTCTCCCTGGCGCGGTGGCGTCCAGCCCGGCGCGCCCTGCTCCCACCGCCGCTTGCGACGGGACTGCGACACGGCGAGGGCTGCGGCCAGGCCGCCACCCGCCAGTGCCAGACCGCCGAAGATCCACACGCCGGAGAACCCAGAGCCGTCCGCCTGCTCGCGCATCTTCTCGGCCGCAGCCACGCCAGCCGCGGCGTGGTCCCCCGCGTTGAAGGGCCCCTCGACGGCGTCGGCCACCTGGCGCAGCGCCGCATCGTCCAGCGGAAAGCCCTGGCCGACGCTCAGGCCGTAGTCGTCGTCCTGGCTCGCCAGCACCAGCACCGGCTGGTCATCCCCCAAGCCGCTGGAGATCGCCGCCTCATCGGCCCAGTCCACGATGTCCATCCCATCGGTGGAGTCGACGCTCACCACGAACAGCTCGATCTTGTCCTCTGTGTCCAGCCTGGCCAAGGCGGCACGCAGCTCGTCCTCCCCCGCGGCGAGCTCACCGTTCAGGTCGACGATCTGGCGCTCCAGGTCGGGCGGCGGATCCGCGTACGCGGGGCCGGGAGGCGCCAGCAGGAACGCCGCCACCACCGTCGCCAACAGCGCACGCAGGACCCCCGATGCCATCACACCCTGATCCTTGCGCATCCTGACCTCCAGATCCGCGCGGCGGACGGCGACCTCCTTGCTCACGACTGCTCCAGCACCCGCTCCTTGGGTGTCTGGGCCCCCGACACGGTCAGCGGCAGCAACGTCCGACCCGTCGGACCGATCTGGATCGCGGTGTCCAGCTGCGGGCACACCCCGCAGTCGAAGCAGGGGGTCCAGCGGCAGTCCTCCACCTCGACCCCGTTGACCGAGTCCTGCCAGTCTTCCCACAGCCAGTCCTTGTCCAGACCCGCGTCGAGGTGGTCCCAGGGCAGGACCTCGGAGAAGTCGCGCTCGCGCGTGGTGTACCAGCCCACGTCCACCCCGGTCGGGGCCAGTGCGACGGCTGCGCAGGACATCCAGCGCTCGAAGGAGAAGTGCTCGCTCCAGCCGTCGAACCGTCCGCCGTCGCGCCAGACCGCCTCGATGACACGTCCGACGCGACGGTCCCCGCGGGAGAGGAGTCCCTCCACGATCCCCGGCTTGCCGTCGTGGTAGCGAAAGCCGATGGCACGTGAGTACTTCTTGTCCGAGCGGATGGCATCGCGCAGCTTGGCCAACCGTGCGTCGGTGCTCTCGTGGTCGAGCTGGGAAGCCCACTGGAACGGGGTGTGGGGCTTGGGCACGAAGCCACCGATGCTGACGGTGCAACGGATGTCACGCTGCCCGGAGACCTCGCGCCCGGTCGCGATGACCTTCTTGGCCAGGTCGGCGATCTGGACGACGTCCTCGTCGGTCTCGGTGGGCAGCCCGCACATGAAGTACAGCTTCACCTGCCGCCAGCCGCCCGCGTAGGCGGTGGCCACCGTCCGGATGAGGTCCTCCTCGGTGACCATCTTGTTGATCACCTTGCGCATCCGCTCGCTGCCGCCCTCTGGTGCGAACGTCAGCCCGGAGCGACGGCCGTTGCGGGAGAGCTCGTTGGCGAGGTCGATGTTGAACGCGTCCACGCGTGTGCTGGGCAGGCTCAGCCCCGTCTGGGTGCCCTCGTAGCGGTCGGCCAGCTGCTTGGCGATCTGCCCGATCTCGCTGTGGTCTGCGCTGGACAGGCTGAGCAGGCCCACTTCTTCGAAACCCGTTGCGGCCAAACCCTTCTCGACCATGGCGCCGATACCTTCGAGCGAGCGCTCCCGTACCGGACGGGTGATCATCCCCGCCTGGCAGAACCGGCAGCCGCGGGTGCAGCCGCGGAAGATCTCCACGCTCATGCGCTCGTGCACGCTCTCGGCGAGCGGCACCAACGGCTGCTTGGGGTAAGGCCACTCGTCCAGGTCCATGACGGTGTGCTTGCTGACCCGCCACGGCACCCCGGGCCGGTTGGGGGCGACCTTGCGGATCTGTCCGTCCGGCAGGTAGTCGACATCGTAGAAGCGCGGGACGTAGACCCCTCCGGTACGAGCCAGCCGCAGCAACAGCTCGTCGCGCCCGCCGGGACGGCCTTCGGCCTTCCATCGCGAGACGGCGTCGGTGATGAGGAGCACCGCCTCCTCCCCGTCGCCGATGACAGCGGCGTCGATGAAGTCAGCGATGGGCTCAGGGTTGAACGCGGCGTGCCCCCCGGCCAGGACGACGGGGTGCTCCTGAGTGCGCTCGGTTGCGTGCAGCGGGATCCCCGCGAGATCCAGGGCGGTGAGCATGTTCGTGTAGCCGAGCTCGGTGGAGAACGAGAGCCCGAAGACGTCGAAGTCGCCGACCGCACGGTGCGAGTCGACGGTGAACTGAGGCACCTCGTGCTGGCGCATCAGGGCTTCCATGTCGGGCCATACCGAGTACGAGCGCTCCACCAAGGCGTCCGGGCGCTCGTTGAGGACCTCGTAGAGGATCATCGTGCCCTGGTTCGGCACCCCGACCTCGTAGGCGTCCGGGTACATCAGCGCCCAGCGCACCGTGTTCTCGCCACCGCAGTCCCACTGCTTGAGCGTGGCGTTGAGCTCGCCGCCGACGTACTGGACCGGCTTGGAGACCTGGGCCAGCAGGGGCTCGAGCCGGTCGAACATCGACTGGCCGCGCATAGGGGGTGCCTTTCGCCGGGGTGCTGGACGCGCTCCAGCCTACGCGCCCGCCCCACCCCGGACGTCGTGCTGGTGCGGACTCACACCGTCGGGAACCAGATGCCGATCTCGCGTGCCGCGGACTCCGGCGAGTCTGAGCCGTGCACCAGGTTCTGCTGCACCTTCAGCCCCCAGTCCCGGCCAAGGTCGCCGCGGATGGTCCCGGGCAGCGCCGCAGTCGGGTCGGTGGCTCCTGCCAGCGCACGGAATCCTGGAACGCAGTGCTGGCCCTCGATCAGCACCGACAGCAACGGACCGGACGACATGAACTCCAGCAGCGGCTCGAAGAAGGGCTTGCCCTCGTGCTCGGCGTAGTGCTGGGCGAGGAGATCACGGTCGGCGGACCGCAGCTGCACCTGCACCAGCCGATAGCCCTTGGCCTCGATCCGGCGCAGGATCTCCCCGCTCAGGCCGCGGGCCACACCGTCCGGCTTGACCAGCACCAGGCTCTGCTCGACCTGGGGCTGCTGTGGTCCGACTTCGCTCACGGGGGTCTCTCCTAGGGCCAGAAGGGGGTGGGAGGGAGCCTATGCCCGGTCCCGCTCGAACCGGGCACCGAGCCGCAGGAACCAGGCATACAACGCGGCGAACACCAGCCCCAGCACGAACATCGCCGGTAGGACGAAACCGGTGGCGACCACCAGCACCTGGACCACCCACCCGACCGCCAGGCCCCAGCTGCGCCCTGCCAGAGCGGCCGCGAGCAGGCACAGCAGCATCAGCGCCCCGCCCCCGAGCCACACCGTTGACGTACCGAGCTCGCTCAGGGCCGACGCCGCGAGGGTGGCGAAGAAGACCAGGAACGCCTCCAGCGCCAGGCAGGTAGCGGCGAGCCGAGCCCGCGTCACACCGACCACTCGCGCCGGAAGGCCCCCGCGTCCAGGTGCGCGAGGTCCTCGCGCAACCGGCGCAACCCCTTGTGCCCTCGGTTCTGCAGCAACGCGGCAAAGGCGTGCTGGAGGCTCCGACCGAACGGCACCTCAGCGCTCACGCAAGGTCCTCGCGGCGCAGGCCCTGTCCGACGTCGACGGCCGGTGCGCGCATCAGCAGCCGTGCCTCGGCGACCACCATGATGGAGCCGGTCACCAGGACGCCCGACCCGTGGTCGGTCTCGGCCTCGGCGTTGTTGATGGCCAGCACCAGCGCGTCGTCCAGACGCTCGACGGCGTGCACCCTGTCCTCTCCGAAGACATCGCGCGCCAGCTCTGCCAGGTCCTCGACCGGCACGGAGCGTGGCGAGGCCGACCTGGTGACGACCACCTGGTCCAGCACCGGCTCGAGCACGCTCAGCATCGTCTCGGCGTCCTTGTCGGCCAGCACGCCGAACACCCCGATGAGGTGACGGAAGGCGAACGCCTCGTCCAGCGCCTCGACCAGGGCCTGCATGCCGGCGACGTTGTGGGCAGCGTCGAGAACCACGGCGGGGCTAGGGCGCACCATCTCCATCCTGCCGGGAGAGGTCAGGCCCTCCAATGCCTCCATCAGGATCTCGGTGTCCAGCCGCATGTTCCCGTTGCCCAGGAACGCCTCGACCGCTGCGAGGGCCACCGCCAGGTTGTGCGCCTGGTGCGGGCCGTGCAGCGGTAGCAACAGGTTCTCGTACTGCCCTGCCAGGCCGGTGACTGACACCTGCTGACCGCCGACGGCGACCTCGCGGCGGGCGACGGCGAACTCGATGCCTTCGCGAGAGAGCGTGGAACCGGTCTCGACGGCACGGCGCAGCAGCACCTCGGCGGCATCCACCGGTTGCTGGGCCAGCACGACGTATCCGCCCTCGGAGAAGATGCCGGACTTCTCCTCGGCGATCTGGGCCACCGTCTCCCCCAGCATCGCCGTGTGGTCCAGGGCGATGGGCAACACCACCGACACGGTGGCCTGGGCGACGTTCGTCGCGTCCCAGGTCCCGCCCAGGCCCACCTCCACGACCGCGACGTCGACAGGGAAGTCCGCGAACGCCGCAAAGGCCATGCAGGTGAGGATCTCGAAGTACGTCAGCGCCGGCTCCTCGCGCGCGGCGAGCTGTCCGTCCACCATCGCGACCAGCGGGGCGACCTCCTCCCAGGTGTCGGCGAAGGCCGCGTCCGGGATCGGGCTGCCGTCGATGCTGATGCGCTCGGTCACCGAGTGCAGGTGCGGGCTGGTGTATCGGCCGGTGCGCAGGTTGTGCTCGCGCAGGAGCCGTTCGATCATCCGCGCGGTGGAGGTCTTGCCGTTGGTGCCGGTCAGGTGGATCACCGGGTAGGCCAGCTGGGGGTCACCCAGCAGCTCGCAGACCGCACGCACCGGCTCGAGCCGGGGCTGCATGTCGCTCTCGGGGGCGCGGCGCAGCAGCTCGGCGTACACGTCCCTGACCCGCGCGGCGTCCGCGTCCCGCACCGCCTGACGGCGGCCAAAGGTCTCAGCCTCCTTACTGTCCCTGCGCACCTTGGAGGCATACAGGTCGGCACGGGCGGCGGTCAGCTCGTCATCGGGGTCGACGTCGCCGGACCCGGCAGCGTCGTGCCCTGGGCGGGGCTCAGAGGGGGTCGGCACCGAACCAGCGTATCCGCGCTGCCGCGGGCGTACTGTCGTGCCGACGGACTCGTCCAGCCATGGACAGGAGCGCCGCACCAACCGGACACTTTCCCCCGATAGTCCCGGCGGCCGTGCGGGCCCAATAGCGGTTTCCCCCGAAAGTGCCGGACGTGGCGTCAACGCTGGCCCATCCGGCCTCGCCCTGGACCAGCCTCAGAGCCTCTCCACCTTGACCCGGACACGCGAGCCGTCGCCCACCACAGCCTCCACCACCCCGTCCCCGAGCGGGAGGCTGTCCAGATCACCGCTCACACCGACCGAGTCAGCCAAAGTCTCGGTGACCAGGAGGTCCTGGTGGTTGACGACGGCCTGCCACGACGGACCCTCGGCCGCCAAGGTCAGCCTGATCCGGTCGGCGATGGCCATCCCGGCGTCACGACGGGCCTGCTGCACCACGCGCACCACGTCGTTGGCCAGCCCGGTTGCCGCCAGCGCGGCGGTCACCTCGGTGTCCAGGATCACGAAGCCACCACCGGGCAGCATGCCGACAGCACGAGCGCTGCCCGGTTCCCCGTCATCGACCCCTTGGGAGACAACGGTCTCCAGGGTGTGCTCCCCCTCGACCAGCTCGATCCCGCCGGAGGTCACGGTGCCGTCCTCGGCCACCGACCAGTCCCCGGACTTCGCTCCCCGGATGGCCTGCTGGACCACTTTGCCGAGCCGCGGGCCGGCAGCGCGCGCGTTGACCGTCAGCCGGCTCTCGATGCCGAAGTCGGACTCGCCGACCTGTGCCAGGTCGAGCAGCCGAACCTCGGCGACGTTCACCTCCGAGGTGATCAGGTCGGCGTAGGCAGCCAGCCGTGCGGCGTCGGGGGCGACGACCGTGACGCTCTGCAGTGGCAGCCTCACCCGCAGGTTCTGGGCCTTGCGCAGCCCGAGGGCCGTCGAGCAGACCTTGCGGACGGTTTCCATGTCCTGCACCAGGAGACCGTCGGCGGGTAGGTCCTCTGCCACGGGCCAGTCGGTCAGGTGCACGCTGCGGCCGCCGGTCAGCCCGCGCCAGATCTCCTCGCTGAGCAGGGGGAGCAACGGTGCTGCGACCCGGCACAGCACCTCCAGCGCGGTGTGCAGGGTGTCGAAGGCCTGCCGGTCCTCGTCCCAGAAGCGTTGCCGCGACCGGCGGACGTACCAGTTGGTCAAGGTGTCGACATGGCGCCGCACGATCTCGCAGGCGCCGGCGATGTCCAACGCCTCCATCGCGACCTCGACCTGCTCGACCACGGTGCGGGTGCTGGCCAGCAGGTACCGGTCCAGCACGTGCCCGGACGCGGTGGACCACGACGCGGTGTAGCCCGCTCCGTCGTTCGAGGCGTTGGCGTAGAGGGCGAAGAAGTACCACGTGTTCCACAGCGGCAGCACGGTCTGTCGCACGCCGTCGCGGATCCCCTGCTCGGTGACGATGAGGTTGCCCCCGCGCAGGATCGGGGAGGACATCAGGAACCAGCGCATGGCGTCGGCACCATCGCGGTCGAACACCTCGCTGACGTCCGGGTAGTTGCGCAGCGACTTGGACATCTTCTGCCCGTCGTTGCCCAGCACGATGCCGTGGGACATGCACGAGGAGAACGCCGGACGGTCGAACAGGGCCGTTGCGAGCACGTGCAGGGTGTAGAACCAGCCGCGGGTCTGCCCGATGTACTCCACGATGAAGTCACCCGGGTAGTGGTGCTCGAACCAGTCGGCGTTTTCGAAGGGGTAGTGAACCTGCGCATAGGGCATCGACCCCGAGTCGAACCACACGTCCAGCACGTCCTCGACCCTGCGCATGGTGGACCGGCCGCTGGGGTCGTCGGGGTTGGGGCGGGTCAGCTCGTCGATGAACGGCCGGTGCAGGTCCGTCACCGGGACGCCGAAGTCGGCCTCGAGCTCGGCGAACGAGCCGTACACGTCCATTCGTGGGTACAGGGGGTCGTCCGACTTCCAGACGGGGATGGGACTGCCCCAGAAGCGGTTCCGGCTGATAGACCAGTCACGGGCGTTGGAGAGCCACTTACCGAACTGGCCGTGCTTGATGTGCTCGGGCACCCAGGTGATGTCCTCGTTCAGCTCGACCATGCGGTCCTTGACCTCGGTCACCGCCACGAACCAGGAGGAGACGGCCTTGTAGATCAGCGGGTTCTTGCACCGCCAGCAGTGCGGGTAGGGGTGCTCGTAACTGTCCCGGCGCACGAGCATCTCGCGCTCCTTCAGCTCGGCGAGCAGCGGCTTGTTCGCCTCGAACACCTGCAGCCCTTCGAAACGCGGTGCGAGAGAATTGAACGTGCCGCCCTCGTCCACCGTGAGGATGACCGGCACGCCCGCAGCGGTGCAGACGGCGAAGTCGTCCTCCCCGTGGCTGGGTGCGCACTGCACCAGACCGGTGCCGTCCTCGGTGGTGACGAAGTCCCCTGCCAGGACGGTGAAAGCCGCTGGAACGTCGGCCATCGGCTCGACCAGGAAGTCGAACACCGGTGTGTACCTGCGCCCCACCAGGTCGGCACCCTTGAGGGTGTCGACCTGGGTGGCGCCCTCCATCTCCTTGACGTAGGACTCCAGCCGGGCCTCGGCGAGGATGTAGCGGTGCCCGTCCGGGTGCTCCATCACGGCGTAGTCGATGTCCGCCCCGACCACCAGGTTGGTATTGGGCACCAACGTCCAGGGCATGGTCGTCCAGGCCAGCGCCCGCTCCCCCGTCTCCAGCTCCATCCACACCGTCGAGGCGGGGTCCTGGCGCGACTGGTAGACCTCGTCGTCCATGCGCAGCTCGTGGTTGCTCAGCGGTGTCTCGTCGTTCCAGCAGTAGGGCAGCACCCGCATGCCCTCGTAGGCCAGCCCCTTGTCGTACAGGGTCTTGAACGCCCAGATCACGCTCTCCATGTACTCCGGCTCGAGGGTCTTGTAGTCGTTCTCGAAATCCACCCAGCGGGCCTGGCGCGTGACGTACTCCTCCCACTCGCCGGTGTACTTCAGCACCGAGTCGCGGCACGCCTGGTTGAACTTCTCGATCCCCATCTCCAGGATGTCGGCCTTCGTCCGCAGCCCCAGGACCCGCTGCGCCTCCAGCTCGGCCGGCAGACCGTGGCAGTCCCAGCCGAAGCGCCGTTCCACCCGCCGCCCGCGCATCGTCTGGAAGCGCGGCACCACGTCCTTGACGTAGCCGGTGAGCAGGTGGCCGTAGTGCGGCAGCCCGTTGGCGAAGGGGGGGCCGTCGTAGAACACGAACTCGTTCTCGCCGTCGGCACCGGCCTCCCGGGCCTGCACACTCGCTGCGAAGGTGCCGTCGGCGTCCCAGTACCGGCGTACCCGGTCCTCGATCTCGGGGAACTTCGGAGAGGCGGGCACGCCGCGACCGGCAGCCGACTCGGCCGGGTTCCTGGCCTCGACCTCGACACCGGTGGTGGCCCTGGGGTAGGTGGCCCGCTGATCGCTCACGTCTGTCCGCCGCTCCTCGTCGTGACCCGTGGGGGGTCGCCGATCAGGTGCGAGGACGATCTCGTCCGGGTCCTCCGGACGGCACCGCGGTACCACCTCGCTTGCCGTCGCTCCCGGGTTCGGGGCTGCGGCCGCTCGTTGCCGGCGCAGGCACGGGCCGGTTCCGTCCGGTTCTACTGAGGGCCGTCCCCGAGGTCAGGTCCCGTTCTTCCGGAGGCTCGCCGGTGATGGCCGGGTCGACGCCTGGACAGATCGTACCCGGCTGTCGACCTGTCCGGGCGACGGGTCGGGCAGCCGTAGGCCACCAGACCCCCCTGTTCGCTGCGGCGATGCCGCCGACTTCCCGCCGCCGCCGTGAACCGGTTGGCTAGCACCCGCGGACACCTGGGAGGATCGCTGCCATGACCAACGCCCCCGCAGCAGGCACCAACCAGGCCCCTGACAAGCCGTCCCTGGACGGCCTGGAGGACAAGTGGGCCCGGGTCTGGGACGAGCAGGGCACCTTCGACTTCGACCGGAGCGCCACCCGCGAGCAGGTCTTTTCCATCGACACCCCGCCGCCCACGGTGTCGGGCTCGTTGCACGTGGGACACGTGTTCTCGTACACCCACACCGACTGCATCGCCCGGTACCAGCGCATGCGCGGCAAGGCCGTCTACTACCCGATGGGCTGGGACGACAACGGCCTGCCCACCGAGCGCCGGGTGCAGAACTACTTCGGCGTTCGCTGCGACCCCTCGGTGGCCTACGACCCCGACTTCGCCCCGCCCGCCACGCCGGACGCGAAGCGGCAGGTGCCCGTGTCGCGGCGGAACTTCATCGCGCTGTGCGAGCAGCTGACGGCCCAGGACGAGAAAGCCTTCGAGGCTGTGTGGCGCCAGCTCGGCCTCTCCGTCGACTGGTCGACGCTCTACACCACGATCAGCGACGACTCCCGGGCCGTCGCGCAGAAGGCGTTCCTGCGCAACCTCGCCCGCGGGGAGGCATACTCCTCCGAGGCGCCGAGCCTGTGGGACGTCACCTTCCAGACCGCCGTCGCCCAGGCCGAGCTGGAGGCACGTGAGTATCCCGGCCACTACTACCGGGTCGCGTTCGCCCGCCCCGACGGGACGCCGGTCCACATCGAGACCACGCGGCCCGAGCTCATCCCCGCGGTGGTCGCACTGATCGCCCACCCGGACGACGAGCGCTACCAGCCCCTGTTCGGGACGAGCGTGACCTCGCCGCTGTTCGGAGTGCGGATCCCGGTGCTAGCACACCCGGGTGCCGAGATCGACAAGGGCGCCGGCATCGCCATGTGCTGCACCTTCGGCGACCTCACCGACGTGCAGTGGTGGCGCGAGCTGCAGCTGCCGACCCGCTCCGTGGTCGGTCGGGATGGTCGGGTGCTCCCCGACACGCCCGAGTGGGTCGCGGGCGGCCCGGGCGAGGCGCTGTACGGCGAGCTGGCTGGCAAGACGATGTTCTCGGCGCGGGAGGCGGTCGTGGCGGCGCTGCGTGAGTCCGGGGACCTCGACGGGGAACCGACGCCGACCCGGCGGATGACCAACTTCTTCGAGAAGGGCGACAAGCCGCTGGAGATCGTCACCAGCCGGCAGTGGTACATCCGCAACGGGGGCAGGGACGCCGAGCTGCGCTCGACCTTCCTAAAGCGGGGCCAGGAGCTGGGCTGGACCCCGGACTTCATGCGGCACCGGTACGAGAACTGGGTGGGTGGCCTGAACGGGGACTGGCTGATCAGCCGGCAGCGCTTCTTCGGTGTGCCGTTCCCCGTCTGGTACCGGCTGGACGCCTCGGGCGTGCCGGTGCACGACGAGCCGATCCTCGCGCCGGAGTCGGCCCTGCCGGTCGACCCCTCCTCCGACCCCGCTCCGGGATTCACCGAGGACCAGCGCGGCATCCCCGGCGGCTTCGTCGCGGACCCCGACGTGATGGATACCTGGGCCACCTCGTCCCTGAGCCCGCAGATCGTGTGCGGCTGGCAGCGGGACCCCGACCTGTTCGAGCGCACCTTCCCGATGGACCTCAATACCCACGCACACGACATCATCCGCACCTGGCTGTTTTCCCGGGTGGTCCGCGCCCACTTCGAGCACGGCACGCTGCCGTGGAAGCGCTCGATGGTCTCGGGGTTCGTGGTGGACCCGGACCGCAAGAAGATGAGCAAGTCCAAGGCGAACGCGGTGGTGCCGACGGAGATCCTGGACCGGTTCGGCTCGGACGCCGTGCGGTGGCGGGCCGCGATGGCCAGACCGGGGATGGACTCCCCCTTCGACGAGAGCCAGATGAAGGTCGGCCGCCGGCTGGCCATCAAGGTCCTGAACGCCAGCAAGTTCGTGCTCGGCCTGGGGGCCACCTCGGCCGACTCCGACGCCGTGACCGAGCCGTTGGACCGCTCGATGCTCGCCGGGCTCGCCGTCGTGGTGACCGAGGCCACGGCGGCCTTTGACGCCTACGACTACACGCGGGCGCTGGAGACCACGGAGCGGTTCTTCTGGACGTTCTGCGACGACTACCTCGAGCTGGTCAAGGAGCGGGCGTACGGGCCTGGCGGGGACCCGGCGGCGGAATCGGCGCGGGCGGCCCTGGCCATCGCCCTGTCGGTGCATCTGCGCCTGCTGGCGCCTGTGCTGCCGTTCGTGACCGAGGAGGCCTGGTCGTGGTGGCAGCAGGGGTCAGTGCACCGTGCCGCCTGGCCCACCGCGGACGAGCTCGCGGGGACGGGTGCCAACCCGCGACAGCTGACGGTCGTGGGGGTGGCACTCGGCGTGCTGCGCGGGGCCAAGTCGCACGCCAAGGTGTCCCAGCGGACGGAGGTCTTGCGCGCTGTGGTGACCGGCACCCCGGCGGATCTGGAGCTCCTGCGAGGGGCCGTGCGCGACCTGTGCGCCGCCGGACGGGTCAGCGACCTGGAGCTCACGGAGGGCGAGGAGGTGGGCGTCGCTCGGGTGGAGCTGGCAGAGGTGTCAGCGTCCGGCTGACGACGAAGGCTGGCGTCCGCACGCCCCCATCGGCGCCCGTCAACCCACTGGTAGCAGCGCCGCCCACAGCACGTCCCAGCCGGAGATCCTCGCCTGGCCCTGGGCCAAGGCCGCCCGCCTCACCCGCCGCGCCTGACCGATCGCAGGGTCGTACACCTGCACCCAGCCGGGACCGGCAGCCGTCACCAGCACGACGTGGCGCGGAAGCACGCCATCACCGACGTACAGCGGCACAGGGACGCCGCACGCCAGGGCGCTCGCCACCCGGTCCACAGCGGAGCAGACCTGCTGCGGCGAGCGTCCGTCCACTCGCACGACGGTGAACCGCAACCCGCGACCGCGCCCCAGCTCGTCCAGCGCGTCGCGCAGGCCCCACGGAGGCGTGCCCAGCGCCTTTGGCCAGGGCCAGCGTCCGCCCCGGTTCGTGCGATCGTGCAGCGCGCACTCCAGCGCTGCCCACCGTGCGGCCAGCGCGCCCCCCTCCGGCACCAACAGCTGCTCGGCGTACGGCGGGTCGGTGAGGACGCGAAACATCGCCAGCGTGCTGGAGCCGCAGGTCGTGCCGCTGCGCTGACAGAAGGCGTCGCCACGACCGGCGGTCACCGACGTCACGCGACGCAGGGGAAGGTCGCCCCACGGGTGGGCGGGCACCGGCTTCTGCGAATGCTCAGCACGTGCTACGGCAGCGGGGGCCCCCAGCACCCATACCCTGCGGGAGGCACGACCGACGCCGTCGAGGAACCAGCGCCGGGCGGGGGTCAGCCAGTGCCCGGCCTGGCCACGGTTCAGACCTCGCCAGCTATCGAGATCAGGCAGACTTCTCGCCGCGCTCGCGCTTGCGCGGTGCCGCCTTCTCGCGCGGCACGAGCGTCGGCAGCACGTTCTCCAGCACCACCTCGCGGGTGACCACGACCCGTGCAACGTCCTGGCGGGAGGGCACGTCGAACATCACCGGCATCAGGACCTCTTCCATGATGGCCCTGAGCCCGCGGGCACCGGTCTTGCGCAGGATGGCCTGGGCCGCCACGGCCTCGATCGCGTCGTCGGTGAACTCGAGCTCGACGTGGTCGATCTCGAACATCCGCTGGTACTGCTTGATCAGGGCGTTCTTCGGCTCGGTGAGGATCCGCACCAGCGCGTCCTCGTCCAACGGTGAGACCGTGGTGATGACAGGGAGGCGGCCGATGAACTCCGGGATCAGGCCGAACTTCATCAGGTCCTCCGGCATCACCTCGCCGTACACGTCGGCCCGGTCCAGCGGGCTGTGCAGGGCCGCCCCGAAGCCGATACCGTTCTTGCCCTTGCGCGACTGGATGACCTCTTCCAGTCCGGCAAAGGCACCGCCGACGATGAACAGCACGTTCGTGGTGTCGATCTGGATGAATTCCTGGTGCGGGTGCTTGCGCCCCCCCTGTGGCGGGACGCTTGCGGTGGATCCCTCCAGGATCTTCAGCAGCGCCTGCTGGACGCCTTCGCCCGACACGTCCCGGGTGATGGAGGGGTTCTCGGCCTTGCGGGCGATCTTGTCGACCTCGTCGATGTAGATGATCCCGGTCTCGGCCTTCTTCACGTCGTAGTCCGCCGCCTGGATCAGCTTCAGCAAGATGTTCTCGACGTCCTCGCCGACGTAGCCCGCCTCAGTCAGCGCGGTCGCGTCAGCGATGGCGAACGGCACGTTGAGCATCCGCGCCAGCGTCTGTGCCAGATAGGTCTTACCGCAGCCGGTGGGACCGATGAGCAGGATGTTCGACTTCGAGATCTCGACCTGGTCCCCGCCCTTCTTGACGTTCTCCCCGGCCTGGATCCGCTTGTAGTGGTTGTAGACAGCCACCGACAGCGCCCGCTTGGCGGGGTCCTGCCCGATGATGTATTCCTCGAGGAAGTCGAAGATCTCGCGCGGCTTGGGCAACTCGACCAGGCCCAGCTCGGTGGCCTCGGCCAGCTCCTCCTCGATGATCTCGTTGCACAGGTCGATGCACTCGTCGCAGATGTACACGCCTGGTCCGGCGATCAGCTTCTTGACCTGCTTCTGGCTCTTTCCGCAGAACGAGCACTTCAGCAGGTCCGCGCCGTCTCCCATGCGTGCCACGGACGAGATCCCTCCATCAGGGCCGGCGGGGGCGCCGACCTCTCATTCCTCCATTGGACACCACCCGGGCCGCCGTGTCAGTGGCCTGGGGGGCGTGTCCTACTCGGATCGCCCCTTGCGGGGTGCGAGGACCTGGTCCACCAAACCGTACTCCAGCGCCTGCTCCGCCGTGAGGATCTTGTCGCGCTCGATATCGGAACGGACCTGCTCCACGTCGCGGTTGGAGTGCTTGGAGATGGTGTGCTCCAGCCAGTTGCGCATCCGCAGCGCCTCGTCGGCGTGGATCTGGATATCCGAGGCCTGGGCGTAGTCCCCGCTCGAGAGAGCCGGTTGGTGGATCAGCACCCGTGCGTTCGGCAGCGCCAGCCTCTTGCCCGGGGCTCCGGCCGCGAGCAGCACGGCCGCAGCCGACGCCGCCTGGCCCAGCACGGCGGTCTGGATGTCCGGCTTGACGTACTGCATGGTGTCGTAGATCGCCGTCAGAGCGGTGAAGGAGCCACCCGGCGAGTTGATGTACATGATGATGTCGCGGTCCGGGTCCAGGGACTCCAGCACCAGCAGCTGCGCCATCACGTCGTCGGCGGAGGCGTCGTCGACCTGCACGCCGAGGAAGATGATGCGGTCCTCGAAGAGCTTGGTGTACGGGTCCTGGCGCTTGATGCCGTAGGCGGTGCGCTCCTCGAACTGCGGCAGGATGTAGCGGCTGGACGGGGCGGTCCTGGCCCCACCGTCGATGTTCTGGGCGCCGCCGGCGAGGCTGTGGCTGCGGGGGTCGATCACGAGGGCTCCTCGATGTTCTGGTTCAGCGGGTCCGGGAAGAAGGCACGCGCTCGGGCGCTCGTACGGGGGCTCACGTGTCGGTGCCACCGCCTCCGGCGACGCGGTCGGAGTGGGCCTCGACGTGGTCGATGAAGCCGTACGCCAACGCGTCAGGGGCCGTGAACCAGCGGTCCCGGTCGTTGTCCTTGGCGATCTGCTCCACCGTCTGGCCGGTCTGGTCCGCGGTCAGCTCGGTCAGCGTCTGCTTCATGTGGTTGATCAGCTCGGCCTGGATCCGGATGTCGGTCACGGTTCCGCCGAAGCCACCCGAGGGCTGGTGCATCATGATGCGCGCGTGCGGGGTGGCGTACCGCTTGCCCTTAGCCCCCGAGGAGAGCAGGAACTGCCCCATCGAGGCAGCCAGCCCCATGGCCACGGTGGCCACGTCCGGCTTCACGTACTGCATGGTGTCGTAGATCGCCATGCCCGCGGTCACGGAGCCGCCGGGCGAGTTGATGTACAGCCAGATGTCCTTGTCCGGGTCCTCCGCTGCCAGCAGCAGCATCTGCGCGCAGATGGCGTTGGCGTTGTCGTCGCGCACCTCGGACCCGAGCCAGATGATCCGCTCGCGCAGCAGTCGCTGGAAGATGTGGTCGTCCAGGCCCATCGGCTGGCCGCAGCCGCGAGCCGCCGCGATCTCGGTGCTGGTTCCGCTCGGCTGGAAGTCGCCCACGCGTATCGCTCCATCCTGTTCGAGGACGGCACGCGCCCCGTGCGGGACGCGGCTGCCGTCGGCCGTCTCCGACCCTAACGCGGGGCCCCGTCAGCGCACTCCCCGGTACCACCGGTGTTCGCTGTCGGCGCATGCCTGGCGGAACACCGGTCGGGGCAAACAACGTGCGAGGACCCGGCACCAACACGGTGCCGGGTCCTCGTGGTCGTCAGCGGTACCGGTGTCAGGTCTTGTCGGCCTGCTCGGCGTCCTGCTGGTCGTCCATTCGAGCCGCTGCGGGCGTGTCCTCGTCCGGGGCCCGCCTGCCCTCGCCTGGGGCCTGCAGATCCTCGCTGTCGTCCTCGTCGATGTCGTCAACGTCGTCCACGTCGTCGATGTCGTCCACGTCGTCGAAGGCGTCGTCCTCCTCAGGTGCGGGGACGAGGTCGTCCAGGCTCACCTCGTTGCCCTGCGCATCGGTGATCCGGGCGTTCTCCAGGACGACCGCCAGGCCCTTGCGGCGTGCCACCTCGGACACCATCGCGGGCACCTGCCCCGCCTTGTCCACGGCCTGGGCGAAGGCGTTGGGATCCATGCCGAACCGGGGGGCCTGGGCCACGAGGTACTCGATGAGCTCGCCCTGGTTGACCGCCACCTCCTCCTTCTCCACGATCGCGTCCAGGATGAACTGGGTCTTGAGCGCCTTGGTGACCTCGGTCGTCACCTCGGCGCGGTGCTCGTCGTCCTCCAGGCGGTTCTCGCCCTCGAGGTGGGCGTGGACCTCGGCCTCGACGATCTTCTCCGGCAGAGGCACGTCGATGCTCTCCAACAGCGCGTCGAGCACCTTGTCGCGCGCACCGATACCGGACTCGAGCTTCTTGGCCTGCTCGGCTTGGTGGCGCAGGTCGGCCCTGAGCTCTTCCAGGGTGTCGAACTCCGAGGCGAGTTCGGCGAAGTCGTCGTCGGCCGCGGGAAGCTGGCGCTCCTTGACCGAGACGGCGGTGACCCTGACGACAGCGTCCTTGCCCGCGTGCTCGCCGCCGGCCAGTGGCGCGGTGAAGGTGGCCTCCTCGCCCGCGGACAGGCCGGTGAGCGCCTCGTCCAGGCCGTCGATCATCGTCTTGGCGCCGACCTGGTAGCTCAGACCCTTGGCGCTGTCGATCTCCTCGTCGTCGATCGTCGCGACCAGGTCGATGGAGACGAAGTCACCGTCGGCGGCTGCGCGGTCGATGCCGGACAGGGTTCCGAAGCGTTCGCGCAAGGAGTCCAGCCGCACATCGACATCCTCCTCGCTGACCTCGTAGTCGTCGATCGTCACGGCCAGGGTCGAGTAGTCGGGCAGATCGATCGTCGGACGCACGTCGACCTCGACGGTGAACTTGAGCTCGCCGCCCTTCGCGGGGTCCGGGATCTCGGTGATGTTGATCTCGGGCTGGCCCAGCGGTCGGATCTCCGCCTGCTCGGCGGCCTGACCGTAGAAGGTCGGCAGTCCTTCGTTGATGGCCTCCTGCATGACGGCGCCACGACCCACCCGCTGGTCGATGATGCGCGGCGGCACCTTGCCCTTGCGGAAACCGGGCACGGCGATCTGCTGCCCGATGGTCTTGTAGGCGGCGTCCATGCTCGGCTTGAGTTCGTCGAAGGGAACCTCGACGGTCAGCTTCACCCGAGTCGGGTTGAGGGTCTCGACCTCGCTCTTCACGCAGTGGCTCCAGGGTTCGGTGGGATCTTGTCTTGGCGTAGAAGACCGCAGGCAACAGCGGTCCATGCTAGCCGTCTCCCGGCTCAGCACAGACCGCGGTCGTACCAGACGTGCGCCATCTCGTCGGGGTACCCGGATTCGAACCGGGGGCCTTCCGCTCCCAAAGCGGACGCGCTACCAAGCTGCGCCACACCCCGCCGCCGGGTGACCCCAGCCCACCAAGGCTACTGCCCCCCGCCGCCGCGCCGGCCCACCCCAGGCGCAGAGCGACCGCGTGCAGTCCTTTACCCTGATCTCGCCGCCGGTCCTGACCGGCCTCGCGGGTGTAGCTCAATGGTAGAGCCCCAGCCTTCCAAGCTGGCCATGCCGGTTCGATCCCGGTCACCCGCTCCACCAAGTCAGAGCCTCACGCGCTTCAACCCGGGTTGAGCGCCTCCGCGACGCCCCGGCGTCCCTGGACGCTTGAGGCGCCCTGACACGTCTGTTGCTCCGGTAGCGCTCACCCGGGCCCGAGCCCACCTTCAGGAGACTAGACGATGGCATCACTCTTCAACTCGACGAAGATCACGTGCGTCTTCGTGTCACCGATGTTGTGGCCGTAGTGCTGTTGCGCAGGCAGCCAGCCAGCCGCGCCGGCAGACATCGCGACATCTCGGTGCATGTCACCGTTGTGGAGTCGTCTGCGGAACGAGCTGAGGGTGTACATGACGCTGTCGGGATGCTCGTGAGCGGTCGTCCTGTCGCCTGGCGCGTCGGTGTACTCGAGCACTCGGACCTGTTCGTTCTCGAAGATGATCTTGTAGTGGTCCGGGTTGCTGACTACGGGATTCGGGCTCATAGCATGATTGTGATTCATCGCCGACCCCCGACACCAGACTTATCGCGCGACGGCGTCCGCAACCGTGTGTCCCCGCGGGGTCCACCAAGGAACTGGCCGCATCTCGTCTGACGACCGAGATGCACTAGTCGCCCGACGGGACGCGATGAGCTCTTCAAACGCGAGCTCAGGCGTCGAGCGTGTCTGCTACGGCGAGGCCGCTGGCCGAGGGAGGGGGCAGCAAGGACGACGACGCCGCCGACACCTCCGGCATGAGTGCGCCGCTCAAGCGCACCGCACCGCATTCTTACGACTCCGCCGCCGCCCTGACAGACCGCGATCTCCGAAGCAACGACGACCGTCAGGAACGCGGGCGAGACCTGCTGCTCTTATTACGCGCCTTGGACACCATGCCCTTGACCTTCGCCTTGTTCTCGGGCTTGCGTACCTCGTCATAGACCTTCTTGGCGATGCCGAACTTGGTCAGCTTGCTCATGATTCCCATCGAAGTTCTCCTCTGCTGGTGGGCGATTCGCCCCCGTAGTCTGTACGAGCCGCCGCTGACCCGCCATCTGGGGGTCTTCTGCCCGTCTCGCCCGACTAGGGTCACCGCCATGGCGCAGACCCCCGGCACACCCGCTCGCACCGACACGCTCGACCTGGACACCGTGCGCGCCGCAGGGCAGTACGCCGACAGCTGGGTAGCACTGCGTCGGCGCACGCAGCAGCTGCCCGGGGTCCAGCTGGTCGTCGCGGTCAAGGGCGAGGTGCTCGTCTCCAGCGCGCACGGATACGCCAGGCTCCCTGGCTCCGACGGTCCGGACGACACCGGCGATCCGCTGACCGAGCGGCACCTGTTCCGGATCGCGTCGCACTCCAAGACCTTCACGGCTACCGCAGTCATGCAGCTCGTCGAGCGAGGCGCCGTACGCCTGGACGACACCGTGGGGCAGCATGTGCCGGCCATCGCGGACTCACCGGTCGCCGACCGGACGCTGGCCGAGCTCCTCGCGCACGGCGGCGGATTGGTCCGTGACACCCATGACAGCGACTTCTGGCAGCTGCACCGGCCGTTCCTCGACGCTGACGCCCTGGTGGCCGCGTGCTTCGACGCGGCCGACGTGCTCCCGGCGAACCAGCGGTTCAAGTACTCCAACATCGGCTACGGCCTGCTCGGGCTGGTGATCGAGGCCGTCACCGGGCAGAGCTACGCCGACTACGTGCGGGTGAACATCGTCGAGCGCCTCGGTCTGCGCGATACTGGCCCCGAGCTCGACCCGAGCCGCAGCGAGGACCACGCGACCGGCTACACCGGCCTGGCCGTCACCGGTCGCCGCATCCCCATCGACCCGATCGACACTGCTGCGCTCGCCTCGGCGACCGGCTTCTGGTCCACGGCGCGGGACCTGGCCCGGTACGCGTCAGCGCACGTGCTGGGCGAGCCCATCCTGCTGACGGACGAGTCCAAGCGGCGGATGCACAAGCCTACGTGGGCCGTCACCGGCACGCCGGAGCACTACGGCCTGGGCTTCGGCATCCACACCCTGGGTGAGCGCACGATGATCGGGCACGGCGGCGGCTTCCCCGGATACATCACGCGCACCTTGGTGGACCCGGAGGACGGCCTGACGGTGGTCGTGCTCACCAGCTGCACGGACGGACCGGCACTGGCGCTGGCGCAGGGCGTGGTGGCGCTCATCGACGCGGCCCTGGAGAGCCGCGGCCGCAGGGCCGACCCGCACGCCGCGACAGCCGACCTGGCCGGCTGGACCGGGCGGTTCGCCTCCCTGTGGGGCATCAGCGACATCGTGGACCTCGGTGGCCGGCTACGGGTGGTGACCCCCGACCAGCCCGACCCCACGGTCAGCATGTCGAGCCTGGAGATCCAGGACGCGGACACGCTGCGGATCTGCGAGGCCGGCGGCTACTCCGCCCCGGGCGAGCTGGTCCGCTACCAGCGCGACGGTGGGCGCATCACCAGCATCCGGCTCGGCGGTGGCACCCTGGTCCCGCTCGGGGAGCACACCGCGGCGCTGGAAGGCAGGAACCGCATCAGCACACCGTAAGCCGCCGGCCCCGGGCTCAGGTGCGCCAGAGCAGCACCAGCGCGCGGTCGTCGCTCTCGTCGGTGCGGGTCCCGTCCACGATCCACTCAGCGCCGCCCTCGAAGCGGCCACGGCGCACCAACCGCTCCGCCGCCCCCATCAGGCGGTCGATGCCGAGATCAAGGTCCCGCCCAGGGGTCTCCACCAGGCCGTCGGTGTAGAAGAGCAGGGCGTCCCCGCGAGAGAGCCTGCTTTGGTGGGCAGGGAAGGCCTCCCGCTCCATGACGCCGAGCACAGGTCCGTGCGCCGTGCGGATCACCTCCCAGACGCCCGACCCGGCGTGATAGTGCGCCGCGGGCGGATGGCCGGCGCTCGCCATCCTGTACCGGCCCGAGACCAGGTCCAGGCACAGGTGCATGGCCGTGGCAAAGCCCTCATCCCAGCGCTGGCGCAGCAGGTAGGCGTTGGCAGCCGGCAGGAACTCCTCCGCCGGCATGGCGCCCAGCAGACCGCCGAACGCCCCTGACAGCAGAAGCGCCCGGGTCCCGGCTGCCTGGCCCTTGCCCGAGACGTCCACCAGCGCCATCTCCAGCTGGGTGTCGTCGTTGGACCGGGACGAGACGAGGAAGTCACCGGAGAAGGAGTCGCCGTACGCAGAGCGCAGGGTCGTCTCGACCGACCACTGGGTAGGTAGCCGGGGGACCTGCCCCTGGGCATGCAACCGGTCACGCAGGTCGACGAGCATGGACTCCCCCGCCATTCCCTGCACCCCCAGCCGCTCCCGGCTGAGGGTGAAGAGGAACACCAACGCAGCGGTGCCTGCCACGACCCCGACCATCCCGAGGCTCGACGCCTCCGGGCGCCTCACGCTGACGAGCGCGATCGCCGATCCCGCCACCAGGAACAGGAGCACCAGTGACCGCACCCGCAGGTAGAAGCCCCCCAACAGCAGCACCAGCGTCAGTGCGGCCAGCGGAACCAGGTCGGGACGCACCAGGGAACCGGAGACGGTCAACATCACCAGCCACGTCAGGACGAGGAGCTGCACCGCCTGCGAGGTGAGGATCTGGCGACGCAGCATGCGGGCCCGGATGGGCAGACGCCGCCGGTGCGGCCGCACCGCCGAGCCCAACGCCACTGACTGGTCCACGGAGCCGAATGTAACCGCATCCGGACCGCCGACCGGGTCCGTACCCGCGGCTGCGGCTTGAAATGAGGATGATCCCGCGACCCTGCGCTGGCACGATCACGTGCATGACGACCACTGACGCCGCCGCAGCGCTCACCGTCCAGCAGCTCGGGCGCGATGACCGGACGGAGATCGACGAGCTGCACCAGTGGGTCTGGTCCAGCACCGACGACATGACCGAGGAGGAGTACTCGGGCATGGAGTGGGACCGCACGGCCGGTGCCCGCGTGCAGGGTGCGCTCGCCGGCATCTACTCCGCGTTCTCGCTGCAGATGAGCGTGCCGGGCGGCCAGGTGCCGGTCTCGGGCCTGACCTGGGTCGGTGTGCACCCGCAGCACCGCCGCAAGGGCGTGCTGAGCGCCATGATGGCCCACCACTTCGAGGAGGTCGCAGCCCGCGGCACGGAGGCGATCTCGGTCCTGTGGGCGGCGGAGCCGGCCATCTACGGCCGGTTCGGCTACGGCCTCGCGGCGAACGCCCTCCGGCTGACCATCGCGCGCGGCGCCCTGCTGCGGGACGTCCCCGGCACCGAGGGCCTGACCGTCAGGTTCGAGAACGCCGAGGTGGCCAAGCACACCGACCTGGTCAACCAGTGCTACGAGGAGTACCGGCGCGAGCATCCCGGCGCGGTCTCCCGGGGCCTGCGGGGACGGGCGGAGCAGATGGTGGCGGACCACAAGTCGTGGCGGGACGGCGCCGAGCGCAAGAAGATCCTCGTCGTGCAGGACGCGCAGGGCAGGGTCCGAGCCGTGGCGCTGTTCCGTCGCAAGGAGTCCTGGGGAGCGACCGGCCCGGCCGGGACCGTCCGGGTGGTGCACGCCAACGCGCTGGACGCGGCCGCGGCACGGGTGCTGTGGGGCAGCCTCAGCGACATGGACCTGATGGCCAAGGTGAGCACGGACCTGCGGCCGCTGGATGACCCGCTCCTGCACCTGCTGGTCGACCTGCGCAAGGCGGAGGTCACGCTCACCGACAGCCTGTGGCTTCGTATCCTCGATGTGCCACGGGCGCTGACCTCGCGTACCTACAACGGACCGCTGGACGTCGTCCTGGACGTCCGGGACGACCGGGTCCCGGCGAACGCCGGCCTGTGGCGCCTGCGCACGGGCGCAGACGGCACCGCGGCAACGTGCGAGCGGGCACAGCAGGCGCAAGCACAGCTGCGGCTGGACGTCCGCGACCTTGGCTCGGCGCTGCTGGGTGGGCAGAGCCTGATGGCGCTCGCGGCTGCCGGCCTGGTGGAGCCGCTCGAGGCGACTGCCCTGGAGCGGGCCGCTCGGGCGTTCGGTTGGCCGGTGGCCGCTTTCAACGGCAGCGCCTTCTGAGCGGGCGCCACGGCTACCTGCGCTCGTCCGCAGCACGGCCCTTCTCGTAGGCCGCCAGCTGGTCGATGCGCCGCTGGTGCCGGGCGTCCCCTGAGAAAGGCTCCGCCAGGAAGGCCATCACGATGGCGACGGCGTCCAGCCGGCTGTGCTGGCGAGCGCCCACCGAGATGATGTTGGCGTCGTTGTGCTGGCGCGCCAGCGTGGCCGTGTCCAGGTTCCACGCCAGCGCCGCGCGGGCACCGTCGACCTTGTTGGCGGCCATCTGCTCGCCGTTGCCCGAGCCACCCACCACCACACCGAGGCTGCCCGGGTCCTGCACGACCGCGCGAGCGGCGGCGATGCAGAAGCCCGGGTAGTCGTCGGTCGGGTCCAGCTCAGCCGGACCGTGGTCTACCACCTCGTGGCTTGCTGCCCGCAGGTGGTCCTTCAGGTGCTGGACGAACTCGAACCCCGCGTGGTCGTAGCCCAGGTGGACGCGCATGCGGTCAGTCTGCCAGGCGGCCGGCTCACCCAGCCCGCCGCCCGGTCGGGACCGGAACCCACGACCTCAGTCGAAGATCGGCCCCTCGTCCCGAGTGCGCTTCAGCTCGTAGAAACCTGGTGTGGAGGCGACGGCCAGCACGCCGTCCCACAGCCTGCCCGCGTCCTCGCCCTTGGGGGCCGGCGTGACGACCGGGCCGAAGAAGCCGATGTCGCCGACGGCCACGACCGGGGTGCCGACCTCCTGGCCCACCTTGGATATCCCGGCCTCGTGGCTCGCTCGCAGCGCCTCGTCGAACGCCGTGTCCTCCCCCGCCTCGATCAGCTCCGGCGGCAGGCCGACCTCGGCCAGTGCTCCGACGACGGCGACCCGGTAGTCCTGCTCCCCGCCGGGGTGCACCCGGGTGCCGATGGCGTCGTAGAGCGGCTTGACCACGTCTTGGCCGTGCTTCTCGCGCGCAGCCACGACCACCCGCACGGGCAGCCATGCCTGCGCCATCATCGACTGGTAGTCCTCGGGAAGCTCGCGGCCCTCGTTGAGGACCGACAGGCTCATGATGTGCCAGGTCACCTCCACCTCACGGACCTTCTCGACCTCGCCCATCCAGCGCGAGGTCATCCACGCCCACGGGCACACCGGGTCGAACCAGAACTGCACGCTCGTACGCTCGCTCACCGCTCCTCGTTCCCGGACCGGCCGCAGCAACGGTCCTGTTGGGGTATGTGGTGGGTGCAGCCCGCGTCCGCGTGGCAGTATTCCGTTCCGGGGAGACGGGTCTCCTCTGCGCCTTCGGCTCCGGGCCGATCCACCGAGCAGCGCCGCCTGGCGCGGACGAGGACCCCCAGTGCCTGGGACAAACCTGACCCGATCAGAGGCACGTGAGCGCGCGGACCTGGTGACGGTCGGCTCCTACGCCGTCGACCTGGACCTCACCACCGGCGAGGAGACCTTCGCCAGCACCACCACCGTTCGCTTCAGCTGCTCCGACCCTGGGTCCTCTACGTTCGTCGACCTCATCGCGCCGCAGGTGCAGCAGGTGCGCCTCAACGGTCGCGACCTCGACCCGGCACAGGTCTTCGACGGCGCACGCATCGTGCTGGACGATCTGGCCGCCGAGAACGAGCTCACGGTCATGGCCGACGCCGCGTACATGAACACCGGTGAGGGGCTGCACCGCTTCGTCGACCCCGTCGACAAGGAGGTCTACCTCTACTCCCAGTTCGAGGTGGCGGAGGCACGCCGGGTGTTCACCTGCTTCGACCAGCCCGACCTCAAGGCGACGTTCGCGTTCACCGTGACCGCGCCCCAGCACTGGCGCGTCATCTCCGGGTCGCCCACCCCCAGCCCGGAGACGTTGCCCGGGACGGGTTCGGCGCTCTGGCGGTTCGCCCCGACGGCCCGACTGTCGACCTACGTGACGGCGATCATCGCCGGGCCCTACGAGGGCTCGACCGGCGAGCTCACCAGCAGCGATGGACGCGCCATCCCGCTCGGGGTCTACTGCCGGGCGTCTTTGGTGAGGTACCTGGACGCGGAAGAGCTGATGGAGACCACCCGGCAGGGCTTCGCGCACTACGAAGACTCCTTTGCGGTGCCGTATCCCTTCAAGAAGTACGACCAGGTGTTCGTCCCCGAGTTCAACGCCGGGGCGATGGAGAACGCCGCGGCCGTCACCTACCTGGAGGGCTACGTCTTCCGCTCCAAGGTGCCCGACGCCCTGGTGGAGCGGCGCGCGCTGACCGTCCTGCACGAGCTGGCCCACATGTGGTTCGGTGACCTGGTCACCATGCGCTGGTGGGACGACCTGTGGCTGAACGAGTCGTTCGCGGAATACGCCTCGACGCTGTGCATGGTCGAGGCGACGCGGTGGGACGAGGCGTGGACCACGTTCTCCTCCATGGAGAAGTCGTGGGCCTACCGCCAGGACCAGC
>JAABUN010002954.1_pt1 | contig 27998 bp, 30 predicted proteins | sample 5559311 | NCBI WGS metagenome assembly JAABUN01 (sample SAMN10711877, study PRJNA513370) | rock metagenome | isolation source: Antarctica rocks | place: Antarctica: Victoria Land, Siegfried Peak sud
GCACGAGCCGGACGGCCTGCTCACGAAACTCCGGGCTGAACTTCTGATACTTCCGAGTCATGCGCTTCATACCTCCGGGTCACGACCTTATGGTGGTCGTGGTCCGCGACACGCGGGGCACCCCACTCGGCGGCATCATGTGGGACTACTGCGGTATGGAACGCACGCGGGAGGGCCTGGAAAAGGCGGTGGCGATGGTGCAGGAGCTCAAGGCGGAGTTCTGGCGCAGCGTCAAGGTCACCGGCGAGAACGAGGAGCTCAACCAGACGCTGGAGCGGGCCGGCCGGGTGGCGGACTTCTTCGAGCTGGCCGAGCTGATGTGCATCGACGCGCTGCACCGCGACGAGTCGTGCGGCTGCCACTTTCGTATCGAGAGCGAGACCGAGGACGGCGAAGCGCTGCGCGACGACGTGCACTTCAGCTACGTCGCCGCCTGGGAGTTCAGCGGCGGCGGTGCCCCGTGCTGCACAAAGAAGGACTCCGGTTCGACGACGTCGAACCGGCGCAGCGGAGCTACACGTGAACATCACCCTGCGGGTGTGGCGTCAACCGAGCACGCTCGAGGTCGGCCGCATGGTCGCCTATGACCTCGCCGACGTCTCGCCGGAGATGTCTTTTCTGGAAGAGCTCGACGTGCTGAATGAACAGCTCACGCTCGCCGGCGACGATCCGATCGCCTTCGACCACGACTGCCGGGAGGGCATCTGCGGCATGTGCGGTGTGGTGATCAACGGCATCGCGCACGGCCCGGAGGCAGCCACCACCACCTGCCAGCTGTACCTGCGCAGCTTCTGCGACGGGGACGTGGTCGACGTCGAGCCGTTTCGGGCAAGGCCCTTCCCGGTGATCAAGGACCTCGTCGTCGACCGTGGGGCGTTTGACCGGATCATCGCCGCCGGCGGCTTCGTCAGCGCGCCGACCGGCGCCGCTCCCGACGCGAACGCCGTCCTCGTGGCGAAGAAGAAGACCGACCGCGCCTTTGACGCGGCGGCCTGCATCGGGTGCGGCGCGTGCGTGGCGGCGTGCCCGAACGGGTCGGCGATGCTGTTCACCGGCTCCAAGATCACTCATCTCGGGTCATTGCCCCAGGGCCAGCCGGAGCGGGCCGCACGGGCACTCGCGATGCTGGCGCAGCACGACGACGAGGGCTTCGGCGGCTGCACGCAGATCGGCGAGTGCACCGCTGTGTGCCCCGCGAGCATTCCGCTGCACGTGATCTCTCGCTTTAACCGAGACGTGCTGTCCGCACTGATCCACGGCGAGGACTGATCGAGGTCGGTCGGGCGGTGCCCCGTCGTCCGACTGCGGTCGCCGGGCTAGGTACGTCCACATCAAGAAACAGGGAGGGGTGGTCCGAGTGACTGAGCGTGCGCACAGCGGACGGCACGGCGATGCCCTGGCGTCCGACGCGGCCATCTGCCGGCAGGAAGAACATCCCGACAGCCGCGACGCCGAACAGCGAGACGACCTGTACGGCGAGGACTCGTTTCCGGCCAGTGACCCGCCCAGCACCTGGTGGGGCGAGAGTCGGAAGAGCGACTATCCGGCAGTCGCCATCGAGCCATCGGCCGCGGACCAGCCGATCATGCTGGACGCGCCAGGTGACGTCGGCTCCGAGCGCTGACGAGCCCGCCCCGGGACGCCGGCTGCGAGCTGGCCCTGCGTTGGTGAGGCTCTCCGGTGGACGAAGGGGCGCTCCCGCCCGGCCGGCTGAGCCGGCCCGCCCCGCTACCGCCGGCCCTTCTCACGCACCCGCACGCTGACCTCGATGGGGCTGCCCGGGAAGCCGAAGTCCTCGCGCAGCCGGCGCTCGAGGAAACGCCGGTACCCGGCCTCCAGGAAGCCGCTCGTGAACAGCACGAAGCGGGGTGGCCGGGTCCCGGCCTGCGTGGCGAACAAGATCTTGGGCTGCTTCCCGCTCCGCACCGGAGGTGGCGTCGCCGCAACGATCTCGGCCACCCAGCTGTTGAGCCGCCCGGTGGGCACCCGCGTCTCCCAACCCTCGAGCGCGGTGCGCAGCGCGGGGGCCAGCCGGTCGACCGCGCGCCCCGTGAGTGCCGAGACGTTCAGCCGCGGCGCCCAGGCGACCCGGGCCAGCTCGCGGTCGATCTCCTTGGCGAGCTCGGGCCGGCGGTCCTCGTCGACCAGGTCCCACTTGTTGAAGGCGATCACCAGCGCCCGGCCGGCCTCGACCGCCACGCCGATGACCCGCTGGTCCTGCTCGCTGATCGGCTCGCTCGCGTCGATGAGCACCACGGCGACCTCCGCCGCGTCGATGGCGGCGGCGGTACGCAGCGCCGAGTAGTACTCGGCGCCGCTCGCCTGGCGCACCCGGCGGCGCAGGCCGGCGGTGTCGACCAAGCGCCAGGTCTCGCCGCCGATCTCGACGAGCGAGTCGACCGGGTCGCGGGTGGTGCCGGCGACGCTGTCGACGACGACCCGCTCCTCGCCCGCGAGCCGGTTCAGCAACGAGGACTTGCCGACGTTGGGCCGACCGACCAGCGCGACGCGGCGCGGCCCCTGCTCGCCGTCCCACCGCTCGGCGGGCGTCTCGGGCAGCGCCTCGAGGATGACGTCGAGCAGGTCGCCGCTGCCCCGCCCGTGCAGCGCCGAGACGGCGTACGGCTCGCCGAGGCCGAGCGACCACAGCGACGCGGCGTCGGCCTCGCCGCGCGCGTCGTCGACCTTGTTGGCCACGAGCACGACGGGCCGCTTCGCCCGGCGCAGCACGCGCACCACCGCCTCGTCGCTGTCGGTGGCGCCGACGGTGGCGTCGACGACGAACAGCACCGCGTCGGCTGCCATCACCGCCACCTCGGCCTGCGCCGCGACGGCCTTTTGCAGGCCGACGGCGTCGGGGTCCCAGCCGCCGGTGTCGACGACGGTGAAGCGCCGACCGCGCCACTGCGCGTCGTAGCTGACCCGGTCCCGGGTGACGCCCGGGACGTCCTCGACGACGGCCTCGCGCCGGCCGAGGATGCGGTTGACGAGCGTCGACTTGCCCACGTTGGGCCGGCCGACGACCGCCAGCACCGGCTGGTCGGCGCGCAGGTCAGGCGCCGGGTCGTCCTCGCTCACGCGGCTGTCGTTCATGGGGTGATTGCTCACGGCGCCACCGCCCGCTCCAGGTGCGCGACGAGGTCGGTCTGCAGCATCGCCGACGCCGCCCGCAGGGTGCTGCGGGCACGGGGGTCACCGGCGGCCGTCAGCGTCACCGGCGGCCCGAACACGATCGACACCGGCGCGCGCAGCCGCGGGATCCACCGCCCGCGCGGCAGCGCCGCGAGCGTGCCGCGTACAGCGATCGGGACGACGGGGGCGCCGCTCCTGAGCGCGAGGTAGGCCAGGCCGTCGGTGACGTCGGTGAAGGTGCCGCTGCCCCGGGTGCCTTCGGGGAAGACGCCCAGCGCTCCGCCCTCCGACAGCTGCTGCAGGCCGGCCCGCAGCGCGGCGCGGTCGGCGAGGCCCCGGTGCACCGGGATCAGCCGCAGCCAGCCGCAGGCCCGCGCCAGCGGTGCGACGAAGACCTCGGCCTTGGTGAGCAGGGCGAGCGGGCGGGGGCTGAGGAAGTACACCAGCGGCCCGTCGAGCAGGCCGCTGTGGTTGCCGGCGAGCAGCACCGGGCCGGTCACCGGCACGTGCTCGCGACCACGTACGTCGACGCGCAGCAGGGTGCCGGCAAGCGTTCGTCCGACGACCCGCACCGCGGCCACCACGGCCGGCTTCGGGGTGCCGGTCGCCCGGCGACGGCGGGTGCGCAGCACAGCGGGAGCCGGCGGGCCGGCGGAGAGCAGCGTCACGGGGCCGAGCAGCCGATCCCGGCCTGCGTGGCCAGTGCGAGGACCGCCTCGGCCACGTCACCGGCCGACAGGGCCGAGCTGTCGAGGTGCACCGCGTCGGCCGCGGCCGACAGCGGGCTGGTGGCGCGGGTGCTGTCGAGGCCGTCGCGGCGGGCGAGGTCCTCGGCGACCCGCCTCACGGATACGCCGTCGCCGGGGGCCAGCCCGCTGTCGCCGTCGCCGGCCCGCCGCTGGGCCCGCACCATCGGGCTCGCGTCGAGGTAGACCTTGACGGTGGCGTCCGGGAACACTGCCGTGCCGACGTCACGTCCCTCGAGCACCGCTCCCCCGTCGCCGGCGAGAGTGCGCTGCAGCGAGGTCAGCAGCCGGCGGACCGCCGGGACCGCGCTGACCGCACTGACCGCGCCGGTGACGGCCGCCCCGCGGATCGGTGCGCTGACGTCCTCGCCGTCGAGCCGCACCCGCGGCGCGTCGGGGTCGGTGCCCAGCTCGATGCGGGCGGCCGAGACGACGGCCGTGACCGCTGCCGGGTCGTCGAGGTCGGCGCCGGCCCGCAGCGCGGCGAGGGTCGCGGCCCGGTAGGTCGCGCCGGTGTCGACGTAGCGCCAGCCGAGCCGGCGCGCCACCGCCCGGGCGACGGTGCTCTTGCCCGAGCCGGACGGCCCGTCGAGGGCGATGACCTCGCGGGGCACGGAGCACGGCACGGTCGGCGAGCCTACGCCGCGCCGGTGTCCCAGCCGGCCGACGCGAGCCGGGCACGCGCGTCGTCGAGGCGACCGGCCGCCACCACCAGCTCGATCACCCCGCTGGCCCGGCTCGGCAGGTGCTCGACGCGGACGTCCTCCACGTCGATGCCGGCCGCTGAGGCCGCAACGAGCACGGCCGCCAGCTGCCCGCGCCGGTCGGCCACCCGCACCCGGACCACCGCGAAGTCGACGTCGGTGCTGCCACGCTTGACCGGCACCAGGGCCCGGCCGCGGTTGCCGCGCGCCAGCAGGTCGCGCAGGTCGAGACCGGCGTCGAGGTCGTCGGCGGCCTGCAGCAGCCCGAAGCCGAGCTCGCGCACGAGGGGGGCGACGGCAGCGGCGTTCTGGGTGAGGATCTGCCCCCACAGCGCGGGGTCGCTCGCCGCGATGCGGGTGGTGTCCTGCAGGCCGGGGCCGGCCAGCGACAGCGGTCCCCCGGCGCCAAGCAGCGCGGCCGCGAGCGCGCTGGCCGTCACCTGAGGTAGGTGGCTGACGAGCGCGACGGTGGCGTCGTGCTCGGCGGCGGTCAGCTCGACCGGCACCGCGCCGCAGCGCACGGCCAGGGCGCGCGCCGCGTCGACGGCCGCGTCGACGGTGTCCGGTGCGGGGCACAGCGCCCAGGGCCGGCCGGCGAACAGGTCGGCCGCGGCGGCGAGCGGTCCGGAGCTCTCCTTGCCCGCGAGCGGGTGTGCGCCGCACAGCAGGGTGGCCACGGCGGGCGGCACCCGTCGCTGCACCGCGGCCTGCACCGGCGCCTGCACCGAGGCCACGTGCGACCAGCTCGCCGCGTTCGTGTGCAGAGCGGCGAGTGACGGCGCGATCGCCTCCGGTGGCACCGCGAGGACCCCGTGCCGGGCCCGGGTGCGTCCGTCCCAGGCGGTGCCGGCGCCGCGGCCCACTGCCGCGGCCAGCGTCGCGGGGTCGGCGTCGGTGAGCAGCACGTCGCGCCCCTCGAGGGCCAGGCCGATCGAGGTGCCGACCAGGCCGGTGCCGACGACGAGCAGCGCCCCGTTCACCTGCCAGCCGTCACATGCCCACGAGGCGGAACAGCCCGGCGAGCTCCTCACGGGTGAGCACCCGCAGCCGGCCGGGCTTCTGGCTGCCGAGGTGCACCTCGCCCACCGCGGTGCGCAGCAGGCGCTGCACCGGGTGGCCGACGGCGGCGAGCGCCCGCCGTACCACGTGCTTGCGCCCCTCGTGCAGCACCATCTCGAGCAGCACCCGGTTCGAGTTCGCGGTCGAGTCGACCAGGCGGAAGGAGTCGACGCGGATCACGCCGTCGTCGAGCTCGACGCCCTCGCGGAGCCGCCGGCCGACGTCGCGCGCCACCGGCCCGATCACCTCGGCCAGGTAGGTCTTGGGCACCTCGTAGGACGGGTGGGTGAGGCGGTTGGTGAGCTCGCCGTCGTTGGTGAGCAGCAGCAGGCCCTCGCTGTCGGCGTCGAGGCGCCCGACGTGGAACAGCCGCTCGGTGCGCGACTGCACCAGGTCGCCGACGCTCGGGCGTCCCTCGGGGTCGCTCATCGCCGTGACGACGCCGCGCGGCTTGTTCAGCGCCAGGTACACCAGGCCGGCGGCGGTGTTGAGGCGCATGGTGTCGACGCGCACGATGTCGGTCTCGGGATCGACGCGGCGGCCCTGCTCGCGCACCACGTCGTCGTTGACCGACACCCGGCCGGCCTCGATCAGCGCCTCGCAGGCGCGCCGCGACCCGACCCCGGCGGCGGCCATGACCTTCTGCAGCCGGATGCCGCCTTCGGGATGGGGCGCGCTCATGGCAGTTCCTCCAGCTCGGACAGGTCGGGCAGCAGCGGGGCGAGCTCGGGCAGCCCGTCGAGCGAGTCGAGCCCGAGCCGCTCGAGCATCAGCGGGGTGGTGCGGTACAGCGTGCCTGCCGTGCCGGTGTCGGTGCCGGCCTCGGTGATCAGGCGGCGGGCGAGCAGGGTGCGCACCACGCCGTCGACGTTGACGCCACGCACCGCGCTGACCCGCGCCCGGGTCACCGGCTGGCGGTAGGCGATGACGGCCAGCGTCTCGAGCGCCGCCTGGGTGAGCCGGGCCGACTGCCCCCCCAGCACGTAGCGCTCGACCCAGGGAGCGCACTCCTCGTCGGTGTACAGGCGCCAGCCGCCCGCGACGCTGCGCAGGCGCATGCCGCGCCCGGACTGCGCGTAGTCCGCCGCCAACGCCTGCAGCGCCTGCTGGACCTCGGGCTCGGGCGCCTCGGCGGCGGCGGCCAGCACCGCGGTGGGCGCGGGCTCGTCGACGACGAGCAGCAGCGCCTCGAGAACGGCCCGCAGTGGCGGCCTCACGGCGCGTCCCCGGCGACGGCATGGGTCCGCTCGCCCGTCCAGCGCACGTGCAGCTCGCCGAGCGCCTCGACCTGCTCGAAGGCGACGAGGCCCTCGCGGTACAGCTCGAGCACGCCGAGGAAGCGCGCGACCACCTCCAGGGTCGTCGCGCAGTCCGCGGACAGCGAGGTGAACGAGCCCGCGCCGACGCGAACCAGCCGTTCACGCAGCAGCGCCATCTGCTCGGGGACGCTGACGGACGCACCGTGCACGTGGTCGGTGGCCACCTGCGGCTCCGGCCGCGGAGCGAGGGCGCGCGCGGCGAGCGCCGCGAGCTCGGCCGGCCCCAGCCCGAGCAGCACCTCGGGCAGCAGGTCCGCGAAGCGCGGCTCGAGCGAGACCACCCGCGGGTAGGCGAGCGCGGCGCGCCCCATCTGCGCGCCCAGCTGCAGCGCGGCCTGCTTGTAGGCCCGGTACTGCAGCAACCGCGCGAACAGCAGGTCGCGGGCCTCGAGCAGCGCGAGGTCTTCCTCGTCCTCGACGGGCGCGGTGGGGAGCAGCCGGGACGCCTTGAGGTCGAGCAACGTCGCGGCGACGAGCAGGAACTCGGTCGTCTGACCGAGGTCGTAGTCGTCGCCGCGCGCCGACAGGTGAGCCAGGAAGTCGTCGGTGACGCGGGACAGCGCCAGCGAGGTGAGGTCGAGTGTGTGCGAGGCGATCAGCTGCAGCAGCAGGTCGAAGGGCCCGTCGAAGTCTTCCAGGTGCACGTGAAAGGCAGCCGGGCGCTCCGGCTGCAGGGCCGTGTCGCCAGCGACATCCACGACAGCCTCAGCCACCAGTCACCAGCGAGACGAGCGGCACGACCAGGCTGTCGAGCACCACGGGCAGCAGCGCCTGCGGCCCGCCCAGCGGGATGATGAGCAGGGCCAGCAGCACCGCGATGCCGATGCCGCGCTCGTCGAGCTGGTACTGCGCCTTCTGCCATCCCGGTGTCGTGGGCGCGAGCGCGAAAAGCAGCCGGCCGCCGTCCATCGGCGGTAGCGGCACGAGCGACAGCGCGCCCACGAACACGCTCGACAGGCCGAGCAGCAGCAGGACGCGCAGCGTCAGCTCGCCCTCGATGCCGTACTGCAGCAGCGCGCTGCTGCCGTCGACCGGTGGGCCGCCGGCGAGCCGGTAGCCCACCAGCAGCGCGCCACCGACGACGAGGTTCGCGACCGCGCCGCTGAGCAGCACCCGCAGCACCGCGCTGCGGTCACGCCGGTCCGGTGGCTCCACCGGCTTGGCCCAGCCGATGCCGGCGATGGCCGCCGCCACTGCGCCGAAGGGGTCGAGGTGCCGGCGCGGGTCCGCGCCGGTGCGCTCGAGCGCTGCCCCGCGGGTCGAGCCGACCCGGGCGGCGACGAGGTTCTGCACCCAGCCGTGCACGGTCACGGCGAGCACGAAGCCGACGAGCAGCAGCAGCAGCGACACCGGGTCGCCGAGGGCGTAGAGCACCTCAGCGGGCCAGCAGCTCGCGGGCCAGCTGCCGGTAGGCGGCCGCCCCGCCGGAGGCGGAGTCGTAGGTGGTGATCGGCTCGCCGGCGACCGTCGTCTCCGGGAAGCGCACGGTGCGCTGGACCACGGTGGCGAAGACCTGGTCGCCGAAGGTCTCGACGACGCGAGCCAGCACTTCGCGGGAGTGCACCGTGCGGCCGTCGTACAGGGTGGCCAGGATGCCCTCCACCGCAAGGCCGGGGTTGAGCCGCTCGCGCACCTTCTCGATCGTCTGCATCAGCAGCGCCACCCCTCGCAGGGCGAAGTACTCGCACTCCAGCGGCACGAGCACACCGTGTGCGGCCGTGAGCGCGTTGACCGTCAGCGGCCCGAGGCTCGGCTGGCAGTCGATCAGCACCTGGTCGTACTCGGGCAGCACCGGTGCGAGCACCCGGGCCAGGGTGTGCTCGCGGGCCACCTCGCCCACCAGCTCGACGTCGGCGGCCGACAGGTCGATGTTGGCCGGCAGCAGGTCGAGACCGGCCACCTCGGTCGAGATCCGCACGTCGTGCACGCCAGCGTCCCGGCTGGTCATGAGGTCGTAGACGGTGCGCTCGAGCTCCATCGCGTTGATGCCGAGCCCTACCGACAGCGCGCCCTGCGGGTCGAGGTCGACGAGCAGCACCCTTCGCCCGGTCTCGGCGAGCGCGGCACCCAGGTTGATGGCGGTCGTGGTTTTCCCGACCCCGCCCTTCTGGTTGCACACGGCCAGCACCCGGGCCGGGCCGTGGCTGCGCACGGGCGGCGGGTCCGGGAAGGCGCCGACGGGCCGGGTGCTGCGGGCTCGCTGCTCGCCGCGGGGGGCCGGTGTCGGGGTCGGACGCGCCGACGCCGTCGGCCGCACCGGCGCGGGCGCCGCACGGGTGGCCGGCGCGGGCGCCGCGCGGGCCAGGGGCGCCGGGGCCGCGCGGCGCACGGGTGGGGGCGGCGCGTCGCGCACCGGCGGGAACGGCGCGTCGCGCACGGGTGCCCGCGGCGCGCCGCGGGCAGTGATCGTGCGGCCGGGAGCCGGCATCGTGCGCCCCGGGAGCGGGCGGTCGGCGTGGCGCGGGAGCGGGCGGTCGGCGTGGCGCGGGAGCGGCCCGTCGGCGTGGCCTCCCGGCGCACCGGCACCCGCTCTGGCCATGCGACCCGGTCCCCTCCCTCGTCGCCGCCGCTTCGGCAGGTCGCCTGCGACTCTAGGCTGTCGGCCGGAGACCCGCCGCAGCTCCTCATCGCACCGGCCCGCGCCGGCGGCGGCCCCGTGCCGCCGGGTCGGTACGGTCACGTCCGACATCCGGTGGCCCACCCGCTCAGGCCACCTCGTAGCCCACAGGAACGTGAGGTGCCGCGTGCGCGCAGTGCAGGTTTCCCGGCTCGACGGCCCCGACGCGCTGGAGGTCGTCGACCTCGACGAGCCGCAGGTCGGTCCCGACCAGGTGCTCGTCGAGGTCGCGTACGCAGGCGTCGCCTGGCCCGACCTGCTGCTCACCCGCGGGCAGTACCAGATGAAGCCCGAGCTGCCCTTCTCCCCCGGCGCGGAGGTCTCCGGGCTGGTGCGCTCGGCGCCCGCGGGAAGCGGGCTCACCGAGGGCCAGCGGGTCGTCGTGCTGTGCGGGGTCGGCGGGTGGCGCGAGAGTGTCGTGACCGACATCGACAGCGTGCTGCCGCTGCCCGACGAGGTGTCGCTGCGGGCCGGCGCCGGGGTCGCCTTCAACTACCTGACGGTGCAGTTCGCGCTGCGCCGGCGCGGGCGGGTGGCGTCCGGCGACACGGTGCTCGTGCACGGGGCGAGCGGCGGCATCGGCGTCGCCACCTTGCAGGTGGCCAAGGCCTACGGCGCCCGCACGATCGCGGTCGTGTCCACCGAGGACAAGCGCGAGCCGGCGCTGCATGCCGGGGCCGACGACGTCGTGCTGGCCGAGGGCTTCCTGCCAGCGGTCAAGGAGCTCACCGGCGGCCGCGGCGTCGACCTCGTGCTCGACCCGGTCGGTGGCGACCGCTTCACCGACAGCCTGCGGGCGCTCGCCCCCGAGGGGCGGCTGCTGGTCGTCGGCTTCACCGGCGGTGACATCCCGACGGTGAAGGTGAACCGCCTGCTGCTCAACAACGTCAGCGTGGTCGGTGTCGGCTGGGGAGCCTTCCTCGCCGGCGAGCCCGGCTTCATGGCCGAGCAGTGGGCCGAGCTCGCCGCGCTGCTGTCGAGCGGCGCAGCGAAGGTCGTCGAGGGACCGGGCTACCCGCTCGCCGAGGCCGGACGGGCGCTGTCGGACATGCAGGACCGCACGCTCACCGGCAAGGCGCTGCTGACCGTGCGCGGCGACTGAGCTCCGACACCGACGAGGGGCTCTACCGCTCACCGGGACCTCTCACCGGGACCTCTCAGCGGTACCGCTCACCGGGCGCGCGGGTGCGCCGTCGCCCACACCTCGCGCAGCCGCTCGACGGTGACCAGCGTGTAGATCTGCGTCGTCGCCACCGAGGCGTGACCGAGCAGCTCCTGCACCACGCGCACGTCGGCGCCGCCGTCGAGCAGGTGGGTCGCGAAGCTGTGCCGCAGCGTGTGCGGCGAGACGGCGGCGTCGATGCCGGAGCGGGCCAGCGCCGCCTGCAGCACCGTCCAGGCGCTCTGGCGTGACAGCCGGCTCCCGCGGGAGTTCAGCAGCAGCGCGGGCGTGCCGGTGCCGCGCGCGGCAAGCGCGGGGCGAGCCCGCACGAGGTAGGCCTCCACCGCCCGGGCGGCGTAGGAGCCGACGGGCACCACCCGCTGCGCGCCGCCCTTGCCGGCGAGCCGGACGAGCCCCTCGGCGCGGTCGAGCTCGTCGACGTCGAGGCCGACCGCCTCGGAGATGCGCGCGCCGGTGCCGTACAGCAGCTCGAGCAGCGCCCGGTCGCGCAGGCCGAGCGGGGTCGCGGCGTCCGGCGCCTCGACGAGGGCCGCGACCTGCTCGACCGTGATGGCCTTTGGCAGCCGGCGGGCCGGGACGGGCGGACGTACCTCGCGGGCCGGGTCGTGCGCCGTCCAGCCCTCCCGCACGGCGAAGCGGTGCAGCCCGCGGGCGGCAACGACCGCACGCCCGGCCGAGGCCGCCGACAGCGCCGGGTGCTGCGCGTCGCCCTCGCGCAGCGCGGCGAGGAAGGACTCGACGTCGTGCGGCTGCACCTCGCTCAGCCGACGGCGCCCGGCAGCGTCCAGCGCGGCGGCGTAGCGGTCGAGGTCGCGTCGGTAGGACAGCAGCGTGTTGGTCGCGAGGGCCCGCTCGACCGCGAGATGGTCGAGATAGGCCGCGACCGCGCGCTCGACCGGTGGCTCGCCTCGGCCGCTCACGCCCGTCCGCGTCGCCGTCGCCGGTTCAGGCGAAGGCCTCCGACAGCGGCGTCAGGGGCAGGTCGTGCGCTGCGGCGACCGGCTCGTACACCATGGCGCCGCCGACGGTGTGCACGCCCAGCGCGAGCGCCGGGTCGCTGCTCACCGCAGCCTCGATCCCGGCGTCGGCGATCGCCAGCACGTAGGGCATCGTCACGTTGGTGAGCGCGTAGGTGGAGGTGTGCGGCACCGCGCCGGGCATGTTCGCGACGCAGTAGAACAGGCACCCGTTGACCTCGAAGGTCGGCTCGGAGTGGGTCGTCGGGCGGGTCGACTCGAAGCAGCCGCCCTGGTCGACCGAGATGTCGACGAGCACCGCGCCCGGCTTCATGCGCGCGACGAGCTCGTCGGTGATGAGCGTCGGCGCCTTGGCCCCTGGCACGAGGACGGCCCCGATGACCAGGTCGGCGTCGAGCACCGCCCGCTCGACCTCGAAGGTGTTGGAGGCGACGGTCTGCAGGTGCCCCTGGTAGATGCGGTCGGCCTCGCGCAGGCGCGGCACGTTCTTGTCGAGCAGCAGCACCTCGGCCTGCATGCCGAGCGCGATCGCGGCGGCGTTCATGCCCGAGACGCCGGCGCCGAGCACGACGACCTTGGCCGCGTGCACGCCCGACACCCCGCCCATGAGCACGCCCCGCCCGCCGGAGGCCCGCTCGAGGCAGTGCGCCCCGACCTGCGGGGCCATCCGGCCCGCCACCTCTGACATCGGTGCGAGCAGCGGCAGCGAGCGGTCGGGCAGCTGCACCGTCTCGTAGGCCACCGAGGTGATGCCCGAGCCGAGCAGGGCCTCGGTGCACGGGCGGTTCGCCGCGAGGTGCAGGTAGGTGAACAGCACCTGGTCGGCGCGCATGCGCCCGAACTCCTCCTGCAACGGCTCCTTGACCTTGAGCAGCAGGTCGGCCTCGGCCCACACGTCGTCGGCCGCACCGACGATGCTCGCGCCGGCCGCCACGAACTCGTCGTCGGAGATCGAGCTGCCGACCCCGGCGTCCTTCTCGATGTGCACGCTGTGGCCGTGCCCGACCAGCTCGGTCACGCCCGCCGGCGTGATCGCGACCCGGTACTCCTTGTCCTTGACCTCGCGCGGGATGCCGACCTTCATGTGCGTCCTCCGCCTTCCGCTGACCAGTGCGATCGGCCGAAGCGTATCGGCCGGGTCCAGCAGGTCTGCCCGCGCCGGTGAGGCTCAGCCGGCGCCGTAGCGGAAGGTGAGCCGCGCGCCGTCCTGGCCGGTGCACGCGTAGTCGGTGCGGCCCTGCGGCGCGTCGGTGGGGGTGCACGACAGACCGCCGGAGTCGTAGGCCGCCCGGCCCTTGCCGACGGCGTCGAGGATGACGGCGCGGGCGGCCGCGCAGTCGAGCCCGGTGACCCGCACGTCGATGCCCTCGTGCCCGGGCACCTGCTGAGGGTCGCAGGTGCCCTCGGCCGAGGCGTTGCCGCTCGGTGTCGTGGGCGCCGTGCTCCGGGGGGCCTGGCTCGCAGGAACCGGGCTGCCGGCTGGCTGGCTGTCGCCTGAGGAGGTGTCGCCCGAGCCGCACCCGGCCACGCCCACGCCGAGCGCGAGCACCAGCACGGCGGCGCCGAAGGCGGCGTGCACCTCAGGCCCCGCCCGCCGGTGCCCGCCGGGCCGGCCAGTCGCTGTCCGCGGGCCGGGCCGTGTCGGCGCCGTCGCGGAGCACGCGGTCGGCGGCGAACACGCCGACCACCGCCATCGCGTTCTCGAGCTCACCGTCGAGCGCCATCCGGACGACCTGCTCGAGCGGCACCCAGCGCGAGGTCATCTCCAGTTCCTCGTGCTCCTGCACGTCGCGCTCGACCTCGCCGATGCCGGTGGCGAGGTAGATGCGGATCGCCTCGTCGGTCATGCCGGGACTGGTAAGGGTGTCGGCGAGCACGTGCCAGGTGCGTGCGGACAGGCCCGCCTCCTCGGCCAGTTCGCGCTGCGCCGCGGCGAGCGGCTCCTCGCCGTCGACGTCGAGCAGACCGGCGGGCAGCTCGTCGAGCCGCCGCCCGACCGGGTGGCGGTACTGGTTGACCAGCAGCACCCGGCCGTGCTCGTCGTGCGCGACGACGCCGACCGCACCGGGGTGCTCGACGACCTCGCGCGGGCTCGTCGTGTCACCGGGCATGGTGACGACGTCCTTGCGGACGCCGATGATGCGGCCGTCGTAGATCCGCTCGCTCGAGACCACCTGGTGCTCCACCCGATCGACGCTACGTCGGGCCGTCGCGCAGCACGCCGCGCACCTGGTCGACCGTCGTGGTGATCGGGAAGGCGACGGCCGCCCAGGTTGCCCCTGCCGCGGCGTAGGGCGTCGGGTCCGTGCCCGGCGACACACCGATCATGACGTCGAAACCCTCCTTGGGACCGACCGCCTGCAGCACCTCGACGAGCTGCTCGGGCTGATCGATCCCGATCGGGAACAACCCCTCGTGACGGGCAGCGCGCTGCAGCGGCCGGCGGCTGCCGTAGCGCGCAGCCACCCACACCGGTGGGCCGGGCCGTTGCACGGGTGTCGGCAGCAGGGCGAGATCGTCGACGACGTAGTGCTCGCCTCGGTGGTGCACCGCTTCGCCGGTCCAGGCGGAGCGCAGCACGTCCAGGGCCTCGTCGAGCATGGCGCCGCGCACCCGGTCCTCAGTCTGCTCGCCGGTGGCGGACAGCTCGCGCGAGCCGTCGCCGCCGATCCCGACCCCGAGGACGAGTCGGCCGCCGGACAGCCGGTCGAGCGTCACGCTCTGCCGGGCCACGACGACCGGACGCCGGCGCGGCAACGGTGTGACCATCGGGCCGATCCGCAGCCGCTCGGTGGCGCACGCGACCGCGGCCAACGTCACCCAGGGATCGGCGATGCCGACGACCGGCGCGCGGTAGGCGATGTGGTCCCACACGAACAGCCCGTCCCAGCCGTGCTCCTCGGCCTCGGCGGCGAGGCGGGCGACGGTACGGGGCTCAGCCAGCTCGTCGAAGATCGGCAGGAACAGGGCGTGATGCACGCCGCGCACCGTAGCCCGGCTGCTGGCTGCCCGACCCAAGATTCCGACCCGCCTGCCCGCGCAGACCTACAGCGGCAGGCGCCGGCCGTCGGAGTAGGTGACGGCGGCGGCGACGAAGGCGCGGAACAGCGGGTGCGCCCGGGTGGGGCGGGAGCGGAACTCCGGGTGCGCCTGCGTGCCGACGAAGAAGGGGTGCACGCTCTCGGGAAGCTCGGCGATCTCGACGAGCGCGCCGTCCGGCGAGACGCCGGAGAAGACCAGGCCGGCGGCCTCCAGCTGCGGCCGGTAGGCGTTGTTGACCTCGTAGCGATGCCGGTGCCGCTCGCTCGCCGGCTCGTCGCCGTACGCGCGGGCGGCGATCGTGCGCTTGGTCAGCCGGGTCGGCCACAGGCCGAGGCGCATGGTGCCGCCCATGTCGGCCTCCCCCGCCACGACCGCCTGCTGGTCGGCCATGGTCGCAACGACCGGGTCGGGGCACGCCGGGTCGAACTCGGCCGACCCGGCCTTCTCGATGCCGGCAAGGGCGCGGGCCACCTCGATGACCATGCACTGCAGCCCCAGGCACAGCCCCAGCAGCGGGATCGACTGGGTCCGGGCGTGCCGGATCGCCCCGACCTTGCCCTCGATGCCGCGCACCCCGAAGCCACCGGGCACGAGCACCCCGTCGACCCCGTCGAGGGCGCGCGCCGCACCCTCGGGCGTCGCGCACGCATCGCTCGGCACCCAGCGCAGGTGCACCTTGGCGTCGCTGGCGAAGCCGCCGGCCCGCAGCGCCTCGGTCACCGACAGGTAGGCGTCCGGCAGGTCGACGTACTTGCCGACGAGCGCGATCGTCACCTCGCGCGCCGGGTGGTGCGCGCGGCGCAGCAGCCGGTCCCAGTCGCGCCAGTCGACGTCGCGGAAGGACAGCCCGAGCCGGCGCACGACGTAGGCGTCCAGGCCTTCGGCGTGCAGCACCTTCGGGATGTCGTAGATGGAGGCGGCGTCGACGGCCGACACGACGGCCTCCTGCTCGACGTCGCACATGTTCGCGACCTTGCGCTTGATGCTCTCGGAGATCGGCCGGTCCGAGCGGCAGACGATCGCGTCGGGCTGGATGCCGATGGTGCGCAGCGCCTGTACCGAGTGCTGTGTCGGCTTGGTCTTGAGCTCGCCGCTCGGGCCGATGTACGGGATGAGGCTGACGTGCAGGAAGAAGCAGCGGTCGCGTCCGACGTGCTGGCGCACCTGCCGCGCGGCCTCGAGGAACGGCAGCGACTCGATGTCGCCGACGGTGCCGCCGACCTCGGTGATGACGACGTCGACGTCCTCGCCGCCGAGCCCGAGGATGCGGTTCTTGATCTCGTCGGTGATGTGCGGGATGACCTGCACGGTGTCGCCGAGGTACTCACCGCGCCGCTCCTTGGCGATCACGGCCGAGTACACCTGGCCGGTCGTGACGTTGTTGCCGGCGCCGAGGTCTTCGTCGAGGAAGCGCTCGTAGTGCCCGACGTCGAGGTCGGTCTCGGCGCCGTCGTCGGTGACGAAGACCTCGCCGTGCTGGAACGGGTTCATCGTGCCGGGGTCGACGTTGAGGTACGGGTCGAGCTTTTGCATCGTGACCCGCAGACCGCGCGCCTTGAGCAGCCGGCCGAGGCTCGAGGCCGTCAGGCCCTTGCCGAGCGAGGAGGCGACGCCCCCGGTGACGAACAGGTGGCAGGTCTCGCCGGTGCGCGCCAACATGGCTCCCGTGCTCGAGGCGGGCCGGAGCGCCCGCTGCACGGAAGTTCAGGCTACAGGGGTCGCACCGCCCGCGTCGGGCCGGTCCGCCCGCGACGCGCCGGACCGGTCACGGACGGGAGCTCGGCAGCGGGGCGGAGGCGCCCGCTCCCGCGCCGTACTGTCCCGCGCCGCCGCGGGCCTGCTCGGCCAGGGCCAGCACCGCGGCCACCCGCCCGGCCGGCCGGGCGGCGCCGTCGACGCCCGAGACCGCCCCGGCGACGCCCGCGTCCTTGCGCAGGGCGGCGACCGGACCGGTGTCTGCGGCCGTGTCTGCGTCGGCCTGCGCGACGACGACGCCGGCCGAGCCGTCGTCGAAGGAGGAAGCCAGCCGCAGCACGGTGGCCGACACGTCGTCGGCGTCGGACCCGGTGAGCACGAGCACGAGGTCGGCCCGGGTCAGCGCGCCGCCCTGCGGGACGAGCCGCACGAGGTCTGCCTCGGTGTACGCCGAGACGACCGACTGCGCGTCCTGCGCCGAGATCGCCTTTTCGCTCGGGGCGACGGTCAGCGCTGCGGCGAGCTCGGCGCCCGCCTGGTCGATCGGTTCGCCTTTCGGCAGGGTCAGGCCCGGCGGCAGGGCCCGCGCGACGAGGTCGGCCACGAGCGGCCGGGAGTCCGGAGCCGACAGCGCCGGCAGCAGGCGGAGCCGCCCGGTGAGCGTCGCTCCCGCCTGCTCGAGCAGCGGGGTCGTCTGCTCGGTCAGCTCGGCCGGCGTGTCCGCGGTCGTCACCAGCAGGACCTTCTTCTGCGCGAGAGCACCGGCGACGAGCGTGGGGGCCACCTGCTCGGCGAACTGGTCCCCGCGACGGGCCCGCTGCTGCAGGCTGTCGACCTGCGAGCGGTCCTCGCCGGTCAGCCGGGTGAGGCTGCCGGAGACGCCCGGGTGCTGCAGCGCGGTGGCGCCCAGCACGAGGCCGACGGTGAGCGCCAGGAAGATCGCGACGAGGGAGACGAGGTGGTAGCGGAAGTCGATCACCGTCGCACCAGCCCGTCCAAAAAGGCGTAGACGTCGTCCCACGCAGCCGTCGCGAGCTCGACGACCCGCGGTCCGGCGCCCGAGACCAGGACGGCCACGACCATGACGAGCACGGCGGCGAGGACCAGCAGCGCGAGCGACCAGGCCGTGATGCGCCGGCGGTAGAGCCGGCTGACGCCTTTGGCGTCGACGAGCTTGCCGCCGACCCGCAGCCGGGTGAGAAACGTCGAGGCCATCCCCTCGCGACCCTTGTCGAGGAACTCCTCGAGCGTGGCGTGCGTGCCGACCGCGACGATGAGCTCGGCGCCGCCGTGGTCGGCCAGCAGCAGCGCGGCGTCCTCGCTCGTGCCGGCGGCCGGGAACACGACCGACTCGACCGCGAGGTCCTGCACGCGGGCCAGGCCCGGTGCGAACCCGTCGGCGCCGGCGTGCACCACCACCTCGGCGCCGCAGCGCAGCGCCCGGTCGCTCATCGTGTCGGGGTCGCCGACGACCAGGTGCGGCGTGAGCCCGGCCTCCAGCAGCGCGTCGGCGCCGCCGTCGACGCCGATCAGCACCGGGGCGTAGTCACGCACGTAGGCCGACAGCCGCTCGAGGTCCGCGCGGTAGTCGTGCCCGCGGACGACGACCACGGCGTGCCGGCTCTCGAGCCGGGTGCTGATGTCCGGGAAGCCCACCCCGTGCAGCAGCAGGTCGCGCTCGGTCAGCAGGTACTGCATGGTGTTGGCCGCAAAGGCCTCCAGCTGGGTGACCAAGCCGCGCCGCGCCTGCTCCATCGACTCGCCGACGGTGCCGGCGTCCTGCGGCGAACCGCTGAGCAGCGCCCGCTCGCCGTCGTAGAGGGTGTCGCCGTCGAGCCGCACGCGGTCGCCGTCGCGCAGCCGGCTGAAGACAGCCAGGCCGACGTCGTCGAGCAGCGGCACGCCCGCGCCGAGCAGCACCTCGGGTCCGAGGTTCGGGTACCGGCCGCTGATGCTCGGCGAGGCGTTGACCACCGCACCGACGCCGGCGGCGACCAACGCGTCGGCGCTGGTGCGGTCGAGGTCGAGGTGGTCGATCACCGCGATGTCGCCGGGCCGCAGCCGTGGGGCGAGGCGCTGGGTCTGCCGGTCGAGGCGCACGACGCCCACCGTTCCCGGCAGGACCGGCGGGCGGCTGCGACGAAGGAGCTTCACCCTGCGAACTGTGTCACCCGGAGCGAGGTTTGCCCGCCACCTCGGGCCCGGCGCGTCACGCTGCGCTGGTGGTCCTGTCCGGCTCAGCCGCGCGCGCGCAGCGCTGGCCCCCCTGCGCCCAGCCGCTGTCGCGCCGAGCCGGCGCTGCCGCTGCGCTCCGGCTGCGCCGCGGCCAGCAGCTCCTGGGCATGCCCACGGGACAGACCCGTCTCGGTCCCGGCGAGCATCCGCGACAGCTCGACGACGCGCTCGGCGTCGTCGAGCTCTCGCACGCCGCTGCGGGTGACCCGGTCGTCCTCGGCCTGCTTGACGACGAGCAGGTGCTGGTCGGCGAAGGCCGCCACCTGCGGCAGATGCGTGACGACGAGCACCTGGTGGTCGCGGGCGAGCCGGGCCAGGCGCCGGCCGACCTCGACGGCCGCCCGTCCGCCGACACCCGCGTCAACCTCGTCGAAGACCATCAGCGGCACCGGATCGGAGCCGGCGAGGACCACCTCGACGGCGAGCATCACCCGGGACAGCTCGCCCCCCGAGGCGCCGCGCTGCAGCGGACGCGGCGGGGCGCCGGGGTGCGGAACGAGCAGCAGCTCGACGTCGTCGACGCCGGTAGGGCCAGCGGACAGCCGCCGCCCATCGACCTCGAGGCCGGTGAGGTCGTCCTGGCTGGTGACAGCCGCGGTCACCTGTGCGTGCGGCATCGCCAGCTCGACCAGCTCTGCCGTGACGGCGCCCCCGAAGCGCTCGGCCGCGGCCCGTCGCGCGGCCGACAGCTCGCCGGCCAGCGCGCCAAGCTGTGAAGCAAGCTCACCGTCTTGCTCCTGCAGTCCGGTGATGCGCTCGTCGGTGCCGTCGAGCTCGAGCAGCCGTGCGCCGGCGCGGGCGGCCCACGCCAGCACGGCGTCGACGCCCTCGGCTCCGCCGTAGCGGCGCACGAGGGCGGTCAAAGCGGCTACCCGTGCCTGCGCCGCGGCCATCCGCACCGGGTCGGCGTCGACGCCGGCGAGGTAGGACGACAGCTCGGCGCCGAGGTCGGTGCTCTGGTGCAGCAGGCTCGCCGCACGGGCGGCGAGCTCGGCCAGCGCCGGGTCGTGGCGGCTGGCGCCCTCGAGAACGCGCCTGGCACTGACCAGAAGCCCGGTCGCATCGGGTGCATCCGGTCCGTCCTCCACGCCGCTGAGGGCGGCGAGCGCCGTGGCGGCGGCCGTACGCAGGTCATCGGCGTTCGCGAGCCGCTCGAGCTCTTCGCGCAGCCGGGCGTCCTCCCCGGGCTGGGGGCCGAGAGCCTCGATCTCGGACAGCCCCGCCCGCAGCAGGTCGGCCTCGCGCTCGCGCTCGGCCGCCTCGTCGCGCAGCTGCTGCAGGGTGGCCCGGACGTCCCGCCAGCGGGACCAGTCGGCGGCGAAGCGCTCGGCGCGCTCGAGCACCGGCGCACCGGCGAAGCGGTCCAGCGCGGTGCGCTGCTCGGCGGGCCGGCGCAGCCGCTGCTGGTCGCTCTGGCCGTGCACCGCCAGCACGGAATCGGCAATCTCGGCGAGCACCGCCACCGGCACGCTGCGCCCGCCGAGGTACGCCCGCGAGCGCCCGTCGGCGGTGACGCTGCGTTGCACGAGCAGCGCAGCATCGTCGAGCTCGGCGCCGGCGTCGAGCGCCCGGGCGAGCGCCGGGGAGGCGGCGTCGAGCAGCAGGCGGCCCTCGACGACCGCGCGTGCGGCGCCGGGCCGGACCCGCCCGCTGTCGGCCCGACCCCCGAACAGCAGGTGCAGGCCCTGCACCACCATGGTCTTGCCCGCACCCGTCTCACCGGTGACCACGCTGAGCCCGCGGCCCAGCGTGAGGACTGCGTCGTCGATGACGCCGAGCCCACCGATGCGCAGCTCCTCCAACACGGGTCCGACCCTACGGGCGGGTGCCGACAGTTGCCGGGCCCCGCGCCGAGACGTGCTCGGGCGCCGAGACCTGCTCGCGCGCCGCCTACTCGCGCGCGCCGCGCCAGCCCTGCACCGGCAGGGCGAACTTGCGCACCAGCGTGTCGGTGAAGGCCCGCTCCTGGGTGTGCGCCAGCAGCACCGGGTCGCTGCCCTGCCGGATCTCGACGCGCGCGCCGTGCGGGAGCAGGCGGCTGCGCCGGCCGTCGCAGGCCACCACCGCGCTCGCGCCGCTGTGCAGCACCTCGAGGGCGATCATCGAGGTGGGACCGGTCATCAGCGGCCGGGCGAACAGCGCGTGCGCGCTCACCGGGACGAGCACCAGCGCCTCGACGGTCGGCCACACCACCGGACCGCCGGCGGAGAAGGCGTAGGCGGTCGAACCGGTGGGCGTGGCGGCGACGACGCCGTCGCAGCCCCAGCGCGACAGCGGCCGGCCGTCGATCTCGACGACGAGCTCGAGCATGCGCTCGCGCACGGCCTTCTCGACGCTGCACTCGTTGAGCGCCCAGCCCCGGTCGACGATCTGGCCGTCGATGACGACGTCGACATCGAGCGTCATCCGCTCCTCGACCCGGTAGGCGCGGTCGAGGAGGCGGTCCAGCGTGGCGTCGAGGTCCTCCTGCTCGGCCTCGGCCAGGAAACCCACCCGCCCGAGGTTGACGCCCAGCAGCGGCACCGAGGCGGCCCGCGCCAGCTCGGCCGAGCGCAGGATCGAGCCGTCGCCGCCGAGGACCAGCACCAGATCGGTGCCGACCGCCGAGCCTGGTCCGCCGTCGCAGTGCACCATGCCCGACAGGCCGACCTGCTCGGCCTCGGTCTGCAGCATGCGCACCTCGACGCCGGCCTGCTGCAGCCGGCTCGCGGCGTGCCGTGCGGCGTCGGCGATGGCGGCCCGCCCGGTGTGGGCGACGAGCAGCACGGAGCGGGTCACGCCGCAAGCCTTGCATCGAGGAGCGCCGGCGCTGCGGTGACGCTCACTGCGGGCCGTCGGCAACGGCGGTCGCGATCGCCGCGGCGAGCTGCTCGTCCGGGATCCCCGGCTCTCGTCGCAGCCACAGGAAGTACTCGACGTTGCCGCTCGGACCGGGTAGCGGGCTCGCGGTGACGCCGTGCGCACAAAGGCCGAGCGTCGCGGCGAGCTGGGCCACGCCCAGCACGGCGGCGCTGCGCAGCGCGGGCTCGCGCACGACCCCGCCCGCGGGCAGCCTGGCCCGCCCGACCTCGAACTGCGGCTTGACCATCGGCAGCAGATCGGCCGCGGGCGTCGCGCAGGCCGCCAGGGCGGGCAGCACGAGCGCCAGCGGGATGAACGACAGGTCCGCGACGACCAGGTCGACCGGGGCGGGCAGCCGTTCGGGCACCAACGCCCGCACGTTGACCCGGTCGATGACCAGCACCCGCGCGTCGGTGCGCAGCGACCAGGCCAGCTGGCCGTACCCGACGTCGACGGCGGTGACGTGCGCCGCGCCGCGCCGCAGCAGCACGTCGGTGAAGCCCCCGGTCGAGGCGCCGGCGTCCAGGGCTCGCCGTCCGGCCGGGTCGACGCCGAGCACGTCGAGGGCGCCGGCCAGCTTGTGGCCGCCGCGGGAGACGTAGGTGGGGCCGGGCGGCTCGTCGACGAGCAGCGGCGTCGAGGCCTCGACGGCGGTGGCGGCCTTGGTCGCGACGGTCCCGGCGACGCGTACCCGGCCGGCCGCGATCAGGCCGGCGGCGCGGTCGCGGCTCGGGACCAGGCCGCGACGGACCAGCTCGGCGTCCAGCCGGGCGCGGCGGGCACGGGCGGGCACGGCGGGTGGCTCAGCCCTCGTCGAGCTCGGCGAGCTCAGCCTGCAGGGCGCGGTGGACCTCGTCGAGGACGCCCGGGTGGTCCTCCAACGGGCGGTCCCCGAGCGCGGTGACGCGCTCCTGCAGCGCGGTCAGGCGCGCATCGGCGACGCCGTGGTCGGTCTGGTCGGTCTGGTCCACGACACCTCCCTCGGCCGTCCGTGCCGCCCGGAGCGCTGCCTGCTCGACGGCGGCCGCTCGACGCTACCGCGCGGTCGCACTCGCCTGCCGGTCCCAATTTCCGTCGGCGGCGGCCCAGGCGAGCGCGACCTTCGCCCGCAGCGCCGCGTCTCGCGCGCCGTCCTCGCACGACCCGTCGTGGACGCCGGCCTGCGCTTCGGCCCGACCGTCCCGCCACCCGAGCACCGCGCTGCCGCAGCGCGCTGTCCGCCCGTCGAGCTCGACGGGCGGCTGCGGACGGCCGAGCGCCGACAGGTCGTGCGCGACGAAGGTGGGGCGCGTCCCGGGCTCGGCGTCGCACAGCAGCGCGAGGTCGGTGACGCCGGTGAGGACAAGCAGGCTGTCGGCGTCGCCTTGGACGGCGCCGAGCACGTCGGTCTCCAGCCGGTCCCCCACGACGAGCGGACGCTGCGCGGCGACGCGCTCGACCGACTCGCGGTGCAGGGCCGGGTCGGGTTTGCCGGCGATGCGGGGCTCCAGACCGGTGGTCGTGCGCAGAACGTCGACGAAGGCCCCGTTGCCCGGCAGCGGCCCGTCGGGGCTCGGCAGCGTCGCGTCGCTGTTGCCGGCGATCCACAGCGCACCCCGCCGCAGGGCGACGGCCGCGTCGGCGAGGTCGGCCATGCTCGTCTGGCGCGCAAGGCCCTGCACCACCGCGGCGACCCCGGCATCGCCGGCCTCGGCGCGGCGCCGGACGGGCCGCAGGCCGACGCCGGCGAGCTCGTCCGCCAGCGCCTGGGTGCCGAGCACCAGCACGCACGCGCCCGCTGTCAGGGCCTGCGCGGCCAGGCGGGCGGCGGCCTGGCCGCTCGTCACGACGTCGTCGGCCTCGGCGGGCACCTGCATCCCCGACAGCCGGTCGGCGACATCCTGCGGCGCCCGCGAGGCGTTGTTGGTCACAAAGGCGACGCGCATGCCCGCTGCCCGGGCCGCCCGCACACCCTCGGCCGCCCCGACCACCGGGTCGTCGCCGAGGTACAGGACGCCGTCGAGGTCGAGGAGCGCGGCGTCGTAGGCCCGCTGCAACGGTTGGGCGCAGCTGCCGAGCGCGTCACCGCGCCGGACCGGGCTCAGCGCGAGGCCGCCGTCAGCGCCGCCCGGGCTCCCCGCAGCGCGGTGGAGTAGTAGTTGATGTCCGGACGCATCGCCGCCGCGAGAGCGAGGTGCTCGACCGCGCTCTTGAGGTCACCGACCTTGGTGGCGGCCAGGCCGAGACCGAACTGGGCGTAGTCGTCGGCCGGGTTGACCTCGATAATCCACTCGAAGTTTTCGCGGGCCTCGGCGTACATGCCGATGTCGAACTGCGCACGCGCCAGAGCTTCGCGGACCGCGCGCGAGTCGGGCTCGGCCGTGGCGCAGTGCGCGAGGAGCTGCACCGCCGCGTGCACGTCGCCGCTGTCGAGCAGGTCCAGCCCCCGCAGGTACCAGTCGTAGGTCTCCCCCGACGGCACGACGTCCGGCGGTGGCGGCGGCAGGTCGGAGTAGGGCTTCTTCGGCTCCTCCTCCGGCGCGCGGGGGTCGTACCTGGGGTCGTAGCGGCTCTCTGACATGCAGCCCTCCTTGCTCCTCGTGCGGGTCGTCGGACGGTCCCCGCGCCTCTAGTCTCACCGCATGACAGGCACCGGCTCCCCAGCGTCCGAGACGGCACGAGCCCTCGCACCCTCTGGTGCCTCGTCCTCCCCTGCTCGGCCGAACGGTCTGGTCCTGTCGCCCTTGCGAGCGCTGCGCTACGACACTGCGGTCGCCGGACCGCTGCCCACGCTGACCTCCCCGCCCTACGACGTCATCGACGCGGCCGAGCTGTCTGCGCTGGAGCGGGCCAGCGCCCACAACGTCGTCCGTCTCATCCTCCCACGCGAGACGCCAGGTGACACACAGGCAACGAGCCGCTACGCCCGTGCGGCAGCCACGCTGGTGGCCTGGCGCACTGAGGGTGCGCTCGTGCCCGACCCCGAGCCGGCGCTGTACGTGTACGAGATGGCCGGTCCGGACGGGCACGTGCAGCGGGGACTGCTGGGGGCGCTCGCGCTGAGCCCCCCGCAGGACGGCATCGTGCTGCCGCACGAGGACACGATGGCCGGACCGGTGAGCGACCGGCTCGCCCTGTACACCGCGGTCGACGCCGACCTCGAGCCGATCTTCCTGGTGTACGACGGTGGCGGTGCGGCCAGCCGGCTGGTCGCCGAGGTCGGTACGGAGTCTGGGGACGCTGCTGCCTCCCCGGCGCCGCTGCTCGTCGACGAGGTGCTCGGTGACGGCCTGCGGCACCGGTTGTGGGCGGTGACCGACGAGCAGGTGCTGGCGGACGTCGCCGCCGACCTGCACGGGCGCAAGGCGCTGATCGCCGACGGGCACCACCGCTACGCCACCTATCTGCGCCGCCAGAGCGGCGCCCATGAGGCCGGACGCGGCAGTGGACCGTGGGACTTCGGGCTGTGCCTGCTCGTCGACGCCACCGCCTTTGGGCCGCAGGTGCACCCGATCCACCGCTTCGTGCCCGGCCGGCAGCCGGCAGAGCTGGCGCGCATGGCGGAGGCGGCCATGCGGGTGCGCCGGCTCGACGGGACGCTGGCCGAGGCGCTTCAGCAACTGGCGGCCGCCCGCGGTGCCCCTGCCTTCCTGCTGGCTGGCGGCGGCGGCGAGGCTCTGCACCTGCTCACCGAGCCGGACGCCGAGGCTGCCCGGGAAGCGCTGCCGGCGGGCCGTTCGCCGGCCTGGGGCGCCCTGGACGTCAGCGTGCTGCACACCCTGCTGGTCGCGCGCCTATGGGGGGTGCCGGACGACGTCGAGCATCTCGGCTTCGCGCACGACGTGGAGGAGGCGCTCGCCGCGGCGGCTCGCACGTCGGGTACTGCGGTGCTCATGAACAGCACGCCGGTGGAAGCGGTCGCCGCCGTTGCCGCCAGCGGGGAGCGGATGCCCCGCAAGTCGACCCTGTTCACGCCGAAGCCCCGCACCGGCGTGGTGATCCGCGATCACCGCGACTACTGAGCGAAGGTCCCCCGGCCGGCGCCTCAGCAGCCGGCGACGCCGTCCCCGGTGGCTGCCCGGCCGGCGGTGGCTCCGTCGTCCTCAGGCGCGGCAAGACGGCGTACGTGTGCCACCTCGACGTCATACCTGCTGAGGGTCGCCGCGCCGGCCCGGTAGAATCTCCGCCGGAGCGCACCGGTGACCTCGAGGACGTCTCCCGGCGCGAGACCGACCGCCGTCGCCCGCGTCGCTGCTGACCAGGCGGTGCAGTCCAGCGTATCGACCGTCGGACGCCGGCGCTGCGCCGAGCCCACCGGTACAACCTCCAGCGGGTCTCGAGCGACGACGAGGCGGAGGTTTACGAGCTCGTCGCCGCTCGGGAGCCGGCGGACCTCCGGCTGAGCGGACAACCGGCCCACCAGCCGCACCTCGTTGCGAGCCTGAACGACTGCGCCCGGTGGCGCAGCCGGGGCCGAGCCCCTTTCCCCGATCTCGGGGCCGAGCTGTTCGATCTGCGTCATCGTCCCTCAATTCTGTCCGGCGTGGTGCACCCGACAGTGCTCTGGCGACGCTCCGGCGTCCACGTCCAGAGGGTGGTTGTGGACACGGCGCGTTGCCGGCCACTGTGCCTGTGGACGAGCGAGCCGAGCCCCGCACTGTGCCGCTACGCGACCTGGGCGGCACCCCGCTATACCCAACTGAGCGGCACCCCGCCATATCTAACTGAGCGGCACCCCGCTCTCCAACTGAACGGCACCCCGCTATGCAGACGCCTCGTCCCCGGCGGGCGGCGGGTCGTCCTCTTCGGGGTCCATGTGCTCCAGCTGCACGCCGTCGAGCTCGAGCAGCCGGTCGACGGCGTCGGTCTCCCCATCGCGATCAAGCCCTGCGGCGCGTGCGAACCAGGATCGCGACGCCTCGGCGCGGCTGTCGGCCAGCAACGCCTCGGCGTAGGCGTAGTAGAGCCGCACGGCCCAGGGTCGGTCGGGCGCGGTCCGGCGCGCCGGCTCCTGCAGCAGGAGTACGGCAGCCCCGTGCTGCCCCATGTCGCGACGCGCCCCTGACAGCACGATCGCGAGCTCGACCTGCTCGGCCGGGGACAGCTCCCGGACATCGGGATCATCGCCGATCTTCAGCGCCCGTTCCGGACGGTCGAGCCCCCGCTCGCAGTCGGCCAGCACCGAAAGGTGCGCCGGCCGTCCGCTGATACGGCGAGCGGCCCGCAGCTCGGCAAGCGCTAGCTGCCACTGTCCTGCGGCGTACGCAGCGAGCCCGCTCGCTTCGCGCACGACCGCGATCCGACCGGCCAGCGCTGCTGCCGCCTGCGCATGCGCGAGCGCGCGCTCTGGTTCGTCGTCCAGCAGCCGGCCCGTCATCACGAGGTGTCGGGCCACCAGCTCCGCTGTGTCCTTGCTGAGGGGCCGCAGGTCCCGCCTGGTCTCGGCGTCGAGCTCTCGCGCCTCGACGTCGTCGGGCAGCTGGACGCGGGTCGCCTGCCGCCGCTGCTCACGACGTGGGTCGTACACCCGCGCCGCCGCCTTCTCGCGCGCGTCGTGCGACGCGGCACCGGGACGACCCCGCGAGGTGCCTGGTGCCGCTCCGCGGCCGTCCCACGCTCCCTGCCCGCGCGAGCTGCCCGACCGGCTCTCCGGCGACCGACCGCCCTCAGGACGCCGGCCACCGCTCGACGGCTGCTCGTCGGCGCCCGACCGGTCGCTCCCCGCACCCGACCGGCCAACGCCGTTCTGGTCCCGCTCCATGCGTGCGATCCTCTCCGTGGGCCGGCGCTGGGCCGGCGCTGCCCGGGCGCACAGCACCCCATCGTCCTCGACCCGTGCGCCGTCACCGCACGGCACACGCGACAAGGGCCATACACATCAGTGCATGGCCCTTGTCGAAGAAGTCCGGCGACTACCTACTCTCCCACACAGTCTCCCGTGCAGTACCATCGGCGCAAAGAGGCTTAGCTTCCGGGTTCGGAATGGAGCCGGGCGTTTCCCTCTCGCTATGGTCGCCGTAACACTATGGAGTTCTCGATCGGGCCTGCGCGCCACCCAAACGGGTAGCGCGGCGAAGGCTCCCGACCGCAACTCGGGAACTGCACAGTGGACGCGTGTCCTGCTGGCGAACCAGCAGGGGGTAGAGCATGTTCGTGGTCAAGCCCTCGGCCTATTAGTACCGGTCAGCTGCACTGGTTGCCCAGCTTCCACTTCCGGCCTATCAACCCGATGGTCTAGTCGGGGGCCTTACCAGGTTAACCCTGTGGGAGACCTCATCTCGAAGCGAGCTTCCCGCTTAGATGCTTTCAGCGGTTATCCCTTCCGAACGTAGCTAAACAGCAGTGCCGTTGGCACGACAACTGTCACACCAGAGGTTCGTCCGTCCCGGTCCTCTCGTACTAGGGACAGCTCTTCTCAAGTCTCCTGCGCGCGCGGCGGATAGGGACCGAACTGTCTCACGACGTTCTA
>JAABUN010002955.1_pt1 | contig 27994 bp, 1 predicted proteins | sample 5559311 | NCBI WGS metagenome assembly JAABUN01 (sample SAMN10711877, study PRJNA513370) | rock metagenome | isolation source: Antarctica rocks | place: Antarctica: Victoria Land, Siegfried Peak sud
ACTAGTAATATCTTATAATACTTATAAAAGTAGTTAGTAAATTTATTCTTATACCTCTCTTTATAAGAGGTTAAAGTATTATTATTATTTAACTCCTCTTATTTATCCTAAGTTTTATATAGACTTAGTTTTATAAAAGGGTTTAAAATATTAGTAAGGTTATATATTAATCTACCTTTACCTTCTATTCTAGAATAATACTTAGCGAGTTTTACTAAGGCAACTTTATAAGTATAAATAGTACTTACTTTCCTAATAATCCTATTATTATATATTATTATTTTAGTATTATTAAAATATTTAAAAAGAGTATTATATAATTAGAATCCTAAATATATACCTATATGTATTATTTAAGAAACTATTAAGGTAAGTTAATAAATAGGATTTAATATATTATTAAGTAGTAATATAATTAACTGTTTATATTTATTAAGGCTAATTATATTAATTTTTAAATTAGTTATATTTTTATCTACTTAAGTATTAATAAAGTTATATAGCTAATATATATAATAAAGTATTAAGTATATAGAATTCTAATAAATATAAATATCTTATATAAGTTTTTAAGGTCTTCTACTAGAGTTTTTTTATAATTATAAAAAATAAAGCTTTTATTAAGGAGATAAGTTAATTACTATTATAAGAGCGCGGATCTATTTAAAATATTAGTAAGTATATTACCTATTTATATTACCCTTATAATATTATACCTTCTTAATAATAGTTAATAGACTTATATTTACTTAGATATCTTTAACTTAAGTATCCTCTAATAATATTATAATATTATTTAAAGCTTCTAAGTCTAGGGCTTTAATAAAGTCTTATATTATAAGGTTAAAGATATAAGCTATATAAGGAATAGAATTTTATAATTTATTCTATTAAATATCTTATTAAGTTAGAGATTTCTCTAGTTTATCTTTTAAGGTTCTATTATTACTAGTATTATTAGTAATAACCTTAAAAAGCTTATCTTTAATTCTATAAAGGGTTAATATCTTTATTATTTCTATTGTAAGTAAATACCTAGAATACTAAATATTAAGTAGTATAAAAATAATAAGATATTCCTAATATTAAAAATTAGTATTAACCTAGTAGATTAGTACTCTAAGATAGGTAACCTTTTAAGGACTAGACTAGGTATCTAATATAAGAGAAATATATTAAGGATATTCTAGATTTACTTTAATTTTTATATATATTCCTTTAAAATCTAAATAGATTATACTCTATAATTTAGTATAATAGATTAGGGTTAAATCTAAATAAGCTATTAATAGTAATTATTAAAACTCTAGTTAATTAATAGTCTAAAAAGACTAGCTTAAAGTAAGAAAATATTTATATAACTATTTATTCTACTTCTCTTAATAAAAGTTAGTAAAAAACCTAATATCACTTTTCTTTTAAAGTTATCCTTAAATAATTAATTTTATATTACTAATTTATATTATTATAAATAATATACCTAACTTAAAGAAAGTTCTATTTATAATAATAAATTAAGCTATTTATAAAGAAAGTATTTATTTATTTTAAGATATTTCCTTATATTAAATATACTTAAATTACTAGAAGCTATTAGGTAGTCTAGAATTCTATTATACTTCTTATAAGTAATCTTTAATAATCCCTTAATTATTAAAGTAATTTAGATAAAGTTATCCTAAATATTAACTTATTTACCTAGTATAATCTTCTTAATCTAGAGTAGATCCTTAACTTTAATTTAGACTTTATCTAATACTTTAACTAATAGTAGTTTACTATTACTATACTTTAAACTAGACTTTAGTATACTAACTTTATTTAATAAACTTATTATTCTTTATTAGAATTAAGTCTAGGAAATCTTTCTTAATAGCTTTAATAATATTTTAGAGAAGTACTTTCTTTTCTTAAAAGGATCTATCTAATATACTATATCTAACCTAACTTATAAATTAGCTAGGATAAAGACTACTAGATATAGAATTATTTATATTAAGATTATTAAATTCTAATTAAATAGCTTTATTATTAAGGCCTATAAAACTTAATACTCCTAAAGGACCTAAAGGGACTAATATATTCTAGGCGCTAATAGTAAGAGAATTAAGGGTAATATAAAATAGTAATATAAACTATTATATTATATAAAATAATAAGTAAAGAATATTAGGTATAAAATAAATCTTAATTATATAAAACTATTTAAATTTATATTATAAAGAAACTATATTAGAGTCCTTTATTATTTTATTAGTAGCTTAGCTTCTTAGCGATACCTTAATAAGTCGGGTCGGTCTAACCTAACTCGCTAAAGTACTAAGGGCTTTTCGGGTCGGTACCGGAAACTAGTACTAAGTATTCAGGTCGGTACTAGGAGGTAGTACTAAGTATTCAGGTTAGTACTAATTTATAGTACTAAAACCCGACTTGATAGTTAGTCTAAATATTCTATCTCTCTATTTAACTATCTATTTAGGGATAGACAGTAGTACTAAGCTTTCTTTTTATATTAATATAATAATATATAGCTACCTAGAAGCTACTTATAAATATTATTCTTTAATTACTAATAATACCTTTAAGCTAACTAAATTTTAGGAAGATTTTATAATATAATAGATTAATAATACTAATAGTATTAACTATCTTTATAATTAGTAAATATATAGCTACCTTAATATAATAGTTTATAACTACTAGGATTATATTATAAACGCTATCCTTTTATCTACTTAAAAGGAGATTTATAATAAAATCTATTATAATCTCTTAAAAAGGTCTTATAAGTATTAGTAATAGTAATAGTATATTATAAATAGTATACTTATATAGCTTTATTAATTAATAGGTTAAGTATTCTTATATATAATTATAAATATCTTACCCTACTAATTTCTAATAGAACTTCTACTTAATAAGCTCTTATATATACTTTTATAAATAGTAGCTAGTATAAGGGTTATTATAATAAAGCTTTAAGATTTCTTATCTAATTACTTTATTATTAGGTATAAAAACTACGCTACCCTTATAAAGGATCCCTATCTTATCTATTAATAAAGATATATTAGTAGCCTTTTTATAAATTTAAGACTTTAATAACTATTTTTTATTATAAATATCCTTATCTCCTTTTTAAAGATATTAGAGTATCTCTAATATTAAGCTATTATACTTATTTTATATATACTCTATTATTAATATAGTTATAATATATCTTCTAAGTACTATTTAATTAATATTAAACTATCTTATAAAAGGGTTTAAGCTATTACTTATATTACTTTATATCCTTAAGAGTATATTACTCTCCCCTATTTCTAGGGTATAAGGCTTTCTAAGCCCTATCTTTAACCTTTTATATTATTTATAGTTACAAGCCTTATATTTATATTTATATTTATATTTTATACTCTACTATCTAGCTACTTAGAGTTAATAAGGGCGGTTTATATCTAGTTTATTAAAGGAAACTATAATTTATAAAAGAAAACCTTATCTCTTACCTTATTTACTATTATATTTCTAGAACTCTAGATATTATATACTACCTTATTTTATACTTTTTATACTATCTTATCTTTTCTTTTATTAGGGTTACCTATTCCTTTACTCTTTAATTAGAGCCTATCTACCCTTATATAGCCCCTTTAAGTTATTCCCTTATTAGTATAAACTAGCTAAGTATACTTTATTAAATAACTTACTTAGTTACTACCTTTAACCCCTTTAAAGTTAATATTATCTAGTAGAAGTTACCTAACCCTACCTTTTAAAGTATCTACCTCCTCCTCTTTATATAATTAGGGTAGAATATAAGTATATACTTAATATCTTAATACCTCTATCTATATTTATAACTAGTATTATTAACCCCTAATACCCTTCTCTTATATAGGAAGGCGCGTAGTCCTATCTTCTTTATATATAATTAAATACCTATAAAGCTCTTAGCCCTAAAAACCCTTATATAAAGATTAACTTTTATCTCTTAAATTTTACCCCTTTATATTATTATTTTAGTATGATTAAGAATACCCTCTTAATATCCTAGCTACCTCTCTTTTTACTTTCTCTTACCTACCTCTTAATTTCTTTAAGGGTAGGCTAGGCTATTATCCTAGTATCCCTTTCCCCTATTATTACTTAGAGGGCTCCCCTTACCTAGGACTACTTCTCCTCTATTAAAGTCTTTATAACCCTTTTCTTTTTTCCCCTTTTCCCTTTTAACTTATAATAGATCCTTATATTCCCTTCCTTAATTAATAGGTAGATCCCTTATACTATTAATATATATAATACTAACTAGTTATAAGGACTCTATATAGGCTAATAGGCCCTAAAAAGGACGCTAAGGTGTTCGGATTATTACCTAAACACCCCCTATTCTTCTAGGTATACATGCGCGTATATATGCCTAGGGCGGACAGCCTAAGGTACGCCTGTAGCGCATATAACCCTTATAATAAAGGAATTAAACGCTATATTAATAGTACTAAATTATATTAAGTCCCTTAGCTAAAAACTTCTATAAACCTCTAAATCCTTATATCTATTATAATAATAGTTAACTTTAAATAGTTATATTAAGGACCTTAATAGCCTCTTAATCTATCTCTTATATTTATATAATATAATTATACCTTTATATTAACTTTTATATAAGACTTTAATAGTTTCTTATAGAAGTATAATATAAGTACCCTCTCTTTAGTAAAAGTTTTAATTACTTTTAAAGCCTTTTATAACTTCCTTATCTTCTTAGAATAGTCTAACCCCTCCTTTATTCTAGCTTAATTACTACCCCTTAAGTAACTACTTATTATACTAGCCTTCTAGATTTATAATTTTTTTAAAGCTACTAGACAAGTATATATCTATAAAGTCCTTAAGACTACTAGGTATTATATTAATTATATTACTATTAATTATAAGTAACCTATTATACTAGAGGTTCCTAAGTTAAGTAATAGATATACTACCTTAGTTAAACTAGTATTATTTCCTTTCAACTAGGCTACTTATATCCTAGCTTTTTAAAAGGCTATTAAATAGTTTACTTAAGCTACTAAGTATTTTTAAAGCCTTCTATAAGTCTAATTATACCTTATAAGGTATTAGCCTCCTTTAACTAGAACTATACTAGTTATATTACTTATACCCCTAAGAAGGCTAAGTTCTCCTCGAGAAAGCTTAGTATTAGTTATATAAATACCTAATAGACTTCCGCGGAAGAGGTTATTTATAGGTAGCTAATAGATCCCTTACTTAATATATCTAATATAGTTATAGATCCTACTATTATAGTAACTATTACTACTAGTATAATATTATACCTTCGTAATAACCTACCTCCTCTAGGACATCTAGGACATCTAAGCCTACCTAGCTAGCTAGGGTGAAATATTAATAATAAGAGTCCTAATTAAGGACCTAGATAGAATTAGGTTAACCTAGGATATTTTAATCTAATATATAATAGAAGTCTATTAATACTAGATTAGCTATTAAATATATTAGCTAGGATACCTACTTTAAAGACGTTTACCTATTTATTAAACGTACTAGATAATTATATCTATTAAAGGATCTAGTAATTATATAAGCTAATTTATAATTAAGCCTTTATAGTCCTACTTTAAATTAGTAGACTTTAAGCGAACTTAATAATATTAAGTAAAGAATTATTAACCTTAGTAAAGGTATTAAGTAATAGGTAAAGACCTTATTAAAATAATTTAGCTAATCTACTAATATTACTATTACCTCTATATTATATAAGATATATATTATAAAAGATATAACTATTTATAAAGAGCCTAGGGAGTTTGTATCTAAAATACTCTACTTTATTAAGGATACTAGGTTATTTATAACTTTAGTTTAACTAGATATTATCTATAATAGTATAAACCTAGAATTATAGCGTAATATTACTCGCCCTATTAAGATAATAATTATAAGTAACTTCTTATCTACTCTTAATAATACTAAATATAAATAGTAGGCTTATACTACTAGGCTTAAAAATACTAGTAGTAGTTAATCTTACTATTAGCCTTATAAAGGTTAATAAGTTAGATAATATAATTAGTATAATTTTCCTAATAAAGTAGGCTATTAATCGCCTTTTTAAACTACCTAGTAACTTATAATATAGTAATTCTTACCCCCCCCCCTTTTATTAAACTAAGCTTACTAGTAACCTTATTATTAGTAGGATTAAAATAATATCTTACCGCTAGCGCTAAGACATTAAATCACGGTAGGACTAATCAATATATTAGATTTATAACTACCCCCTTACCCTCCTTAACCCGCTAGAGGAGGATAAGGTAATAGATAATAGTTAGGTAGACCGCTATAGCAGCTACTATACTAATAAAGGGTATACTAGGCTATAGTAGATAATATTATAGAAGACTTCTATAATAAATTAAAAGGATACTAGTAGTTTTATATAAATCCTTCTAAAGATAATTCCTTTTATAGTAATAAATAATATAGGACTAATAAAGACCTTAATAGTAACCTTAGTTATAAGGTAGTAGATATTAATTTTATTACCTCTTAAGTAAAAGAATCTAATTACCCTTATACCTTATATAATACTTCCTTTTCTTCTAGAAATAAGCTGTTTAATTATCTATAAAAGTAGTATTAGGAAGGAGAGTAAATATAAAAGCCTTTAATACCTTTAATATTGTCTTCCTTAATACCTTCCTTAAAACCTTTTATAGGCCTCGCTACTCTATCTATTATAGTTAAGGAACCTTAGTATATTAAATCTAATATCATACCGGATTAGTTAAAGGTACTAGGCTATAGCTTTTATAGATAGAAGTATACTACTATTAATATCTTATAATCTAATAGTAAAGTAGATTAAATTAAAGTCTACTTAAATAGTAGTTATTCTATTACCCTTATTAATTAAAGCTATATAAAGAAGGTTTTATTATAAGCTTATATAAAGAAAATAGCCTTACTTATACTAGTTTATAGGGTAGGGAATAAAGTTATAATTATAAGTAAGTATATAATAGTTAAGATATTTATTAATAGTACTATTAATAGAATACTAGTAAAGGCGTTAATATTAATAGAAGTCTATATTATAGAGGATTTAAAGGCTAATCTACTTATTAGGAATAATATACTAAGATTATAAGGAATTATCTTAGATTTTAATAGTAATAGTATTACTATTAGAGCCTATTAAAACCTTATTACCCTAATTAGTATATATATTTATATCTTACCTTATATTAAGCGTACTATTAAAGTAAAAGTAGCTATTATAATACTACCTTAAACTACTATAAAAGTTCCTATAATATATAAAGGTAATATTCTAGCTAATAGGGATTTCTTATTTAAGCTAGAGTATCTTATATCCTAGTACGGCATCTGTTTTAGAGATTTCTGCCGAGGTATAGCTGAGACGGATGCTAGAGTTACTAGGATATAGGATACTTAGGATTTTAGACTAGATAGTAGTATATTTATATATATTATTAATTTTATAATATTATTTGTTTAAGTATATAATACTTTAGCCCTACTAGTATAGCTATCTTATAAAGTATAACTTAAGTCCCTTATTAAATATAATTAAGATAAGGTATATATTATTATATCTATACTTACTCTACTAGTAGCTAGTAATACTAGCTCTTAAAAGTTAAGGTTTATTAAAGGCTTTCTTATACTTATTATAATATATATAAGAGGAGTAGTAGAGCTATTTACTACTATATATATAAAAGGAGTAGTAAAGCTATTTATAAACCCTATATTAATAATAACCTTAATTATAACTAATCCTATATATGAGTATATTCTAATAAGTAGTATTACTATCTATAGTACGCCTAATATAATTAATATAGTTACTATAATTATAACCGACTTCCCTAAGATATAAATAGACTAGGATACTATAATAAATATCCCTAAAGATAAGTAGATATTAATACTACTAAAACCTAGTATTATTCTAAAACCTTTATAAGTCTACCTAGTAAGTTAAAAGGATAAGGATCTAATTAATAAAATATTTAAGAAACTTTATTAATAAGGGAAGATAATATAAGCTAATTAACTAACTCCCTTTAACTATCTAGTTTTTATTATCTAGAGAGATATACTAGGTAGAGAATATAAAGGCTATATAATTATTAATATATATAGCCTTAACTAAATAATAGTCTCTAATACTACCCCCTTCCTCTCTAATCTAATATAATATTAGTAGTTATAGGATTTCCTTATATATTTATAATAGATAGGATAGGCTATTTTTACTAATTCAATATCTAGAAATATAATTATTATAAACTAATAGTAGTTTTATATTATAGTTAAGAATAGTATAATATTACCCTAATAGGTTATAAGGGCTTAGCGCCTTATATATAATAGTAAATAGATGAAATACTATATTTATTATAAGACTTTACTAAAGCTTATATAAATAATATTATAACCTATTTAAAAACCTTATTAGAGTATCTTAATTACTTATAAAAGCTCTTTATACTTTTTAAAGAGTAGTATATTAGTCTTAATCTTAAAACGACCTTTCTTAGCTACCCTTCTATTACCTTACTAGGGTAATAGGTAGATTTATTAGGCTTATCTACCTTAAAGGAAAAGTTATTAGTTACTAGTACTTTATACTTCCCTTTCTTATTAAAGGACCTTAAGATATTTCCTAGCTTAATAGGCTAGCTATACTTATTAATACCTTATTATACCTAGTAAGCTAATCTATTATAGTAGTAAAAAATAGAACTAACTAGTATATTATTAAAGGATTTAAAATGTTTATCTAGAAAAAGATAAACTATTTAAATTATATATAAATTAAATAAGGCTAAGTTAAAGGCCTTTAAGGATCTTAAGGCTACCTTTAATATAAGTACTTTCCTTATTTACTTTAATAAATTAAGGACCTTATTTATTAACTTTAATACTTCTAAACGCTAGGGTTTTACGGCGATAATCTACTATATTAAAGGAGACCTCGCGGAAGGCTTCTCTAGGATAAATATATAGCCTATTATATTTCTTAGTAAAATACTAAATTAAGTAGAGTAAAATTACTAGCTAATAGAGCTTAAGGTTATAAGTATTATCTAGGTTATTAAGAGAATAAGATATATAATTAAGTTATTAAAACGGCCTCTTATTATAATTTATATAGACTACTTAATAGTAGTCCTAATTTCTTATTAAATAAGCCTAATATTATTATCTACTAATAAGCTTAATATACGCCTTATTTATATATTATTATATCTCTCTTAATTTAACCTTATAATAAAATATAAGTCTAGAAGGTTAAATATAATTCCTAATACTCTATTAAGACTTTAAGCCGCTATTAATATAAATATCTCTAAGGATATTATTAGTACGCTCGACGTATTATATATTAAAGCCTTTAACGAGGTATCCCTTTAAGAGTATTATATAGATACTCCTATTTTTTAGGTAATACTTATAGAGATATCTCTAGATTTTAGAATACGCCTAGTTAAGGCCTATTAATTAGATAGTTAATAGGGTAAAATCTAGTAATTACTTAAGAGGAGTAATAAGGGCCTTAGTAGGGAAGATAAAAGAATACTAGGAATTAGATTTATCTTTATAATAGTTTAATTTATTATACTAACTCTAATAATAGCTAAGAACGCCTATATATTTTTAATACCTTAGAGAAAGAAGTTTTTAATCTCGCTTATAATAGATAATATTATAGCGGATTTTATTATACTTATAATAGGATTATATAATTAATTTATATATAATACCTATTAAATTACCTCTATCTCTATATTAACTATTACTTAGACTACTAACTTAATTAAATAAAATAATATAGACCTTATAAAAGTATAATCCTAATTAATAGGCCGTTAATCCCGTTTTATATTATAATAATAGATTTTATTATTACCTTACCCTTAACTATTAAAAGCTTTAATAGTCTATTAACTATAACTAATAAGTTCTTTCAACGGAACTTATTAGTACTAGGCTAGAAAATATAAAATACCCCTTAAAAGATAGATGAGGTATTAATAGCCCTTATATCTTACAGCTAGGGTATTCCTTATACTATTATAAGTAATTAAAACTCTAAATTTATATCCTCCTTCTAGTAAATAGTGTTTTGTAAGCTGGGTTATTTACTTCTAATATTAACGTAGATTAATAGCTAATTAGAATAAATTAATTAGATAGTTAAGATTGTAATCTATTATTATATTACTTAATATTTAAATATTAATATAGTTAATTAGGCTATAGTAATACCCTACCTTTAAGGATATCTTAATAATATTAAAAACTAATTAATAGGTATCTTACCTAATAGAATTCTTATAAGATTTAATATTTAGGATACTATTAGTATATTATTATAATAATTACTTATAGAAGACTTTATATATCTTTATAAACTAAATTATAACTAGGTTAAAGAATTAATAGTATTTATTAATACCTTTATAAAGATTTATTATAATAGTAGATATACCGCGATTACTTTTACCTCTAGAGATAAGTTTTACTTATAACTTAGTAATAGGTACTATATACTAGGAATTAATCCTAAGTTATATTAGTAGTATATAAGACCCTTTAAGGTCTTTAATTAGGTTAATACTCTAGCCTATTACTTTAAGCTACTATTAATGATAGTAATCTACCCTATTATATTAGTTACTTAGTTAGAACTAAGGCTAAAAGGCGACTTATAAGGTTATATTAAAAATATAAATCCTCCCCCGATTATTAAAATAGGTAATAAAGATAAGAATAATAATATTTATAAAGTAGAGGCTATTATTAGGAAGAGGAAGTCTAGTATAAGGCTCTAATACCTAGTAAAATAGAAGGGCTACGGCTATAAGTATAAAATAGTATAATAAATTAGACCTTAAGGATAGCTAGGACCTAGTTACTAAGTATAATAGCCGTCTGTATAGAAAATTAAGGTGAATAAGGTAGTAGTATATATTAAAGGCGATTAGCTTTTTTCTCTTTTACTAGTACTATTATAGATTTTACTATTACTCCTTTTATATTTATAGTATTATAGTACGGAAGGCTTTTATACTATAACCTAGTTATTCCTTAATAGAATCCTTAATAGCTAATTAATTATATATATATAAAATCAGCTAAGGCTATTTATTACCTTATTACTAGGATAGATATATTAATAAAGTTTATTAGGAATTACTACTTTCTACTCTTTAAGTCTACCTATACCCTAGCTTCTAATATATTATTATAATCTAGACTATCCCCTTTTAAAAGTAGAGAGATTAGAACTATTAGGAATTAGATTAAAAGGCTAGTTATTAAGGGCTAGAATAGATAGTATAAACTACTAGTAAGTAGATAGTATTATAAAGGTAGACTTAATACTTTAATAACTTTATAATTATAAAAGAACTAATCTCTACCTTTTAAAGAGGTAGAGGGAGGACTATTTAAATACCCCTTAAAGAAGCTACCTAGCCTCTTAGATATCTAGATAAAAGGATATCTATTAAATAATAAGAAGCCGGACTAATACTACTAGAATATTACTAGCAAGCCGCCGTTATACTAACTAGATATATTAAGATATCCTAATAGAATAACTCTTTAAAGCTACGTAGGAGTAGATAGGCTCTAAGTAGAGGGTAAGAGGTAGGTAACCCTAGTAAAAGAAGAGAATAAGATAGTATAAAGAGTATAAGATAGGGTAATATATAATATCTAAAGATCTAGAAATATAATAGTAGATAAGGTAGAAGATAAGGTTTTCTTCTATAAATTATAATTTCCTCTAGTAAATTAAATATAAACCGCCCCTATTAGCTCTAAGTAGCTAGATAGTAGAGTATAAAATATAAATCTAAATCTAAATCTAAGTAAATAATACTTATAACTTTAAGTATAAATAAATTAAATCTCTAACTTATCTATACCTTATAGTATCTATCTAATTTTAATATTACTATATATTATAAATTAGGTAAATTGAATATTATACCTAATATACTATTATAATTACTAGGATCTAAGAAGATACCTTAGAATTAAGAAGGTATTCTAGATATCCTTTATAAATATATACTATTAAAGGAATTAGATAGAGTTATAATTTTACCTAATATTATAAAAGATATTAACTATATTATATTAATAGAAATATCTAATAATTTTAAAACCTACCTATAAGTTACTTATAGAAATAATAAGGTATAGATAAAAATAATTAAGTTACTAAAATCTATATAAATAAATAAGTCTACTACCTAGAAATTACTTAAAAAAAACCTAATATTTAGTTTAAGCTAAAAAATAATCTATTATACTATATATCTAAGTCTATAGAATTTAAAGTATTTAAGATTACTTATAATATATCTAATTATAGTAGTTTTTATTATACCTATAATAGACTAGTTAACTCTATCTTTATAAGGTATTTATCTAGAAGATTACGCGCTTATATTATATATTACCTAGGTTACTAAGTATTCTAGACTATATACTATATACTATATAGATCTCTAATACTAATTAGTATACTACTAATTCTATTCTACTTTAAAGTAATAGACTTTATTATTAAACTCTCTTATACTAATAGGTTTAATATACTCCTAATAATAACTAATAAATTTATTTAAAAGGTCCTTTTAGAACTAGGTAAAGATACTTAGGGTATTAAAGAATAGGCTAATACTATTATTATTACCTTATCTATAAGGGATTAAGGAATACCTTAAGTATTTATTAGTAATTAAGATACTAAGTTTATATTAGTATTCTAGAAAATAGTCTTTATAAAGCTAAGTATAAGTATATTAACTTTAATAGCCTATTACCCTTAAATAGATAGGTAGTTTAAATAGACTAATTAATCTATAAAAATTACCTTATACTTTTACCTCTTAATATATCTTAAATTTAGTTAGGTAGAAGTCCTACTATTTCTTAGTACTATTTATAATAACTCTATAAATACTACTACTAGATTAGTACTAAATAAAATTATATATAGATTTTAAGTTAAGAATAATCTAGATCTATTATAAGATCTATCTCTTAAAGACTATAATTACTTATAGTAGGTAAAGCGCGATTCTACTAATAATACTATTACCTTTACTAATACTATTATTAAGGTATAGTATAATAAAAAATATATTACTTTTAATTTATAATAAGGCGTTATAATTATAAGTACTAATTATAAGTACTAACTAAAAGGGCTAATAAACTATAAACTATTTAAATAATAAGTTAGCCCTTTTAAATTCTAAGAAGAGTAGGTAATCTAATATTCTAACTTAATCTACCCCTTATAATAAGAATATACCTGATTATTTTAATAACTTAATTAGAGCTATTACCTCCTACGCCTAACCTATATTACTACTATTATCCTAACTCTTAAAACCTTCCTACTATTAAGAATAAGGATATAAAAACGCTATTATTTAAAATTAATAACTTCTTAATACGAAAATTACCTAAGGTAAATTAAAGTACTTAGTAAAGTAGAAGGGCTATAGTAATAGATATAATTAGTAGTATAAGCTATTAGATCTAACTAATACAGCTAGATTAGTAGTAGACTATAATATCTAGTATCCCTTTACTATATAATATCGCCGATGAGGTAAGTAAGTAATTATAGTAAGGGCGTATACTTTTTTCTATTTTATAGGTATATTAATATATAGTATAGCTATTAATTACTTAATAGCGATGTATTAGTCTTAGTACCTTAGTACTCTAATATATTTACCTTTATAAATCGCTATATATCTAGCTTCTTAATTAATTATCTTATAGAAAACTTATATATCTGTATTATTAATATCTAGTAATAGTAATATCTCCTAGATATAGTCTTAGATAGAGATACTACTATTAAGCCCTCTACTAAATATATATACTTTCTCTTATATCTAACTACTACGCGTTAATATTATATATACCTATAGTATAGGGGCTAGTCTATATCCTACTAGCTCTATTATAGGCCTAATAGTTACTTTAGCTAAGGGTAAGGTTAGCGTAGGTAGGGTACTCTTTATAAGTATAGGGGTAGATAGCTTAAGCTAGGGAGTAGGCTACTTAAGCTATAAAGTATATTATTACCATACTAGTAAGGTAAGAAGGCTCTAGCCCTTACTACGTTCCCTTAGTATTACTACTAGACCTTCTCTTACTTCTAATATTCCTAGTATACACCTCTACTCTAGTACTAATAAGTTAGCCCTTACTTCTATCTAAGCTCCTACTATAGGCGTACTTACTTTATACCTAAAGGATATATTATTAATTAATATAAGAGAGTAGGGGTATAATAAGTAACCTAAAATATTAAGTTATAAAGTCGCGTTATAAGGGGGTTACCCTAGTAATAATTAATCTAACCTAATATAAAGGGGTTTATAGGTAGTTAGGGGGTATAATTATAAGTAGTTAGGGGGTATAATTATAGGTAAAGGGGGTATAACTATAATATATCCCTTTAATATTTAAAATATAAGAGCGTTAATATAAATTATAGTATCGAGATTATAAAAGGAGGGCTTAGTACTTTCTATACCTTATAATTACAGTAATCTTCTAACGAGATATAATAGCTTAGACTTCCTAGAGGATTTCTTAACTACGAGATTATAGGATATAGGAGACTATATAATTACAAGCTACTTATAGAAAACAGTTAGACTATAATTATATTACTAGGTCCTAAGTATTTCTTATATAGGATCCTACTCGTATCCTTATTAATTATAAAGGCTAATAGGAGTCTTATAAAAGACCCTTATACACCCTTATTATAAGTAGTTAAACTAATAATAATATAGAGAATTTAGCGTATATAGTTCTAATACGATTAGCCTATTATAAGACTCTAACTATAACTCTATATTAACCCTACTTTATTAGTAAAACCCTACTAAATCTAAGTAACTCTTATATTAGTACTATATTTTTATTATTATACTTATAATAAAAATTATTATTACCTAAGACTCTTATATAGCTTATATACTTAGTTATCAATATTTCTAATACCTTAAAGTACTTACTAAGTAGCCCCTACTATTAGTACCTCTTACTATATTACCTTTACTAATAAATAGGGTAATACTATTATCGCTACTACTACTAGTAAGAAGGAGATTAAGAATTAGAAGAAGGCTAAGGAGTAAGCTTATATTTAAGCTTAAAAGAAGGTAGAGTAAGAGGAGTAAGTAGCTATAAAATAGGTATAAAAGGAGGAGGCCTATTATTATAAAGAGGAGGAATAATATATTATTAAAATAAAGGCTAAATTAGCCTAGCTATATTATAAAAAGGAGCTTCTTAAGCTTAAAAAAGAGAAATAGTATTATTAGGCCAATAAGAATAAATATAAAGAGTAGTAGATAAAGATAATAATTAAGGAGCTTCTTAATTAGACTAATTTTATTTATAAGCTATACTTACCTAAAACCCTTAAGGTAATAAAAAGGGATAAGGGGTAGAAGAATAGACCTTATAACTATTCTATAAATACTTATCTAAGGGTAGAGTCTAGTTTATATATCTAATATATATAAGCTAATTAGATTAGTAGGTTATTTAAGAAAGGAAACTTTAATAGCTAGCTATTAAATATTAAGATTAGTAAAGTAATAGCTAATAAAGGTATTACTAAAATAGCTAATATATTAAGCTAGGTTAAATTATTATATTATAAAGTAATATATTAATACTTTAACCTAAAAAACCTAACTATTAATAATTAAGAGTCGCGTATTAAGATTATAATTATAAAGTAATAAAAGAAGTATTATAACTATATTCTAGATATATCTCTTATAATTAAAAGCTAAGCTAGGTTAATAAGGAGTATTTAGGAGGTTAATAGCCTTACTTTATTACTATCTTATTAGCGTACTAGGATAAATAATCTAGAATAAGCTTATACTATTATTTATAATTATAATAAGTCCCTTAATAATATTAGTAAGAAGCTTATTATAAGGTAGAAGTATTATAATATAACTTATAGCTATAAGGGCTATTACTAAATTAATAATAATAGTAAATCTTACTATTTAAATACTATATAGTATAAGAGGTAAGTAAGTATAATTACCTCTAGTAAAAACTATTAAATATAAACTACTATATTTTATTATTAAGTCGCTACTTAGTTAAGGCTAAGAGGAGGAGGATAAGAAGCCTAGTAAAAAGAAGTTAATAATAGAGTAGATAAAAGAGATAATAGCCTAGTAGATAGAGTTTAATACTATTAAGAGTATAAAGTCTATAATAAGTAAGGGTTATTTATATTTTATATAATAAGTAGCTATATAGCTATAACTTCCTCCTCCTTTAATATACTTATATCTACTATTATATCCTTCCTTATACTAGCCTCCATTATATAAATATCCTTACTTACTTACGCCTAATTAATAGTTATAACCTACTCTATTTATAATAAGAGCTTAAAACCCTTATAAGTATTCTAGTCCTATTAATAAGCTAAATAAGGACAATAATATTTTAGAAGTATTCTAGTAATAGAAGAAGGATAGGATAGATTATTAAAACTAAGAGTTATAATACTATTAAATTTAGATTAAGATTACTTATAAAGGCTAGGGTACTAATAATATTAAGAGTATAAAGGATACCTTATTATATATCTATACTAGATCTATTACTACTAGGTAGACTAACTGTTTTTTCGGTACTTAGAGTCCTTTTAGGTATTAACTCGACTCGCTAAACTACTTACAGCTAGCTTATTACCTATATAGGTTTAGCGTTACATAATAATTATAAATTCGGTTCTAAATAGAACCGACGCGGTTAGTCTACTACTAGGCTTCTAGATAGTATTATTTAGAAGCTAAAAGGTAAACTAAGTTAGTTTAAGAAGCTTTAAAGGAAGGAGTATTAATATACTTATAAGCTAGCTAGTATAAGAGGAGGTTAATAATAAGGAGGTAGATAGTAAAGAGGTAGATAATAAGGAGGTAAATAGCTAGGAGGAGGTTTTTAAGAAGTATAATATCTTTAGCTATCTATTAATATAAATAATAAAACTAAGACCTCTATTATTAAGCTATTTCTTATTTAAATATTTCTACCTTATTTTTAAATATATACTTAATATTACTATATTTAAAGTACTACTTTATAAACCTATTATATCTATTATACTTAATAGTATACCTTAAGAAGCCCTTAAAGTTATTTTAAAAGATAGGGTAAAAGCTCTTAAAATAATATCTTATCTAGGCCTTAAATATACTAAATATAAGCTTAATAGAGTTATAGTCTAATAAATAGGTAAGTATTTAATAATATAGCCCTTCTATTTAATAGCTTTAATAATTTAAGTATTAATATAAATACTAATATTATCTAGGATAATAATACTTTACTTCTAAGGATATTTATTATATAATAGTAGTAGCTTATTAATTAATTAATTAATTAATAATCTCCTCCTTTAAATATTAGCCCTTCTTAATACTAGTATATAAAAGGTAACCCTTAGACTTTAGTAGTATATATAGGTAGAATACTATATATATTACCTTATCTTATATTATTATAATAGTAAGTAGGTATAAGGACTATTTAGGGATACGGCGCTACTATTAATATAGCGTTTATAGTACGTAGTAGTACTACGCTACCCCTTTACCTATAATATATAGAGGAGGGAATTCCCCTTAAAGGAGAAGGGTAGTAATTAGTCTTACTATTAATAAGAATAGAGAGTTCTATATATAAGTATATATATACTATTTATAGTACTTAATAGTTATATTATTATATAGTACCCTTATATTCTAATTACTCTACTCTACTTAGGGGTAGTAGCCTAACTATTAGTAAGATAAGTAGAGAAGGGTTATTATAAGTATAAGGAAAAAAGGTTAATTAACTATTATAAGTAACCTACCCTAATATAAAAGACTAAGCTTATAAAGAAAGTAAATCTTAAGATTTAATTAATAAATTAATAATAGATATATTAATTAATTAATTATTTATACTCCTATACTAGCTAAAGCTAATAAGGGTAGACTTTTTAGGAGGTACGCCTAGCGTACCTATCGTTCGGGGAGAAACCCAGCTAAGGGATAAAAACTCTACCTACTATCTATAAGCTATACTATTATTCGGCTCCTTCCCTCCCCCCCCTAATAGGCCTACTATTAGGGCGGTATATTAAGGGGTCGGGTCTACCGTCTATAATACTAAGGTTTCGTCGACTATATTCTCTTCTCTTTAGTTAGGGCGGAGCCCTTCCTCTCTATTAGTTCTCGCTAATATCTCTTTTACTAGTATAAACTAGTAGAGGGCGCCTAACCTAGTTAACTACCTCGCCGCCGCCCTTATCCCTATCGGTGATAAGAGAATAGTACTATAGTCTTCTAACCTAGCCTCTAGTAATATCTGACTCCTACTAGTATAATAGTCGGGATAGAATAGTAGGATATATTTACCGGTCTACCTCGCTACCTCGCACAGGTAGCTAGGACTTAGGATCCTAGGAACCTTCCTAATAAATAAGAAGTAGTTAAACCTAATCTTATCCGTACATAACTAGACCGTTATAGAGCTCTCCGGCTTCTTTAGGCCCTTATAGAGGTCCCATCTCCCTCCTACTAGGTCACCCTTCTATACTAGGCTTATATTTCGGCCCTCTAATCCCCGCTAGTAGTAGCGCTACCGGCCCTACTACCGGCCTTCCTACTAGGTTAGCATCCTTTTCTATAGCGTCGGGCTATTAAGTACCCCGTATAGCGACCGCTTCGCCTAAGACTCCTTCTTAGCTAACGGGGGTAGCGGAGGGCGTAGCCTCCTACCCCTTTTTAGTTATAACCGAGACTTAATCTTCGCGTTCCCTTTCAGGACTATATTATATATCCCTTAGAGGATCTTACTCCGTAGTAGGGCCTTATTAAAGAAGTCTCTTACTGACGGGATTCCCGCCTCTACTTTAAGGACCGGAATTAGGGTGGCCTTATACGCCCCTAGTACTTTACGTAGTCCTTTATTCTAGATTATCGTTAGGGTCTTCACGTGCTTCCCTACTACCCTAGGGGTATTCTTAGGGCTATATTATATTAGCGCCGCGAATATTATTATAGGCCTTACTACTACCGCGTATATAAGCCTACTAACCGGTAGAACCGCGCCTTATATTAAGCCGGCGACGTAGTAGAGCGCCTAAATCTAGTTATCTATCTTAGCTTATACCTTCCTTAGGTATACGTTCTAATTTAGCTTACTATTAAGTATAAGTCCTAGGACCCTAATTAACGTCTTTAGATTAACTTTAATTCCTTTAAGCTTAACTATTACGTCTATCTTTATACCCTTTATTCTACGGGTTATATAAATAAGCTCGTACTTCTTTAGTATAAACGAGGCTTTATAAGTCTTCGCCTACCGCAGGTATACCTTATAAGCTTTATCTAGAACCTCGTAGTTCCGTTTAATACTCCTATTATAGGCTAGTAGATAGATATTATCTATAAATCCGCCGACTTAAATTAGTAGCTTTAGCTTTTTATACTCCTCGATTAGGGGAGTATTAAAAAACAGAAATAATATCGGAGAGATAGGTGAACCCTAGGGGATCCCTATCTCTACTAACTCTATCTAACTCGTCCTCCTACCGAGGGTAATCGAAGTCGCCCTCTCTATAAGGAAGCTTGCCGTCTAGCGTACTATCCTTTTTAGGACCCTCTTTATCTTTATCGTGTAGAGTAGCCTAGAGTAGGAGACGTAATTAAAGGCTCCGGCGATATCTAGGGAGAGGAGGCTTATTATATTCCTCTTCCCTATCCCTTATACCGTGTAGACTATATTAGTAATCGTTTCTAGCGCGGTTTCTACTAATCTTCCTTGCCTTATACCTATCTATTCCTCTAGAAGGAGGTTATTAGCCTCCGCGTAATCTCTAAGCCTAGCCGCTATTACCGTCTTAAATATCTTTCCTAAGGTATCTAAGAGGGCGATCGGCCTATAGGACTTAGGGTCGGCGTAGTTCTCCTTCTACGGTTTCTTTAAGATTACTATATTAGCCTCCTTAAATTTCCGGGGGTAGTATCTAATCTCGAAGCACCCCTAGAAGAGATAGAAATATACTTTATTACTACTATTATATTACTATTTCCTAGTACTAGGCTATATAGTAATCTACTTATAAGAGAAAGTAGATTATATTAAAATCCTACTAGTTATACTTATAATTATAGGGTTATTACTCCTACTCTTATATATAGTTATAATCCTCCTAGCTAGAAGGGGTAGCTTTAACTTATTATTTTAACTCTTTTACTTAATATAATACCTTCTATCTCTTAACCTAGAGTCTCTTATATATAGAGCTAATACTACTAGCGGGAATTAATATAAGTATTATTATATATATTAAGAGCGCGCTCGCTACGCGTATAAAAACTTTATATAAGGAGCTCTACTACTATATAATATCTTAGTTTTATTCTAACTATATTTAGACTAGAGACCTCTTAGCTATATTAATAAGTAATAGGTTTATAGCTAGTACTATATATAAGTAGATCTTATTACTAGCTTATATATAACTTTAATATTAAATATTAACTTAATAAGAAGAATCTTATAAATACTCTATTATATAGACCTAATAATAATAATATTAAGATATTATTTAACTAGCTCCTACCTACCTTATAAAATAAGCTAGTAAATTTAGGAAATATTATCTTTAATTAAAAGTAGTTAAAAGAAATAACTAAGTATATAAACTTATCTAGCTTAAAAGAGCTTAGGAAACCCTTAATTAAGCTTAAAAACTTAGATAAAAGGGGTATAAAGCTACCTTCCTAGTATTAAAGTAATATAATAGCGCTATTACTTATTCCTATTACTAAGGTTATTAATTATAAATAATATATCTTATAAATATTAATAAGAGTAGTTATTAAATTTAAAATAGCTTATAAAACTAGATTAGAATCCTTAAAAGAACTTATCCTCTTATTATAATATAATAATCTATTTATTACTAAATAAAAAGCTAAGGTAAAGTATATAACTTATAAGTAAAATATTATTAAATAGCTTTAAAAGGTTAATTTTATAAGATTACTAAGATTTAAAGGAGTATTTTATATACTAGGTAATTTAATATTATATATAAAAATTATTATAAGATATTATTATAATACTTTAATAGGCTATTTTAAGTTATAAAAAACCTTAAAGTTACTTTAATATAAATATTATTAAAGTAGAATATTAATAGATACTAAGTTATATATTTAAACTTATAAAATATATTAAAGGGTAAAGGCTCTTAAATATAAATTTATAATAATATAATATTCTTATTATAACTTAATAGGCCTTAGAAAGAACTTTTTATAAACTTTATTATAAACTTATTATTTAATAAATATATAAATTTTATATATAATTCTATTTTTATAATTATTAATAAGTATATAAAGATAGTTTAATACCTTCTAACTAAGAGTACTTATACTACTATTAAATTAGCTAAGATCTTATTTAAGAATATAATATTATAATATAATTTATTAATAAGTATTATCTTAGATTAGAGATCCTTATTTATAAGTACTTATTAGTTAGAAGTCTACTATTATATAAAGATAAAGAGATAATTAAGTACTACCTTTTATCTATAAATAGATAGGTAGATTAAATACTAGAATTAAATATTAAAATATTACTTTAAAGTATTTTTAAATAAAGAATAAAATAATTGGGCTATATTACTCTTAATAGCTAAATTCGCGTATTATAATAGTATTTATATTATATTAAGTTATTTACTATTTAATATAATATATAGATATAATTTATATATAAAAGATAAAGTTAGAGATAACTTTTTAAAAGGAGGAGTACTTATAATTAAAAACTATATAAAAAACCTTTTAAAAGTAAGGACTATATTAATAGATTAATAGTAGACTATTTAAGTATAAATTATAAAGTTTTATAATAAAGTTTATATCTTAAAGTCTTATATAATAGGAGAACTAATAATATTAATTATAAAGAACTTAAAGTAGAAAAGATTAAATTAAAAGCTATTATATAAATATATTAATCCCTTTAAGGTAGTAGATATATTTAAATATTAAATATACTACTTAAGTCTTCTAATAATATATAGAATTTATCTTATTTTTTATATTTCTTTATTAGAACTATATTATAACTACTTTAATAAAGGTAAATAACTATTTATACCTCCTTTAAAACTTATTAATAGTAAAGAATATTATAAGGTAAAATAAATTCTAAAGAGGATAAAAAGTAAAGGTATTTAATACTATTTAATTTAATAGTTTAATTATAAAATAAAATATAATTAATAAATATATACTAAGAATATAAATATAAAAGACTTATAAAGGAGATATAATAATATATATATAATAAAGAAATATTATAAGTAAAATATTAATATATAATTATTTTAATAGAACTATTTAATTATAAATTTAAGTTATATAAAGTAAGTTATAAGTTATATTTATATAATAGAGGTTTTAATAAAGAAGTATATAAGAAAAGAAGGATAGTTAAGGGGAAAATCTTTATAACTTGTAAAAAGAATCTTTATTTAAAGGTATAATACTACTATTTAATAAAGGGAGTACTTTAAGGTAAGCTAAAGCCTATAAAAGATAAGCTAGAGGATAAGGTAATATCCCTAATAAGGGTAAATAGGGCGGGCGTAAGAGTAGGTATAAAAGTATAAATAATAGTAGTATAAGGGGTATAAGGAGTATGAGTAGCGCGGATAGGGTAAATAAAAGTAGAAGCGCTAGTAATACTACTATTATAAGAGGAATAGCTAAGGATAGTAGGAGCGGGGGTAGGTAATATAATAATAGGGGAGGGAGTAGCCTCTTTTTATACTTTTTATCCTCCTCCTCTATCTCCCTTATTCCCTTATTATTATTATTATTATTATTATTATCTTATCCTAATATATAATTAATTTATATAAAGATAGTAGAATACTTTAATAATATACTTACCTCTCCTAACTCCTTATTAATCTCTATTATAATAAGGGTAGTTAACTCCTCTTATAAAAGTATTAATATATATTATAAGAAGCCTTAATAAAAAGACTTACCTACTATCTTATTATATTTAAGATACCTTTAAGGGTAATAGCTATATAACTACCTACCTCTACCTTAAGGTATAATAATTCTTTAAAGGTTTATAATTTATATAAAAGTATTTTATTATACTCCCTTAAGTAAATTACTACTTCTATCTTAGAGGTAAAGGTAGTAACGCGTATTATAAAGGTAATATAATAGGGTAACTTTTTACCTTAAAGGGTAATAATAGGGCTATAAGTAAAGAGGCTAGATATATAGATATAATAAGTAAAGGGGACTTATAACCTATTAATATATTATAAGTAAAGTATATTAAAATCCTATTATTATAAATTAATTTATACTTTTTATAAAAGTAATAGTACCTCTTATAAGCCCTATTTATCTTATAATTATATAGTAACCTAGGACTTAACCCTAGGTACTTAGTATATTAAAGATAATAGGGTCTAGGGAGAGCTACTACCCTAGTAGTATAATAGGAAAGGGTAGTATAGTAAGAGAGTTTAACTATCTATTATAAAAGTTAGTAAATATAAATACCTTTAAGTATAAAGAGTATAAGAATAATTTAAAAAATATATAATATAATAGGATATTAATAAGGTCTTTAAATAAATAATATAATAGACTTATATAAAAAGGTAGTTTACTAGTAATATACTTATAATATAATTAAAGGAGATTAAAGTCTATTATAAGGTATACTATATATAGAATAATAAAGAATACTAGGTAGAGACTTACCTTAATTATTATTATTATTATTATTATTACTACTATCTAATATATAGTATTATATTAGTAATTAATCCTTTATATTATATTTATACTCTAATAGTAGTTATCTTATCAAGTATTAATAGTATTAATATTAAATATATAAACTTCTACTATTAATATATTAAGATATAGCTTAAAGTAAATTATAGAAGGCTAATATTAATAATAGTAGTAGTAGAAAAAGTTAAAAGTAAATAAAATATAACTTTATTATATACTATATTATATATAATAACTACGCGATTTAATAGTATAATATTACTACTTAACTTTAATAATTACTTATTTATATTACGCGTTTATAAAGTAATATAATAATAAACTTAATTAATAGTTATATTTTATCTTCTTACTATAATAGAATATAGGAATATTAAGACCCTAACCTTATCGCAGCTTATTAGTTAGTTAATAAGTCCCCTAATTACCCCTCTAGGACTAGCGTGAATATTAGAACTCTAATACTTCTTTATATTCTACCTACGTATATACCTACCCTTTATAATATTTTCTATTTAAATAATATTATATAACTTACTTCTAGCTATCTAACGCTTTAAAAATAATTAAAATTAGTCTATTATATTAGAAGATATATTAGAATTAATAGATTTACCTACTAAGTTAGTCTAACTATATTATATCTTAGCGCCTTCCTATTATATTAATAGTTTTTTCTTCCTACCTCTTTTTTACCTTTAATACTAACTTATAGATAGTAATACCTCCCCCTATAATTTATAATATATAAACCGTACTAGCCGTCTTTAAATAATATAATATTACCCCTTTTATACTAAATTTAGCTCCTCTACCTCCCTACTAATACCTTCTAAGCGCGTAGCTCTTTTTAAGCTATACCCTAATACTATTAATAAGAGGGATAAATCTTATAAGAATAATAGTATAAGGCGTATTAAATGCCTAAAAAAGACTAATTTAAGAACCTAGGCTAGATCTAAGAACCTATTAATAAATCCTAGAGATATTATATTAATAGAACCTCGCCTTAGAGAAATACTATTAAGTACTCGCCCTTATAACGACCCTAATAAGGGTATTACCCCTTAGTAGTATATAGCCCTTACTAATATAACTATTTAAGTAGTTATCCCCCCTAGGAACCCTAAATAACCTACTCCCCTAATATTTCTAGATGCCTCCTAAGAAATTACTTCTTAGCTAGCTCTAGAATACTATCCCCTTATATATTATCGGTACGCCTACTAATAGGCTAATAAAGATAATAATATTAAGTACTAGCCCCCTATTTAATAAGGCTTATACTAGCGTTAGAATAATATATATTAGGGGCGGATACTAGGCTAGGGATATTAAGTATATAGGGATCCCTATATAGTAAGATATATAGAGCTTTACTAGGTTAATAATTTATTTAATATTACTAGAAATATATACCCCTATTATGATATACTATTATAGAAAGAAAAAATAGTAACTTAGGGGATAGTTAATAGCTATATTATAATAGTAGGAAGAATAATTAGCTATCCCCTAACTAGTTATATAAGCTAGCTGATATTAACTTATTACCTAAGGGGCCTTAAAAGGAGGCTAAGCTTAGGGTATAATTTATTAATAAATTACTTAGCGACGTAGATAATATTATTATTAATAGATAGTTTATAGGAAGGAGGATTATATATAATAAAGAATTTTTAGATAATATTATTAGCTATAATAATTATCTCTCCTTTACTAGTAAGGGTATAACTAATATTAATACCTATATTAATTAAACTACCTTCTAGATCTAGGGGTCTATTTATTATTTAATAGGTCCTCTTATTACTAATAATAGCCTTAGGCTAAAATTCGCCTAGATCTATATATTAGATAGTATATAGGAGTAACTAGATATTTACTATTAATATTTTAATAATTTAAATTAAGATACCCTTACTTCTACTTAGTATACCGTCTAGTCTATTAACTTATATATCTAGGGGTTTAAATCCTATTATAACCGCCTTAAGGAGAATAAATTATAATATCTTATTAATATTATAAGTATCTATATTTAATAGCTAAATCCTAAATAATAGGATAAGGGTACTTATAATTACCCTACCTTTATAGAAGTAGCTTATATTATAATAACTCCTAATAACGTTATAAGAGGCCGGATTAAGCGGGATATCTATATTAAAACTATTAAGGGGGGCCTTATAATAATTCCTAATTAGTATCCTTCTTATATAACCCTCTAATATCCGCTCCTATTTCCTTTTAGTAAATAGTTATAGTATAACCGCCTCCTATTAGCCGGCTACTAGCTTCTAGGTAATTATCTACTATATATATTATAATAGAACTATATCGCTAGTACGCTCGCCTAATATACCTTAATTAGTAGTAATAATAAACTAGAGTAGGAAGAGGGTAATAACCCTAAGTAGGAACTAGACTAGTACGTCGCTAGTAAGTATATACCTTAAGATTATAATAGGTCTTAGTAAGTAATAAGATAATAATTTTATATAAAATAGATATAAGTAAGACTATTTAATATATTTCCTTAGTTATTTTCTAGACTTAAATCCGCTTAGTTATAAATAGTTCTAAATAATTTAGATATTAGATAGGGGATAGTTAATATAACTTAAATAATTAGCTAATTAATATCTAGATCTAGCCTAATTTCTTTAATTATATAATTAATAGCGGATATCTATTTAACTATTAGGCTACTAATATCTAGATATTAATAGAGCTTAATAACCTAAATTAATATTATCTGAATTAATAGACTATTTAATTAGACTACTACTCTAGCCTAATAGATAGGCTTGGTATTAATCTAGATATCTCGCTTAAAGATATTAATAGTAAGGTAACTATCCTCCTATTAATAATCCTAGGAAGCTTATATACTATAAAAGTAAGAATATAAGACGTTATAATAATAGTCTAAAAAAGGGGTAAACCTAATTTTTTTATTACCTTTATATATAATTCTAAGTAGCCTAATATTTAGAGCTTACTAAAGTCTAGTTAGATATTAGAGTACTATTATAATCTAATTACTTATATCTTTAATTAGAAGTTCTAGGAGCTAATAAAAGACCTCCTTAAGTAATATATCCTTAGGGTTTATATAAGCTACTATTATATTATTAAGTTTTAGAAGCGAGGTCTCTTATATACTTATATTCTCCTTATTATATAGGAAGAGGATTAGATCTAGATAGTTAGTAATATTAACAGTATTATTTAAGTATTTATCCCCCCTTAATAGGATAATAATATATTATATAAGTTAGTCTTATAATATATAGTTTATAATTATTATACTAGCGTTCCTAGTAATAGGTATTTTAGTTAAGAGAAGAATTATTATAATAAGGCTTTTCTAAAGGATTTTTACTAAGAGATATCTTTTATATCTAATAGGAGTTATCCTCTTTATAAGTATTTAGTTAGCCCCCTTAAACCTAATTCCTCTATTAATAATAGGTAGGTTATCCCTTATAACTTATACCTATTAAAGAAATATAGTACTTATATTAATATTAAGATCTACGGCTCTATTAAGTCTATTTTCTATCTATATAAATATATTTATAAGGGACTTAATTAGGCTAATATCTCCCTTACTAGGAATTATACGCGTAATAATAATAACCCTACTCTTAATAGCTAGTTATAATAGTAAGGGGAGTTAATAGATAAGATTATAAAGTTCTAATCTACTTACTAGATTAGGTCTATTAAAGCTATCTAGAAGATACTCTTATTTAATATAGGTATTATAAAGCCTTATATAGAGTATTTATAAATCTACCTCTTAGACTAATAATATACCCTTTTTAAGCTAGCTAATAACTAGGCTACTAATAAGGCTATTAAATAAAAGCTAATAGATAGTAATAAGCTTTATAAGACTATATTAATAGAGTTTTTTAATATAAACTATCTTACTAAGGAAGCTTATAATAATAGTTAGCTATTACCTTTTATAAAATAGAATA
>JAABUN010002956.1_pt1 | contig 27986 bp, 3 predicted proteins | sample 5559311 | NCBI WGS metagenome assembly JAABUN01 (sample SAMN10711877, study PRJNA513370) | rock metagenome | isolation source: Antarctica rocks | place: Antarctica: Victoria Land, Siegfried Peak sud
TTAGTTATAATATATAGTAGTAATACTATAGATCTTATTCTAATATTACTAAGTACTATAACTATATTAATAAGAACTACTAGCTCTAGTAGTACTAGCCTTATAATACTAGTCCTTAATAGCCTTCTACTCCCTACTATTATATCCCTACTATTAGATAAAGGCTACTAGTCTATTAGCTCTTAAGCTAAGTCTATTAGCTATTAAAGTAAATAACGAGGTATTAAGGCCCTTATTACTAGAAATACTATATCTAGGTATATTTACTTATTCCTTACCTTTATAGTCCCCTACTATTACCTTTACTACTTCTCCTTTAAAGTAAAAGGTAACGTCTACTACTTACTATTATTCTACCTTACTAGTAGTATATAATTAATAAGCTAGCTCTTAATCTAGTACTTCTTGATTAAGTAATCTATTAGTTATATAAGATTAATTTATTTCTTAAGAGTAGTAGCCCTACTACTAATAAGTTTATAATAAAGTCCTAGAGAGTACTTAAGTTCTTTACTATATATTACCTATAACTAGAAGACTTACCTCCTAACCCTAAGGATAATAATACCTTAGAATTATCTACTACTTCTACTACCTTATAGCGTACTAGGTAAGTATTATTACCTACTACTATAGTATACTTCCCGCCTAAGTAGGTATTTAATAAATATAGATTTAATATTAATATTTAAGTCTAGTGTATTAAGCTTAAGAGGGTAAATATTATCCTTATAAGCTTTAAACCTATACTAATACTACCGCTATTTAAGATACTAATATTAGTACTAAGTATAATTACTACTACCTTCTTAGAGGCCTAGTAAACTAAAATAGCTAGTATTATTACCTAAGCTATATACATATTTAATTAGATATAACTGGGTAATCTATAAACTACTATAATAGGTCCTTAATAAGAACCTTATTTATCTACTTCTACCTTTAAGTCTTATAATATAAGATACTTTAATCCCGACCTATAAGTAATACCTATTAAAGTAAAAGATAATTATAATATCTATTATAATATCTTTAGTTTTATTAACTATCTCTAAGTTAAAGTAGCTAATATAGATCCTACTATCTTAAGGTAGAATATAGATTCCTATTTACTTAGTACTACTAATAAGTAGTATACTAACTAGCTTAATAAACTTAGCCGCTCTAGCTTATATAATAATTCTTATAGTATTAATTAATAGTATAAGAGTTTTAAAGTAAGATTCTATAACTCCCTAGGTAATAGACTAACCGTCGAGTCGGGATTTAGTACCAAGATTTAGTACCGACCGAATACTCAGGTCAGGGTCTTAGTACCGACCCGAATACTCGGTACCAGCTATTAGTACCGACTCGCTAAGGCCTCGATACCTTAGCGAATCGGGTTAACCCGACTCAAATCGCCAAGGTATCGTCAAGACGCCAAGCCCCTAATAAAATAGTAAGGAATACTAAAAAAAATACAGAATTACCCCTATACTAAAAATAGATTTTTTTTTTTAATTAAAATTTTAATAACCCCTTATTCCCCTAGGGATATGTATTACCTTTTTATATTACCTTAAAAGAACTACCTAGGTTAGGCTAGGTAATAATAATAATAATACTTAGTAATATAGTAGTAAATTATAGATATAATAGTAAGTACTACTATAAATAGAAAATATTATTAATATTATAGTTATTATTTCTATAGGAATAGCTATTATCTTTCTTATTACCTTATTTACTATTAAGAATTACCTAGGTAGTAATAATAATAATACTTAGTAATATAGTAATAAATCCTTAATATAATAGTAAATACTATTATAAAAAGAAAATATTACTAATATTATAATCGTAGTTTTCCTAGGCATATATATTACCTTTTTATATTATCTTATTTACTTTTAAGAATTCCCTAGGTAATAATAATAATAATAATAGAAGAAAAAATCTAAAAATATAGGAAGAATTACTACTAAAAATAGAAATATTGCTAGAGAAAAATGTCTTAGCAATTCGAGTTAATACTTCGGTACTAATACTTGGTACCTACTAAGGTACCGACTTGAATCCTTAGTACTAACTATTAGTACTAACTCGGATACTTAGTACTAGATTTTAGTATCAAATCGCTAAGACTCGAGTCGGGTACCTGACTCGAGTTTGAAGTACTAACTCGACGCGGTTAGTCTACTAGGTAAATTACTAGCTTTACTTAAATTAGTCTAATATATAATTAAAGATATAAGGAATTATTATAATCCAGCTAATTATATTAATACTATTATTCTTAATAGTAAAAATACTAGCTTTACTTTTATAGAAGAGGTATAAGTTAGGTTAGTATATAAATATATAGATAGAGAATTATAATAGACCTTACCTTATCTAATTAAGAAGTCTACTATTAGTAGCCTTCTTATAAAGCTTTATTACAAGAAAGATAGATTAGTAGAGAGGTAGAAAGCCTCCCTATAAACTACTATACTAAGCCTAATATAGTATAACTAGTATAAAGGTATCTATAAGAGCCTTTAGTAAGGTAACTATAATAAATACCTGTAAATAAATAATACTATCGCCTTAATAGCTATATATATAAGTAGAAGGTAAGACTCCCTAATAAGGACCTTAGTCCGCCTAATTATATAATACATAACTAATTACTATATATCTTATTATATTCCTTAACTATATTAGCGGCATTCCTTATAAGTTCCTTTTCTAATATCTAGAGGTCTTCCTTAGGGCTACTATTCTTCTACCTTACTAAGTATTATATTAACTACCCGCGGCCTTAATATATCTAGCGTTTATTTATTAACTTATTAATCTCCTACTTATCCTCGCTATTAATAATAATTAGAACGGTAAGTTAACGCCGCTTATATAAGTTATTAGTAGGGTTAGTTACTAGTTTAAGGTAGGTAATAGAGATAATATTATAAATCTTTATATTATCTAGGAGTTTTAGCTAGTAGGCTAATTAACTAATTTATTTAATAATTTTAAAAGGCCTAACTAGCTATTACCCGATTTTCTTAGACTTAATTACTAATATACTATAACCCTAGTATAAATATAAGTTAATTATATCCTTTAATTTAAAGAATATAGGTATATAATAGGTGTTATAGTACTCCTTTATCTTAAGGGTAGCTATTATAATAGCGTTATTTATATTAATATATACTAGGTAATACTTATCTATAGAAGCTAGCTTATCTACTAGGTTTCCTTCCTTAGTAGTAGTAGGGTTTACTATAATAAGGCCCTTATTACCGTAGACTTCTATATTATTTATTAAGGTATTATATTTATTAGCCTAGGTATTAGTAAAGCCTTTAATAGATAGGTTATTATTAAGGCGTAGTAAGTCTAGTATCTTATATATTTAAAACCTATATATAATCTAGGTTAGAGTTAGGTTTATAAAGTTATATTTAGTAGAGTTATTTAGGGTAAATAATATCCTATATAAAACTGTAGGCTATTACCTAGGATTATTAAGAGCTATAATATCGTAGTATAATACTACTTTAGCCGTCTAATTAGACTACTTAGATATACTATCTATTTATAGATACTAGGTAGTCAAGTATAATAGACTAACTTTTAGAGACTAAAAGATTTATTTCTATACTTACCTTATAAACTTCCTATCTTAGTCTAAAATAATTACCCTAGGAATACCCTAGCTAAGTTCAGCTAACTAATCTAGTAGCCTAATTACCTAGTCTTTACCTATCTATATAACTTTACTAGAAATAAAGGTAACTACCTTAGAGAATTTATTAATAATTAATATAATATATTTATACTAGTCTAGGACTAATACTAGTAGGGCTAGTATAAAGTTAATTATAATTATATAAAATAGTCTTACTAGTAAGAAGATAGGCTAAAGGGATCTATATAGTCTATACTACGGAGTCTAATTTAGCTAATAATACGGGTAATATCTAATAAATTTATAAAGCTTTATAGTAAGGTTATATATATAGAGTCTATTAGTAAGGTATTTATAGGTATAAGTATACCCTAGGTATCCTATCTTATTATAAGCTAGTTAGAAAACTTCCTTCTCTAAAGCTAAAGGTATATATAGCCTCAGGCCTTTATTATTATTATTAAAATAGAGTACCCTATTAATAATATAATAAGGTAGCTTAGTAGTATTATTATCTAATATATTATTTACCTTAATTATAAAGATAATACGCGCCTAGCGGGGTTTATTAAGGCCCTTAATAAGACGTTCCTAAAACTCTAGACTTATCTCTACTAGGCTAACTAGGAATACCTTTACCGTTAGAGCGTCTAGACTAGATTTATTAGATAGGCGATATTTACGGCTAGTAAGACGGGATAGGGCGTTAGGTATTATATTAGATTTACTAGGCTTATAGCGGATATCTAATTAAAAACGTTATAAGTATTTAAATACGCGGATAAGATAAAGGTTTAACTTTTCTATTAAAGTAGTATTTAAACTTATTTAATAGGCTATTAATATTATAGTAGAGTAATTAGTATATATAATAGTTATAAGTTTAGCTACCTTAATTATATACCTAATCTTCTTTACTACTTATATTATACTAGTAACTTCTAGCTTAATTAGCTAATAGTATGTCTTAGCGTCTATTAAAAGACGGCTAAGGAATAAAATAGGCTATTAAGATTTCTACCTAGGAGGGCTATCTCTTATAAAAGCCTCCGGTAAGATATAGTAGATATATACCCTAAAACTAAACTCCTTACTTATATTAAGGTCTATAAATAGTTACCTTAGTTTATTAAAATAATATAGTAGTATTAGTAAGGTAAATAGCTTTTATAACTAATAGAAAGTATTAAGTTCTTTAGGTATTAGTCTACCTAGGTAAGTATAACGGGCTAGCCTCTTATATATATTACCTTAAATACTATTGGTATTAGGGCCTTAAAGTATCTTATTAAGGTACGTCTTATATAGTTATAAGGGTTTAATAATTACGGCGTAGTAGGTAATATATTACCTAAGATACCCTATTAATCTAAGGTATTTCTTAAGAAGACTAAGAGTCTTAGGGAATATAAGGTTAGTAATAGCTATAAGCTTTTCTACTATAATAGCTAGGCCTAAAGTATTAACTCTCTAACCTAGTAAATACACGGAGGGGTACCCTAGGAATAACTTTTTAGGTAAAAGGTATATATTTATTTCTAATAGAGCTTGAAAGACCTTATTAAGGTAAGCTAAGTATTCCTCTAGGGAATTAGAGAAAATAATAATATTATTAATAGAAATATAATAGAAATATTAAAACGGCTATAGGATTCTATTAATTATTCTCTATATATATACTAGCGAATTTTAGTATCCTATAACTAGGATATTAAATAACTCCTACCTACGGTAGCTTACTACTATTAATTAGTACTAGTAGTCTTAATTAACCTACTATTAATAGAAGAAGCTTACGGTATCTACTATAATAATATAAGTTACTCCTTTAAGAGTAGTAAGGATTTTAGATTAGGATAGTACTAGATATATGTCTAGTATAGTAATTTTATTTAATACTCTAATATCTACTATTATATAACCCTTTCTACCTACCTCACTATTTTTCTAGATAATAAAATATAGGAAAGAGAATAGGGTTACCTTACTTATCTATTCTATACGGCCTTAGTTATAAAGTTTATTAAACGCCTTATTAATAACTTCTTTATCTACTTTTCTAAGCGGGTAAACTCAGGCCTAGCCTAGTTTATAAAGCTCCTACTAGTTATTAACTAATAGGATATCTATCTATTATAACTTAGGTATATACTTAATATTCCCTATATCCTACTATAGGCTAGGGTATTTATCTACTACTATACCTAATAAAGCCCTTAATTAGGGGGTACTATAGATTATTACTCTAGTAGGGTAGATAGCCTCAGCTTTTATAGGGCTATAAGGTAGTACTATAAAGGTAGTAGCGGCTACTACTAGTTATTATAGATTTACCTTAACCTAATTAGTAGATTTTTTAGGTAGTTAAGTAGTAAGGTTGCTATAAAAGGCTTCTACTAGAAAGTATCTTATAACCTTATACTTAGTAACCTAGCCTAGTTTAATATTTTATAGAAGCTTAACTTTATTTTCTATATTATTATAAATAATAATATAAGATATATTATAATCTATAATATAAGTATAAATAGAAAGCTTATTAAGTTTCTTAGGTTTAAATATAAATTTATAGCCCTAAGGTAAGGTTAGGGACTAGTAATAAGGTCTAGAGATTAGGACTTATCTATTTATATAAGGGGTAATAACTATTACCTTCTAACTATAAATAGTAGTATTTATCTAACTTCCCTTACTAGAGATATTAATTAGGATAATTAGGCCTTAATATAATTAGATTATTAGGGTATTTTAATTAAGATTAATTACTATACCCTTAGGCTTAAGGATATTAACTCTAATAAGTATATTAGCTAATAAATTAATAATAATATATAGCTCTCTCTTAACTAGTACTATACCGTCCTAGCTAGGGAAATATATCTTAATTTAGGTATATTTACTAGTATTATATCTTTTATCTCTAATTCCTTTAATATTAATAGGCGTAGGTATTTTAACTACTTTTACCTCTAGGGTATACTTTAATAGGAATTTATAATTAATTAGACTTATTATATATCTAGTATTAATATATAGCTTATAATATTAACCTTCCGCCGTAAGGCTAACTAAAACTATTATAAAATAGTAGCCTTAGAAGGTATAGCCTTTAAAATAAGTATTAGTAGATATACTCCTAATAATTTTATCTACTTATAAAAGGCTTTCTACCTAGGCGGTATTAGATAATATTAAGGCTGTTAAAGCCCTTATTTTAGTGTAGCCCTAATATACGTGCTTATATAAGGAATTATTTAAGGTAAATTTAGAATAGTAGCAGTAATATCTAAAGCTTTTTATAGGTACTACCTTTAGGGTAGCTAGGAAATATACCTCTATTATATCCTTACCTTCTTAGGTATTATAGTTATTTATTTAATCTAGGTTTTAAAACCTAGTATCCTCCTAGCTTTCCTAATAACCTCTCTAATCCTCCTACCTTATCTATTCTACCTAGTAGAAGGCTTCCTTATATACCTTATACTTAGCCTATTTATTATATCCCTTAGGCTCTACCCTAGTTTAATAGGCCCGCGGCTATTACTAATAGGTATTTTAATTATTCTTTAAAGTATTTAAAAATAGGTGTCTTAGGTTTTAAGTCTAGTATTAACTCTACCTAGGTAACCCGCTTATATTTCCGCTAGTAATTTATAATAGCTAATATAAACTAGGGATTTAGGGCTAGCTAAATACCTAAGGTACTTATTAATTTTATTATAAATTATTATTAATATTATTCTAGTAGTTATTATAAGGTATAAATAGCTAGGTATAATTTAGGTTACTATAGTACTATCTCTAACTAGTACTACTAAAACTAAAGCTATTATTATAAGATAAACTAGAAGTATACTAACCTAATTAAGGATCTTAATTATAATAATTATTATAGTAAGATTCTAGTTATTTTACCTTATAAAGGCCCTTATTCTTATAGATATTAAACTAGATATTTTTCTTATATCTTAACTCCTCTAGTAAGGCGGGAATTATAGATAAACTTATTAGAACTAAAAGATTATAATATAGCTAGCTATTAAGGTATTTATATATAAGGAGGACTTAGGCTAATTTAGTTATAGCTATATTTATATTTTTACTATTTAAGATAATACTAGATATATAGTCTACTAGATCCTATTAATTACGGGTATCTTTAATAGTATAGCGAATTACCTTAAGGAGTCTAAGTAACCTATCTAGTAAGTCTTAGAAACGCTCTTAAAGTATATTATACTACTTAGTAATACTATTTAAGTTATTCTATAAGCTAACCTAGCTAATATAAGTTAGTTAGTTAGTAAATTAATTATCTACCTTTCCTAAGAGGTATAAGTTAAGGTTCTATTATAAGATAGTAGTATCTATAATTATAACCTTTACCTAGAGGCGGTTAGTAAAACTAAATATATTATAATAGATATTATAATTATCTTTAACTTTAACTAATAGTATATTAGAATTTAGATTAAAATACCTAATATCTCTTAGGTAAAAATAAGAGTTACTACTAGCTATACCGCCTCCTATAATAGGTTATAGGGTAGGTACTAGTCTACCTACTTTATTAATTAGTATCTAGAAGAGATTTAATATTATATTAAGTTATTTAGTTATAAAGCCTCCTATAAGCTAGGCTATAAGCTATATATTTCTAGTATTTTAGCTTATATTATTTACTATTCCTAGAGTATTTAGCTACTAGGGTCTAATTAGCTAATTATAGATTACCTCCTTAACTAAGGTTACCCTAGTTATAGCGTTATCCTTACTAATAAAGTTAGAGGGAGTAACTATAAACTCTAGTAGAGGTATACCTATTAATAAAAAAGATCGGGACTAATCTTTATAAGGTATAAGAGGTTATTATAAAAGCCGCCTTAAATCCCTAATCTAATAGTACTAATAGAACTTAGTAAGTAAGGTATGGAATAAGGAACGGTTAATTACCTAGTCTAAAGAGTATAATAGTTTAAGCTCCCCTAGATTAATAGGATTAATAGACGTAGACCTAGAACGTATATATTCTTAAGGCTAACTAGTCGGCCTAGGTAGCTTTAAGTTTCTTAATATAATTAGGGAGATAAGATAATAATTAATATTATTAATAGTACTAGCGTATATATACCTAGTAATAAAGAAATTAGAGAGCTAGAAAGTAAGGATAACTATATCTCTATTTATAAAAGCTAGTTTAACTACTATTTATAAGGTAGGCTAGATAATAAATAGTTAAATATAATAGATAGTAGGCTAGAGTATTACTCTAATAAGATAGTTATAAAATCTAAGGGGATTTTACTAGGAAATAGGCGGTAAGGTAATATAATTATACCTACCTTCGCCGGCCTATTTCTTAGTAGAGGCAAATTATTAAGAAATCCATTAAGGCTACCTCTATAAACGAGAATTAGTATAATACTAAAGAGGTAGACTTAGTAAAGAGCTATATTAAGGTCTTTATTCTATATAACTAGAGGTTATTATCTAGATAGGCTAGGCGAGGTAAGTCGGTATAAGGTAAAGCGGAAGCGGGGTTAAGGACTATTAGACTAGTACCGCTAGCGGCTAGTAGTAATATAAGTTACGCCTAGTATACCTAATCTAGCCTATTAGGTAATTAATAGTACTTAATAGAGGCTAACGTAGTATTACTACTATTTATAGCGATTACTTTATAATATAGTAGAAAGATAGATTAGTAGAGAGGCGGAGAGCCTCCTTATAAACTACTACGCTAAGCCTAATATAGTATAGCTAGTACGAAGGTATCTATAAGAGCCTTTAGTAAGGTAACTGTAATATTTAATATATATAAGAAGCCTTTTATAGATGTAATAAGGTCCTTATTATAAGTAAAATAGCTATAAGTTAGTAAATAAGGTTAGTAGAATTCTAATTTTAATCGTCCTCCTTTTAATTTAAATCTATATTAGTAGAATAGCTAGTATAGTAATAACTTTAGACCTTATAGTAACCTGTTAAATCCTTATAGAAATAGGCTATTTAGTAATCCTTTTTATAACTCTTAGAACTATAGTAATAATAATTAATAGTAACTATAAAATATCTAAGTAAGGATTTTACCTAGAGGTCGCTAATAGTTATAAATTACTAGCGGAAACTTAAATGTAATAGCTAGGATATAGTAGAATAATATTAATAATAAAAATCCCTACTATAAGCTACCTTTTTAAAATAAGCCTTTCTAAGTAAATACCCTACATCTATATAATAACTAGGTATCCTAAGTAACTACTAAGGATAAGGAAGGCGATAATAATAAGGTCCTTAATAAGTAGGAATAATATAATATATATAAAGAAGGCTACTATTAAGGTATTAATTAGTCTTAAGTAGATTAATAGGTAGACTAAAACTAGGCTCTACTAGAGCCTTTAAGCTCTACTACTATTAATAAATTAGGTATTAATAATATAGTAGAGAACTACTTTATAAATCTAAAATTACTTAAATTAATATACTATTTATATACCTCTATATTTAAATTAATTAATACCTTATAAAGATATATCTATTCTAGCTATATCTTATTAAAGCGGAAGCCTTTTATAATATCTACCTCCTTAGGTAAATTAAGTAAACTATTAGTTAAATCCTCTATTATTTACTCTAATTCTAATAATATTACTATTAAAGGATATAGCTTTTAGGGGTATTATTATATTATAGTACCCGTTACCTTCTCCTTTAATAGTATTAAATATTATATCTATATTAATATTAGTACTTAAGTAAGTCTACTTAATTAAGGCTTCTTACTTACTAGGTTTTTATAGGCCTTAATAGAAAAGATACCTACACCTATAATAGTAAGGGGTATTAGCGATAAAAAATATAACGCTAGTAAATTTACTAAAATCCCTATATTCTTTAAAAACCCTAATAGAATAGTTACTTTAGTAGAATATAAGTTCTATATTATAAATAATCTATTAGTAAAGGTACTTATTACTATAAATATCTTAAAATCCAAGCGAATAGTTATTAACTTTAGTAATAACTTAATAAAGATTAGATCTTATTAAAATATAAGGATACCTATTATAGTTATTATTTATAGAGTCCTTGTATTACTACCTTAGTATTTACTAAAAAATAAATAACTATTCTACCTTATAGTAATTTTATAATACTAATTTCTAGTTCTTAATAATAATTATTAAAATTACCTTAGGACTAGGATTTTATTTTTAAATCTAACGCTTTAAATAATCTTTTATTATATACTTATATTATTAATATAGTAATATCTTATATATTTATCTGTAATAATATTAATAGCCCTATTATACTTACGCGTAACTAGGCCCTTAGTAAGGTAGTAGAGTATAAATTAGCGGGTTATTTTCCCGTTAACTCTAATAATAAAGCTCTTGTAAGTAAACCTCCTACTAAGATAACTAGCTAGATAAGGTTTAATATACGCGGTCTACTTACTACTATAGCAGCCTTTATAGCTATAGTAAGTACTTAGTAGTAAGTAGACTTTATAGCTATAATAAGTACTCCTTAAGTAAATAAGGCCCTTAATACCTTACCTCTAGTTAAAGTATATTATTCTACTAGAGTTATAATCTATAGTACTATACCTTAAGTAGCTACTTTAATTACTACTATAGTTAATAAATTTCCTAATCTTTAGAAAGATACTAGTAATATTATAAGTATTCCTAAGTCTTAATATATAGAAATTCCCTTACTTAATAATTAGGAAGATCTATATAAATTAGGTTAAGTACGCGTATACCCTCTTAGTTAGAGGGATAAAGAAATAAGTAATATAGAATTTAATAAACTTTATTCTTAGGGAAGGTTAGAATAGATAAATATATTTATACCGTTTTTATTTCCCTACTTTATTATCTAGAAAGATACTCCTAATAGCTTAAAGGGCTAAGTTATTATTAATATTAAAGTATTAAATAAAATTATAATACCTAATACCTACCCCGTTCCTCTCTAGTTAGAGATACTTACCTTACTATAAAATACTTTATATATCTTAATAGTTAATACAGTAAGCTTCTTCTATTAATAGTAGGTGAAGTAGGATTATAAGTATTATCTTATAATAACCTCTTATAAAGGCTAGGAGATATTTAATATCCCTATTATAGGTTTTAGAAACTCTCTAGTATATATCTAATATATAATTAATATTATATTATAGGAGTTTTATTACTTTTACTAGGTATATATAGATAATATAGTAATTTTCTCTACCTTATTAGATAAATATCTTAGATACCTACGTAAAGTCTTTAATAAACTAGATAAATATAATATATACCTATCTCCTAAAAAGTTATTCCTTAGATACTTATCTATCTATTTACTTAGATAAAGGGTTAATACGCTTAGTCTATTAATAGCGGCTAAGAAACTTATAACTATTACTATACTTATATTCCTAGATACCCTAGGTTAACTAGAGAAATATCTTAGTATAATAGGTTATAATAGGTAGTATATAGTATTCTACGCTATTATAATAAAGCCTTTACTACGGCGTAAGACTTTACTTATAAAGTTAATTAGTATTAGAGGTAATATATATAAGAAGATAGCTAGTAGACTAAAGGTCCTAGTCCCTACTCCTAAGGAATTAAATACCTTTTACTATCTATAAAAGCTTTTTACCTCTTTAAGTATTCTTTACTACTTTAATAAGTAGTATTAATTATTTATTAACCTAGATATAAGTAAGAAATTTAGGTTTAAAGCTATTATTTATTATATTATTAAGGATACTTATAAGTAAGACCCTTCTTTTACTACTATAATAGTAGGGTTAATACTACCTAAGTTTCCTAAGTAAAAATTATAGTAACCTATTTTATTTCTTAGTTTTTTACTTATTAATACTAAGACGAGATATTAGCCTATTAAGCTTAAAATTATAGGGTTAGTATAAGTTATTAAGAAGGTCTATTATATAATTAAGGTTATAAGAAAGCCTATTATAATTATCTATATAAATTACTTAGCTATAATTTTAATAGTAAGGTAAATAAGTTTAAATATAGTATTAACTAAGAAACTTAATCTCTATCTTATTAAAGCTTTAGAATATCTCTAATAATTTTACTTAGATATTTATTATAAACTAGGTAAAGTAAATATAGTACCTAATACCTTATTAAGACTAGTAAGCTATAAATATCATCTATATTAAGATATAGAGGGTAAGTTAGATATCTTATCTATAAAATACTTCCTTATTAGCCTTATTAAGATAAGTAATACCTTTTAGAATTAGTTAGTTACTAGTTATTAAGGTAAACCCTAATAGGTAAGTATAATTAAGATAGTTAGGTAGAATAAAGACCTTTATAATAATGCTATAACCCTAGCGTATAAGCTTATTAGTTAGGTATTATATTTTAAGGATAATAAACGAGGGCTACGTCTATATATCCCTTCTATTATAAAAGTAGAAGTATTTAAGCTAGTATATAATAAATTAGGATACCTAGGCTACGCCCGTATATATAAAAGACTTATTAAAGGCTTATATATTTATAACCTATCTAAGAAGCTTTATAAGTTTATTAGATATTACTTATAATACTAGCTTAATTAAATACTATATTATAAGCTATATAAGTCTTTATAACCTATCTTAATACCTACTTATCTATTTTATACTATTACTATTAACTTTATCTTAGTACTTCTATTAACTACGGAAGGCTTTAATAGTATCTTAATAGTTATATATAAATTTTCTAAAGTAATTACCCTTATTCTAGGTAAGATAACCTAGATAGTAAAGGATTAGGTAATAAAGTTACTTAATAGATTAGCTAATATTAACTAGGATTTACCTTAAGTAATAATCTTAGACCGTAATTAAAAATTTATTATATAATTATAGTAAAGTATCTTTTATTATCTAAAAGTTAATTTACTTTACTTAGCTATCTAGTACCCTTAGATTAATAGTTAATTAGAGAGATTAAATTAAACTAATAAGATAGCCTTATAGTACTATATTACTACTATTAAATACGATTCTATATAGCTATCTATTCTTCTAAGGATAATAGCTACGCTTAATAATTCTACTAAATATACTTCTATAAATAAAATACCTACTAAGATTCTTTATAGATTTTAAATAAGAGAGGTATTAGATCTACTAAAGCCTAATATAGATAGGTAAGTAGATATAATAACTACCTTACTAATGAAACCCTTATTACCTACTATAAAAGTAACTCCTTCTATTATAAGAACGCCCCGTACGCTTATTACTATAATAGAATATAAGCCGTCTTATATTAATATAAAAGATACTATTACTTTTACCTTACTTAGAATAAAAGACTATTATAACTCTAAGTATATAACTAAGTTTTTTAAGGTTAGTAATCTTATTAACCTCCGCCTTTATAAAGGCTATAAGGATCCTAGTATTATATCTAAAAAGCTAGGTCCCTAATTTATTAATATATTTAAGGTCCTTAAATATATTAGACGTCGTACTTATTAACTAGACCTACTAGATATAATATATATTTATAATATTATCTTAATAGCCTATCTTAAGCTAGTTACTAATCTAGTAGAGGACCCTTATTATTACCGCTACCTCCCTACCCTACCTATTATTATTAATAGAGATGTTAAATATAAAATTAAATAACTCCTATAAAAATACTATATTTACCGTAGTTATAACTAGTTAACTTAGTACCTTACTAGATAGCTTAGATATAGTCTAGAGGATAACTAATAGATACTAGACTATTACCTATCTAATACTCTAAACCTTATCTATAAGTATAAGGAAGTAAATAGCCCTAATATAAGAGCTAGTTAATAAAGATAGAAGTAAGATTTCTTACCTTATAAGGTTATATCTTTTTTTTACTTTAAGCGCTAGTCTATTAGAAATATCTTCTATACCTAATATATATTACTATTAGGACAATAGCTTTATTTATTATAGGTATTTACTATAGATATTTACTTATTATTACTATTATTAATAGTACTATTCGCCTAGTACACCTTCCTTATAAAAGGCTTCTATACTCTATATACTTAGGTAGGTTTCCTACTATATAGAGAATACATCTTCTTTCTATATTATAAATTAGTTATAATACTAGGTATTTATTTAATAAAAAGGAACTAATCTAGTTTACTATTATATTACTAATTATTAATAATAACTATTTTATTTATCTATATAATAAAGTTTAAATTCTCTTTATTATTATAATCTTTTATTAAACTAATATAAGGATTAATACTTTCTTCCTTAATAAATTAGATAATAGTAAGAAGGGTCTCTAATACTAGGTAAATAGTAATAGAATAATTAGTATAAGTCTAGTCCTTACTAGCTTACTTATAAGGTAACCTATTAATAATACGCCTTCTAGCTTAACTAGTATATTAGTAATAATAAGGGACTATATTAATAATAGTAAGAAGTAGGTAAGCTATTAAAATAGCTAGCTAGATTTAATAATAGGATATATATAAGGGGTTTTAGTACTATAACCTAGTTAAGTAATCTATTAGATAACCTAGCTAGCTAGATACTAGCTAAGTAGAATATCTATAATATAAATATATCTCTTTATAAAGATAATAGTAAATATATAATTTAAGTATTCTAAAAACCTTAAATAATTTATCTAGCCTAATAGTCTAATTTAGTAGTTTACTTAGTTAGTAGTCTAATATACCTAATCTAGATAGGTATATACGTACTAGGATAAGGTATATATATACTAGGACTAAGGTATACGCGTACTAAGACAGGGTACACGCGGACTAGGATAGAGTGTACGCGTACTACCGCCTTATATAGAAGGGTTTACCCCCTTCTAGTCTAAGCTTACTTCTAGTCTAACCCTAAGGGGCTAGCGGCCCGGAGCTTTTAAGACTCCGTACTTCTAGCCCTAGCTCTAGGGTACTCTTAGGCCTAATAGTATTCGTATCTATAGATAAGCCGATTCTAAATATAAATTTACTCTAAGAATTATTTAGTATAAGATTTCCTATAATACTTATAGTAAAAAGAAGTTGATAAAGTCTATCGTTATAGAAAGTGAGGGCGTGGACCAGAAGTAGGTGGCTTTAAGATGACAAGTTCCATCTCACTCTTTTTATCTACCTCTGACTCTTCATTACCCCATACCGTCGTATACTCTCCTCCTCAATCTGAATATACCCTTACTGTGATAAATGAGAGAATCGTGACGATTCGTGTCGTAGACGGAAAGTATTTTCTCCATCTGAACATAGATCGTTCGCGCAGATTGGATCCTCGAAATACGAACGCCATCTCCACATGCACATTAACCTTTTCACGAATCCTCTTATGCTCGTCTCTTGGGTCGGCATTCTTTCCTTCTTTAGCGTGCAAAACTTGACATGGCGAACCCTCCAAGCGGGGCGACTGGCACCTCGAGGCGCCAACGGGTCACGAAGTCCAAGCAACGCCCTGTAGAGAAGAAAGACGTTACGGCTTCGCAGCTTTCTCTCTTGGACCTCCCAGCCGAGGTGCTAGACTTGATCGTCAAAGAGACCGAGATTCACGACATGGCCGTCCTTGCCCGCACCAGCAAGTCAATCAGGGTATACATCGAGCCGCATCTCTATGACAAAATCTACACTCGTATAAATACGCAACAGAACACCGCTAGCCTCGTGCGCCTCTTGCGCAATCGGCCTGACATCGTTTCGCTGATCAAAACCCTTGTCCTGGACGAGTATCATCCTCGCCACACGCGCCAGTTGTTGGCATTCAAAATGCCCAACTTATGGTGCCTGCTTATACAGCACGAGGAAGAAACTATCGAAAAGGGTCTGGGGGAGCGAAGAACGAGGATTTTGAATGAAAAACTGGCTGAGCAGCCAAAATTGACCCGTTGTGAGCTCATCCCCAAAAGTCACGCCGATCAGTGTAGAGGAAGAGGGACCAGAGGGGACGGTCATGCCTCTTCCTAGTAGCATCCCCTGCATCGATCTATGGAGCTGACTGATGGCAGTCGTCTTTTGGACCAAAGCACGGTACACGCTGTCAAAGGACGATGCTGCTCTATTTCGACAGCCGAACTTCACACGCTTGCGTCTTTCAAACGTGGACTTTTCGGCTTTTGAGAACGTGTATGAGCGATGCTTTGCCCATAAAAATTTGCAGACGCTTTGGATCGAGGTACGTTAACCGCGCGGCAACATTGTCCTTTCGCAGAACCGACATGCGCAGATGATGCGAGGGTTCATAAGCACTGGTGTCTCTGTTTCAAGGCAGACCTTACAAGCCATTTGATGGTTCCTAGTGCCCGAATTGAAGTTGACTAACCTCGTATAGTGTTCGACATACACCCCGGGAGCTCTCAAGCGACTCGTCACGCCCGCAATATCCCTAACGTCTCTAACGTTCTACGAACACAATGTCCTTCCATTCGATGAAGTTCACCTTCTGCCCATCCTGTCTCACCTAACATCAACCCTCAAGGTCCTAAAGCTCAAAGGTTGCTACCAAGCCCCTCTCCGCACCTTCAGCTTCCCCCTCATCAAATTCACCGCTCTACGTCTCCTCCACGTCCAACCCTTCCTCCTCTTCGGGCCCTGCCCTCGCAATGTGAACACATACACCACCCACGAGCACCCAAACCTAGACCGACTAATCCGCAGCCGCTTGCCTCCGAATCTGAAAATGCTGTTGCTGGACTGCATGACGTATCCCCAGCCCACACGTCCTGAAGAGGAGCTGCAATACATCAAAGTCCGAGACTACGACATGCTGCAGTGCATGCTGGAGCAGAAGGCACGCGTGGCCCCGAAGCTGACGCACCTTCTCCTGTACTACATGGAGACCATGGCGGGGCCAGCGCCGTTGTATAAGCTCGCGGATCAGGTCGGGGTGAAGATGTGCGAGCTTTATCAAAGTGACGACATCGATCCGGATTGGGGTTGGTTGGATAGGGATGACACTTGAATGGTTTTCGGGAGGCGAATGGTTTACTGCATAGGCTGCAGTGTTCGATATCGAGGATCATGTGCGTAGGCTTATCATAGGATTGGGAATTCTCACGGGTTAATTCATGGATATTCCGCTCATTCAACTATCGACCGCCTTCTCCTTCGCCTGCTCCTTCGCATGCTCGTTGTTACGTGATATGGCTCCGACGGCCTCTAAGCGGGCTCTAGAAACGAGATCGTGGCTTCGCTTGGTATATATGCCGTAGCGGCTGTGCTATTGGAATCCGCAAGCGTCCCAGCACTCAAGAGTAAGACTTGGGTGATCTGCTTGATCTCGAGACAGTGAAGGACATTGGGGTTGGCGTGATGGCTAGTTTAGACCGTCCACTTGCCGACGGGGTTTTTTTGCTTCTTGATGTGAAGTTTTTGATTGCGTACTTGTGTCGATGTGTTGCAACTCCATTCAGGACAGTTCCCCTGGACAGTCCCCCTAGCCACATTTGCCACATTTGCGGGGTAGTACTATTTACTATTTATCAACATGTAACTATATAAATATTATTACTATCGCTATTACTATTACTACTATTACTATTACTATTACTACTACTATTATTATATATTATATAAGACTATATATAATAGTTCTTTTTAATATATATACGTCCTATCCTACTAATCCTACCTATAATAATAAACTTAATAACTTATTAGCTAACTAGCTAATATCCTCCTTCTTAGGCTCTATTAACCTCGCCTCCTTCTTCTTATTCCTTATCTTCTAATTAGTTATATACTTTTCCTTCGCCTCTAACTTTTGATTAGTATCTACCTTATCCCTTTTTACCTACGACTCTAGTCTTTTTATCTTCCTTAGCTCTACGCCCTTTCTAGCCCTTATTAACCGTGTTATAGGGGTAGGATCTAGTTATAAAGGGTAGTTTATAAGTTTTTATTACTAGCTACGCTAGGCTAGCTATATAAAAGGAGGTAGAGGTATTTACTAAGAAGAAGTTAGTAGTAGTAGAAAATTATTAATATAAGAAAAATTATAAGGAGATAGCTTTAATATTAATAGGCTACTAGGCTAGGGGGCTTCTTAAAGAGGTAATTAGGTATAATTATAATAAGGCTAAGTACTTATATACTAGATCTTATCCTTACTATTACCTTTAAGGATCTACGCCTTATTATTAGATTTAAAGAGTTCTTAATAATTATAAGTAAGAGAATCCTTAAATAACCCTCTATTATTATTACTAAAGTTTTATTATAAGAAGTTAGAGATATCCTTTATATCTCTACTATTATTAGTATATATATTAGCCCTTTTAACTTTAATAATTTACTCTTATTACCTAGTCCTTTCCTCTTTTTACTATTATATTATAATCTTATAATACTCTTATACTACCTCTTTATTAGCTACTTTATAACCTATTAATATATACTATTATATATCCTTATTCTTCTATTACTTAAGGTTATCCTTATTTATCTTAGTTATAATAAATAAGGTAGGTAACGCGTTAATATAATACTTTTTATAAAACTTTTTATTAAAGGTTTTTAAGGTATTTTTTATACTTATAAGTATATTCTTTAGCCTAATATACCTCTAGAATTTTCCTATAAAATTTATATACCTTAAAGTAAGAAGCCTTTATAATATTAAGACCCCGTCTTAAAAAGCGTAGTACTAATAGTATTATAAGGGTTATAATAACCTCTTATATATTATTATTACTTAATTTACTATTACTCTTATTACCCCTATTATTAATATTCCTATATATAATATAGTAATATACTATTATAATACTAGTATTAAAGCTTATTTTCAAACTAATAATAATCTCTAAGGCGTTAAAAAGCTATCTTAAATAAATAAGAGATAGGGGGATTTACTCCCTACTTTAAATATAATAATATAGCTAGTATTTATAAGGTAATTATATTAATATAGGAGATTATAGTTATTTTTATAATAATCCCTTACTAGTATTAGAGAAGATACCTTATTTACTTTATATAGCTATTTCTTAGCCGCGATAAACTTAGTAAATACTAACTATATAGCCTTATATATTATATAAGATAGGAGTCTTATAAAATATAATTAGCTAGTATTAATATATTAAGGCGTATTCTATTTCTAATACTCTAGCTTATAATAGAATATCTTAATTAGAGTTATTACCTTTATAGTAATTTTATTAGTACTTATCTTAATAGGAGTATATTAATAGGTAGCCTCTTTAATAACTAGGTATATATACTCCCCTTACTAAGTACTAGAGTAATTAAGGTTTAGCTATACTTTAGTATATACTATTATAAACTATAGTTCCTATCTCTTATAAAAGCTAGTCAGGTAATCCCTTTTATTTTAGTATAGATTTTCTAGTAATATTATATAATTATACTTTAATACCTCTCTTATTAGTAATTAAATATACGCCTATATTATATTAATAAGTTTTTCCTTCTACTTAATAGGATAATTTCTATAGGTTAGCCTCTTCTTAATAGCCTTAGTAGTATACTATTTATAAAGTTAAAGAAAATACTTAAAGCTAATATTATCTAATTAGGAATCCTAGAGCTCTAAGGTAAGCTTTATAATAACGCGTATCCTTTACTCCGTATTATTACTAATATAGTCCCTTAATAGTATTAGAATATTAATATTTTTTCTTATTATTACTACTATTAGCCTAGTAGTAAAGTCGCCTAATAAGACCTTTAGCTTATAGTAATTATTATAGAAAAATAGCTCTTATATATAAGTATTTATAAATAAAAAGGTATTAGCTAACTTAGACTAAATAAAGTAATAAGTAATAGGTATTAACCTTAATATATTTATTACGTAGATAAGTACTAATAATAGTAGGCTATTCTTATTTATATTAAATATAATATTAGTAATTACTATAAAATAGCTAGTAAATTACCTTACTATCTTAATTTATTTAGAGCTAGTAAAGAAGAAGAATTCTACTTATTATAATTAATAGATATTTTATTTAATAATATACTTCTCTTTTATATATATAGAAAAGCCCTAATTTTTAAGGGAGTAAAGTATATACTAGAGCTCTTATTAAAGTATCTACTTGCTCCCTAAATAGACTAGGTTATAGTACTTAGATTAAGATAGACTTAGGCCTTTTATTTATATTACCCTTCTACCTTATTAAAGGGTAGATTTACTATTCTAAGATTAAGAGCTATTAATTTAGTAATAGCGCGATCTAGATTATAATAATAATATTCTTTAAGTATAAATAGATTATCTAGTATAGTATAATTATACTTACTTTCTAAGATAGAAATTTACTACTATATATCTCTTATATAATACTAGAGTTTAATTTTATATTTATAATTATTCTAGTTAATATAAGAATTTAGTTATTAATAGGTATCTACTATTCCTTTTATAATAGCTTAGATTTTCTTATATATATTATAAGTCTTCTTATTATAATAAGTATACTTAAAGATATACTATTTATATTCCTTATATTTACTATAAGTAATAATAATAGTAAAGCCTTATATATAGGCCTAGTTCTATAGCTATAATTAGGTATCTTCTTTACTAGTAAAAACTTTATAATTAACAGGGGGACGCTTATAAGAAGTAGGAAATATAATAAAAGTATAAGCCTTCTTATTAGTAATATCTTTAGTATATAACTATGTAATAACTACGAGTCTTAATATAATAGGGGAGAATAGGGATAATAGCGGGGTAAGAGATTATAGGATAATAGCGCTAGTAAGTAACTCCTAAGGCCTAGTCTAATATTATACTAATAGTAAACTATTATAAGTAATAAGTTTCCCTTTATAAAAGATATAGTAAATAATTATTTAGAGTTGTTCTATAATTACTATTAATATTATTTAGCTACTAGAAAATACCTGTAAAAATTCAAGATTTTTACTTAGGAAAAGTATACTTAAAAGTATAATTCCTTTATTTATTAATAAGTAATAATAGTTATAAGGTAAATTTAAGTCTATATATAATAGATATTTATACGAACTTCTATATATAGTAAGAACCCCCTTAAGTATTATAGGAGATATAAGGTAAACGTTACTAGAAATATTAATTCTAGATATAAGGGATTATTTATAATAGTTACCTAGTACTAGAGTATTAATAAATAGTTATTAGGCCTACCTACCTTATAACTCTACTATAATATTACTATTTAGGACTAATAGGGTATAACTAAGTATACTATTATTAGATAACTTATTATATTAGTTATTATTAGGAAAAGACGTTATTATTATTAAGATAGAAGTATTAAAAGACTAATACTATCTACTAAGTACCTGACTAATTATAGGATATCTAGTATAGTAATATTCTATTCTACTAATAACTTCTACGCTATTAGACTATTTAATATAATTCTTAAATTATTATACCCCTTATATTATAATATATCTTTTATACTCTTATAATAACTATTAATAGTTATATTAGATTTATCGCGTTAATATAGAGGAATCTATTAGACGTAGGAGTTAGTATAGCCTAGTATTTATCTAGCCCTCTAAAGTTTAACTAGTAGTATTTAATAAACTAAATAGTAGAATAGCTTATTTTTATTATTAGAAAGTCTAATATTATAGTCTAATATAAAGATATAACTATATAACTAAGTATAATATTAGGCCGTTTTTATACTTCTAATATTATAATTCTTATTATTATAAGCCGCTAAGTAGCTATTAATAAGATCTAGGCGTTAATAATAAGTTATAACTAATATATTAGGGGTAGTCTACCTATTATCTAATAGTACCTACTTATATATAACATTTCTTATTATTTAGCTAGATATATATTTAGGAGTTTTAGGCCTAATAATATAAAGGTTTCCCTATCTTATTACCTATAATAGAGCTACGTATAGCTAATTATAACTAAAAGTAGGCCTAGTCTATAAGTTAATACCTACGTACTTTATTAATTAGCCTTATAATTTATTAATAGTTATAATAAATGTAGGTTAGATAGGGTACTACTTATAAATAAAGGGGGTAGGAATCTACCTATTATTTTCTTTAGATTATAATAGCGTCTTAAATAGTATTACCTTCTTATTATTATAGGTACTACTTATAATCTCCCTCTTAAAGATATACTTACTATATCTTATTACCCTTAATCAGGTCCTATTATATAGATATAGCGGATTAAGGTTCCTTAGTAATATAACTAGTACGCCTAGCTTAATATATAGCTTATAAGATAGTAGGGAGGGTTTATAGAACTTATAAAAGTACTTAGGGGGGAAGAGTTTATTATCTTCTTCTAATATAATATAATTAATACTCTAGTATATAATTATATTACTAGGGATATATAATATTATCTTAGTATTAATACTAGTAATATCTTTATTTATAATAGTAAGAATAGCCCGTTCTAATAGATAAACCCTCTAAGAGATATTTATCCTAATATTAATATAGATATTCTTAACTAAATTATTAATAGTATTTCCTAGGGTATAATTATATTTCTAATATAATATATCTTTATTAGTAGTAGGGCTTTTCTAGATATTAATACTATAATTAATAGCGAGGAGATCGCTTATAAATAGTCCTATTTTATAATATATAATATCTATTAGGTTAGGATTATTAAGTTACTTATTAATAGTAAGATTTAAATATATAACCTTATTCTAGAAATAGGCCTTTTAAAGATACGCCTTAATAACCTAGCTACTAGATCCTCCTAGAATAACTAGGAGTATTTATTAGAAGTTACTATAAAAGTAGACTACCTTACCCTTAAAATAAGCCTAGTTATTATTATAAATATCTTAAAGGCTATAACTAATAGCTTCTATATTATATTAACTCTATATAGGAGACTTATCCTAAAAGATAATATAAGCTCGCTTAATTAACTTAGTAAGATTAGTCCCCTTCTTAATCCTATATAAGGAGGTAGTATTAGAGTCTAGGAGTATCTTAAATTATAAGTAAATAGTCTAACCTCCTTATAATAGTATTAATATAATACTAGAAGATACTACTATTAGAGTAACCTTTTACTAGGAACGTAGCCTTTTTATAATAGTATTTTATACTATTATCTTACTAGTCCCCCTAGTACTATTAAGGAAGAATAGTATACCTAGAGTACTAAATTTATTATTAGTATTAATATTAATAGCGGTAATAATCTAATTAGTAGTATAATATTAATTAGTATTTAACCTATTTTATAAGACCTTAGCCTTATTAGGGGTAATTTAGTAAGATATTTCTTCCCGTAAAAGTCTATTTAGAATATTATTAAAATTATTAAATAGAATAGTTAGAATAGGTAGGCTATATTAGGCTAGATCCTTAATATATTTAAGGGTTAATTAATATTCTAATTAGCTATTAATTAGGTAAAGGGCGTACTATTTAGTAAATAACTATTACTTATAGTAATTATCTAGGATCTAAAGTATTAAAAAATCCTATTATAGGAGGTATAAGTAGTTATTTAAAATATACTCCTTATATTTATTTTATAAGGTAAGGGCGTTAGTAGGTTAGAGTTTAATTAATATTAATATAAAAAGACTATATAGCTTATAACCTCTCTAAAAATCCTTTCTCTTATTAAGGATCTTATTAGTATATCTATTATTTTTAGTTAACTTAAGCTCTATATAAGCCTCCTTCTATCCTATTAGCTAGCCGTCTACTATCTATAGGTTATTAAATAATATAGCCCCCTTAATATAATAGAGGAGTAGTTAGTAATAGTAGAGATCCTTAGTTTTAAGATTAATAAAATTAATATACCTAAGAGTCTCCCCCCTTTTATATATTTTCTAATGTTTATTTCTTTTATTCTAGGTAAAGACTTTAGGAAAATTAGTATATAGATAGTTAAGTAGGTCCCTTATAATAGTAGGATATTTCCCGTTCTATTTGATAAAAGGTAATAGCTAACTATTATTATAAGCTTCCTTAGTAAGATAATTTATATTAAAAAACTCTATTAATATAGTCCTATAGAGCTTATTACTATCTATTAGCTCTTATTTAGTAGCCTTATTAATAGCCTAGTTATTAACTAGCTTAAAAAGGGTATATTATTAATCTAGGAAGTAGATTTATAAATACTTTATATAAGGCTTTATAATACTTATACTAAATAAGAGTATCTTCTAGATAGCCTTAGTAGACCTAATTTAATAGGCTAACTAGAACTCTATAATCTTATCTACTAACTCCCCTTACTATCGCGGCTAGTTATTAGGAGCGGAGTTATTATTATTACGCGTATAATTCCTAGTAAGGGAGATATTAGCCTAATTAGGTCCCTTATAAATATATTTATAAAGATAGAAAATAGACTTAATAGAGCTATAGATCTTAATATTAATATAGGTACTATATTTCTTTAATAGGTATAAGTTATAGGAGATAACCTATCTATTATTAATAGAGGAATTAGGTTCTAAGGGGCTAACTAGATATTTATAGAAAGGATAACTCCTATTAAGTATAAAAGACGTCTCTTAGTAAAAATCCTTTAGAAAAGCCTTATTATAATAATTCTTCTCCTAACTATAATATCTATTACTAGGGACGCTAGTATAGTAATTATAAACTATATATTATAAGACTAATTTATATAATATATTATCCTATTATAAAGGGGGGATAAATACTTAAATAATACTATTAATATTACTAACTATCTAGATCTAATCCTCTTCCCGTATAATAAGGAGAATATAAGTATATAAGAGACCTTACTTCTAAAACTTAATAATATAATAATAGCTTATATAAATATTAAGGATATATTCCTTAAAGAGGTCCTTTATTAGCTCCTAGAGCTTCTAATTAAAGATATAGGTAATTAGGTTATAATAGTACTCTAATATCTAACTAGATACTAGTAAGCTCTAAATATTAGGCTTCTTAGGATTATATATAAAGGTAATAAAAAAATTAGGTTTACCCCTTTTTTAGACTATTATTATAATGTCTTATATTCTCGCTTTTATAGTACGTAGGCTTCCTAGTATTATTAATAGGAGGATAGTTACCTTACTACTAATATCTTTAAGCGAGATATCTAGATTAGTACTAAGCCTATCTATTAGGCTAGAGTAATAGTCTGCCTAGATAGTCTATTAATTCTAATAATACTAATTTAGATTATTAAGCTCTATTAATATCTAGATATTAGTAGCCTAGTAGCTAAATAAATATCTACTATTAATAGTATAATTAAAAAAATTAGGCTAGATCTAGATATTAATTAACTAATTATTTAAATTATATTAACTATCCCCTAGCTATTATCTAAATAATTTAGAACTATTTATAACTGAGTAGATTTAAGTCTAGAAAATAAATAGGGAAATATATTAAATAGTCTTACCTATATCTATTTTATATAAAATTAATATCTTATTACTTACTAAGACCTACTATAACCCTAAGGTATATACTCGCCGGTAATATACTAGTCTAGCTCCTACTTAGGGTTACTACCCTCTTTCTACTCTAGTTTATTATTACTACTAATTAAGGTATACTAGGTAAGTGTACTAGTAATATAGTTCCGTCGCGATATATATAGTAGATAGTTACCTAGAAGCTAATAGCTAGCTAATAGGAGGCGGTTATACTATAACTATTTATTAAATAAAAATAGGAGCGGATATTAGAGGCCTATATAGGAAGGATATTAATTAGAGATTAATATAAGGCCCCCCTTAATAATTTTAATATAGATATCCCGCTTAATCTAGCCTCTTATAGCGTTATTAGGAGTTATTATAATATAAGTAACATCTATAAAGGTAGGCTAATTATAAGTACCCTTATCCTATTATTTAGGATTTAACTATTAGATATAGATACTTATAATATTAATAGGATATTATAATTTATCCTCTTTAAGGCGGTTATAATAGGATTTAAACCCCTAGATATATAGGTTAATAGACTAGAGGGTATACTAAATAAATATAAGGGTATCTTAATTTAAATTATTAAAATATTAATAGTAAATATCTAGTTACTCCTATATACTATCTAGTATATAGATCTAGGCGAATTTTAGCCTAAGGCTATTATTAGTAATAAGAGGACCTATAATATAATAAATAGACCCCTAGATCTAGAAGGTAGTTTAACTAATATAGGTATTAATATTAGTTATACCCTTATATATAAAGGAGAGATAATTATTATAACTAATAATATTATCTAAAAATTCTTTATTATATATAGTCCTCCTTCTTATAAACTATCTATTAATAATAATATTATTTATATTACTAAGTAGTTTATTAATAAATTATACCCTAAGCTCTACCTCCTTTTAAGGCCCCTTAAGTAATAAGTTAATATCGGCTAGCTTATATAACTAGTTAGGGGATAGCTAATTATTCTTCCTACTATTATAATATAGCTATTAACTATCCCCTAAGTTACTATATTTATTTTTCTATAATAGTACATTATAATAGGGGTATATATTTATAAGGAGGTTAAATAATTTATTAACTAGGTAGGGTACTATATCTCCTACTATCTAAGGATCCCTATATACTTAATATCCCTAACCTAGTATCCGCCCCTAATATATATTATTCTAACGCCGGTATAAACCTTATTAAATAGGGGGCTATTACTTAGTATTATTATCTTAATTAGCCTACTAGAAGGCGTACTAGTAACGCGTATCTAGATAATATTTAGGAGGTAGTAGAGGAGTAATTTCTTAGGGGGTCTCTTTAAAGATAGAGTAGGTTATTAAGGGTTCCTAGGTAGAATAACTACTTAAATAGTTATATTAGCAAGGGTTATACGCTACTAGGGAGTAATACTATTATAAAGGTAGTTATAAGAGTAAGTACCTAATAGTATTTCTCTAGGGCGAGGTTCTATTAATATAATATCTCTAGGGTTTACTAGTAAGTTACTAGATTTAAGTTAGGTACCTAAATTAGTCTTCTTTAAGCGTCTTATATACCTTATACTATTTATCTTATAAGATCTAACCCTCTTATTAATAGTATTAGGGTATAGGTTAGAAAGAGCTAGGCGCTTAGAAGGTATTAGTAGGGAGTTAAAGGAGCTAAATTTAGTATAAGAAGGGTAATACTATATTATTTAAAGGCGGCTAGTATAATTTATATATTATAGATTATAAGGAGAGGTATTAATATCTATATAATAGTATTAAAAATATAAAAGAGGTAGGAAGAAAAATTTATTAACGCGGTAGGGAGGCGCTAAGATATAAGATAGTTAGACTAGATTAGTAGGTAAATATATAGAT
>JAABUN010002957.1_pt1 | contig 27965 bp, 36 predicted proteins | sample 5559311 | NCBI WGS metagenome assembly JAABUN01 (sample SAMN10711877, study PRJNA513370) | rock metagenome | isolation source: Antarctica rocks | place: Antarctica: Victoria Land, Siegfried Peak sud
GGTCGTTGGTCCACCCGACCAGCTCCATGACCGCCTGCAGGTCCGCCGCGGTCGCGACCGTGTCGAACAACCCGATCGGCGGGAACCGGGACGGGATCAGTCGATGCGCCGGCCGGGGCGCATCGGCGTAGCGATCCGTCACGAGAGGACGAGGTCGGCGTCCGTGTATGGCGTCGCATCCTGATCGATCGCGTTCGGCGCCATGTAAAGCCCGCCGCGCGCGCCATCCAGGAAGCGGCGCACGGTCAGGAGCGCGTCCTGGCTGCCGTCGACGACCAGGTCGAGGGGCGGCTTGCCGCCGAACACGATCGCGTTGTGGGGCCCGCGAAGCCAGGCCAGTCCCTCCGGCTCGGTCCGATGCAGGATCCCCAGCGCCTGATGGATGCCGAGGACGGCCGATATGCGGGTGAGCACGTCGACATCGAGCAGAATTTCGCGATGCTCGCGGACCGACTTCACCCAGCTCTGGTAGGTGGAACGAGGCGGCAGGCCGAGGATGAGCCGGCGCTGCTCTTCCGACAGGCCCCAGAGATCGGCGATCGCCAGGAACGTGCGCAGCCCGGGGGCGCTCAGGCGACGGCGGGCAGCGGTCGAGTGCGCGGAGACATCCAGACGCATAGGTCCGGCTTCGACCTGAGCTCGTAAGGGCTGTGACATCGTCGTTCTCTGACCAGAACTGATCGTAGTCCAGATCGGGACAGCACGCAACGACATTGGCCGTGCGGCCCTTATCTCGCGAGGTGGATCGATCTACCGCAAGCCGAACACCTCGAAGCCGGCGCCGGGACACAAGATCTATCCGTATCTGCTGCGCGGCGTGAGCGTCGGTCGTCCAAACCAGGTTTGGGCCATGGACATCACCTACGTGCCCATGGCGCGAGGGTTCGTCTACCTCGCCGCCGTGGTGGATTGGTTCAGCCGCCGTGTCCTGTCCTGGCGGGTGTCGATCACCATGGAGGCGGCATTCTGCGTCGAGGCGCTGGAAGGGGCGCTCGCCCGGCACGGTCGTCCCGAGATCTTCAATACCGACCAGGGATCGCAGTTCACGAGCCACGCCTTCACGAGCGTGCTGCTCGAGGCCGGCATCGCCATCAGCATGGACGGCAAGGGCTCCTGGCGCGACAGCGTCTTCGTCGAGCGGCTCTGGCGGTCGATCAAGTACGAGGAGGTCTACTTGAAGGCCTACAACACGGTGAGCGAAGCCCGGGCCTCGATCGGCTCGTATCTGACCTTCTACAATGGACGAAGGCCTCATTCGAGCCTTGACCGGCAGACGCCGGACCAGGCCTACTTCAACCGGCTGCCGCTATCCGTGGCAGCCTGAACCTGGCAGGGCTCCACTTATCGCAGCGCAAGCTGCTGTTCAGACGAGCGGAGCCACCTCTGTCGGCCGTTTCCGTATCAGCCTGAGAGCTGACGGAAACGTACTCGCCGGCAGCCATCGCCATAGAGCCGGCAGCTAGCCCGGCGATCCCGGCGACGAGCGCTCGCGGGCCGAATTCGACGCGGCCGCCACTCCGACGACGAGGCTCGCCGTGGAGATGATTCCGTCATTGGCGCCGAGAACCGCGGCGCGAAGCAGCCGATCCGCTCGATGAGATGGTTTTCGCGCTGCAGTGGGCGCATGATCGCATTCAGCCGGTTGCGCCCCCGTAACCCGGCAACCTTGGACACCCCCTACATTTTCTTTCCATCCGGACCATACTGCTTCAGAAACGCAATTAGATTCAGAATCTCCTCCTGCTTCTTGATCCCGGCAAACGCCATCTTGTTCCCCGGCATAAACTTCTTTGGATCTTCGATATATTCGGCGAAGTTCTTCTCGTCCCAGACGACCCCGGAATCCTTGTTTGCCTGAGAGTAGTTGAAGCCCTCGATTGTCCCCGCCTTTCGGCCGAAGAGGCCGTTCTGCTTCGGGCCAACCGCATTCTTGGCGGTCTCTCCGACCTGGTGGCAAGCGCGGCAACGCGCGAACACCTTATCCCCGGCGGCGGCGTCCTGTGCGAGAGCCGGGGCTGGAAGGGCTAGCAGCAGCGCCGTTGCGGCAAGCGCGGTTTTCATGATCGGAGGTCTCCTTCGTCAGGAAGTGGTGTCACAGGGCTCTCGCGCTTGTCGGACCTGTACTCGCCCATGGTCCCGACGAAGACGTCCTCGGGCCAGCCGACGTCGGCCGAGTTCGCGGTCTCCCGTCGCTGGCTGCGGAGTGTTAGGGGCAGTGGCGAACCCTGGCGCGATGAGCGAGACCGCGGCGACGCCCGAGAGAACGGCAAGCGCGGACGGGACTAGGTGCCGCATCAACTCGTCAATCCACCTTCGGGCCCTTGCCGGATTCGGGCGTGACATCGATCACGCGCGCCCGCCCGGTGATCTGGGCCGTACCCGGCAGGCAGTTCGACATGCACGGTTCGCCCTTCCAGAAGCGCTTCTCCGAGACCTCCCGGTCGTCGTCGAAGAAACCGGTCTCGTTCGAAAGCTTGATAGTCCTGAAGTTCTCGTTCGAGAGGACGAATTCGTCGTCCTTGATCACGTCGTTAAGACTGAGGACATAGGCCGTGATCGCGTAGAGCTCGTCTGGCGTAAGAGACTGCGCGTTACCGTACGGCATGGAGCGCCGGATATAGTCCATCAGCGTCGAGGCGTACGGCCAGTAGGAGCCGATCGTTTTGACGGGGTCGTGCGCCTTCAGCGTGCCGGCACCTCCGGCAAGGACAGGCCACCGGTCCTTACCTTCGCCGAACTCGCCGTGGCAGGAGGCGCAGCGTTCGCCGTAGAGCGTCTCGCCGTCCTTAACGCTGCCTCGGCCGATCGGAAGGTTGCGCCCGTCCGGCCGAATCGCGATGTCCCAGCCGGCGATCTCATCCGCCGTCGCCGGACGTCCGAGGCCGAAATGTCCGGGCGAAGATGACGCGGCTACCGTCGGATCCGGCGCGGTCTGGGCGCGCGGTGCCGTCGAGAGCAGGCCGTGTCCGACGGCCAGCACAGCGAGGACGGGCAGGCCAGCGAGCGCGGCGACGGACCTAGGAGACCTCGACATTCTCGACCTCCCCGCTCGCCAGTACGTGCCAAGTCTGGATGCCGTTGTTGTGGTAGATGGAGTTGACGCCGCGGACCTCTCGCAGCTCCTTCTTCGAGGGCTGCACATAGCCGGTGTCGTCCATCGCCCGCGACTGGAGCAGAAGCGGGCTCCCGCTCCATGGCGTGTCGACGTAGAAGCGGGTGACCGCCTTCGGCAGCACCGGCCCGTCAATCCGGGCGGTCATCCAGTTACGGCCGCCATCCATTGACACGTCGACGCGCTTGATCGTGCCGCGGCCGGACCAGGCGATGCCGCTGATGACGTTCTGGCCCTTGTGCTTCCACGGCATCTGCGGGGACGGGCTCGTGATGACCGATTTCGCATCCATCACGAACGTGAACCGGCGGGCCGTCCCGTTCTCGAGGAGGTCCGTGTATTTCGAGGTTTCCTCGCGGGCGTGCCAAGGCTCGTCGCCGACCTCGATCCGCCGGATCCACTTGATCCAGAGATTCGCCTCCCAGCCGGGCACAACCAGGCGGGCGGGATAGCCATTCTCCTCGCGCAGCGCCTCACCGTTCATCTTGAACGCGATCAGGCAGTCGTCGAGGGCCTTCGCGAGCGGAAGCGATCGGTTCATACCCGAGGAGTCACCACCCTCGACCATGAGCCAGCGCGCGTTCGTCTTCACGCCCGCTTGCTCCAGGATCACCTTGAGCGGCACGCCCGTGTACATCACGCAATGGACCATGCCGTGCGTGAACTGGCAGCCGTTCAGCTGCGCGCCGCGCCATTCCATGCCGGAATTTGCAGCGCATTCGCAGAAATAGGCCCGGTTTACGCGGGGAAGCCGCTTGATGTCGTCGAGTGTCAGGATCAGCGGCTTCTCGACGAGGCCGTTGATCATCAATTGATAGTCGGCCGGATCGACGACGGCCGTGCCGCCGTGGTGGCGCTCGAAGCAGAGCCCGTTCGGGGTGATGATGCCGTCGAGTTCGTGGATCGGTGTAAAGTTCACCGAGCTCTGCCGCGAGGCGGTCAGCCACTCGACGTCGCGTTTGACGACATGCGCCTCGAACTTGGACGGCATGCCGTATGGCCGCGCCTCGACGCCGTCGCCGAGATAGCGGGACCAGTCCGGAACGTTGGGCGCCTGATTCGCAGGGTTGCCGGCGCCCGCCGTCGATCCTTGCGCGAGGGCCTCTCCGCCGGCCACCGCCACGCCGCCGAGGGCAAGGCCCGCCTTGAGCAGTGATCGCCTTGCGGGGTCGACGAGTCCTAGCGGTTCTTTCCGTAAACGCCTCATGTCAGCTCCAAACGTCAGCGACGCGAACGTCTCGTCTTATGCGAATGTTTGAATATCGTACCGCGATCTCGGTCGGCCGTCACCCCCTTCGCCTCAGCTCCCGGTTACCCGGACGTTGTCGCCGCCCTTCGGCGCCACGACCTGGTTCTTGGAGAGATGAGCGAACACGACGTCCCAAATCGCCGGTCCTTCCGTGCCCTCGTTGACGCTCGCCCACCCGGCCACGACGTAGTCCTTGCCGGCCTCGATCGGTTGGCCGCTCTTGAGGAGGGTCATGTCACTGATGCGGGAGCCGATCGGCTTCGAGATGTCGATGGCGTAGGAAAGCCCGCCGACCCGGACCATGTCGCCGCCCTGCTGCAGGTAGGGATCGGGGTTGAAGATGTTGTCTGCGACGTCCTCGAAGACCTCCTTCAAGCGGGCACCCGACATGGTCATCCGATACGCGGCCGGGTAGCTGATCGCCGTGGCGTTGTAGACGTCCTCCCGCGTGACCGCCTGGCCGGGCAACAGGGTGGCGCCCCAGCGGAAGCCCGGCGACAGCGAAATCTCCGCGTCACGTTCGGACATCACGGCGTCGCAGATGACGTCGTCCAGCGTGCCGTTGAAGTTGCCGCGCCTGAACATCGTGGTCTCCGTGCGGCCGACGACCTCCCTCAGCATGGGTTCGTGCGGCGCGCGGTGCTTGGCAATTGCGGTGGCCATCTCGGCGTCGGCCGCGACGACGTCCGAGAAGACGGGAATAAGGCGATACTCGAAGCCTCTGACCTCGCCGCCGCCGACCTCGAGATCGAGCCGCGAGACGAACTTGCCGTGGCTTCCCGACGCGACCAGGAGCGTCTTACCGACCTTCACCGGCTCCGGCAGCGCGTCATGCGTGTGCCCCGTCAGGATAACGTCGATGCCGCGTACGCGGCCGGCCAGTTTGCGATCAACGTCGAAACCGTTGTGGGAGAGGAGCACGACAAGACCCGCGCCAGCACCCCGGACCGCGTCCACCTGCTTCTGAAGCTCTTCCTCGCGGATGCCGAACGACCATTTCGGGATCATCCAGCGCGGATTGGCGATCGGCGTATAGGGCAGCGCCTGGCCGATGACGGCGATTTTGACGCCGCCCCGCTCGAAGACGGCGGAAGGTTTGAAGACCTCCTCGTTCCATTCGTTGTCGCGGACGTTCTGGGCAAGAAACGGGAAGCCCAGACCCTCCACGATCTCGGTGACGCGCTCCTCCCCGAGCGTGAACTCCCAATGACCGGTCATCGCATCGGTCTTCAGCAGCGCCATGCAGTCGACCATGTCCTGGCCCTTTGACACATGCGACGTGTACGAGTTCTGCCAGGTGTCGCCGCCGTCCAGCACCAAGGTGCGGTCGGGCCGCTCGGCCCGGATCGCCTTCACGATCGTGGCGATCCGGTCGAGACCGCCCATCCGGCCATAGCTTTTGGCCAGGGTCGCGAAGTCCTGATCCGTAAGGGCGTAGGCCAGGGCCGAACCGCGCTCGAGGCGATACATGTCGAGAAGGGCGGCGCCGGCCACGTGGGGCGGCTTACCCTTCGCGTCGCCCACCCCGAGATTGACCGTTGGCTCGCGGAAGTAGACCGGGGCAAGCTGGGCGTGGATGTCGGTGACATGCACAAGCGTAACGTTGCCCTTCGCCGGAAAGGTGAGAAGTTCGGCTTGGCTGAGCTTCTGTTGAGCGAAAGCTCGACTCCAGCCTTCGACCCCAGCTATGGCCCCGGTCGCAACGGCGGCCTGGAGGAAGTCACGCCTCGACAGCATCAAGGTCCCATCCCGCTTTCGACGACGATGCGGATGTTCAGCAACACAAGGTATCGGCAGTCTCAAATCACCGTGATCTTCTCCTCGCCGACGATTTTGGTGCCGTCGTCGTCGACCCAAGTGAGGACAACGGGCCCGCTCTCGTCGGCCTTAAACTTGAATTGTATGTAGGGGTTTGCGGAGACGGCTGGCTCGAAATCGGCCGCAAATACCTCCTTGCCCGCGACCGTGCAGGAGAACTTGTTCAAGATCTTGCGCGGGATCGTCTTGCCGTCCGCGTCCTTGCGCTGGCCCGATTCCATCACGTGCGAGACGAGCGCTTTAATCTCTACGAACTCGCCCTTCTTGGCTTCTTTCTTGTCCAGCTTGATTCGCGGCTTGACGGCCATGAAACTCTCCTGTCGTTGCCTGTGACCGGACGACTAGCCGCCGCAGCCGCCGATCGTGACCTTGACCTGCTTGGTGTCTGTGAAGAACGAGCCGTCGCTCATCTTCGCGACCGCGATAATGTTCTGCGTTTCGGCGAGCCTAATTCGGGTGTTGGCTTCGGCCACGCCGGCTGCGGGCGTGAACCTGAAGGTCGCGATGCCCCCGTTCGGGTTGCCGTCAGCTACGATGAGCACCTTCTCCACATAGGATTGCGACGTCATCGGCGAATCAACCGATACGGTGATCGGAACGTTGTTTCCGTTCTCCGCGATCTCCGGCAGATCGAGCTTAACCTTGCCCTTGGCGGCCTCCTTGCCGCCCGTGAACGCCTTGATAAGGTCCTGAGCGTCGTTCTTGGCGTATGCAGGCCCAGTCGTGCTCCCCAAGACCGCAGCGCCGAGAGCTGCGGCACCCAGGCCCAGAGTGCGTCGGCGACTGATGCTCACCATCATTTGGCTCCTCGTGCTGGCGCGGCGATTTTTGGCGCGCCTCGTGGAATAAGCGTCCCGAACGTCTGCTCGGTCGGAACGTGGTTGCGGAGCAATTTCCGGCACGGGCTAGCGGTCCCGCCGCCAATGCCGCTACCGCACTCCTCGCTTTCCTCGACCCGGCCCTGCGCTTCAGCACAGGACATATTCATATATTTCTACCTTTGTAACTGAGCGGCTGACGCCATGCAACTCGCCTTTTTGACGGGCCGGCTCGCCCGGGACCCACCCGGATGGGAGATTGACGGCACCTGCGATCCTTTACATATTCAAATGAAAGAATGCGGGCGGCGCTTTGGTACCGCATCGGGATGAGGAGGAATGCGTGGGCCGTCCAATCAGCCTGTTAGCCGGAGTTTGCGTCCTGGTCGGTGTCGCGGTCGCGGCCCTCGCGCAATCCGATGACGAAACAGAGAGAGCACTCGAAAAGTACCGAGAGATGCTCTCGGACCCGATGTCGAACCCCGGCTACCTCGCCGTAGACCGAGGGGAGGAGCTCTGGTCGTTTGCCCGCGGCGCGAACAACGTTTCTCTCGAAGGCTGCGACTTGGGAGAGGGTAGGGGCAAGTTGGAAGGGGTTTATGCCAAGCTCCCGCGCTACTTCGCCGACGCCGACAGCGTTATGGACCTGGAGACAAGGCTTCTCTGGTGCATGGAGAAAGTGCAGGCGGCGGACATTGCCGACATCAAGCGGCGGCGATTCTCCGCGCCGGGCCGCGAGTCCGATCTCGAGGCGCTCACCGCATTCATCGCTAACAAGTCGAACGGCATGAAGTTCGACGTCCCGCTGGCACACCCTAAGGAGAAAATGGCCTACGCGCTCGGCGAAGCGCTCTTCTATCGTCGATCCAGCGTCATGGATTTCTCATGCCAAACCTGCCACTCGCAGGAAGGAGCCCGCATTCGTCTCCAGAAACTTCCGACCTTCGACGTACCCAAGGAGGCTCAGGCGACGATGGGGTCGTGGCCGACCTACCGCGTGTCGCAGAACTCGCTGCGCACCATGCAACACCGCATGTGGGACTGCCTCTGGCAAATGCGCATGCCCGACGTGGAGTACGGGTCCCCGGTGACCGTCGCGCTTATCACGTACCTAACCAAGAAGGCCGACGGGGGCGAAATCCAAGTCCCTTCGATCAAGCGCTGAGGGGAGTGACGTGGTGAACATGTTCGGTTCCGCGGCGGCGGCTGTCTTGACGACCCTCACCGGCGTGGTCGCGCAGGCTCAGGATCCGGCGCCGATCGCGGCTTCGATCGTCGACAAGGCCGTGGCCGACAGCTGGCGTCGAGTCAGCCCCGAGTTGCAGGCTCGCATCGATCAGGACGAGGCTCAACGACTCTGCTCCGTCCACCGCAATGATCTGCCGCCCAAGGTCGCCGAGGCCCTGGCCGCGGTGGCGCAGGGTGCCATCGTATACCCTGCCAACGGCAAGCTTTCTGGAGATTGGAAGAAGGGCGAGGCTGGTTCTCTGTCGGGATACGGCTTCAGAATGGGTGACGACCCCAAGCGTCTCGCCGGCGGGAACTGCTACGCGTGCCACCAGCTCTCCCCGCGGGAGATCAGCTACGGCACCCTCGGACCAAGCCTGCTCGGCTACGGCAAGCTGAAAGGCAACACTCCGGAAATCCAGAAGCAAACCTACGAGAAGATTTTCAACGCCCAGGCGGCTCTCGCCTGCTCAAACATGCCCCGGTTCGGCCAAAACAAAGTTCTGAGCCCGGAGGCCATCAAGGACTACGTAGCCTTCTTGCTCGATCCGAGCTCGCCTGTGAACAAGGACCCATGAGGTCGACATCCTGTCGGCGGTTCAAGGGTGTCCGAGGGAGGAAGACATGACAACCAGCCGACGACAGGTGCTCGCTCTCGCAACGACGGGAGCCGTCTTGGCTCCAGGCGTTGCTGCCGCGCAAGTACGCGACCTGGATCTGGCAACACTCAAGAAGGACGCCGACGTCGCCTGCGCCTACCACTGTGACTTCGGCGACCCTCAGCGATTCTCGCAGCTCTTGCAGAATATGCTAAACCACTACTCCGTCTACGATCACGACGGAATGCGGCTCAAGCTCGTCGTCGTCGCGCACGGCCCGGGCCTCAAGTTCTTCCTCAAGGATCTGTCCGGAACGCCCTGGGAGAAGGAGACGCTCGATCCCGATCTGTTCAAGCGCTTCGAGGGCCTGACCAAGTTCGGCGCCGAAGCCTATCTCTGCCGGATAACGTACAAGCGTCTCAACATCGATCCGGCCAAGACCCGTGAGGCGGCCGGGCTCAGCTTTGTGCCCTCAGGCGTCGCCACGGTCGCGGATCTGCAGTCGAAAGGCTTCGCGTATCTCAAGGTCGGGTAGGACCGATCACCCTGGCGGGTCGCGCAGGTAGTCCCGCAGGCTCATCCGTTCGTAAGCCTTGTCCGCCACGAACCGGAACATCGCCAGGAAGTGCTTCGGCTCGAGGTAACCCTGGGCTCGGGCAACCTCCCGATCGCGGGGCTTCTTGCGATCGAGACCCTCGGCTGTGGGCGGAAAGAACTGGAACGACGGCGTGAATCTGACGCCGTACTTGTCCGCCAGCGCCTTTTCCGTGAGCTTCTGCCCGTCGAAATCGGTGACCTCCTTCGACCCGATGACGTTGAGCTGCAGGATGTCGAACCGCTCCTGCACGAAGGCCGTGATGTCGGGACGGGCGAAGTTCACGAGGTGCGTCTCTCTGCAATAGGGGCAGCCCCTGAGCTCCCACATCACGGCCAACCGCTTGTTCGTTTTGGCCGCGCCCTCAAGATCGTCCCGCAGCTCCAGGAAGCTTTCCAGGAACCAGGGCTGCCGGTAGAGGCCGTCCTCCCCGAGGACTGCCATCTCGGCCGCCAGCGCCGCCTGCCGGGGGCCGCCTGAACTCACTCCAACCCCGGCAATGCCGGCAGCAGCCAGGATGGCGCGACGCGTGATCATCCCCGAGCTCCCCAAACGATCGTCGTCACATGCAGCGCTCACGATGTGATGCTAGGCTGGCCTCGTCGAACCCGCAATCAGAAAGGCCACCCGTGTCCTCGTCGCTGACTAGGATCTCGTTCATAGCCCTGCACCTGGTCACCTTGCCGGCTGGGCTGCGAGCCGGGGAGGCGACGCCGGCCTCCCTCTCCGACGAGGTCCTCGGACACCGTCGCGTGGCCGCGTCGTACCTGCGCGTCGGCAACGCGGATCTCGCGCTTCTCGAGATCGAGGCGCTGGAACGCCGGCTCGACGGCGAGGCGAAGGATATCGCCACGAACGCTCGTGGGACGGCGGAAACCGGGGATCTCGCGGCGGCTCGCGCGGCGATAGCTCGACTGAGCGACCTTTTCGCCGAGGAGCGGCGCCGACGAGGTTGGCGCATCCTCACTGATTGCATCCTGGAAGCCAGCGAGCATCTGGGATCTGTCGATCCTGCGCGCGCGGCGCGCCTCGACATTTCGCGATCTGAAACGCGACAGGCAGCCCGCGAGGCCGCGAGGCGTGCATCGGACGCTCTCGGAACCTGCGACGCGGAGGCGCCGAGACATGTCGCGGCCGCTCCGGAGTTTCGGCGCCTCGTGGACGGGGCCCGGTCGAGTCTCGCGCAGATGGACGATGCGCTTCGCACGGGTGATCCGGAACTGCTCCACAGACTGCTGATCGAGCTTCGCTCGTTCGACCAGCTGCTCCTCCAGCGGTACGGCTAACGATGTCCCACCACAGGTTCAGCCGACGCGGCCAAGGGCCGGAAAGGTCTCCAGAAGCCACGCCCCGACCGCCGGCATGGAGCCGGTGAGAATCAGAACGCCCATCGCGACGAGCACCGCGCCCATCACCTTTTCGACCCTTCCGATCCAGTGGCGTGCCCTCTTCAGAAGGCGCAGGAAGGTTGGCAGAAAGGCTGCCGCGAGCAGGAACGGGCCGCCGATCCCGGCCGCATAGGCCCCGAGCAGCACTGCCCCCCGCGCGGCCGTATCTTCCGCGCCGGCCACGAACAGGATCGAGGCGAGAACCGGCCCCACGCACGGCGTCCAGCCGAACGCGAAGGCGAGCCCGACGAGATAGGCCCCGGCCAGCCCAGCTGGACGAGCTTCGACCTGCACCCGAGCCTCCCGATACAGGATGGGAATGCGCAGCACGCGGAGGAAGTGCAGCCCGAAGGCGATGATGACAAGGCCGGCGACCCTGGTCATCCAACCCACTTGATCCGCCAGGAGCTTCCCCACCATCGAGGCGCTTGCGCCGAGGATCACGAAGACGGTCGCGAAGCCGATGACGAAGGCGAGCGCGCGCGGGAGGGCTCTCCTCAGCGAGACGGCCGCCTCTTCCCCACGCGTGAGCTCATCCAGCGAGGCTCCCGCCAAGAAGCAGAGATACGGCGGGACAAGGGGTAGAATGCACGGGGACAGGAAGGACAGCAGGCCGGCGAAGAACGCGCCCCAAAGGCTGACGTCGAACGTCATCCTCCCGCCCTTCCAGATATTCGCGCTTCAGCATACATTGCTCGACGAGACCCCTCTCCACAAGGCCAGTTCCGTGAAACGCCGATCTTTCATCCTGTCGACGATCGTCCTCGGCGGACTCACCCTCTGGGGGGCGGTCGCACAAGCGGCCGAACTCGTCTACGTATCGGCACAGGGCTGCCCATATTGCCGGCTATGGGATGCGAAGGTCGGGCCCGTCTATCCCAAATCCGCCGAGGGCAAGCGCGCGCCGCTTCGGGCCGTAGACATAAGCGACGTGGCGGGCACGGGATTGAAGATCGACCGGCCGGTGCGCTACACACCGACATTCATCCTGATCGAGAACAGTCGCGAGGTCGGCCGTATCGAAGGCTACCCTGGCGAGGACTTCTTCTGGGGTATGCTCGGACGGCTCCTCGAAAAGCTGCCGGTCGAGCAGGGCGAGCCCGCCGCCGTTTCTGCTGGGGGATAGGGCCGGAATATCGGCTCCGGACCAGACGAAAGGATGTCAAGGCGCGTCATGAACGAAGTCGTCACGGCCAACGGCACGGGTTCGATGTCCCCGGCCGAGATCAAGCCGCTGGATGTCGGCGAGTTGCTCGACCAGGCGCGGGCGGCCAGCGAGTTCCTGAAGGCCTTGTCGCATGAGGCGCGTCTCGTAATTCTTTGCCTGCTCGTGGACGGCGAGAAGTCCGTCACGGAACTCGAGCAGCTGCTCAGCCTTCGCCAGCCCGCGGTCTCGCAGCAGCTCGCCCGCTTGCGCGCGGACGATTTGGTCGAGACGCGGCGCGAGGGAAAGAACATTTTCTACTCGCTGGCCCGCGAGGAAACTCGCGAGGTGATCGCCGCCCTGCATCGCGCTTTCTGTCAGCCGAAGGCCTGAGGTCCCCTCCCCTCCGGACTCAACCGGGACAGTCGATGCGCCGACTTTGAGGAGACGGACCTCGCCCATCATGGATGATTGGCCTGCCCATCTCGTAAGGTTCGGCCTTGCCCTCATCGGCGGGATGGCGCTCGGCTTTGCCGGCCGCCGTGGTCGGTTTTGCACGCTGGGAGCGATCGAAGACGCCACCTACGGCCGCGACTGGACGCGGATGAGAGCTTGGGCGCTGGCGACCGGTGTCGCCGTCGTTCTCACGCAGACCCTGTCTTTGACCGGGATCATCGACCTCGATGAGTCCGTCTACGTGTCCACCCCGTATACGTGGCCGGCCTACGTCGTGGGTGGGCTTTCTTTCGGATTCGGCATGGCTCTCGTAGGCACGTGTGGCTTCGGGACGCTGCTCCGTGTCGGGGGAGGTGATCTGCGGGCGCTCGTGACCTTCCTTGTCGTGGCGGTCGCGGCGTACGCGGCGCTTCGGGGACTCGCGAGCGTCGGAAGGATCGCGCTGGCCGATCGCTTGCCGATAGGTCGCCCCGGGACGATCCACCCGGCCTCGCTCGGCTGGATCGCGTATGTGCTCACGGCCCTCATTGTCGGGGCGCTGGCGGCCTTCGCGTTCCACCGCTCTGAACTGCCGAAGCGGCCCTGGCTGATGGTGACGGGCATCGTGGTCGGCGCGGCCGTCGCCTACGGTTGGTGGGTGACGGGTGTGGCGGGCTCGGACCCGCTGGAACTCGGCCGGCTGGAATCCTACACGTTCGTGGCCCCGCTCGCGCAAGCTCTGATGTATGTGATGACCGCCTCGATCACGCAACCAGACTTCCCGCACGGAGCGGTCCTCGGCGTGGCGGTCGGCGCTTACGCCGCGGCGGTTCAGTCGGGCGAGTTCCGGTGGGAGGCCTACGACGACGCGCGCGAGATGAAGCGGCATCTCGTGGGCGGCGTTCTCATGGGGGTAGGCGGCGTGACCGCACTCGGCTGCACGATTGGCCAGGGTGTAACGGGCATCTCGACGCTCTCCATGGGCTCGTTTATCGCCACGGCGTCGATCCTCGCAGGCGCGCGCGGAGGGCTCTATTGGTTGATCGAACGGCCCCTGCTGCATGGACGGAAAAAGCCGGACGGCTGCACCCGCGCAAGGAGCCCTGCCGAGACCTGATGTTTCTGGTCGCTTGGCTCGAGCCCGCGTTCAGTGTTCGATCACGTCCGCTGGCTCCTAGGGTTGGGTACGTCCTCTCACCGGGCGCGCGGTCGCCAGACCCGGGCACGTCGTTGTCCGCGGTTGTCTCGAAGTGAGAGCGAGTAGGGCAAATCAGACGATCAGTCCGGATATGTACGTGCTGAAGAAGGCGAGGATTGGCGAGCTTGGACTCTGTGCCAGTCCTGCGGCCGCCATTGGTCAGCTGCGATCGCTTCGGACGGCCGTTGCTCTCCCTCAAGCTGGACAACGCTTGGCCAGGCTCCGCAGGTTCAGCGCCGCGGCGGCGAGCAAGACCTGCTCTTTAGCCCCGCTCAGACCACGGAGCCGGAGCTTCTCGAGCCCTGTCACGTGCTTCATGTGGGCGAAGCGGGCCTCGACCTTACGTCGGGCCCGTGCCGCTACCGCGAAGGCAGGCGTTGAAGAGAGCGCACGTACGCGCTCGCGGACATCCTCGTCTGGGTGGCGCTCCAGCTTGCGAGCCTTGGCGTTCGTGCACCGTGGTTTCAGAGCACAGGCGGAGCAGTCGCGCGCCGACGCGCGGTATCGGGCGCCTTGGCCTACAACATCCGCACCACGGCGCGTCAGCTCGTGGCCTGTCGGGCAGATGAACAGGTCCCGCTCCGGATCGAAGGTGAACTGGTCGCGACCGAACTTCCCGTCGGTCTGCTGGGTCCGATCGAGAACCGGGATCATCGGCTCGATGCCCTGCCGGTCCAGCCAGCCCAGGAAGGAGCCGGTGCCGTAGCTCTTGTCGGCGGCAAGCAAGGCCGGCCCCGGATGACCATCGGTCCGCTGGCGCTCCACCATGCGGCGAGCGGCAACGATCTCGTTCGAAAGACGGGAGTCGGTCCCCTCGGCGTCGACGATGATCGCGTGAGCGTTGTCGATTAAGAAGTGCGCCTTGTAGCCGAACCGCCCAACGTTGCGGACCCGGGACCAGGCGGCTTGTGGGTCAGTCACCGAGGGGTACTTCGGCACGAACGCCAGCTCTTTGGCGAGCGGCTCAGCCTCGGAGAACCCGGCTTCTGTGTCGAGCCCTTCGAGATAGGCGCGCACGCATCGGCGCTGGCCGTCGGGAGTGGTTGCCCAGTCAGCCGGCGGCTCGGAACCCGGAGTGCGCCGACCCGCGCTCGCGCTCGCGTCAGCCCCGATGAAGCTACCGTCCACCGAAAGCGCGTCACCGTCGGCGAGCCCCGCCTTCCTGCACAGGTCCACGACGCTCTCGAAGACTCGTCGGAAGACATCGGCTTCGTGGAAGCGGCCATGCCGGTTCTTCGAGAACGTCGATGCGTCCGGGACAGAGGCGTCGAGCGCCAGCCCGCAGAACCAGCGATAAGCCAGGTTGAGCTGAACCTCCTCAACCAGCCGGCGCTCGGAGCCGATCCCGTAGAAGTAGCCCACCAGCAGCATCCGGAGCATCAACTCCGGGTCTATCGAGGGTCGACCAACGCTGGCGTAGTACGGCCGAAGCTCCTCAACCAACGGTCCGAAGTTGAGCAGTCGATCTACCCGGCGCAGGAGGTGGTCGGGCGGGACCAGCTCCTCAAGTTTTACCACGTAGAACAGCGGCTCGGACCGATCCAGCCTACCCATCATCACGATTCTCCTAGCGCCGCCAGGAGAGTGAATCAGAGCCGTACAGGCGGCTCAACCGCCGTTTTTCAGCACGTACATATGTATGCCGCTTCCGAATGCGGCCGACGGTCCAAGCGACCCCGATCAGCACCCAAGGGATGACCAGCGCAGTCGCGACTGTTGCGTTGATCGGAACACCGGCCTCGTGGGCGCCTTCGAACACGAGATGAGACAAGCTGACCAGATAGTAGGTGATCGCTGCGACCGATAAACCCTCGACCGTTCGTTGCAGGCGGAGCTGCAAGCGTGCGCGATCATTCATCGTACGCAGGAGACCGCTGTTCTGGTCTTCGAGTTCGATCTCCACGCGAGTACGCAGAAGTTGGGCCGCTCGCGCAAGCTTGCGGGAAAGATTTGCCTGGCGTTCCTCCGTCGAGACGCAGGTCCGTATGGCGGGAGCCATACGGCGAGACAGGAAGGAGGACCAACTCGGGATCGATGGGATCGAGCGCTCCCCGATCGCCTCAAGCCGCAGTCGCACCAGTTCATCGTAAGCCCGGGTCGCACCAAAGCGGAACAAGCTGCCGGCCGCCCCGGCCTCCAATTCTGCCGCTAAGCCGGTGAGACGTTCCAACAGCCGACGGTTAACTTCGAATCCCTCGCTGCGCTGCATCTCCTGAATCAGCACCGGCAAGTCGGTCTCTATACGCTGGATCGAGGGCCCGACCGCTTGCGCTTCCGGGAGGCCGAGGAGAGCCAGAGTGCGATAGGTTTCGATTTCCAGTACGCGCTGCACGAGCGCCCCTGTCCGGGTGTCACTTAGGTTACGGTTCGCTACGAGCACCTGGACAAAGCCGTGTAAGCGCGCGCTGAAATCGGTTGCGATCAGCGCCGACCCGTCCTCTACGTCGGCGGCCGCGAGCTGCGCTGGATCGAAGAGTTCACCGAGGCCCTCGACGAGGGTGCCGGCCGGGAGCAAATGGAGGTCGATCGCGACAAGGAGGGGGCCGGGTTGCAGGACCCGCCCCATGATTCCCGCGGGCGCGGGAGGCAGAGGTCCGAAGGGCAAAGCCGTCCGAGCCGATTGTTGTTGCACAATCTCCCACGTGTAGGTCGTAAACTCGCTGTGCGCCTCCCATCGAAGTATGGCATCAGGCAGGGCGATCCGGTGATGCTTGGCTCCCGCCAACGGCCCTTCAAGGCCGGCAGACACCGAAAGGGCCGTGATCGCCGCGCGGTCGGCTGCAACGGCTCCGGCGTCCGTCAGAAACGCGAAGTGCAGAATCCTCCCAGGCGTTGTGATCGGAAGAAAGGGCCGAGCATGTATCTCGGCCAGCACGCGGGACCGGAGCGGATGGTGATGCAGATCGTCGACTAAAGCTGATCGGCTCACGTTCTCATTCTGCGGGAGGCACGGTCTGGCAGTCGTCGAACCCACCATCCTCTTCGGACGTTCAGTTCGTTCGCCAGGCAGGGACGGCCTTAGAACTCAAGCTTGTCTCGGACCGCCTCGATGCCGGCCTTCGCACAGCGATCGTCCTCGGCGCCGCCGGGCGCTCCAGATACCCCGACTGCGCCGAGGGTCGATCCACCGCCCTCGATCAAGATACCTCCGCCGAGCACCACCACGTTCGGAAGGCTGCGGATTCCTGCTTGTGGCTGGCCCGGCTGGCTCAAGGGCACGAGGTCCGTCGTATTCGTGCGAAAGCTTACCGCAGTCCAGGCCTTGTTCACCGCGGTCGCTGGCGTGTGCGCGCCGGCGAAGCGATCGCGCAACATCACCTGGGGCAGGCCGAACCTATCGACGACGGCAACCGCTGCCTGGAAGCCTTCGGCCCTGCAGGCTTCTATCGAAGCGCGCGCAAGCTCGAGCGCAACATCCGGCGACAGAGCCTTGTAAGTCACCAAGGCGTCCTGGGCGTGTGCCGCGCCCGAAGCGGCGAGGAGCGCGGCTAACGTCGAGACCCAAGGGGTAGCCCGCATCGAGTCTGCTCCTATGACGCCGGGAATCGGAGGCGATGTGGAAACCGCTTCTCGCGTGGCGGAAACGTATTCTCTTCAAAGAATGTATGTCAACGTGATCGGTGAGTGAAAGGGGTGTGCGCTAGCTTGACTGACACATTCAATGGTCTGCAAGCTTGCCCATTGGGTGTGCCCCGTTTCCTGCCTTCAGCGGGAACGCCCGGGAGCCGTGGAGGAGGATCTCGTCATGTTGACACGTCGAACGCTCGCGACCGCCGCGGTCGGCCTCACGGTTCCTCTCGCCGGCACGGCTCGTTCGGAGGAAGAGAAGAAGCCTCATCGGTTGGCGATTCAGGTGAGCGTCAACGATCCGCCGCTGATGACGCTCGCCTTGAACAACGCCGTAAACGTCGCGCAACACTATGGCGAGATCGGTGAAGAGATCGAGATCGAGTTCGTCGCTTACGGTCCTGGCCTGCATATGCTTCGCAACGACACTTCGCCCGTCAAAGATCGCGTCAAATCGGTGAGCCAGAGCATGCCGAGCGTGACCTTCACGGCCTGCGGCAACACGATGGACACGATGAAGAAGGCCGAAGGACAGGAGGTGACACTGCTTCCCGGCATCAAGGTCACGCCAACCGGCGTCGTGCGCCTAATGGAGATGCAGGAGGCAGGCTGGAGCTACATCCGGCCCTGATGCCGGAGCCGCGACATCCGGTCCGCTCCATCCCCGCAACGCGGCCTTCGGACCCGAGGCGTCCCCGGGCTTCGGCGGATAGCCCGTTCAGGCTCCTCCGCCAGGCTGCCGATCGCGGGGCTCGGCCAGCGCCGCCTCCGGGCGGCTCACGGGAACGCCCCTGGATGTCAGCTCCTGCAGGCGCGAAGGGCCCGAACGGCGCAGCACGTCCCGGAAGGATGGGTGCATCGATCCGTCGAGATAGACGTAGCTGCGGGCCGGCTTTCCTGCGGAGGCGAGCTCCGCGATCCCAGCGTCATCCCGCGAGCGCTTCGCCTCGACCAGGCCCGCGGCCGGCTGGGTGACCGTGTACACGGGGCAGGCCTCGCTGGGCCGGAACGTCGCGCGCGGCTGGCTCACCTCGGCATTGAAGACGTATCGGCCCCCGCAGCTCGCCACCGTCGGCGGCTGCCCCGTCAAGGAGTACCACCGCGCTTCGGGCGCCATCGACGCGACCTCGAAATCCGCGCCGTGGAGGCGCTCGAACGCTACCCGCGAGAGCGCGGCGAGGTGAATCCTGTCCTGCGCGGTACGGTGGTGGCGGTCTGATCGGCTGACCGCCATTTCGGGCTCTGGGCTCTCGTAACGAGAGACAACGATTACTGGCGTGCGCTACGCGATCGGGCCCGCGCCTCGGCGACGACCTTCTTGAGATCCTCGTAGCCGAGCCCCGGCACCTTGAAGGGTCCCACGAGCAGGCTCGGCGTCCCGGTCAGCCCCAGGGCGTCGGCCTGCGCGGCGTTGCGGGCGAGGAGCGCGTCGATCTCGGCCCCTCGCGTCTTCATATCCGCGTCGACCTTGTCGAGGTCGAGGCCGGCCTTCACGGCCGCCGCGCGGATCTTCTCCTGATCGATCCTGCCCGTCGTCTCCATCAGCGCGGCGTGGGTCTCCGCGTGCCGGCCCTGATGCTTGGCCGCGAGTGCCAGCCGCGCGGCCACCCGGGACTGCTCGGTCAGGATCGGCCAATCCTTCAGCACGAGCCGGATCTTCCCGTCCTCGGCCAGAAGCCGCATTAGGTCGGGGTGCATCTTCCGGCAGTAGGGGCACTGGTAATCGAAGAACTCGACGATGGTGACGTCGCCCTTGGGATTGCCGAGGACCGGCGCGTCAGGGTCTTGCAGCACCGTTCTCTCATTGAGGATCGGATGTTCCTTGGCGGCTTGAGCCAAGGTGTGCGTCGGGCCGGCGAGCAGGCCGAAGCTCATCGCCGCGGCGATGGCGAGCGCAGTGAGGGTGATCTTCTTCATGGGGAGCCGCCTTAGTTGCTGGAGGAGAGATCGGTGGGGCGGGCCGCCGCTTTGTCGAACGCCGCGAGCACCGCGCGCGTCGTCAGAAGCTCGGAGAGAACGATTCCCTCCGGGGCTCCGGGGCCGTAGACGACGTTGAAGGGAATGCCGTAGCGGCCGAAGCTCCGGAGGAAGGCCGCGATTCGCAGGTCCGGCTTGGTCCAGTCGCCCTGGACGGGCACGACGTCCGAAGAGAGACGCCCCTTCACGTCTCCCGTGTCGAGCACCAGCGCCTTGTTCACCTTGCACGTGATGCACCAGGCGGCTGTGATGTCGACGAGCACGGTTTTCTGCTCCGCGACGAGCGTCTTCACCTGCTCCTCGTCGAAGGCGCGCCACCGAGTGGCGTCGGCCGTCTGGCCTGTGTCGGCGCCGCCGAGGCTGACCGTAGCGATAACCGTCGCCGGAACGGCGACCAGCGCGAGCGACAGCGCGGCCTTGACCGCCCCGGAGGCCCCCTGCCGGAGGCGCAGGCCGGCGACGACGATCGCCAGGGCCAGCGCGACGCCCGTGGCCAGCACGAGGCCGGCTGTCGTGGCGACGATCGACAGGAGCCAGACGGCGGTCGCGAGAAGGCCGAACGCCATGACCCGCTTGACGGCGAGCATCCAGCGCCCGGGTCGAGGCAGCATCGTCGCGACGCTGGGGACCATCACCACGACGAGGTAGGGCAGCGCCATTCCCAGCCCCAGGGCCGCGAAGACGAGGTAAGTCTCGCCGGCCCCTTGCGAGAGGGCGAAGCCGACCGCGGTGCCCACGAAAGGCGCCGAGCACGGCGTCGCGAGCAACGTCGCCACGAAGCCGCTTCCGAAATGGCCGGCGAGCGAGTCGCTCCGGCCGGCGCCGTCGAGCGCGCCGGCGACGCGGGACGGCAGTATGACCTCGAAGGCTCCGAGGAGGTTCGCCGCGAACAGCGTCAGCACGGCGGCCATGGCGGCCAGGAACACAGGCTGCTGGAACTGGATGCCCCAGCCGACCGTCGCCCCGAAGCTCCTAAGGATGACCATCGCCGAGGCGAGGACGAGGAAGGAGGCGACGATGCCGGCGGCGGAGGCGGCGAAGCCCGCCTGGATGCGGCGGACCTGCCCGCCATCACGACCCACGAAAGCGAGAAGCTTCAGCGACAGGACGGGGAACACGCACGGCATCAAGTTGAGGATGAAGCCGCCGACGAGAGCGATCCCGAGCATCAGCCAGAGGCTCTGCTCGCTCGCCGCCGGTTGGCTCGGCGGAGCCGCCGATGAGACGGCGCCCAGGTCACCGGAGGACGCCTCGATCGAGCGCTCGCCGTCGACCAGCGTCACCCGAAGCGGCCGGTTGGACAGATTCTCCAACCTCTCGCCGTCGAGCTTGACCGTAAAGGTCGCCGAACCGGCCGAGCCAAAGGCGATGCGCGGTTTGGCTCCGAACACCGGCGGATCGCTTTCCACGAACAGGTCGGGGGCCCGGAAGGAGGACGATGCCTTCGCGACCACCTCGAGTTCGGGGGGAGTCGCGTCGGTGAGACGGATCAAGGAGATCGACAGCGCATCCGAGGTGGCCGCCGGAACGCGGCGGCGCCAGGCATCGATAATGGCCTGCTCGTCCAGGCGGGCTGGGCCCGGCGCAACGACCGCCGTGAGCGCGTGCTCGTCCCGCACGCAGATCGTGCTGCAGGCATAGAGGGCGAGGTCGAGCGAGACCCGCGAGGAGGCGGACGGGTCGCGGAGACGCGCCTTAACCGGGAAGACGACCTCGTCCGTGTAGCCGATCGTCTCGACGCCCAGGATCTCCATCCGGTGCGGGGCGGGCCACAGCGCCTCGGCCTTGTCCAGGTTGGTCGACTTCGACCAATCGAACTCGGACGGCAGCCCGCTATCGCCGGGCGAGCGCCAGTACGTCTTCCAGCCGGGGCCGAGCCTGACACGGACCCCGAGCCAGACGGCGCCGGGGTCGAGCTGGTCGTGCCCTCCCACCAGTAAATCGACCTTGATGTCGGGGCGCGCGGGCGGGCCTCCGAGCTGGGCGACGCCGGGGCCGACCCACGCCAGGGATGCCGCGAGGAGCGCAAGGAGCGCTATGAGCTTTCGCATGGTGGATGTCCTTTGAGCCGGGGACCGATCAGGCGCGTTTGCCGTGGGGGCACCACGACCTGCGAGCCGGTCGGGATGCGTTCGACGGCATCGAGCCTCGGGGCGGGAGCTGCCGAGGAGACGTGCGTCGAGGCTGTCTGGGCGCAGGCGACGAGCCGGAGGCTCGCGCAGGCGATCAAGATCGGGCACAGGGCGAAGCCCACGCGCCACGGCGTCCGTAATGACGGCATTGTGTCGGCAAAACTCCTCAATTCGCGTTGCTTGACGGGATGGCGCGCGTGGGGCGCCCGCTGTCAGGCGGCGAGCCGAGGAGGACGGTCAGGAGGAACGCCGCAGCATTGCGTCGCGAGAGTCAGGTCGTAGAGCGGGACCTTGTCGGCACGTCGGGCGACCGGCGCCTGGATTACGCTCAGGCCATCGATGCCGGCGACCGGCACGCTCGATGCGGCGCAGGCGCTTGGCTGCCCTAGCAGACTCTTCTTCGGGCAGCGTTGGTTGTGCTTGCCCGGGTTCGAGACGACCTGCGCCACGTGCGGCGTCATCGCCTGCCAGGGCCTTTCGACCGCCGACATGAACGGCGCCAGCACGAACGCCGCGAGCACCAGCAGGATCACGAGCGCACGAGCCCCGGCGGCCGTCGGCGCCTGCCTCCTCGGATTCCGATGCTCGTGCGCGCCAGCCATCAGATCGTCTTCAGCCAACAGGCGCCATGGATCATCGTTCGAGGCTGCCGCGCCATTGGGCGCAAGGTCACATCCGGCGACATCCGCACGTCCCTACCCGCCGCACGCGATGGCGCCGCACTTGCGAACGGCGGCAACGATCCCGGCGAGCGATCTCGGCCCGGGATAGCCCAGCACGCCGGCCCCTGCGACGAGGAAGGAGGGGGTCGCGGCGAAGCCGAGGGAGGCCGCCAATTCAAGCTGCCGCCGGAGGGCTTCCGCCACGTCCGGGGCTGCGGCGCTCCGCTCGATGTCGTCGCGGCTCATCCCGACCTCCAGAGCGACCGCGATGGCCTTTTGCCCATCGATCTTGCCGGGCACGCGGTAGAGCCGCTTGTGGAACTCGTAAGCTGGACCCGGACCTCGATGCTTCATGACGGCGAGCTCGATCTGCGCAGCCTCTTTCGACTGGGGCGACAAGATGGGGTTGTTGACCAGCCCGATCCTCAGGCCCTTGTCGGCCCCCACCATCGCTTCCAGGTCCTTCGCGGCCTTGCGGCAGAATGGACAGTTGTAGTCGAAGAACTCGACGACGGTCACGTCGGGCGTGCCGGAGCCGAGCCGGATGAGGCCTCGAAGCGCGTCCACCTCCAGGAAGAGCTCCACCGGCAGGCGCAGGTTCTCGACGGGCTTTCCATCGTCGGACTTGATGGGATACCAGCCTTCGGCCTGCGCGCCCGCTCGGCCGATGCCGCCGGCCATGGCCGCCGAAACGACGAGGAAATCTCTGCGGTCGAGGGACATCGGAATTCCGCTGTGACGACGTGAGTGGGTGCAGGCGAGAACGGTCGTCGGCTCAAGGCGAGCCGGCGATCCAGCCCCACTTGCGGAAGATCGCGGCGCCTTCAGGAGACTGCAGAAAGGCGACGAACGCCTTCGCCGCGGGGTTGCCCTGGCCTCGGCGGGTGAGACCCGCGCCCGCGTCCCGGTAGATGCGGTATTCAGGCTCGACCTGCACGAGATCGGCGAGGGACGGATTCGACACCTGCCAGATGGTCCAGATGATCCAGGCGTCGATCTCGGGGCGATCGGTCCAGGTCTTGCGCGCGGCGGCGCTGTTCGGGGCGAACTCGACGATCTTCGAGCGTAGCGCCTTGACCTTGGCGATGTCTCCAGTCCGCCCGGCCATGTCCTCCCATAGACCTTGCTGCCCGGCCCCGTTCACCACGAGCACCTTGAGGTCACGCGCGAGGAGGTCCGCGAACCCCTTGAGCCCCTTGGGATTGCCGGGGCGGACGAGGATCGCGGCTGGCCTCAGATAGAGCGGCGCGATCGTCTCCTCGACGATCTGCCCACCCATCGCGGTCACGAAATCCGTCATCATGACCTCCGAGCCGCTGAAGATCACGTCGGCCTCGGCCTTGGCCTTGTCGAGCCAGGCGCCGGTCGGGCCGGCGACGATCTCGACCCGCGAGCCCGCCTGCTTCCCAAAGACCTCCGCGGCTTCCTTTATGGCGGGAGCCGGCCCGCCGGGCCCAAATACCTGGACCGTCGACTCGGCTCTGGACGGTGTCCCCGTGAACGTGAGGAGCAGGAGAGCGAGAAGCTCCAGCAAGCGATACATGCCATCCAACTTTCTGTTTGCGAGGTGCGAAGACGTTCCCCGCCAGAGCCCGTTCGTGGCCCCTGAACGTTCTTCTTTGAACTCAGCCTGCTCACCTGCGTGAGAACACGTAGCGGGCGAGGGCGATCGCCGCGAGCACGAGAACGATGACGACGAGGAGGCCGACCAGGCCCATGCCCCACATCATTCCCCCGCCCATCATGTCCTGCATCATCGGCTGGCGTCCTCCCGGGGACCGCCCGCCTGCTGAAGCGCAGGGAAGCCGCCGGCCACGTGCGCCACGTTCGTGATGCCCATCCCCTTGAGGGCCTTGGCGCCAAGCGCGGAGCGGCCGCCGGATCCGCAATAGAGCACCAGCTTCCTGGCGCCGCCGAGCTCCGGCTTGTGGCTCGGGCTGGTGGGATCGGCCTGAAACTCCAGGAAACCGCGCGGCACATGCACGGCGCCCTGCAGCTTGCCGGTCTTCTGCAACTCCTCGCCCTCGCGGACGTCCACGAAGACTACGTTCGGGTCGCCGACCAGTTTCACGGCCTCCTCGCCCGAGAGGGTTTCGACGTCCCGGCCCGCTTCGGCGACGAGGTCTTTCGCGCTTTTGATCATCATGTTCTCCTTCATTTGTCCCAGGGCACGCCCTCGAGCGCATCGAGCGGGATTTTGAGATATCGCCTGCCGTTGTCCTCCTGCTCCGGGAGGCGCCCGCCGCGGATGTTCACTTGGAGCGAGTGCAGGATCAGCTTGGGCATCGCGAGCTCGCGGTCACGCTTCTCGCGCAAGGCGACGAACTCCGCCTCGGTTTTCGCTTTCGTGAGGTGGATGTTCTCGGCTTTCTGCTGCGCGACCGTGCTCTCCCAACGCGGCGTTCGACCGCCAGGGCAGTAATCGTGCCCTGTGAACAAGCGGGTTCGTCGGACAGCGCCATGATGCGCTGGATGCTGTTCCAGAGGGCGCGGGCGCTGCCGCCCGTAAAGTCGGCGCGCGCCGTGCCGCCGTCGGGCATGAAGATCGTGTCGTGCATGAAGGCCGTGTCGCCAACCAGGTAGGCGATGGAGGTCAGGGTGTGCCCGGGCGTGAACAGGACCTCGACATCCAGGTCGCCGATCTTGAACCGCTCGCCGTCGGCGAAGAGCCGATCCCATTGCGAGCCGTCGGCCGGAAAGGCGGGTAGGTTGTAGAGCCCCTTCCAGAGTTTCTGGACCTCCACCACCTTTTCGCCGATCGCGGTCGGCACGCCGGTCTTGTCCTTGAGGTACCCGGCCGCCGAGAAGTGATCGGCATGAGGATGCGTGTCGAGGATCCACTCGAGCCTGTACCCCTCCCGCTCGATGTGCTTCGGCCCTGAGGTCGTTCGAAACAGCGGCTCGATCGCCTTCAGGATGTTGCGCTCGGTGGTAGTGAGCGCCCTGCCGGCGGCGCTCGGCCGCCTTCATCACCGATTGGCGCTGCGCCACTCGTCGGCGAAGGTGGCCGCCCGCGCTCTGATCTCGTTCCAGGATAGTCGCATGCTCCGTCAGTGCCCGGCGGCCACGTTCAGATGCACGCCTGAGGCCTGCTGGACCTTGTTCAGCACCGCAAACAGGTTGCTCGCCGTCGGGTTGCCGGTCGGCCCGAGCATGCGCATCAGGCTCTTGGACGGGGTGCCGGTCTCGGCCGACAGGCGCTCGAACCCGATCGTCGCGTTAATGTAGTCGCGGAGAACGGCCTTGCCGAGGTCAACCTCCCCGGCGAGCAGCTGCTCGACCGCTTCGGTCAGCAACGCCTCGCGGAAGGCCGGATCGCGTGCGACGCGGGCCTTCACGGTGTCCTTGAAGCTGCGGGTCAGGGCCATCAGCGGTCCTCCTTGCGGCGTTGTTTGTACTCCACCCAGCGGGCCTGGGCGGCGGCGATGTCTGCCTGTTGGCGGCGCTTGGTGCCGCCGGCGAGCAGGATGATCAGCCTGGCTCCGTCGCGCCCGAAATAGAGCCGGTAGCCAGGTCCGAACTCGATCTTGGCTTCCAGCAACCCAGCGCCGACACCCTTGGTGTGAGCCACTCGGCGAAGGGGCTGCGGTCGCCGGCGTCCAGATACTCAACGATCTCCACTTAGTATGGTATCATATATGTTACTCTTTTCAAGCCCTGTCCGGGGATGGGCCGGTTGGCCGTATTTGGCGGTGATGAACCGCGTGCGCTCCGCCGCCGTCATGGGTGCAGCGTCGAGCTGCTGCAGGTCACGCTTCATCTCGGGGGTGAGCCGGAGGCCCTCCACTGCGCTGATCTTCTCGAACGCGCCGAGGCCGAGGGTAGCCCCTCTGGCCCTCTCGGTCGCCGGCGGTGCCTTGCTCATCCGGCCGATCCAGAAGCTACGCCGACGAGGGTCACGCTTGAGCGAGACGCTCGTCGGCGTTCTCATTGCCGGGGTGGGCTCCATCTCAGCTGACCGGCAACGGGCACGGTCCGCGCTCGGACAGAGCAGAAATCCTCAGTGTGGCCGCTTCGCACTAGCACTACTTTGGCAGGTTGATTGGAACAGTTTGTAATCGTCGTGGATTCGCTTGTCAGTATGGGCTGACGAGCTGAGCGGCGATGGTGGTGGACGCGAACTGGCGGAACGATCTGGAGCGATGGCTCGAGCCCTTCTTGGCCGGGCTTTCGCATCCGGCACGGCGCAGGATGTGTCCGCTGTACATTGCCGGTTTGATCGGGCCAGGTGACCGTAAGAGTGTCCAGCCTATGGCCGCGCGGGTGGGCGACGTCGGCTACGACCAGCTTCATCATTTCGTCGCCGCGGGGGTATGGGACAGCGTTCCGCTCGAGGCGGCACTGCTGAAGGAGGCGGATCGCCTGGTCGGCGATCGAGCGGGCTTTCTCGTGATCGACGATACGGCGCTGCCGAAGAAGGGACAGCACTCGGTCGGTGTCGCGCCGCAATACGCCTCCTCGCTCGGCAAGACGTCGAACTGCCAGTCGCTGGTTTCGGTGACCCTGGCCTCGCGCGAAGCGCCCGTGATGGTGGGCCTGCGGCTTTTCCTGCCCGAAACCTGGACGGACGATCCCGCGCGGATGACGCGGGCGCGGGTCCCCAAGGATCGACAGGTCACCCTGACAAAGCCCGAGATCGCGATCGAAGAGATCGACCGTGTTGTCGCCTCCGGAGCGCGGTTCAGCTGCGTGCTTGCCGACGCGGGGTATGGGTCAAGCGGCGCGTTCCGCCAGGCTTTGAGTGAGCGCGGCCTGCTGTGGGCCGTCGAGCTCTCGCGACGCCAGAACGTCTATCCCTCCGAGGTGGCCCTGATCTTTCCCGTCGCGAAGACCGGCAAGCCCCGCCAGTTTCACATCCCCGATCGCCCGCCAGTCTCTGCCGACGCGATGCTGGCGGGCGAGACATGGCAGAAGATCAGCTGGCGGCGCGGCACCAGAAGTCGCCTGAGCTGCCTCTTTGCGGCTCGCCGGGTCCGCGTGGCTGATGGCCATAAGCACCGCATGCTCGGCAATCGCATGCAATGCATGCCGGGCGACGAGGTGTGGCTCGTCGGCGAGCGGAGGTCGACCGGAGAGCATAAATACTATGTGTCGAACTTGCCGGCCGCGACCACGCTCAAGACGCTCGCCGCCACCATCAAGGCGAGGTGGGTCTGTGAGCAGGCCCACCAGCAGCTCAAGGAGGAACTCGGCCTCGACCATTTCGAAGGCAGATCATGGACCGGACTACATCGACATGCCTTGATGACGATGATCGCCTACGCTTTCCTCCAATCCCCGCCGCCTCAAAGCAGCGGGGCGGAAAAAAAAGAATCGGAGGACCGCCGCCACACCCCAGCATGCCGGCCATCAGGCAAGCCATTCTCGACCTCTTCGCACGAGCACCACCCCTGCGATGCCCTCACTGTGAAAAGCTTCTCGCATACGCCGCCAAAACCAACCTGCCAAAGTAGTGCTAGGTCACCGACTCATAAGTTCGCAGCCAGATGCGAGTGGCTGCGAGCTTGACGAGTGCGAGGTAGTTGGCCGCATGTTTTTCATAGCGGGTGGCGATGGCTCTGGAGTGCTTGAGCTTGCTGAAGAAGCGCTCGACGAGGTTTCTGTAGCGATACAGGAAGGAGCTGAAGGCGGGTACGTGGACGCGTCGGGAGAGAGGTTTGATGTTCGCCCAGGCGCCGCGTTTCGCCGTCGCCTCGCGCAGAGCGTCGCTGTCGTAGGCGCGGTCCGCGAGCAGGATCTGGCCGGGGCCGATCGCATCGAGCATATCGGCGGCGCTCTTGCCGTCATGGGCCTGGCCCTCGGTGAGCTTCAGGGCGACGGGCAGGCCGTTCGCGTCGACGAGGGCGTGGATTTTCGTCGTCAGCCCGCCGCGCGAGCGCCCCATGCACTCATTCCGGACGCAAACACCCCTGTCCGTTGAGGATCTAATGAAGAAGCTTATTCTCCTGTCAACCGCCTCGCTCGCGATGATGGCCGGAGCTGCAATCGGCGCGGACCTCCCGTCCCGTCGCGCTCCTGTGCCGTTCGTCGCCGTTCCGGTGTTC
>JAABUN010002958.1_pt1 | contig 27960 bp, 20 predicted proteins | sample 5559311 | NCBI WGS metagenome assembly JAABUN01 (sample SAMN10711877, study PRJNA513370) | rock metagenome | isolation source: Antarctica rocks | place: Antarctica: Victoria Land, Siegfried Peak sud
CTTCGGCAACGCCGGGGCGCTCGAGCGCAACATCGAGATCGAGTACCAGCGCAACGGCGAGCGTTACCAGTTCCTCCGCTGGGGCCAGACGGCGTTCGACGATTTCAAGGTCGTCCCCCCGGGCATGGGCATCGTGCACCAGGTCAACCTCGAGTACCTCGCCCGCACCGTCATGACCCGCGAGGTCGACGGCGTCCTCCACGCCTACCCCGACTCCTGCGTCGGTACCGACTCGCACACCACCATGGTCAACGGCCTGGGTGTGCTGGGCTGGGGTGTCGGTGGGATCGAGGCCGAGGCGGCCATGCTCGGCCAGCCCGTCTCCATGCTCATCCCGCGCGTCGTCGGCTTCAAGCTGACGGGCGACATCCCCGCCGGTGCCACCGCGACCGACGTCGTGCTCACCATCACGCAGATCCTGCGCAAGCACGGCGTGGTCGGCAAGTTCGTCGAGTTCTACGGCGAGGGTGTGGCCTCCGTTCCCCTTGCGAACCGCGCGACCATCGGCAACATGAGCCCCGAGTTCGGGTCCACCGCCGCGATGTTCCCGATCGACGACGTCACCCTCGACTATCTGCGCCTCACGGGCCGTCCCGCTGAGAACGTCGCGCTGGTCGAGGCGTATGCGAAGGAGCAGGGGCTCTGGCATGACCCGACCCACGAGATCAGCTTCTCCGAGTACCTCGAGCTGGATCTCTCCACCGTGGTCCCCTCGATCGCCGGACCGAAGCGCCCGCAGGACCGCGTGGAGCTCAGCAACTCCAAGGGCCAGTTCCGCGAGGACCTGCGCAACTACTCGGACGACCCCGACCTGACCTTCGCGCCGGGTGGGACGGTCGATGAGTCCTCGCAGGAGAGCTTCCCGGCCTCCGATTCGCCGAGCTTCACTCCGGGCACGACGTCGTCCGTTACGGACGAGAACGAGGAACCCCGCGAGACCGTCGGCGCCGGAGCGAACGAATCCACGCGTCCGTCCAAGAAGGTCAGCGTCACCATGAAGGACGGCCGCGAATTCGAGCTGGACCACGGTGCCGTCAGCATCGCGTCGATCACCTCCTGTACCAACACGTCGAACCCGTCGGTCATGCTCGCGGCCGCAGTCCTGGCCCGTAACGCCGTCGAGAAGGGCCTCCTGTCCAAGCCGTGGGTCAAGACCTCCGTGGCGCCGGGCTCCAAGGTGGTCACCGACTACTACGAGAAATCGGGGCTGATCCCGTACCTCGAGAAGCTCGGCTTCTTCACCGTCGGCTACGGCTGCACCACCTGCATCGGTAACTCCGGTCCGCTGGAGGAGGAGATCTCGCAGGCCATCCAGGACCACGACCTCGCGGTCACCGCCGTCCTGTCCGGCAACCGCAACTTCGAGGGCCGTATCAACCCGGACGTGAAGATGAACTACCTGGCCTCGCCGCCGCTGGTGGTCGCCTACGCCCTGGCCGGGACCATGGACTTCGACTTCGACAGCGAGCCCCTCGGCCAGGACGAAGCAGGCGCGGACGTCTTCCTGAAGGACATCTGGCCGAACCCGGTCGAGGTCCAGAAAGTCATCGACGAGTCGATCGACGAGGACATGTTCACGTCGAGCTACAGGACGATCTTCGAGGGCGACGAGCGCTGGCAGTCCCTACCCACGCCCGCCGGTGACACCTTCGCCTGGGATCCCGAGTCCACCTATGTCCGGAAGCCCCCCTACTTCGAGGGCATGCAGCGCGAGGCGAGCCCGGTCGAGGACATCGATGGCGCACGCGTGCTGCTCAAGCTCGGCGACTCGGTCACCACCGACCACATCTCGCCCGCAGGATCGTTCAAGTCGGACACCCCGGCGGGCCGCTACCTCACCGAGAAGGGCGTGCAGCGCAAGGACTTCAACTCCTACGGGTCGCGCCGTGGCAACCACGAGGTCATGATCCGCGGTACCTTCGCCAACATCCGTATCAAGAATCAGCTGCTCGACGGCGTCGAGGGCGGATTCACGAAGGACTTCTCGCAGCCGGACGCGCCGCAGGCCGCCGTGTACGACGCCGCCGAGAACTACCGCTCCGCGGGCATCCCGCTGGTAGTCCTCGCCGGCAAGGAATACGGCTCCGGCTCGTCGCGTGACTGGGCTGCCAAGGGTACTGCGCTGCTGGGCGTCAAGGCCGTCATCGCCGAGAGCTACGAGCGCATCCACCGCTCGAACCTGATCGGCATGGGCGTCCTGCCGCTGCAGTACCCAACAGGTACGAACGCTGAGTCGCTCGGACTGACGGGCACTGAGACCTTCGCGGTCAGCGGTGTGACCGAGCTCAATGAGGGCCGCACCCCCCGCACCGTCAGGGTCACCGCGACCCCGGCCGACGGCGGCTCGGCCGTCGAGTTCGACGCCGTCCTGCGCATCGATACACCGGGTGAAGCGGACTACTACCGAAACGGCGGCATCCTGCAGTACGTTCTGCGCCAGCTCGTGGGCTAGGGTCCATGTGGTTCCGGGCCGGGAGTCCCCACTCCCGGCCCGCCGTTCGTCGGGAATCCGCCCTACGTCAAACGTCCAGCCCGAGGGGGTGCCATGCCCGAATCGACGGAAGTCTCGGCGCGCATCGACGGCGATGCCATCTTCCGTGTACTCCGTAGCGAGATCCTCGCCGGCGTGCACCCTCCAGGAACCGCGCTGCGGGAAGTCACGATCTCCGAGCGGTTCGGCGTGTCACGGACCCCGGTGCGGGAAGCCCTCAGCCGACTGCAGCACGAGCGCCTGCTCGAACGCGCTGCCCGTGGTCTGCAGGTCCCGCAGGTCGACCCGCAGGAAGTCATCCAGATCTACGACCTGCGCGTGATGCTGGAGGAGGAAGCCGCCGGACAGGCGGCCCTCAACCGCGGAGCAGCGGACATCATGCGCCTGGAGGCGCTGCTGGAACGCGACCGCGCCGTCGTCGATCCCGATGACACGACCAAGGTCACCAACAATCTCGAGTTCCACACCACGCTCTGGACCTCCGCGCGAAACCTCATTCTCATGGACCTGCTCCAGCGGCTCTCGACGCACCTCATCAACACGCCGCGGTCCACGCTCTCCGTCGGCGACCGCTGGCAGGAAGTCCTCCTGGAGCACGAGGCACTGATCAGCGCCATCTCCGACCGGCGTAGCAACGACGCCCGCGCCATCGCCCGCGCGCACATGGAGACGGCCCGGGCGCTCCGCCTGCAGCTGCTCCGCACCACCGCGGCGGACTGACCGTGGCCGACACCCGCCAGCGCCTCCTGCTCGACGTCGACACCGGCATCGACGACGCCGTCGCCCTCCTGTACCTGCTCGCGACGCCGGGAGTCACCATCGAGGCGATCACCTGTACAGCCGGCAACGTCGGCGCGAGGCAGGTCGCCATCAACAACCTCGCCCTCCTCGAGTTGTGCGGGCATGCCGGCGTCGAGGTTGCGATCGGCAGCGAGGTGCCTCTCGAGATCCCGCTCGTGACCACCGAGGAGACGCACGGCGACCAGGGCATCGGCTACGCCGTCCTGCCCACGCCGCGCGGACACGTCTCCGGGCGGCACGCCGTCGACGTCTGGCTCGAGGCCGTGCGCTGCCACCCCGGACAGATCACCGGGCTCGTGACGGGGCCGCTCACCAATCTCGCGCTGGCTCTGCGCGCCGAGCCGGACCTGCCGATGCTCCTGAGGGGCCTCGTCATCATGGGCGGCGCCTTCAACCACCCGGGCAACACGACGCCGGTGGCCGAGTGGAACATCCATGTGGATCCGCACGCCGCCAAGGAGGTCTTCGCCGCGTACGAGGGCCTGCCTTTCGAGAAGCTACCGATCGTCTGCGCGCTGGAGACCACAGAACGGATCGAATGCACGCCCTCCCACGTCGACGCCGTCGCGCGCGCGGCCGGTACCGGCCCGGAGTTGGTGGACCCCGACGGACCCGAAGGAGTCCGTAGCACGAGCGACAACGTCGTCGTCGCCTGCCTGTCCGACGCCTTGCGCTTCTACATGGAATTTCACCGCCTGTACGACCAGGGCTATATCGCTCACCTGCACGACCTGTTCGCGGCGATGATCGCGACGGGCGAGGCCGGTTTCCAGGAACGGCTCGCGACAGTCGATGTCGAGACAGAGTCGGCGCTGACGTTCGGGCAGACGGTCGCGGACGTCGCGGGGATGTGGAAGCGGAAGCCGAATGCCCGGATCGTCACGGGCAATGATCCGGTGGCGGTGTTCGACCTGATGGTGCGCAGGCTCTCCGATCTCGCGAGGATGCACGGCTGATCCGCTCCGGGCCCTGTTCGCCGTCGGGCTTCCGTCGGCGCAGCTTCCCGTGCGGCGGTGCATGCGGCGCGGCGGTGCAGACCCGTGGGGGAGTTGCCCCGGCTTTGAGCGCCCGGCGCGGCGGACCAGCCCCCGGTACACTGAGAGCTGCCCGCATCGCTGCGCGGCCGGCGCCGAGGTGACATGAGGTGCGTTCTCCTCCCTCCATCGCGCCCAAGGAACATCGTGAGTTCACCCCTGACCCTTCCCACCGAGCCCTCCGCGCAGCGCCCCCGACGCCTGCTCATCATCCTCGGCGCAGCGCTCATCGTCGCGACCTACCTGTTCCTCGTGACAGTCCAGCCGGTCGAGATCGCGGGCGGCATGGGCAGTGCGGCGTCGCTCGTCTCGCTCTTCGGCTTCCTGGGTGGCGGCGCGCTGCTGGTCGGCGGGATCCTGCCGATGCTCAGCACGAGCTCCCTCGTGGTGATGCCGCTCGGCATCGCGTTGAACATCGCCATCGGGCAGGTCGCCGGTTCGCTGGGGCTGCAGATCTACCTCGACGCCATCGGGACCGTGCTCGTCGCCGTCCTCGCCGGTCCTGCCGCAGGAGCTGCGACCGGTGTGCTCAGCAACGCCATCTGGGGCCTCTTCAACCCTTTTGCGCTGCCTTTCGCGGCTGGTGCCGCACTGATCGGGCTGCTGGCGGGCCTGGCGGCGAAGTACGGGGCGTTCCGCCGCGTGTACCTCGCGCCGGTCGCGGGACTGGTGGTGGGTGCGATCGGCGGCCTCGTCGCGGCACCCGTGGCGGTCTTCATGTTCGGCGCCGCCGGGACGTTCGGCACCAACGCGATCATCGCCGTCTTCCGTTCCATGGGGGACAAGCTGCTGGTCGCCGCCACGAAGCAGGGCCTGATTTCGGATTCGCTGGACAAGATCGTGGTGTTCGTCGTCGTCGCGCTCATCGTGTATGCGCTGCCGCAGCGCGCGGTACGCCAGTTCCCGTTCGCGCGGACCTACCGCGTCCTCGGGAGCCGGAGCGGCGGCCGCGCCGTCGAGCCCGCTCGTGGAGATGGCGCCGGCGTCTCCTGATCCATGCGGCGTCGCAGGATCTACAACCCGCTGACAGAACTGCTCGCCGCAGTCCTGGTGGTGGTGCTCGTCCTGGTGGTGAACCGCTGGCAGTTCTCGCTCGCAGTGTTGGTGCTCGTGGTGCTCCCCGCCGTGCTGCTGTCCGGTAAGACCCGGCAGATCGGTCTCGCGATCGCCCTCGTGGCCGGTCCACTCCTCCTCTCGTCCCTGCTGCTCCACGGCCTGTTCTTCCCCGAGGGCAGCACCGTCCTGCTGGACCTCGGCATCGCCCGTGTGACGGGCGAGGGACTGTCCTTCGCCGCCCTGATGGGCCTGCGGATGAGCGTCTTCAGCGGCGTGCTGCTGACGGCCGCGATGACACTCGACATCCCTGACCTCCTCGCCACCATGACGCACCGCGGGTGGAACCGGAAGCTCGTCTTCATCGTGGGGTCCGCCGTCGGCCTGATACCCCATGTCGCATCGCGGGCCCGCCAGATCACCCGTGCCCAGCAGGCACGCGGCCTCGTCGTCGGGCGGGGTCCGCTCTCGCGCTTGCGCGCCCTGCTCACGGTGACGACACCGCTGGTCATAGGCCTCCTCGTCGACGCGTCCGAACGAACCCACATGCTCGAGGCACGCGGCTTCTCGTCCTCCGCCCCACGGACGAGCTATCTACCGGACACGGACACGGCGCGGCAGCGGCTGGCGCGTCGCCTGATGGTCGCCGTCGTCGGCCTCTTCTCCGTCGTATGGCTCGCGACATCGATGGTCGCATGATCAGCCTCGAGAGCGCCTCGTTCACGTACGACGACGGCGTACCGCTCCTGTCCGGCGTCACACTGGTGGTGGAGCGGGGGGAGTACGTTGTCATAGCGGGGGCGTCCGGCTCGGGTAAGACGACCCTGGCCCGGCTGCTCGCCGGGATGGTCGCAGCAGATACCGGGTCCACGTTCAGGGGCACGATCGCGCTCGACGGCGAGACGGTCCGCTTCGAGGGCGTGCCCGGTGATCCGCGCATCGATCCCGCGGCCTGGGGCGCATCCGTTGCGTTCGTCGCGCAGGGGGCGTGGGGGCAACTCTCCATGATGTCGGGGACGGTCGGTGAGGAGATCGCCTTCGGACCCGCCAATCGGGGCGTCCCCACGGAGGAGTTGCGGAAGGTGGTCGCGGACGTGGCGGGGGTCCTCAAGCTGACGCCGCTGCTCGACCGCGATCCCCGACGGCTCTCAGGTGGCCAGCTGCAGCGCATCATCATCGCCGCGGCGATGGCGCAGCGGCCCGGCATCCTCGTCCTCGACGAGCCGTTCCACGGCCTCGACGCCGAAGCCGCGCGGGATGTCGCCGCAGCCCTGGAGGTGCTGCGGCGCGACGGTACCGGCGTGGTGGTCTGCGAGCCGATGCTTCCGCGGATCGCACCACAGGACGCCCGCGTCCTGGCCCTCGCGGATGGGCATCCTGTCTTCGACGGCCTGCTGCCCGAGGCGCGCGGGGCGGGACTCCGGCGGTACGGAATCGGCACGGCGGGAGAACCGCCGAGGCTCGACGGCGGTGCGGCACGCGTCCCGGCCGACCCGGCGGGACCCGAGCTCGTCTCGATGCGCGACGTCAGGTTCCGCCACCCGGCGGATCGGGGATCTGCAGCTCCGTCCGTGGGCCTCATCGGTATCGGACTGTCGGTGCGCTCGGGTGAGATCGTCGCCGTGCGGGGGCCCAACGGCTCCGGCAAGTCGACGCTGCTGCGGCACCTCAACGGGTTGTACCGAGCGGACAGCGGATCCATCGTGGTGGGTGGTGTGCCAATCACCAGTCAACCGGCGGGAGCACTGGCCGCGACCACGGGCTATCTGTTCCAGGACACGGACCAGCAGCTCTTCGAACGGACGGTACTGCGGGAAGTGGCATACGGCCCGCGGGCCGCCGGGCTGCGCAGGAGCGACGCCGGGCGGCGGGCATCGGACGCCCTCGACAGGGTGGGCCTCAGCTCGGTGGCGGAGCTCCACCCGTACGAGCTCGGCTTCGTCCAGCGGCGCCTCGTCGCCCTGGCCTCGCTCATCGCCACGGGCCCTTCCGTCTGGGCCCTCGACGAACCCACCGCAGGTCTCGACGAACGCACGCGGACGATGTTCGGGACCCTCGTGATCGAGCACGCACGGAGCGGGGGAGCGGTGGTACTGGCCACGCACGACGGCGCCTTCGCCGACGTCGTCGCGCATCGGACCATCTGGCTCGACGGCGGCAGGGTCGATGCCACGGCCTGAGCCGCGGGCTGAGCGGCCCCACCCCGGCACGGACCAGTGCCTGCGGTGGGAGGCATGGATGTAGTGCGAACGCGGCCGGGATGACCCGCCGCGTCTATTTCTCGCCCATCCGCCCGGGCTACTCCGTCGGGTCAGCCTGGGGGCGGCCGGACGCCACTGCCGGGTCCGGCCGTTCCGCGGAATGCTTCCAAGCCGGTGACCGCTGCGAAAGATCAGTTGCGGGTGGGTTCGTGGTCGTTGGAGGCTGTGTGCCTTTGGTGCGGCGCTGCGCCTTCTCACTGATGAACAGGATGCTGAGGAGTGCGGCCTACGTCTTCACCGATGTTGCCGGCGATCATGTGAAGTGTCAGGAGGCCGCGTCGGTCGCGGTGAAGCCGCGCGTCAGCTGGGAGTACTGGTTCAGGTAGGTTGTGGAGGCGAACGCGCCGACCCGACGGCGCCGTCTGCGACGAGGGCAAGGGCCTTCCCTCACCTGTTGGTCGCCGCCGTAGCACGTGGTCCTAAAACCTGCTGCTCGTTCTGCCGGATCCGGCGCTACAGCCGCTCTCTGTGCGGCTGCCCGCGATGCACCACCAGTGCCACGAGACGGTCCTCGGCTCTCCAATGCGCTGATTCCGCTGTGTCGGACCGGGAGTAAGGAGCTCGACGGATGGCGAGGGTAAGTAGCGGGTGTCGCTGAAGCGTTCGCCGGGTTCTTCAGCTTTCGCGCAATTTCCCTACTACGCTCCACGATGTGCGCGCGGTGATGCTATTTTCAGTCAGATGATGTCCTTCGCATGATCCGTGAGGTTTGTACCCTCCAGTGCCTGGACGCGTCCTTACACCGGCTGGGGAGCTTGCTTATGAATGGGTCCGATCGTGATGCGGCTATCGTCCAGAACCTGCCGCCAGACGGTCACCTGATCTCCGCCTCCGCGCCTGATACCCTTCCTGTGGATGTCCATCCACCTGGTGATTCCCTGAGTCGGACCGAGCGACCGCTCGAAAGTCGGACCGACGGCTGGCATGCGAAAGGGGGACTGACTCCTCAGGCACTGTTCGAGTCGATTGTGGTCAATGCCAACGACGTCGTGCTGGTGACCGAGGCTGAACCCGTGGACCTGCCGTCGGGCGGTCCGAGAGTGATCTATGTCAATCCCGCGTTCACGCGAATGACGGGGTACGAGCCGGAAGATATTCTGGGGCTCACACCCCGCATCCTGCAGTCCCCTCAGGCGGACCGTGCGGAGCTCGACCGCCTGCGAGCAGCTTTGCTGTCCTGGGAAGCCGTGGAAGTGGAGTTGCTGAACCTCCGAAAGGACGGTACCGAGTTCTGGGTTCAGATCAGCATCACCCCGGTGACCAACGCGGTCGGCTGGTACACGCACTGGGTGGCCATTCAGCGGGATATCACGGTCCGCAAGCGACGCGAACTGGCAGTACGCACCATGCTGGAGAGTACTTCGGACCTCATGATGGTCCTGAGTGACCGGCACGACGTCACGTTGGTCAGCCCTGCCTGTCACGACGTTCTCGGTATTTCCCCGGAGAGTCTTCAAGACTTCGGGTTACTCCCCCTGGTGCACCCGGCTGATCGGCCGGTGCTGATGCAGTTGTTGGAACCGACGATGGTTCCTCGGTTCGGACGCCAGGCTGTGGCGGAGTTGCGTGTTCGGCACAGGGACGGACATTGGCGCTGGTTGGACGTGAACGTCGCCGATTTCTCCTACACGACAGGTGCGCCTGAAGCACCGTCCGTGGTTCTTGCCTGTTCGGACATCACCGAGCACAAGGCGACGAAAGACGCTCTTGCCGACATCAACAGCAGGTTCCGTAGTGCCTTCGACGACGCGCCGATCGGTATGGCGATCACGACTATGGCAGGGCAGTTCCTTCAGGTCAACAACGCTCTGTCCGAGCTTCTCGGGTACTCGACGGAGAAGCTCCTCAGCATGACCGTGCACGATGTGACCCATCCCGATGATACCCAGCACGCCGAACGGCAACGCCTCACCCTGCTGCGGGGAGATCACAGTCGGCGACAGCACGAAACCAGATTCCTGCATGCGGACGGGACAGTGGTCGGTATCCTGCATTCCGCTTCAACCGTGCGGAGTTCCCACGACGTCCCTGTGCTGCTCATCGATCACATCGAGGACATCACCGAGCGGCAGGTGTTCGAGAGCAGGCTGCAGCATCACGCCCTGCACGACACCCTGACCGCGCTGCCGAACCGCGCCCTTTTCATGGATCGTCTGCATCAGGCCCTGCAGCCTGGAACACACCAGGACCAGAATCAGTCAGCGGTCGACGGCGGCGCCTCGTCCGCCGTCGACCGCGTCAGCACACTGGCCGTGGCTCCGACCGCAGGCAGCGGCCTGCAGACCGCCGTCCTGTTCTGTGACATCGACCGGTTCAAGACCATAAATGACACCTACGGTCATCACGTCGGTGATCTCGTCCTCACGGCCATTGCCCAACGGTTGCACGACGTCCTTCAGGACAAGGACACGGTCGCCAGGTTCGGCGGAGACGAACTGGTCATCCTCTGCCCGAACATGACAGCTGATGCCGCCACAGCACTCTCATCCCGGCTCCTGGACGCCGTCCGCAACCCTGTGACCGTCAACGGCCATGTCATCACCGTGACCCTGTCGATCGGGATCGCCCTTGCAGCGCCGGGTACCACATCACCGGATCAGCTACTGCGCGCCAGCGATGACGCGATGTACGCGGCAAAGGAGGCGGGCCGCGGCCAGTACGCCATTCATGACCCCGGGCAAGGCGTCGTCGTTCGACGACGTGCCATGCTCGAAGCTGAACTGCCCCGCGCCATCGCCAACAATGAATTCACGCTCCACTATCAACCTCAGATAGCGCTAGACGGACAACACGTCGTCGGAGTTGAAGCGCTTTTGCGCTGGGAACACCCTGTCCTGGGTCTGCTGATGCCGGATGCGTTCATCGACATCGCCGAACACAGCAACCTGATGAGGAACCTCGGCAAGTGGGTACTTCAGGCTGCCCTCACCGAGGCAGCACAACTGCGCTCGGAGAACAGTGATGCGCCCGTGATGTGGGTGAACGTGTCCGCCTCCGAATTGGAGGATCCCGGTTTCGCCGCCGGCATCGAACAGGCCCTGCGCGAGCATGGTGTGCCAGGATCCGCTCTCGGTCTGGAAATCACCGAAAGCGTTCTCATGAGCAACCTCAAGCGCACACACCTCACGCTGCTACGCGTTCGGTCGCTCGGGGTTTCCCTGGCCATCGACGACTTCGGTACCGGCTACTCGTCTCTGTCCTACATCGCGCAGTTTCCGGTGACGACCGTCAAGATCGACGCGTCCTTCATCGCGGGCCTGGATGACCCCGACCGCCGCAGGGAATCTTTTGCCATTGTCACCGCGGTCATCGGCCTCGCACATTCTTTGCGTCTGACCATCATCGCCGAAGGAATCGAGACCCCCACTCAGGCATTGATCCTTCACGGGCTCGGCTGCGACCAGGGACAGGGCTACCTCATCGGCCGTCCTGCACCCAGCCAGGCCGCCGCTCACTGAGACCCATGGCGACCGGCGGTGAGCACGCATGGGTCACATCGGGGCGATATGAACAGTGCAGTGCTCGCGTAACGCCGCGACCACGTCTGGAGCTACATCACTTGTGACGACCACATCCGTGAAGTCACTGACCGGGACGTAGTGGTGCAGCGATGTCCTTCCAATTTTGGAGCCGTCCATGAGCAGTACTCGACGCGCACCTGCCTGGAGCATCGCCCTTTTCATGTGCACGACGTCCTGTTCCTGGTGGTACGTCATCTGCGTGCCCATGGTCGACGTGGACTGAAATACCGCGTCGACGGAATAGGACGTGACGGAGGAACCGCTCGGCAGGCCGATGAACGAATCATGGGTTCTGCTGTACTGACCGCCGATGATGATCAGGCGTACGTCGTCGTTGTCCCTGAACACCTCCAGGCCCTGGCGGTAATTCGTGAGGATCGTCAGTGGGCCCTTCTCATTGAGCAGCCGGGCGAGAGCGAGCACCGTGGTGGAATCATCGAGCATCACGGACATGCCGGCGTCCACGAAGGTCTCGGCCACCCGGGCCAGGGCCTGCTTCGCGCCCGGCTCGATCTGCATCCTGATCTCGGAGCTCGCTTCGAAGACGGTCGAGGGAAGGGCAGACACTCCGCCCGAGACCTTGCGCAGAATGCCGCGCCGCGCGAGATCGTCGATGTCGCGATGGATGGTCATCACGCTGACCCCGCAGAGCGACGCCAGGGTCGCTGCAGTGGCGAACCCAGCTTCCACCACGTGCGCAACGAGTGTGCGCTGACGCTCGATTCTTGGTGTGCGCGATGACCCCTCTGTGTTCACGGTCCTACTGCCTCACTGCTTAGACATGTAGGCCAACACTAGCGGACTACGAATGTTATCAAACTTCGTGATAAGAATCACAAATTTGGTGTTACTATTGATCAGGCGCTGAAAAAAGCGTCATCGTCCCTAGCCAGACATGAAAGAGAATTCCAATGAAGAAGTTCTTTACCCGGGTTCCCCTTGTTCTCGCAACATCCGCCAGCATCGCGCTGACCGTCGCCGGATGTGGGGGAGGCGAATCGGGAGCCGGTGGCGCAGCAGCAGGGGAAGCGAAAAGTATCGCGTTCCTCATGCCCGACAACGCCTCGACCCGCTACGAATTGTTCGACCGCCCGCTCTTCGAGGCGAAGATCAAGGAACTCTGCGCCGAGTGCGAGGTCATCTACTCCAATGCGGACTCCAGCGCTTCGAAGCAGCAGGAGCAGGCGAATTCCGCCATCGCCCAGGGCGTCGACGTGATCGTGATCGATCCGGTCGACTCCGCGGCCGCGGCCACCATCGTCAACTCGGCCCAGACCCAGGACATCCCGATCATCGCGTACGACCGCCCCATCCCTGATATGCCGGCGGACTACTACGTGTCCTTCGACAATGAGGCGATCGGGGCGAGCATCGCGCAGTCACTGGTCGATCACCTGACCGAGACCGGCACTAGCGGCGGTCTCCTGCAGGTCAACGGCTCGCCGACCGACGCCGCAGCCGGGCTCATCAAGGACGGCATCCACTCGTCAATCGACCCCAGTGAGTTCGAACTGCTGGCCGAATTCGACACCCCCGGCTGGGATCCCACCGAGGCTCAGAACTGGGTCAGCGGACAGATCACCCAGTTCGGCCCTGACATCGCCGGCGTCGTCGCGGCAAACGACGGAACCGCTGGCGGCGCTATCGCAGCATTCAAGGCGGCGGGTTCTGCCGAGCTGCCGCCGGTGACCGGCAATGATGCTGAATTGGCCGCCCTGCAGCGCATCGTCGCCGGCGATCAGTACAACACCATCTCGAAGCCCATCAAAACTGTTGCCGAAGCAGCAGCAGAGATCGCCTACAAGTTCGCCAACGGTGAGACCGTCGAGGGCAAGACCACTCTGTTCGACACTCCGTCCGAACTGTTCGAACCCACCGTGGTGACCCTCGACAACTTCCAGGAGGTCATCATCGACGGAGAAGTGGCGACCGTCGAAGACATCTGCACGTCAACCTACGCGGACGCCTGCGCTGCCGCAGGCATTGAATAGGCTTCCATGAGCACTCCCACCCTTGCCCGGACGGACCGGGCCATCCTCTCCCTCGAAGGAGTCAGCAAATCCTTCGGAGCCGTCGCTGCCCTTACGGACATAGAACTCGACGTCGCAGCAGGCGAAGTGGTTGCCATCGTCGGTGACAACGGCGCCGGGAAGTCGACTCTGGTCAAAGTCCTCTCCGGGGTTCACTCACCCAACTCCGGCCGGATCACGTTCGAAGGCAAGCCGGAAACGATCCCCACACCGATGGCGGCGCTGCACCTCGGCATCGCAACCGTCTTTCAGGATCTCGCCCTGTGCGACAACCTGAACGTCATCAACAATCTGTTCCTCGGCCGGGAGCTGTCCAAGTACCGGCTGAACGAGGTGGAGATGGAAGTGAAGTCGTGGGAGCTGCTCAAACAGCTTTCGGCCAAGATCCCGTCCCTGCACACTCCCATCGCCTCGCTGTCCGGTGGCCAGCGCCAAACGGTTGCCATCGCACGCTCCCTGCTCGGCGACCCGAAAGTCATCATCCTCGATGAACCGACGGCAGCTCTCGGTGTCGCCCAGACCGCGGAAGTGCTGAATCTCGTCGAGCGCCTCCGCGACCGCGGGCTCGGCGTCATCATGATCAGCCACAACATGGCCGACGTTAAGGCCGTCGCGGACCGCGTCGCCGTCCTCCGCCTCGGCAAGAACAACGGAACGTTCCGCGTCGCCGACGTCTCCACGGAGGATGTCATCGCCGCTATCACCGGTGCTACGGATAACGTCGTCGCCCGTCGATCGGCCTCCCGTGTCCAGGATCTAACGCCGCAGCCCCCACTCACCCAGGAAGCACAGTCATGAAGACAAGCACCGCGCCCAGTGCGCCGGGTCCCACCCTGGACCGGCAGGATGAACGACTCCGGAAATCGACCGGGGTCAGGGGAGCTGTTGACGAGGCGCTCGATCGGGTCAGGTCGGGAGACCTCGGCGTCCTTCCCGTCATCGCGGGATTGGCCATCATCTGGACCATCCTGCAGATCCTCAATCCGAAATTCCTGTCCAGTTCCAACCTGGTCAACCTCGCCATGGAGAGCGCAGCAGTGGGCGTCATCGCGCTCGGCATCGTCTGCGTGCTCCTGTTGGGACAGATCGACCTGTCAGTGGGATCCGTCAGCGGTCTTTCCGCAGCAGTCGTCACGGTCACCTTCGTCAATCAGGGGTGGAATGTCTGGCTTTCGGTCGCCGCCGCCGTCCTGATGGGTATGATCATCGGCTGGTTCTACGGCCAGGTATTCAACCGCTTCGGTGTCCCGGCCTTCGTCATCACCCTCGCCGGCCTGCTCGGGTTCCTGGGACTTCAGTTGTATGTTCTCGGCCCGATCGGTTCAATCAACATTCCCTTCGATTCTCCGCTCGTCTACTTCGCACAACTGGCGTTCGTCCCTGCCTGGCTGTCCTACGTGCTGGTCGTGGCAGCCGCCGCCGCCCTTTTCCTCACCGATCTCCTGAACGCCCGTGCACGCCACGCCGCCGGTCTGTCGAGCCGTTCATTGAGCGGTAGCGCGTTTCGCGCGGTGGGTCTGCTGGTCCTCGCCGGCCTCGTGGTCTGGTACCTCAACCAGACCCGGGGCGTGGGCTGGATGTTCGTGTTCTTCCTCGCACTCGTGTTGGCCCTGAACTACGCACTCACCCGCACCAAGTGGGGCCGCTCCATGTTCGCCGTCGGAGGTAACGCGGAAGCCGCCCGCCGAGCCGGTATCAACGTCAAAGCGATCTACACGTCCGCATTCGTTGCCTGCACCACTCTCGCCGCCGTCGGCGGGATCCTCGCAGCCTCACGTCTCGCAGCCGCCAATCAGAGTAGCGGAGGTGGGGACGTCAACCTCAACGCCATCGCTGCAGCCGTCATCGGCGGAACCAGCCTCTTCGGCGGACGGGGAAGCGCCTTCGCCGCACTGCTGGGCATCATCGTCATTCAGTCCATCTCCAGCGGACTCACCCTCCTGAGCCTGGACTCCTCCTTCCGCTTCATGGTGACCGGCGCGGTGCTCCTGCTCGCGGTCACACTGGACTCGGTGTCACGCCGATCGCGCTCATCCCACGGCAAGGCATGACGCCCACACCACACTGGTCAGCCCACTCAACGAGGAGTACACCATGGCAGCAATAGCTGTCGACGCCGGCACCACCATGATCAAGGCGGTCGGCTACGACGACGACGGTCGGGAAGCGATCGTTGTCCGTCTCCCGACCACCGTCAACCGACCCCACCCCGGCTGGGCCGAGCAGGACATGCGCGCTGTGTGGGACGCCGTCGCGACCAGCATCAGCAATGTCTCCGCCCAACTGCGATCAACAGTCGATTTCCTCTCGATCACCGGCCAGGGTGACGGCAGCTGGCTCGTAGACGCAAACGGCGAACCGACAGGTCCGGCGATACTGTGGAACGACGGCCGAGCCGGCGCCATCGTCGAGAAGTGGCGTGAACAAGGCGTCCTGGAAAGCACATTCAGGATCAATGGATCCCTGACCTTCGCAGGACTGCCGAACGCCATTCTGACGTGGCTCGAGCAGAACGACCCGGACCGTCTGCAGCGGTCTGCGTCCTCACTGACCTGTGATGGATGGCTTTTCCTGAACCTGACCGGGACCCGGGCTGTCGACAACTCCGACGGCGCGGCCCCCTTCATGGACATCAGGTCCCGCGAATACTCCAGCGAACTGTTCGTGTCCTATTCGATGCCATGGGCGAGTGACCTCATGCCCCCCATCCTGAGCGACACCGACCGGTCCAGGCCGCTGACAGAGGAAGCTGCGGCCCTGATCGGCCTGCCGACCGGCACTCCCGTCGTCATGGCGTCCTACGATATAGCCGCTACCGCCATCGGGGCCGGTGCCGTTCTCCCAGGGCAGGCATGCAGCATCCTCGGTACGACACTCTGCACGGAGATCGTCACCGACGCCATCGATACCACCGGAACACCGGCCGGCCTCACCGTTGGTCTCGGAACCGATGGGTACTACCTTCGTGCTCTACCGACCCTGGCCGGGGGCGAGGTCGTTCAATGGGCCTGCGCGATGCTCGGCTGCGCCGGCCCCCTGGAGCTGACCGAGTTGGCGTCCGGGAGCCCGCAGGGAGCAAACAGCCTCGTCTTCCACCCCTACCTCTCACCGGCGGGTGAACGGGCTCCCTTTCTCGATGACACCGCCCGGGGCAGTTTCCTCGGCCTGTCGCTGGAACACCGGCGAGAGGACATTGCACGAGCTGTTCTCGAAGGGCTGACCTTCGTCATCCGCGATTGTCTCGAGGCCGCCGGTCCGACCCCGACCGAACTACGCGTCTGCGGAGGTGGAGCGGACAACAGCCTGTGGCTGCAGCTCATCGCCGACATGACCGGTGTGCCGGTTCGCAAGCTCACCGACACGGAAGTCGGCGCACGTGGCGCCTACCTCCTCGGCCTCACCGCCGTGGGTGCTCAGCCATCTGTCCAGGCCGCTGTCGCCGAGCACGTGCGCATCCGCACCAGCTTCGACCCGTCACGGAGTTCCTCGGCTTTCTATGACGAGCTCTACCGCAACTTCGTTCAACTGCGCACTCTCGCGTCCTCGACCTGGCCGACCCTGACCCGCATGAGATCACAGCTTGCGGTGACCCCATGACGGCTGAGCAGCAGACCAGCACCCGGGGGAAGGCGGGCGCGGTGGGATCCGGAGGCCCTGCATGGCTCGGCATCGATCTCGGAACCCAGAGCGTACGAGCCCTCGTGGTGACCGGCGACGGCACCGTTCTCAGCACCGCGTCCGAGCCCCTGATCAGTCAGCGCGACGGCAATCGGCACGAACAGGATCCGGAACAGTGGTGGACCGCGACGACGAAGGCTATCGGCGCAGTCATGGCGGCAACGGACGTCACCATCGAGGGGCTGGCCGTCGATGGAACGTCCGGCACCATCCTGCTTGTCGACGGCGACGGCACACCCATGACACCGGCCCTGATGTACGACGACGGACGCGCCGCCGACGTCCTACGGCTCGTCAATGAAGCAGGTCAGGACCTGTGGGCGAAGCTCGGATATCAGCGCATGCAGACCACCTGGGCCTTGCCCAAACTGGCGTGGCTCCGCGTTCACAGCCCCGAACTGCTGACCGCGCCCGGAACACGGCTGATGCACCAGACGGACTTCATCAACAGCAGGCTGGCCGGACGTCCAGTCGCGACGGATCTCAGTAGCGCCCTCAAGACAGGTGTCGACCTCATCAGCGAGTCGTGGCCACTTTCCGTCCTGGACACCCTCTCCGTCCCGTCCCAGATACTTCCTCCGGTTGTGAGGTCGGGTACCCGGCTGGGGGTCGTCGGGCAGGGCGCGGCAGAGCGCACCGGGCTCCCGTCAGGGACTCCGATCATCTCCGGCTCGACCGACGGATGCGCCGCCCAGCTCGGCGCAGGCGCCCTGGACCCGGGGGATTGGAACTCGGTGGTAGGAACGACTCTGGTCCTGAAAGGGGTGTCCGACCACCTCGTCGAGGATCCACTGGGAGTCGTCTACTCCCATAAGGGACCCGACGGGCAATGGTTGCCGGGAGGAGCCTCGAGCTCCGGGGCCGGAGCGATCAGCCGCGACTTCCCTGGTGCGGACCTCCCTCGCTTGGAGAAGGCCGCACGCGTCTTCCATCCCGGTGCCGCCACCACGTACCCCCTGGTGTCGGTGGGGGAGCGGTTCCCGTTCCGCGCTCCCGATGCAGAGGGCTTCACTCTCGGTAGCCCCTCGAGCGAACCAGAACGCTACGCGGCCCTCCTTCAGGGTCTGGCATTCGTCGAAAGGCTGTGCTTCGACTATCTGTCCTACCTGGGTGCCGAGGTCTCCGGGCGCGTACTGCTCACCGGTGGAGCCACGAAAAGCTCCTACTGGTCTCAGCTGCGCTCCGACGTACTGGGTAGGCCCGTACACCTGCCCGACAACGCGGAGCCGGCCCTTGGCGCAGCCATCCTGGCTTCCTCAGGGGTGACAGGGAGGACCGCATCGGACGTCGCCCGCACCATGGTCCGTATCACGACGACGATCACACCGCGCGCCGGATACATCGACCGTTTCGGAGTCCCCTACCTGTCATTCCTCGGGGCGCTGCAGGATCGCGGCTGGCTCACCCAGGAAATCGCCTCTTTCGCACGGAGGAACCTGTGACAACCTTTTTTCTCTCCCGACACGGTGAGACCGAATGGCATGCAGAGAACAGGTACGCCGGCCGTAGCGACGTCGCGCTCACCGCACGGGGCTTGACACAGGCCGATCAGCTGGCACGATGGGCAGGCGGCGCCGGCCTCACATCCGTGTGGTCCTCCACCCTGAGCCGCGCCGAGATCACGGCCGGGAAGTCGGCCGAAGCAGCGGGCTTGCCGCTGAGCACGGACGCTCGATTCTGCGAAGTGGATTTCGGTGCCGGCGAAGGTCTCACCAGCGCAGACATGCACCAGAGATTTCCGGCCGCGCTGGAAGCCTTTCACCGCGACCCCGTCGCGCATCATCTCCCGGGTGGGGAGGATCCGGTACGTGCCGCTGCTCGCTTCATCGAAGCCATGGGTGAGCTCGCATCGAGCTCGCCCGATGCGCGGATCCTCGTGGTTGCGCACTCCACGGTGCTTCGGCTGGTCGTCTGCACATACCTCGGCATCAAGGTATCCCGCTACCGGCAGGTTTTCCCGATGGTGAAGAACTGCTCGATCACTGAACTGCGTCTGGGTCCACGATCGGCGGCACTGATCGCCTACAACGCAGAGACCATCCCCCAAGACCTCGCGGATAGTCCGCGCTGAACTTCCCCAACCAGAAAGACACACGATGAACACGCGCATCCTGGTAGCAGGCGATCACTTCGTCACCACCGAACTGCTGAACGAAGCCCTCCACCGGCAGGCTACCGGGAAGCTGGACGTCACAGAACTGACGCTCCCCTGGCCCGTCACACCCTTCGGGCGGATCGGTGAGGTCGACGAGGCTTCCGGGAGCGAAGGGCAGATGATCGAGGCGCTGCAGGGCATAGAGATTTGCGTGACGCAGATGGCTCCGCTGACGGAAAAGGTGCTCGCAGCGTGTCCGGACCTGCGCCTGTTCAGTATCGGAAGAGGTGGACCGGTGAACGCCAATCTCGACGCAGCAACCCGTCACGGGGTCGCCGTCACCTTCGCGCCGGGCCGCAACTCGACGGCGACGGCGGAGCACACGGTGGCCATGATGCTCGCTGCGGCCCGTCGTATCCCTGCCACTCACGGTGATCTGCTGAGCGGACAGTGGCGCGGGGATTACTACATGTACGACAGCGTCGGTCCGGAACTCGAAGGCAGCACCGTCGGACTCATCGGTTATGGTGCCATCGGCCGGAAAGTCGCACGTATTCTGGGCGGTTTCGGTGCGAACGTCCTGGTCCATGATCCTTACGTCCGTCAGGAAGACCTTGGAACCGCCGCTCTGCTCGTGGACCTTCCGCAGCTCCTGAAGCAGTCACGGATAGTATCCCTCCATGCTCGGGTAACGAGTGAGACCGTCGGAATGATCGGAGTTGAGCAGATCGACCAGATGCCGACCGGCTCGATCATCGTCAACTGCGCGCGGGGAGCTCTCCTGGACTACGACGCGGTCCTCGACGCGCTCGAGTCGGGGCACCTTTTCGGTGCAGCCTTCGATGTGTTCCCGGAGGAGCCTATCCCGAGCACGTCCCGCCTTCTGTCGACCCCAGGCGTTGTCCTGACCCCTCACCTGGCCGGTTCCAGTAAGGAAACGGCCCACAACGCCGCGGCGATCGTTGCCGGCGAAGTTGGACGATACCTCAGGGGTGAGGAACTGCAGTTCCGCGCCAACCGAGTTACGGCGGCGCTTTAGCAGGTTCTTCACAGACCGTTTACGAGCTAAAGCGTGAGTGAGCGGTTCAGGATGGCCTGTGCTGTCTCGCGCAGACTTGTGTTGTGTGCTCGGGCGTGTAGGCGGATTCGCTGGAACGCTTCGATGGTGTCGACGTTGGAGATGTGGGCGATCATGCCTTTGGCCGGTTCGATGAGGATCCGGCTGTTGAGTGCGCGTTGCAGTTGATCGTTGACGACCACGGATTCGCTGATAATGCGCTCTCGCAGGATGCTGATCGTCGATACGTCAGCCAGTGCCTGCCCGATGACAATATCCTCGTCGCTCATTTCACCGGTCTCGGTGCGGAACAGGTTCATCGCACCGATGGTTCTCACGCGGACGCGCATCGGGAAGGCGTGCACGGACTTGAATCCCTGGGCTGCGGCGGCATCCTTGAACTCGGGCCACCGGTCTTCCGTTCCGGCGATGTCCCGGATCGTGACGGGAACACCGGTGACATAGCAGTCCACGCAGGCGTCGAGCAGTCCGACGCATTCGTCGACGAGGGTGTGTAGCAGATCCAGCACATCGTATTCATCGACCAGTGTCTCCGCGATTCTGACAAATGCGGCACTGACCCGGCTTGCACGGGTGGTGAGATCCATGAACCTACTTCAGGGCCAAATGCAGCGATTTTATCGGTCATGTGGGCGGCGTGAAATCCAGCCGCCTCGCCAGTACCTCGTTGGACGTCTCACGCACTGTCTGTCCGTTGGCGAAAGCATAGCCGCGTAACAGCAGCAGCGCTTCCGCTGCCGTACCTCCGGCCTGCGCGAGCACCATGCCCGTCGCCTGGTGGATCTCCCGGCGGGATGGCGACAATCCGGCCCCTTGCGGGTTCTCTACTGACTCCGGGACCAGGATGCAACGCAGCAAACTCCATGCCGCCCCGTCCGCTAGTGCACGTGCGGTGATCATGTCAGCTTCGCTCAGGTCCCCGGGTGTGGTCCTGTGGAGTTCCACGACCCCGATGTCCAGGGCACCCACAACCAAGGGGAAGACGAAGAGGGCCTGAGCATCAGTGTCGAGCAGCGCCTTTGCGAAGACCGGCCATTTATCGTGCGTCATCGAGCGAACGTATGGCAGTAGGACGGGTACTCGAGAGCGGGCGGCCTCCCACCGCGGGCCTTCCCCCAAGTCGAACTGCAACTCCTCTAACCTCGCCGCGAGCCTGTCGCTCGAGCGCAGGTCGGTCTCCTGCTCAGAACCGCTGAACGCCGATAGTGCAGCCCCGGACACCGGCAAGGCTTCGATGAACGATCTACACAGGATCGAAGTCAACTCGTTCAGACCGGAAAGCCTCCCCCCGCTCAACGCGACGTCTCCAGACCGCCGGCGACAGGGACATGAGACCTGTACAGCATCTTCCTCACGCTTTCTCGGGCAACGCGGTCAGTTGCGCAGCAAACGGTGCTAGTCGCGAATGGGTCCGATGACACTTCGGTCCAAGTTTAGACGCAGACGAGAACGGGACTCATGAGGCCGGCAAACGAACCTGCCGCCTTCGTGATGATCGGGCGTGACACCCGGGGCCAGCTAAGTACAGAGCTCCGGTGCCTGTCATTTACGCCTGGCTCTCGACGACGAGGGGCACCGCCCGGATAGGCGGTGCCCCTCGTCGTTCTTCGTGGAATGTCGACGACGACGCGTGACCGGCGCGGGTCACGCCTCGAGGAGGCCCCGGATATCCTCCGCGGTGAGCGCGGAACTGAAGATGGCGTCGTCGTCCATGACGGACGTGAAGAGCTTGGCCTTCTGCTCCTTGAGCTTCATGACCTTCTCCTCGATGGTGCCCTTGGACACCATCCGGTAGACCATCACGTTCTTCGTCTGCCCGATGCGGTGCGTGCGGTCCACAGCCTGCGCCTCCGAGGCCGGGTTCCACCAGGGGTCCAGCAGGAAACAGTAGTCGGCCTCCGTGAGATTGAGGCCGAAACCGCCGGCCTTCAGGCTGATGAGGAACACCGGCGCCTTGCCGTCCTTGAACGAGTCGATGACCTCGCCGCGGCTGCGCGTGGAGCCGTCGAGATAGGCGTACTCGATCCCGCGGGCGTCGAGCTGTTTGGCAGCCTTCTTGAGGTAGGAGGTGAACTGGCTGAAGACGAGGGCGCGGTGGCCCTCGGCGAGGATGCCGTCGAGGTTGTCGAACAGCACCTCCAGCTTGGCCGACGGGACGCCCTCGTGCTCGGGATCGACGAGCGAGGCGTCGAGACTGAGCATGCGCAGCAGGGTCAGGGACCGGAAGACGATCATCCGGTTACGGTTCATGTCCTCGATCAGCCCGAGGAGCTTCTGCCGCTCGCGCTGGAGGTACGTCTCGTAGATGTGCCGGTGCTCGGGGTGCAACTCCACCTCGAGGACCTGCTCCTGCTTCGGCGGGAGGTCCGAGGCGACGGCCTCCTTGGTGCGGCGCATCATCAGCGGGCGGATGCGCCTGCGGAGCCGCACCAGGGGTCGGTTGTCGCCGATCTTCTCGATCGGGGTCCGGTAGTCCTCGGTGAACTTCCTGGCAGATGGAAACAGTCCCGGCGCCACGATGTTGAACAGCGACCACAGTTCCATGAGGTTGTTCTCCATGGGCGTGCCGGTGATCGCGAGCTTGAACGGAGCGTCGAAGTCCTTGGCGGCCTGATGCACCTTGGATGCGCGGTTCTTCACGAACTGGGCCTCGTCGAGCACCAACCCGGACCACGAGAGCTCCTGGTAAGCGGGGAAGTCCAACCGGAAAAGGGTGTAGGAGGTGATGACGACGTCGGCATCGCCCACCTGCTCACGGATCGGCACTCCGGACGCACCCTGGGTATCGCTGATCGCCACGACTTCGAGGCCGGGCGCGAAGCGATGCGCCTCGTTCGACCAGTTCGGCACCACCGAGGTGGGGGCGACGACGAGGAACGGGGCGCGGAGCTCCGTGCTCTCCTTCGCGTAGGTCATCAGGGCCAGGGCCTGCAGGGTCTTGCCCAGGCCCATGTCGTCCGCGAGCACACCACCGAGCTGGTGCCGCCAGAGGAACGCGAGCCAGCTCAAACCCTCCGCCTGGTAGGGACGCAAGTCCGCGACGAGTCCACCGGGGGCTGGTGTCGCCTCGACGTCCTTGAGCTCGAGCAGGCCACTCACGGCATCCCGCCACGACTGTGCCTGTTCGGTCTCCTCCGCGAGGTCCTCGAAGTCCGCCCAGAGCCCTGCCTGGTAGCGGCTGATCTGCAGCCCGGATTCCGGGTCCCACTCGTTGAGCGCACGCGCCTCCTCGATCAGCTCGCGCAGCTGGTCGAAGACGGGCTGGTCGAGCGAGAGGTAGCTGTTGTCGACCAGCTTCAGTTTCTTCCGGCCCTGCGCGAGGGAGCGGAAGATGGAGTCGAAGGGGATGGTGCGGCCACTGACCGTGACCATGACACCGAGGTCGAACCAGTCGCGGTTATCAGTCTCGACCGTGCTGATGCGCAGTGTGGGCGTCTCGGTCAGTTCCCGGTAGTCGGGCCTCTCACCGACGACCTCGACCGTCACGCCGTCGAGCCTGTCAAGCCGCGGCAGCACGTCCTCCGCGAACTCCACGGCCTGCATGTCCTCGAGTTTCAGGGTCTTGAGCGGAAGGGAGCCGAGGGCCTGGCGGGCGGTGGCAGCGAGGGCGTCCTCAGCGTCGGCGTCGCGGTAGCCGTCGTCGCTGCCCGGACCGCCGCGGCGGAAGGGCCGCCGCTGGACGGTATCGCCGAGCGGGTAGTCGAAGTGCCAGTCGAGGGCGACCGAACCGTCGGTTCCGTAGGCCGTGGTCAGCACGAGGATGGGCGGCTGGATCTCGGGGAGCTCCACGCTGCCGTCGCTGCTGTCCACCTGGATGGACTGCCGCAGCTTCGGGTAGTACTCCTGCAGGAAGAGGGACCTCTCCTCCTCCGGCACGACGACGGCACGGCCGCGCTGCAGGAGCTCGATGTCCTTGGGTGTCAGCTTCCGCGAGGTCGGGGCGAGGGTGATCGTGTCATCGGGTGCGACGGTGTAGATGCCGTGCGTGCTGATCACATGGGCCGTCTCCGACGGGTGGGGCTGGCCGTCGACGTCGAGTGCCGGATGCAGCTGGAGTGAGCCGTCCTCCGTCTTGGTGGCGTCCAGCTTGAGGGTGGCGCGTCCGGCGAGCTCGATGCTGACGGACTTCTTCGATCCGACGAAGGCGATACCGATGCGCTGGGCCTCATCCAGCAGCTGCCACAGGAGGGGGTTGCTGAAGTCGTCGAGGTAGAGCCAGGAGTCGTTGTTGCCGAAGTAATTGACGCCCGTCCCGCGGTGGAGAGCCGGGAACTGGGAGAACCAGCGGTGCTGGTCAGGATCCAGCTTCAGCCCATACGTCTGGTAGCTGATGCTGCCCCACGAGAGGTTGTTCTTGATCCACTTGCCCTTGCCGTTCTGGCTGACGGCCCGCACACCGAGGCGTGTGTTGAGCGTGCGCTGGCCCTGCCGCTCGCCCGCCGAGCCCCACCGCTGGACGGCGACCTCCGGCGTCCGTAGCTCGAACTGGAGGCCGAGCGGAGTCAGAGGCGCCGTTGCGCTTCCCTCCGCCACGCCGTCGGCCTCGAGGAGGTCCGTCAGGGACGCCTGCCAGCCTTCCGGAGCGGACGTCCGTGGGGCCGGGTGTGCACCCAGGTCGCGTTCGTGCTGCGCGAGGATGTTCTCGGTGTTGCTCTGCAGCGCGGTGGCCGCCACGTGCTTGCAGTCCGCGCCCACGGGGCAACTGCAGAAGTTCTCGAGGGGGCGGAAGCGGCCGTCGCCCTTCGGGCCGAGGCGCAACTTGGTCCTGTAGTCGTTCGGTGCGCTGCCGCGGACCCTGCCGGTCAGGAGCTTCGCACCGGAATCCCAGGCGAGGGAACTGACAGCGCCGTCCTTCGCGTAGGTCTGCCCGCGCTGGAATGCAGCGCCGCCCACGATCCGGATGATGTCGGTGACATCGACCATGGGGTGGCTGGAATTGGGCATAATTCCATGCTCTCACGCGACGGGGACGCTCTTCTGCCACGAGGGGCCCTTTCGCTGGCAGCTGTCCCGCGCTCTCGTCAACCCGATCACCTCGTGTCGAGCCTGCCCTACTGTTGGCTCGGGGACTGGTCGTCGGTTGGAAGCAGGAAACGGAAGAGGTTGCACGTGTTCGAGGCTCCAAGCATCATCTTCGCGGCTGCGGGACTGGCTGTGTTCGCGGCAGCGCTCCTGCCCCGGCTGTTGATGCGTGCTCCGATCTCCACACCGATGGTGTTCCTCGGCGCGGGCATCCTGATCTTCACGTTCGCGAAGGACCTCCCTGACCCGGATCCCGTGCAGTACAGCGACGTCACCATCCACCTCAGCGAGGTCTGCGTCATCATCTCCCTCATGGGCGCGGGTCTGGCCCTCGACCGCAAGGTGGGCTGGCGTCGGTGGGCCACGACGTGGCGTCTCCTCGGGATCGCCATGCCGCTGTGTATCCTGGGCCTGACGCTGATGGGGATGTGGGTCCTCGGTCTCGGCATCGCCTCGGCCCTGATGATCGCCGCCGCACTCGCTCCGACGGATCCGGTCCTCGCCTCGGAGGTGCAGGTGGGTGAGCCGTCGGAGTCGGAGGAGGATCTCGAGGCGGAGGACGAGGTGCGGTTCGGGCTGACGTCGGAGGCCGGCCTCAATGACGGACTGGCCTTCCCCTTCATCTACCTCGCGATACTGTTGAGTACGGTCGGTACGGCGCCCTCGGCATGGCTCGCCGAATGGGTCCTGCTCGATGTGCTCTGGCGCATGATCATCGGCTGCGCGCTGGGCTTCGGCATGGGCAAGCTGCTCGGGAGGGTTTTCTTCCGCTCGCCCATCAAGAGTGTCCGCCTCGCCAACTACTCCGAGGGGTTCGTCGCCCTCGCTGCCACCTTTCTCACCTACGGGGTGACGGAGGCGGTCGAGGGCTACGGTTTCATCGCCGTATTCGTCTGTGCCGTCACAATCCGCGCCGACGAGCAGACCCACGGCTACCACGGAGTCCTTCACAGCTACATCGAGCAACTGGAGCGGCTCCTGACCGTCGCGGTCCTGGTACTGCTAGGCGGAGCTATAGCGCGCGGCCTGTTCGAGGGCCTGCGACCACTCGAGGTGGTGGTCGCCGTCGCATTCATCCTCCTGGTGCGGCCCATCACGGCCTGGCTCAGCCTCGCCCGCACCCGGACTGGCCCCCGGGAGCGTGGTGTGCTGGCGTTTTTCGGCGTACGGGGGATCGGCTCCATCTACTACCTCAGCTACGCGTTGTCCAAGGGCGAGTTCACGGCCGATGAGGCGACCCTGTGGCGGATCGGCGCACTGGTGATCGTGATCTCGATCGTGGTACACGGCATCACCGCCGCGCCGGTCATCAACGCGCTGGACAGGGCACGCCTACGCAAGGCGCGCGATCAGGGCGACGAAGCGCAGGCGTCCAACACACCCGTCTAGCCGCGGCCGGTCCGGAAAGTCGTTTCCACTCGATGGCGTTCGGCATCCCCCGGTCTGTCAGGACAGTGCCCGCGACGGCGTGAGATGTCCCACGCCCGTTCCCGTACGCGCGCCGCAGGAAATAGATGTGCCAGGGCTTCCGTTCCTCCAATAGGTCCGCGACACACCCCGCCGTGGCTCCCGAATCGGAAGGTGCTCCCATGACGGTCCCCCTGTCCATCCTGGATCTGGCGCAGGTAGCCGAGGGCTCCACGCCCGCGGAGACTTTCGCCTCCAGCGTGTCGCTCGCCCAGCACGCCGAGCGGTGGGGGTATCGCCGCATCTGGTACGCGGAACACCACAACATGGGCACCATCGCCTCCTCGGCGACGAGCGTGCTGATCGCCCACATCGCCGCGCACACCTCGACCATCCGCCTCGGCTCCGGCGGGGTCATGCTGCCGAACCACTCGCCGCTCACCATCGCCGAGCAGTTCGGTACGCTGGAGAGCCTGCACCCCGGCCGGATCGACCTCGGCCTCGGCCGCGCGCCCGGTAGCGACCAAACCACGGCCCGTGCCCTGCGCCGCGATCCCCTGTCCGCCGAAAGCTTCCCCCAGGACGTCCTCGAGCTGCAGGGCTACCTGACGGGTGAGACCCGCGTGCCCGGCGTCCAGGCCACTCCCGGCAAGGGCACCAATGTCCCGCTGTACATTCTCGGGTCCTCGCTCTTCGGCGCGCGGCTTGCAGCCGCCCTCGGCCTGCCCTTCGCGTTCGCGTCGCATTTCGCGCCCCAGGCACTGCAGGACGCCGCCGCCCTGTACCGCCGCGAGTTCGTACCGTCGGCACAGGCCGAGAATCCGCACTTCATCGCCGGCGTGAACGTCATCACCGCCGACAACGCGAACGATGCCCACCACGAGTTCCACGAGGCGATGCTGCGTCGCGTCACACTCCTCCTCGGTAGGGGTCAGACCTTCACGAGGGAGGAGTCCGAAGCCATCCTCTCCTCGCCGGGCGGGCAGCAGATGGCCGAGATGGCACGGTACAGCGCCGTGGGGACGCCCGACGTCGTCCGGGACTACGTGGAGCGCTTCACCGCCCAGATCGGGGCGGACGAACTCATCATCGCGACGCAGGCCGGCACCACCGAGGCGTGGCTGCACTCCTTCGAACTGCTGGCCGGAGCGATGATTCCGGTCGCTGCCTGACGGCTCCCGAAGGTTACGGAAGGAAGAACCTTTGTCCTCCTGCTTGCCATTACCCTCCAAGGTTTGGTTAAGTGGGTTCCGGTTGTAGTGTTGCGCATTTGTATTTCGTGCGGTTTAGCCCTCGCGGGATGAACCGCGTCTCTGAAAAAGCGGACAAGCACGCCGCGACTGGGGCGTTCCGAAAGTCGGAGCGCGTCTGAATTTCAGAAGGATACAACAAAAATGGCAACAGGTACCGTGAAGTGGTTCAACGCTGAAAAGGGCTTTGGATTCATTGCTCCCGACGACGGAAGCGCAGACGTGTTCGCACACTTCTC
>JAABUN010002959.1_pt1 | contig 27958 bp, 25 predicted proteins | sample 5559311 | NCBI WGS metagenome assembly JAABUN01 (sample SAMN10711877, study PRJNA513370) | rock metagenome | isolation source: Antarctica rocks | place: Antarctica: Victoria Land, Siegfried Peak sud
CAACCCTGTATGCTTCATGTGCTCTCCTTTGAAGTGGTTTCTCGCAACTACCATTCTTCATCGGAGAGCGTCTTAGTTCAAAATTGTCGTGTACGGAGGACTTTTTGTAGACTTTTTGTGCAAAGCCAGTTCTTTGTAGTTCTTGGCATACCCTTCCAGAGATCATAGGAGCGCCACGGCTATATTCGGTAACAAAACCGCTCTGAAAACAATTGATAACGTAGATAATCGTCCATTCATAATAAGCAAAGACGTACACCGCTTTACCAACCGAGGTAGCGTAAAAATCATCGACTGGTACACGGGTGGATGAATAGCGTGCTGTAATAGACAGGCATTATGACATTTTAGTTTAAGTCAGCAAATAGATCCGTACTCACATACCTCGCGCCCATATCCGCCGTAATACACACTACAACCTTACCGGTCCTGACGTCACTTTCAGCGACAAAAGCGCGGAGCTTTGACGCCCCGCGCTTCTCTACGAACTTGTCTTGAGTCTAACGTCTAGTTGTTCGCCTGTAGCTGTGTGTCGAGTTTACGAATCCCCGCGTAAACCTCATCGCTGACGCCGTGACCGAGTTTAAGCCACTTCAGGTTAAAAGACCCGTTTGCTCGCTGTTTAACCTTGGCCGCGTAGAGTGTCCCCGCGTCGAGATTGTCCGCTTCGTCGGCGACGAACTTATAGAGCACCCGGTCGGTGCCGTCGTCGCCGTAGTAGGTCGTGCGGGCGTCGGGCATCACTAAACCGTGCTCGGCGCTGATTCGGCCCATCGCGTAGTGCTTGGTTACGTCGGTACCGACGCCCTCGGCAGGGGCTAGTTCGATAATGTAGCCGTAATCGTAAGGGTTAGCGGCGTGGCCCAAGTAGGCGCTCATGGCCTCGGCACTCTCTTGCCAGTCGTCCGCACTCTCCGCCGGGTACTCTTCACCGCTCAAGCCGGTCCCCCACGGCGTGACCTTGGCGTTACAGTTGTTCCAGGTACCGTTGACACCGGCAAAGTTGACGCGTTCACCCTCGAGCGTTTGCCATTTTCCTTGAGCGTCCTGGCGAATATAGAGCTTGCTGACCCCACCGGGGCGGCACTCAAAGTTGGTATAGAGATAACCTTCAGTTCCGGCGCTGTTGTTGCTCAAAAACATGTTGCCGTCGGGATCGTTACAAAATGACAGCGCCTGGCCCGAGACGGTCGTGATTTCACCAAAGCTGCTGCCGTCGGTCGCTTCGGGTAAAAGGTCACCGACCCGCCCCAGCATCTGATACTGTCCCGCTGCGACGTGCGGCTGTTTTTGCGCGCCGCCCTGCGGCACAGCGGCAGCGCTAAAGTCGTCGGTATTGGCATTAAAGCCGGTAACGACGCCGATGATGCCCCGGTTAAAGGGATAGATGTTGGTGGGGTCAGGGTGCTGAACGTTCATAAAGACCGTACCTGTCGGCGTAACCGAGAGACCGGTAACTTCAGCGCCTAGAGGTACGGTGGCAAAGCGTTTAAGGTCTTTCGTCTTGGGGTCAAAGACCCACAGCATATTGTTGGTGTGGTAGCCCGTATCTTCACCGATCCACACGCGGCCTTGGGCGTCAACCGCGAGATTGTCGGGGCTGGCAATATTATCTAAGGCGCAGGCGTTAGCTTCAGCTGTTTCGTCGTAGGGGCCGCCGACGACGAGGGGCTCGAGCTTGGTAATGTTGAAGTCGGCGTCTAAGTCGGCGGTGTAAACCGCGCCGCAAGGGTTCGCGTCAAGGGCAATGTCGCCTTCACGGTCAGCCATCCCTTCCCCGATATCGCTGATGGCAAGGTAAAGTTTGTTATTTTTCTCGTCTAGGGCGACCCCTTCCATTTTGCGCCATTCGGCGGTCGCACCAGCTTTTTGCGAAACCTCGTGAGTCATAATAAAAGGTGCGAGCTTGTCAGTTAGCGGCACCGCTGGAAATGCGCCGGTCTGCGCTGAAGCTAGTGACGAAACCGTCAAGAGCGTGCTCACGACTATCGTTGAGATTTTCATAAAACCTCCTTGTCAAGGTTCGCTGACCAGGTTTTTGGATTTAGGGCGGTAACAGTCAGTGACAACGCCAAGCTTAGGAGGGGAATGTCAAGGTTGTTCCAGCTGTTAGCGGAGGTTTGTAGCTGTAATCGCCACCCGCGCTCGAGTAGCTCTGTATCTAAACTCTATATTTAACCCTGTATCAGCTCCTACCAAAAAGGCTTCCGCCTCATTCCCCAAGCACCTACCCAACTGATGCTCATCTGACGTAACCGCCCTAAGATGAGGTTGTCCGGACAGACGCAGTGATGTGGTGTAAGGAGGCAGAGATGAAAACAGCGTATATATCGGCGTTTCTAGCTATGCTCAGTATCGTTAGTGCTCAGCTGACGAGTGAACCGGGACGGGTCGGGCCACATCCGGTTGCAACCGGCGAAACCCCCGACCACTGGCAGCTCACGCCTGCCGGGTTACAAGTCGAGATTGGCGATAGACCGATGGGACTGGCGGCGACGCCTGACGGTCGTTACCTCATCGTTTCAAACGATGGTCAGGGCGTGCAGAGCCTAGCGCTCTTCGATACCTATACCGACAAGGTCGTGCAAGAGGTTCCTTATGCGAGTCCCGAAGCGCTCTTTTTGGGCGTCGCCGTGTCGCAAGACGGCTCGAGGGTCTACGCTTCAGCCGGTCCCAACGACAAGATTCGTGTTTACAGCCTCGGTGAGCAAGGACTCCAAGAACGTCGGCCCGTCATGCTCGACAACAACGACGAAGGTGACCTGTTCGCCGCAGGGCTGGCGCTTTCTAAAGACGGCAACACGCTCTACGCCGCGCTTAACTTAGACAATTCGGTAGCAGTCATTGACACAAAGAGCGGGAAGCAGAGCCGCATTCGGCTTTCGCCGCCCGCTTCCGAGGAAGACATCGGCGTGTTGCCGTATCAGCTTGCGCTGACGCCAGACGGCACCAAGCTCTACGTTTCGGAGTGGAACGGCGGCGGGGTCAGCGTCGTTGACATAGCGAAGGAGAAACGCACCGGGCATATCGCCACCGGCGGGCACGCGACCGACCTGCTGCTTTCACCCGACGCCAAAAAGCTCTACGTGACCAACACGAACTCCGATACGGTCAGTGTTATCGATACGGCGACCGCTAAGGTGACAGACACGGTCAAACTGGCTCCCTACCCCGACGCCCCGATGGGGTCGATGCCGAACGCGCTGGCCCTGTCAGAAGACGGCAAGACGCTCTTTGTCGCCAACGGCGGCAACAACGACGTCGCAGTGGTCGATACGAAAACACTTGGCGTGCAGGGGCTGATCCCGACCGCCTGGTTTCCGAGCACCTTGGCACTCTCTAGCGACGGGACGCGGCTCTACGTGACGAACATGAAAGGGTTAGGCGCGGGGCCGAACCCCAGGGGCGCAAACCCGACGCTCGCCGAAAGTCCCCCCGACGCACAGTACATCGGCAACATGGCACGGGGCACGATGTCGGTCATCCCCGTTCCCAGTGCCGACGCTCTAGCTCGTCATACCGCGCAGGTCGTGCAAAACAACGGTTTCGACGAGACCCGGCAAGCGCTGACGCGTCCGCCGGAAAAGACCCAGGCCAGAGTCGTACCGCGCCGCTCGGGTGATCCGACCCCCACCAAACACGTCATCTACGTTATTAAAGAAAACCGGACTTACGACCAGATTTTGGGCGATTTGCCGCAAGGCGACGGCGACCCGAGCCTCGTCCTTTTTGGTCGTGACAGCGCGCCCAACCACCACGCGCTAGCCGAGCAGTTCGTGTTGTTCGACAACTGTTTTGTCAGCGCCGAAGTGTCCCCGGACGGGCATAACTGGTCGGTCGGCGCGGTCGCCACCGACTATGTACAAAAAACCTGGCCGACCGGTTACTCCGGGCGCGACCGGGCTTACGACTGGGAGGGGGGCTCGTCGGCTCCCGCACCGGAAGGCGGCTACTTGTGGGATTTCGCCTCGAGAGCCAAAGTGCCTTTCCGCGTTTACGGCGAATTTACCTCGTCCGAGCCGCCCAACGTCGAACCGGCTCCGTTCGGCTCGGTCGAGAACGCGCTTGAAGGCAACGTCGCGCCGAATTTCGCCGGATACGACCTCGAGGTCACCGACGGGTCGCGTTATCAGGCTTGGAAAAAAGAGTTTGACACCTATGTGGCGCAGGATAACGTGCCGCAGCTCATGATCGTGCGCTTACCGAACGACCACACGGCCGGAACGCGCCCCGAAGCGCCGACCCCCAAAGCGATGATGGCCGACAACGACCTCGCACTCGGGCGGCTGATCGAAGACGTATCCAACTCAGCTATCTGGAAGAGTACGGCAATTTTTGTGATCGAAGACGACGCGCAAAACGGCCCCGACCACGTGGACGCGCACCGCACCGTCTGCTACGCGGTTTCGCCTTACGTCAAACGCGGCGTGGTGGACCACACCGAGTACTCGACCGTGTCACTGTTGCGGACCCTCGAGCTGATGCTCGGTCTGCCGCCGATGACGCAGTTCGACGCCGAAGCGACGCCGATGTTTAGCGCCTTTACCGATACGCCCGACCTGACGCCCTATACAGCCATCACACCGAAGCAACCGCTTGACGAGATGAACCCAGCCGACGCCTACCGCGCCGAGGACTCGCTGGCCCTAGACCTCGAGGGGGAAGCCGACCAATTCTCGAGGGCCGATGAGCAGACCTTTAACGAAATCTTGTGGGGGGCAATCAAGGGTGAAGCTGTAGCGATGCCCGAACCTATCAGCAGCTTCCGCACGGTCGCCACCGACCCGATTCAGAGTGTGGTGTTTTTGGCTGATGAAAAGTAGAGATCACCGGCACACTTAATCATTCGCAGCCAAAGCGCATAAGGCACAGGCCCTATGCGCTTTTTACGGGTTGTTAGCACTTCCAAAAGAAACTGCTACCGAAAGCATCTCAAATGTGCGTGCCAGCCCGTGAAATTCAAGCGGAGCGCGTTGCCGACCAGCTGCTACCTGCTCTGCTATGTATTACAAAACCGGTACTGATACGCCCCTACTCCGGGTCGGTAAACAACTCCGTACTCATATACCGCGCCCCCGTATCTGCCGCAAGACACACCACGACTTTACCGGGGCCGAGTTCACGAGCCTTCTCCAAAGCCGCCCAGATCGTCGCGCCGCTGCTCATCCCGACGAAGATGCCCTCTTCACGCGCCAACCGGCGCACGAGTGGAAACGCGTCCTCTTCCCTAGCCATCATCGCGCCATCTAACAGGTCAACGTCTAAGTTGCCCGGAATAAATCCCGGCCCCATCCCCTGAAACTTGTGCTGCCCACGCTCGTGACCGTTGATGACGGCGCTCCGGGCCGGTTCGACCGCGTAGACCCCTATCTTCGGGTTTTGCTCCTTAAAGTAGCGTCCTACCCCGCTAATGCTGCCGCCCGTCCCCGACGCCCAGACGAACGCGTCGATACGGCCTTGAAGCTGTTCCCAAAACTCCGGCCCGGTGACGCGGTGGTGATGACGCGGGTTGGCCGGGTTTTCGAACTGGTTGGGCATCCACGCGCCCGTTTGTTCGGCAATCTCTTGCGCTTTGGGGATCGCGCCCTGCATCCGCTGCTCGCCGGGGGTAAAGACAAGTTCCGCGCCGTAGGCGGCGAGGGTGCGTTTACGCTCCTCGCTCATGGTGTCGGGTAAAACAATCACGCAGCGGTAGCCGCGAATCGCGGCGATAAAAGAGAGGCCGATACCGGTATTGCCGCTCGTCGGTTCGACGATGCGCTGACCGCTACCGGGGGTCAAGATGCCCCGTTCTTCAGCATCTAAAATCATGCCGAGAGCGGTGCGGTCTTTGATCGAGCCCGCCGGGTTTTGACCCTCGAGCTTGACCCACACTTCCGCCATCTCGGGCGTGACGACCTTATGAAGTTTTACAACCGGCGTGTGACCGACAAACGCATCTAACATCTTGGGCTTTACGGAATCTGTAGCACTCATTATGCCAGTTTAGAACCTGCGTCAGCTTGCGCCTGTTACGGGGACAGCAGAAGCCCGCACCAAACCCTGCGAAACAAGCCGTAAAGGTAAGATAGACTTATGACGCACACCAAGCAGGAATTTATGCCTGCAGCCGAAACACCTTTGCCCAAGATTGCCCCGTCAATCTTGACCGCTGACTTCGGTCATCTGGCGGCGCAGATTGAAGGGGCCGAGGAAGCCGGGGCCGAGCTGTTTCATTTAGATGTGATGGACGGCAACTTTGTTCCCAATATCAGTTTTGGACCGAGCATCGTTGCGGCAGTTCGGCAAGCGACCGCGTTGCCGCTCCACGTTCACCTGATGGTCGAAGAGCCCGAGCGGTACGTCAAGATGTTTGCCGACGCCGGGTCGGACTGTATCATCGTTCATTACGAAGCGACGCAGCACCCCTACCGCGCGGTTCAGGCAGTTAAAGAGCAGGATAAAGAAGTTGGCTTGGCGCTCAACCCCGGTACGCCGCTCGTCGTGCTCGAGCCCTTTTTAGCCGAGCTGGACGTGATGCTCGTCTTGAGCGTCAATCCCGGTTTCGGTGGTCAGGCGTATATTCCCGGCACGACTGAGCGGTTGGGAAGGCTTAAAGAGATGCGCGACGCGGTGAACCCGGCGTGCCTGCTCGAGGTTGACGGTGGCGTCAAAGCTGATAACATCGCCGAGGTCGGCGCGGCGGGTGCGGACATCGTCGTCGTCGGGAGCGCCGTCTATAACGGTCAACCCATTAAAGACAACCTTGCCGCCCTTCGCGGCGAGCGTTAAGTCGGTTAAACTCAAATGAAGGAGAGATATGCCTCTAGTCATCGGTAAAGAAATTTTAGATGCGGCCAAAGATGGTGGTTACACCGTCCCGAGTTTTAACACGAACAACCTCGAGACCACCCAAGCCATCTTGGAGACTGCCGAAAGGCTGCGCGCGCCTGTTATCGTGCAGGTCTCCGACAGCGCCCGCAAGTACGCCGGAACTGAAAACCTGGCGAATTTGGTACGCGATATGGCGAGCCGGGTGTCGGTTCCCGTGGCGCTCCACCTCGACCACGGGGCAAGTTACGAAAAGGTTTTGCAGGCGCTGCGAGCCGGGTTTACCAGCGTGATGATCGACGCCTCGCACCACCCGTTAGAGGAAAACATCGCTGAGAGCAAACGGTGTATCGAAGCGGCGCACGCTGTCGGGGTCTCCGCTGAAGCCGAGTTGGGGCGCTTGGGCGGCATCGAAGATGACATCGACGTTTCCGAAAAAGACGCCTTTTTGACCGACCCGGACGAAGCCGAGCGCTTTGTCGCCGAGACGGGTGTGGATTACCTCGCGGTCGCGATCGGCACTTCACACGGCGCGTACAAAGGCAAAGGTCGCCCCTACATCGACCACGCCCGCATCAAACTGCTTTCGGAGCGCCTCGGGATTCCGCTCGTGATGCACGGGTCGTCGGGCGTCCCGCACTACCTGATCGAAAAGCTCCGGGCGACAGGTTCGGACATCGGCGACCCCGCCGGGATTCACGACGACGACATCCGGCAGGTGCTGCCTACTGCCGTCGCCAAGGTCAACGTCGATACCGACCTCCGCTTGGCGCTTACGGTGGGTTTACGCGAAATCCTGATCAATACGCCCAAAGAGTTCGACCCGCGTAAGATTTTAGGTAAGGGCCGCGAGTACATGGCGCAGATCGTCGCGGAGAAGTTTGAACTGATGGAGACTGCAGGGAAAGCTTGAGTTTCGTCTTTTATAAAACCGACCCTTTCGCACTTCTATAAGGCCGAATCACAACGGGCGAAACCAACGATGAAGCGCAGCTCGAGTTACCCTGAACACGTGGACGACCATCCCCTGTGGCAGTATTTCCGCGACGTCAACGCTGCTGTCAGCGCCGCCAACCGAGGCGGCAGCGCCCAACCCTACGTGCGCGGCTCTTACATCGTTTCGGCCTTTGCCGACGACATCGAGCTGAGCGTAACCGGGGTCAGCGAAGAAGACGCGGTTTTGATTGTCGCCGAGCTTAAAGAGATGGGGGTGCGGGCGGTGATTTGTGACTCGGTGGTCTGTCCGAGCTGCGGGTTAAGGGTTCCCGAACAAGACTACTGCGTCAACTGCCGCACGAAGCTACCGCAGCGATTGGAGCTCTGATGTTTTACCTCGAGACGCAGCGGCTTATACTCGTTGCCACACCCCTGGACGTGCTAAAAAAGAGGCTTACGTACGACGACACGTTTACCGCCGACATGCCCGTAGCAAGTGGGCCGAGACTCGTGACCTTTCCAGCGACGTGGCCGGGAGACGCCCTCGTTATTTTTCCCCGTTTGATCGAGAATTTAGAGGCGAACCCGGACAACGAGCTTTGGGATGGGACGCTCGTCGAGCGTGCCACGCTGACGGCTGTCGGGCAGCTCGGTTGCAAGGGTAAACCGGACGAAAACGGCAGTGTCGAGATCGGCTACGGTCTCACTCCTGAAGTTTGGGGGCGCGGCTACGCAACCGAGATTGTCGGCGCGCTCGTTTCTTGGCTTCGTGAGCAACCCGGCGTCAAGATGGTGACGGCGGAGTGTCTCGAGACCAACCACGCTTCCGTTCGGGTACTGCAAAAAACCGGTTTTAAGAACGTAGAACGAAAATCTAGCGAAGAGGGAAAGCTGCTGTTGTGGGAGCATAGTGCGAGATAGCCCCTAAAGCTGCAGGCTCGAGTCCTAGTCAAATCACGGCGTGGTCTGACGTACACGCTGCGCTGAAGGGCTCTCTCGCCGTGCGGCGGGCGCTAAGACCACAATCAAGGCACCTAACAAAACGATCACAAAGAGCGCCAGACGCAAAGAAGAAAGCTGCGCGAGCCAGCCGAGCAGCGGCGGGCCGACCAGAAAACCGCTGTAGCCCATCGTCGCCACTGCTGCGACCGCCGTCCCACGAGGAATCTCGGAGTGATACCCGGCGGCGCTGAAGACCAGCGGCACAATGACCGACAGTCCCAAACCGACCGCACCAAAACCGAAGATGGCTGCCACCGGAGTCCCTAGCAGTAACCCGGCAGCGAGACCTGTTGCTGCGACCGCGCCACCAGCGCGTACGATTACAGCAGGCCCGAAACGCGTGACCAAAAAGTCTCCCGAAAAACGCCCGATGAGCATCGTCAGCGAAAAGGCCGCGTAGCCGAGGGCTGCCAGACCGGTCGTCGTACCGAGCGATTCGTGCAAATACAGCGCGCTCCAGTCGGCCATCGCACCTTCGCCCGAAGCGGCGCAAAAAGCTACGACGCCGAGTCCCCAAAGGGCTCTCGGCGGCAGTGCGAAGACGGGTGCCGCCGTTTGTGTCTCTTGAGGCGCGTCGGGAAGGAGCCGCCCTCCAAGCCAAAATATCGCCCCTAAAGCCACGACGGTAACGGTTAAAAAATGCGTGAGCGGACCCACGCCGAGCGCTGCAATACCGCCCCCCAGAGAGGCCCCGACCAACCCGCCGAGACTGAAAAATCCGTGCAATGAGTTGAGAATCGGTTTGTCTAAAGTCTTTTCGACCTCGACCCCTTGCGCGTTCATAGCGACGTCCATCCCGCCGTTGCTCGAGCCGAAAAGCATCAGGCTGAAAAAGAGGAGAGGAAGGTTCGGAGCGGCGGCGAGTAAGGGAAGCGTAAGCCCGAGGGCCAGGCCAAACGCAGTTGTAACCTGCGCGCTACTAAAACGGGCGATGAGGTAGCCGGTGACGGGAAAGGCCAGGAGCGCCCCGACCGCCATACCTAAAAGCGCGATACCCAGTTGGGCGCTGCTCAGCTCGAGCCGCTGACTCACCGCTGGGATACGGGCGACCCAACTCGCGAGGATAAAGCCGTTGACGAAGAATATAGCGGAGATTGCAAAACGTGAGATGGACATTGACACGAGACTCCTAAGCGTAAAAGCACAAACTTAAAATACCTTTGGTCCTCCCCGACTTCAAGCCGACCACGAGACCGTTTGGTCAGCGAAAAAACAAGAAAAGCAAAAAGACTAAGCCCACGCCCTCCAGCATCCCCGTCATAATCCAGCCGAGCACCGGAACTCGCTGATAGCTACCGAAGACTAGAGCCAAGATTCCCTGAATTAAAATCGGCAAGGAAATAAAGAGCGTAACTACCAAAATGCTTTCGGGGATACCGGTTCGGCGAACCACGAACGTAAATCCGGCGACGAGCGTCAACCAGGCGAGCAGCGTGTGCAAAAACGCCAGCACGACGCCATCGTAATAACCCGCCCATTTCACAGCTCGCACTTTAGCTTCTCGAATCATGTGATAGCTAAAGGCTCTGCAGCGCATTTTAGGGTATCGTAGCGTCACATCAACTAAGGGGAGGGCCTATGCTCGCCATCATCACCGATTCGACCTGCGACTTGCCCGAGGCCGAACTGCAAGCGCTTAAGATTCACCGGGTTCCGCTTTACGTCAACTTTAAGGGCGAAGTTTATAAAGACTGGCTCGAGATTAACCCTCACGATATCGTCGAAGGCGTTTCTGCCGGGGCCGCGATTCCGAGCACCAGCCAACCGAGCCCGCAAGATTTTGTCGATGTTTTTGAGACCGCCGTCAAAGAGGGCGCAACGGAGATTTTGTGTGTGGTGATCTCGAGCGGGCTTTCCGGCACGTTTCAGTCGGCCACGGTCGCCGCTGAAGGGTTCGCCGTACCGGTTCACGTGTTCGATTCGTTGGCCGCAAGTTTAGGGATCGCCATGATGCTTAAAAGGGCGGCGGCGCTGCGTGACCAAGACGCGGACGTGCGCGAAATCTTAGACGAGCTGACGCGTATCCGTCAGCAGGCGATGCTGCGCTTTACCGTCGGCAACCTCGACTACTTAAAGAAAAACGGTCGTATCGGCGGGGCCAGTGCGCTCCTCGGCAGTTTACTCAACATTAAACCCATCTTGTCGGTCGTCGAGGGGCGCGTCGAACCCGTCGGGCGCGTGCGCGGCAACAAAAAGGCGCTGCAAGCGATGCTGGGCGACCTTAAAGAGCTGGCGGCGCAGAGCACGCCGCAGGTCCACTTTTTACATATCCAAGACCCGGAGGCGGCTGAAACGCTGCGCCAGGAGTTGCAAAAGAGCGGGCTTGCGTTTCACGACGGCGGTACCTACGAGATCGGCGCGGTGATCGCCACGCACGTCGGCCCCGGTACCTACGGGTTTTACGCCTACCCGACTTGATCCCTGATACCCACAGCATTTCTGAAAAAATAGCCACCCAGAACGTCTCAGACTATGCGTGCTCGTCCGTAAAACTTAGAAGGAGCGCGTTGCTGATCAGACGCGACCTGCAACTTGAACTGCAGGGTTTTTCATCTCGCTCTCCAGCAGGTTTTCATAGACTAACGGGGTGTTTGCTAAACTGACCGCCGCCGCCCTGTTGGGTGTGGACGCCTACGCCGTAGAGATCGAAGTTGACGTCGCCGGTGGCCTACCGGGAATGATGATCGTCGGATTGCCCGACGCCGCCGTGCAGGAGTCGCGTGAACGGGTCCGTTCGGCGATCCGTAACGCGGGCCTGCCCTTTCCGGCAACGCGGATCGTCGTCAACCTGGCCCCGGCCGATGTACGCAAAGAAGGCCCCGCGTTCGACCTGCCTATCGCGCTCGCCATTTTGCTCGCACAGGGCGTGCTTCAGGAGCGGGCCTTAGAACGCACTCTAATCGTCGGTGAACTCGCGCTGGACGGGGCGCTCAGGCCGGTGCGCGGCGTGATCAACGTCGCGCTTTACGCGTCTCAAGCGGGTACCGAACGGCTTATCGTCGCGCCCGAGAACGCTCAAGAGGCCGCCGCCATCGAAGGTTTGGAGGTCTACGCGCCCAAGACGCTGGGGCAGACCGTCGCTTTTTTGCAGGGCCGCGACGCCCTCGCAGCGACCGTTCCCGAGGTCGTCCCGCCTGCTGCCAACGTTTTGGACTTAGCCGACATCAAAGGGCAGAGCGCCGCCAAACGTGCGCTTGAAATCGCCGCTGCCGGAGCGCACAATCTACTGCTGAGCGGGCCACCCGGTTCGGGCAAAACGATGCTGGCGCGGCGCTTGCCGAGCGTGATGCCGCGCCTGACGCGCGGTGAGGCGACCGAAGTAACGCGAATTCACTCGAGCGCCGGAACCCTGCAGGGCGGCCTGATGCAGCACCCGCCGTTTCGTAGCCCGCACCACACCGTTTCGGACGCTGGACTCATCGGCGGCGGCAATATCCCGAGACCCGGCGAGGTGTCTTTGGCGCACCGAGGCGTGCTCTTTATGGACGAGTTTCCGGAGTTCTCGAGGCGCGTTTTAGAGGTGTTGCGGCAACCCCTAGAAGACGGCGTGGTGACGATCAGCCGGGCCAGGGCTGCGCTGACCTTTCCCGCCCGTTTTATGCTTGTCGCGTCGCAAAATCCGTGCCCGTGCGGGTTTTACGGAGACGCGCAAAAACCCTGTACCTGCTCACCGGGGCTCCGCCAGCGTTACCGCGAACGCCTCAGCGGGCCGCTCCTAGACCGTATCGACCTGCGCCTGAACGTCCCGCGCCTCTCCCCCGACGAACTTCTTCACGCGCCGCCCGGTGAAGCCAGCAGCTTGGTTCAACACAGGGTCGAGGCGGCGCGCGCGTGTGCGGTTACGCGTCAAGGGGTACCCAACGCTGAACTCGGGGGTACAGCTTTACGCGAACATGCCGCACTCTCGCACGCTGCAGGCGCGTTTGCCCAAGCCGTCGCCAAACAGCTGGCCTTGTCCGGACGCGGTTTCGACCGGCTTTTGCGGGTCGCCCGGACGATTGCCGACCTCGGTGGCGAGGCGCGTTTAAGCGAAGCGCACCTCGCCGAAGCGGTCAGCTACCGGGGCGACGCGTAAGAAAAAAATCTGCATAGTGGGACGAAACTGCCCTAGTCAAGCCTTCTATGAAAGTGCTAGATTGGGGGAAGTTTGAATCTGCTTTTTGATGCGCAGGAGGGTATACGTGGGTAGGAGAAGACCGCCTCAGCTTTGGTTGCTTTTAGGGTTAGGACTGCTCAGCGGTTGTGCGCTCGACGGCCCTCAGTCGATTTTCGATACGGTCGGGCCGGTTGCTCGGCATCAAGAAAGTCTGTTTATCTTTATCTTTTGGCTGGCCGTGGCGGTATTTGCCGTCGTCGCAGGCGCACTTGTCTACACCATTATCAGGTACCGGCGGCGCGGCGACGACGACGGCTCGGTCCCCGACCAGATTCACGGCGTCGCCTGGTTAGAAGCGACCTGGACGGTTGCGCCCGCCATCATTCTGGTGATTATCGGCGTCCCGACGGTCGGTCTGATCTTCGGTCAAGAGAGCCGCGTCACCCCGACCCAAGACGACCTCGTGGTCAATGTGACCGGGTATCAGTGGTGGTGGGCGTTCGAGTATCCCGAACTTGGAATTACCACCGCGAACGAACTGCACATCCCGACCGGGCGGCGCGTAGTTCTTAACCTCAACTCCGGTGACGTACTACACTCGTTTTGGGTACCGCGAATTGCCGGTAAACGCGACCTGATTCCCAATCAGGCCAATCAGCTTTGGATCAAGGCTGACGAAGCCGGGCTCTACCGGGGGCAGTGCGCCGAGCTGTGTTTAGGCGCGCACGCCTATATGCGTTTCCGGGTCATCGCCAGCGACGAGGCCGAATTTAAGAACTGGACGTCCCTCTTTAAGCCGGACGGCGCACAGATGGTTCAAGCCCAAGCGCAACCCGCCGACCCCCAAATCGCTGCCGGTCAAGCTCTGTTTAAGACAAAAGGGTGCGCGACGTGTCACGCGGTGCAAGGCTACGCTTACGGCGAAAAAGCCCCTAACCTGACCAATTTCGGGATTCGCACCTCGCTCGCAGCAGGTGTGGTCGACAACACACCCGAGAACTTAACGCACTGGCTTCGCAACCCGCAAGCTCTTAAACCCGGTAATTACATGCCCACGTTGTGGGCCGCCGACGACCCCAAACGAGATGAAGAGATCGCCGCTCTGGTCGCCTACTTGGAGAGCTTGGGTCAAAATCCCGAACTCACCGCGAGCGCTCAGGCCGGGAGGTAGAGATGGCTATAGGCAGACAACCCGTTCCACATAGTGCGCCCGAAACCCGTGCTCTTCTTAAACGCCCAACCTGGGAGACCGGCATATGGAGCTGGCTTACCACCGTTGACCACAAACGTTTGGGCATCCTCTACTTCGTCACGACCTTTAGTTTCTTTCTGCTCGGGAGTATCGAAGCGGCGGTGATTCGCGCTCAGCTCGCTGCGCCGAACCAGCAACTCGTCACGCCCGACTTTTATAATCAGCTTTTTACCGTGCACGGCGTGACGATGGTGTTTTTAGCGATTATGCCGCTCGGTACGGCGTTTGCCAACTACTTTGTGCCGCTGCAGATCGGGGCCAGAGACTTAGCCTTTCCGCGCCTTAACGCGTTCGGTTACTGGGCGTATCTGGCGGGCGGCTTGCTCTTTTACTCGAGCTTTCTCCTAGGCGGCGCGCCCGACGCAGGCTGGTTCGCGTACGCGCCGATGACCCAGGCCACGTACAACCCCGGTCAAGGCATCGACTTCTATATGGTCGGGCTTTTAATCAGCGGTATCGGCACGCTCGTCACCGCGATGAACCTGATTATCACGATTATCAACATGCGCGCGCCCGGTATGAGCATGATGCGGATGCCGCTGTTTCCGTGGATGATGCTGGTCACCGCGTTTCTGGTTATCTTCGCCTTTCCGCCTCTGACCATCGCCCTCTTCGAGGTCATTATGGACCGCTCGTTCGGGACGCTCTTTTTTAACCCCGAAGGGGGCGGGTTGCCCATTTTGTGGCAGCACCTCTTCTGGATTTTCGGGCACCCGGAGGTCTACATCGTGATCTTGCCCGCGTTCGGTATTATCAGCGAGGTCATCCCGACGTTTTCGCGTAAACCCTTGTTCGGCTACCCGATGGTCGTGCTCGCCGGAATCTTCATCGGTTTTATGAGTTTTGCGGTCTGGAGCCACCACATGTTTACCACCGGCATGGGGCCGATGGCGAACTCGGTTTTTGCCATCACCAGTTTTGTCATCGCTATACCGACGGGCGTCAAGATTTTTAACTGGATGGCGACGATGTGGGCCGGACGTATCTGGTTTACCACCTCGATGCTCTTCGCTACGGCCTTTTTAGTGACCTTTACGCTCGGCGGGATTACCGGCGTCATGGTCGCCGTACCGCCCTTCGATCAGCAGGCTTCGGATTCGTATTTCATCGTCGCGCACTTTCACTACGTGATGGCCGGCGGGGCGCTGCTGTCGTTTTTCGCCGGTATCTACTACTGGTTTCCTAAGATGACCGGGCGGATGCTCAGCGAAAAGCTCGGCAAATGGGTGTTCGGTTTCGTCGTCGGCGGCTTTCACCTGATCTTTTTTCCGCAGCATTTTTTAGGGTTGTTGGGGATGCCGCGCCGCGTACAAACTTACGACGTGGGGTTGGGCTGGGATTTTTACAACTTACTGTCGTCTGTCGGCGTGCTGATTTTGGGTGCAGGCGTACTGCTCTTTATCTTTAGCCTCTTGCGCGATATGCGAAACGGGAAGGAAGCGGGCGACGACCCCTGGGACGGGCGGACGCTCGAGTGGAGCATCTCCTCACCGCCGCCGCACTACGATTTCGGCGATCTGCCTATCGTCAAAGACCGCGACCCGCTATGGTACGCCAAACACCCCGAACTTTTAGAAAAACGTGACGATCTGTCCGAGAGCGCCGACGGTGAACCCGGTTCTGAAAACGCTGTTGACGATGAAGACGAGTTTGTCCACATTCCCGGTCAGTCGTGGTTCCCCTTTTTAGCGTCCGTGGGGCTGTTTGTCGGCGGGATGGCGGCGGTCTATCACAACTGGCTTTTAGGCAGCCTCAGCGTCGCATTTATCGCGCTCTGCATTTACGCCTGGGCGTTTGAAGGCGTCGGCGGTCACTACGTGCGGCTGCGTCCGAGCGAGCGGCGCGGGACCGGCCTCGCCTATATCAAACCCAAAAAATCGTTAGGCGGACAATCGTGAGTAGCCACCAAGCCGTTCATGCAGCCGATCGTGAGCACGCCGAGCACCGCAGCACGCCGCTCGCCGACCGCAAACTGCTGATGTGGCTCTTTTTAGCCTCCGACTGTATGTTTTTTGCCGCGCTGATCGGTACCTATCTGGTCTACCACGGGCGCAGCCTGACCGGGCCGTTTCCGGTCGATGTGTTGGACATTCCGCTGACGACCGTCAGTACCTTTGTGCTTTTGATGTCGAGCTTTTTAATGGTGCTGGCGCTCCACGCCATCCGCTTGGGCGATATTCCCAAATTTCGGTTGTGGACCTTTGGCGTGGCGTTTTTCGGCGCGATTTTTTTGGGCTTTCAAGTGTTCGAGTTTCGCCACTTCGTTCACGAAGGTTTGACCCTACAGCAAAACCTGTTCGGCAGCACCTTTTTTACCCTCACCGGGACGCACGGGGTTCACGTTACGGTCGGCGTTTTGTGGTTGTTGTCCCTACTGATCTTGTCTTATGTACGCCCGATGACCGAACGTGACGCGCTGAGTTTAGAGATCGCCGGGTTGTACTGGCACTTTGTCGATATCGTCTGGATCGTCATCTTTACGGCCGTGTATCTGGTCGAGTTTATCTAGGAGTTATAGAAAAGGTTATGGCTAAAAATACTGAAAACGACCAAGCGCAGCACGACGACGCGCATAACAAGCACGAAGGCTCGAGCGTCCTCTTTTACATCTTTGTCGCGCTCGTTTTAGGTGCGATTACCTACCTCGAGTTTGCGCTGGTCCAGCATCAAGAAACGTGGTTTGCAGGGCTGAGCGGCGGCGCAATCCTCGCATTGTTAATCGGCCTCTCAGTTGTCAAGTTCGTGATGGTGGTAATGTTTTTTATGCATTTGCAAGGAGACGACCGCACCTTTACAGGCTTTTTTACCTCCGGCATGGTCATCGCCGTAGGTACCCTTTTCGCCCTCTCCGCGCTCTTTACCGTTCGGAGTGTCGCCGCCGCGCAAACTCCGCAGCAAGAACAGCAGTTAGAAGCTGAGACCGAAGCGCACGACGCCGAGGCCGAGCCCTCGAGGGCGCACCGCTTCGAGTATCCGGCACCTAAGACACTCGATGTGAGCGTGATTGATCTCGCCCCCGACGGTCAGATTTTAGCGGGTATGAGCGTCGTGGGAAGTGGTGGGCCGAGCCAGCGCGCAGCGAACAGCAGGGGCAAACGTACAAAGGCCGGTATTCCTTTAGCTGCGCCGCCCGCCGCCGTTACGCTCCCCGACCCGTTTACCCAACAAGCTTCGGTGCAGCCCGCCGCGCAGCAGGCCACTACCCAGCCTGCCCAGCCTGCCCAGCCTGCGCAAGCGGGTACACAGAACGCCGCCCCAGCTTCAGGTAACGCCGGAGGTGGCCCACTCCTCGCCAACGCTGATACCAGCGCAGGCGAAGGTATCTTTACCACCAACTGCGCCTCGTGCCATCAGACAACCGGTCAGGGTATCCCCGGCGCGTTTCCTCCGCTTGCCGGGCACGCGCCCGAGTTAGCCAACGCCAAAGGCGGACACGAATATCTGGCGACGCTTCTCTTGTACGGTTTGCAGGGTGAAATCAATGTGTCGGGACAGGCTTACAACGGAGTGATGCCTGCTTGGGCGCAGCTTTCGGATGATGATTTGGCTCACGTCCTCAACTATGTGCTCAGCAGTTGGGGCAACGCTGACGAGGTGCCCGCCGACTACCCGGCCTTTACACCCGAAGATATTGCAGCGAAACGGGACGCCGGGCTCAGCTCACAACAGGTTTACGACCTCCGTAAAACCTTGAACTTACCCTAATGACCGGGCGCTGGATTTTCGATCCTGTTTTAATCGGCGGACTCGTCACGCTGGCGCTCGTTTATCTTTTGCTGACCGGCCCGCTGCGAAAACGTCACGCACCGGGTGAGGCGTTTCCAAGGCGTAAAGCGCTTTATTTTTATAGTGCAATCGTTTTGCTCTACCTAACCGACGGCTCGCCGCTACACGACCTGTCCGAGCTGTACTCGTTCAGCGCGCATATGGTGCAGCACATGCTGCTCGCCTACGTCGCCCCGGTTTTGCTGCTGCGCGGCCTTCCGGATTGGCTCTTGCGCCCGCTATTGCTCCACCCCTACATCAAACCTGTCGCTAGAGTACTGACGAATCCCGTAGTCGCCTTCGTAGTTTTTAGTCTCTTCTTTTCACTCTGGCATCTTCCGGTCATCTACGAAGGCGCGCTGACGAACTCTCTCGTTCACCATACCGAACATGTTTTGTTTCTCTTTACCGCGCTGATGCTCTGGTGGCCGCTCCTGAGCCCACTGCCCGAGTTGCCAAGGCTTTCACACGCGGGCGCGCTCGTCTATCTCTTTTTGCTGCCCATCGCGCAGCTACCTGTTTTTGCGGCTGTAACCTTCGCCGATCACTCGCTCTATCCGACCTACGCCAATTCTCCCCACGTGATGTTCGGCGACGCGCGGATGGATCAGACGATGGGCGGCGCGCTGATGAAACTCATCGGTTTGGTCGCCTTCGGCGTGCCGTTTATCACGACGTTTTTCGAGTGGTACAAAAAAGAAGATACGACGCGCTACCGCAGACGGGCACGGGCTTAAATCTTCACAGGTACACCCCCGAAACCCTAAAACCTCCGAGACCTCTACCAAAATCCCGTGTAGGGTATCTTAGGGCATGTCTATTACCGCTATCGCCTTCGACTGGGGCGGCATCTTTACTCAAGGTACATTCGACTCCTCGGCTGTTCGCAATCTGGCGGCCCAGGCCAGCGTCTCCGAAGCCGACATCGCCAAAACCTACTTTCCGCTGATGGAACACTTCGAGGCGGGCGCGTTCGACCTCGAGACCTTTACAAGTCGGTTTCTCGGCGCGTCCGCTATCTCCCTGGATGCGACCGAATTCGAGGAAGTATTTTTGGGTTCGGTCGTTGACCGGCAGAAGATGTACGGCGTGTTGGCGAGCATCCCTGAACGCTACACCGTCGGCATTTTATCGAACAACGTTCCGGTGCTGTGTGACGGCGTGAGGAACGACCCCCGAATGGCGAGGGTCGAGCACTTCGTCTTCTCCAACGAAATCGAGGTGCGCAAACCCGACCCGGCGGCGTTCGCAGCGCTTACCGAAGCGCTTGGTCGTCCACCCGAAGAAACCGTCTTTATCGACGACAACCCGGACAACATCGCGGCATGTGAGGCGCTCGGGTACAAGGGGTTGTTACTCGAGTCCTACGACGGTTTCGCCGCTACGTGGGAGAAACTTTTACCTGACCTGCCTTTGCCATGAACGAGCCCAAAGCGACCCGGCTTTTACAAGGCTACATCTGGTACCCGAAAGACGCCGACATCGACCTTGGGGATTACTTGCCCCGGACGCTCGAGCCCGATATTCATGTGTTGTGGGACGAGGTACGGCCCCCGTTTGCCTTTTTCGACGACGGGACGCTCGCCGCGACGCAGCACATCTTTCAGTTTACGGTGCTGACCCGCTCGGAAAACCCCGAAGGGTTGACGCCGTGGCTCGCTGAAGTGTTGCAAGAAAAGCTCGAGACGACCCCGCCCGGTGTGGGCTGGCAAGTGCTCGAGGATTTGCGCGAACTCTAAAGCAGCTCGAGCAAAAGGTTTCGCAACGCCGCCACCGACTCGACTTCATAAGTCGGTGGCATAGCGTCGTGTGGGAGTTTTTCGCGTACCTGTCCGGGCAACCGGAGCCTTACACTCTGCCAACCGAGCTTGGTAGGTACGTGAAAGTCTTTGAGCGGGTTGTCGCCGATATAAACGAGTCTGTCCGGGGGTAAACCGAGCGCTTCACCCACATGCTCGAACGCCCGCACGTGCGGTTTCCAGAAACTCTGCCCCCAAACGTCGGTCAAAACAACAGGCTCGGCGTAGCGGGACACGCCAAGCGCTTCAGCCTTGGCTGCCTGACTGACGAGCGGCCCGTCTGAAATGACGGCGAGCGGTACGTTTAAGCTCTGTAATTCGACTAAGAGCGGTTCAATTCCGGGCAAATAGCTGATGTTGGGGACGTGCTCACGGTAACGCTTGACGAGCGTCGGCACGTCTACTTGAATTTCGGGGTAACGTTCCAACAGAGCGTCGAAGCTCGAGCCCCGCACCCCCGCCGTAAACTCATTCCATAAAAATGCAAAAACCTCATCTGCGCTAACTCGAGTACCTTTTACAGCAGTTTCAGCGACAGCTCGAAACCCACTTTTAACGTAGTCGCGCTCCAAGTAAAGCGTATCGTCTAAGTCGAAGACAACACCTAGCTTGGGCAAGCTCACCAGAGCGGCTCGGTGGTAAAGTGCTCGACGTTGTAACGGGTCATGTAGAGCCCGGCGGTGTACACGCCGAGACTGGGCGCGACAGTTTCCCCGTGTAGCAGCGCCAACAGCCAGTCCGGATAGTGTCCGCCCGCCGCGTAAGCGAGCGGAAAACCGCCCCCGAAACGCGGGTTGACTTCGATCAAAACCGGGCCGCGCTCGGTTAAAAACGCCTGCAGGGTGATGGGGCCGCGTGCGCCGAGTTCGGCGGCGACCTCTAAAAGACGCGTTAGCCAGCCTCTGAGGTCATCGTCGGCGATGGTTACGCCTTGAATCGACTCGCCTGCTAACGTCCGGATGCGGATGCGCGGGACGTAGTGAAGCGGTCTGCCGCCAAAATCTATGAGCGCGTCGATGGTAATTTCGGGGCCGGAGAGTTCTTCCTGGACGATAGCGTTAGGAACACGGGCGAGGATACTCGTCAGGGTTTCAGGGGTGGCGCGGTAGATGTCACGGCTCGAGGAGCCGTCTCTCGGTTTCACAAAAAGCTGTTCGGGTAGCGCCGCGCCCCCGAGCTCGTCTACCGTCCAGCCTTGCGGCACATCGACGCCGTGTTCGGCAAAGGCCCGCTGCGTCAACCATTTATCTCCGCTCAGCGCGACGAACGCCGGGCTCGAGACGAGCGCCCGACAACCGACGTCGGCAAACGTTTGAATGTTAGTGGACAAAACCTCCAGCTCGGTGTCAATCGTCGGGACGATCAGACCGACGTCGTGCGCGTGGGTCAGCGCGAGCAGTTCGGGGATGTAACTTTCGGACTTGACCGGCGGCAACCGAAACGCGCCGTCCGCCTTGTAGAGTGCCGGGGCGAGGCTACTCGCGTCACCGGCTAAAATTTGCCCGCCGCGCGCACTCACCGCCTTGGCAAACGCCTGTACCAGCGAAACGCGCCTGCCCGCACTCGTCACGAGGACGTTCATGCCTCTCCCCCATTGAGCTTATGGTAATCCTTTGTGGTTTTTACGGCTTCTCCTTTACAACTCACTTAGCACATCCTCGAACGCCCGCACCGTCGCGGTCGGGGTAAAAGCTTCCGCCCGTACCGGCCCATAAGCACGTAATTTAGCTTGTAAAGCTTTATCGTTAAGAAGCCGGTAGATGCCCTCGGCGAGCGCAGAAACGTCCTCGTTGGGGACGACGACACCGGCCTGACCGTACTCGAGCACCTCCGCTGGCCCACTCGGGCAGTCGGTAGCGACGACCGGCGTGCCGACGGCGAGCGCTTCGGCAATCACCCGGCAAAACCCTTCAAAGCGTGAACTCGAGACGAACACCTCAGCCCCCGCCAGCCACGGATACGGATTCGCCTGAAACCCAGTAAAAACGACCCAGTCGGCAACACCTGATGACTGCGCCAGCTCCTGCAACATCGCCTTATCTTTACCCTCACCGACAATCACAAGCGGTTGAGTGACGCCACGTTGACGCAGCTCGGCGTAAGCACGCAACAAAATATCAAACCCTTTTTGCGGCTCGAGCCGCCCCACCGCAACAAGGTACGGCACTTTCGGCGCGGTTTCAAGGAGCGGTTCCGACGCGCGCACTTTGACCTTATCTAACTCGAGAGGAATATAGACCGTCCGTACCCGCCCGCTGAGCGCGGGGATAAGCTGTTCGACACTCTCTTGGATGCCACTCGAGATCGCCACTACCCGCGCCAATCCCGGATAGAGACGTTTGGTCAGCGCCGTGTAACGGCTCGGCAGAGTTTTTAAGAGTTCAGGAAGCGAATTGCGGACGAACCCGACCGACGGTTTGCCGGTCAGCTTGCCGAGCAAGACGGCTAAAAAGGTCGGGGTCATCTCGAGGCTGCCGACCAAAATATCCGCCCGCCGCAGCACGTGCCAGAGCCGCAGCAAAACCTGTGGTGCGTGCGTTTTGGCGCGTTCACCCGGTTTGAGCCCGTAGGTCACAGAGGTGCCTTCAAGCAGTTCAGGCCACGCTTCGCCGGGTTCTAAAACGAACAGTTCCGGCGTAAATTTCGTCCGGTCGAGGTAGCGAATCGTCGTCAGGGTGCTCAGTACCGCACCGTTGTGGTAGAGCCCGGTGAGGAGAAAAAGGACGCGTTTAGGCACGCCGCCCTCTCAAACGTTGCCACGCCGTTACCGGTTTGGCAGCGAGCGTTTTCTTCTCGCGGTTGACGTATTGGAGGGTCCGGAAGCCCCTGAGCGCAAGTTTGGCGAGCGGACCGGACATAGCGACGGAGCCCTCGAGCCACGAAAAACCCCACGACAGGTCTTTGTAAAACAAGGTTGGGACGGTCTTGTTGTCTGCTGCCTCAGCGCGGCTCGAGCGCAACTTCCGCACCCGCCCGAACACATCCCGGCCGATACCGAACAGGTCGCCCGCCGAGAGCGGTTTGGCGAGCGGCGCAGCCCGCAGCTCGTTCGGGTCGTCGCTGATGGGGGCCCACGCGAGCGCCCGCGCTTCGGCCCGGGTCGGGTCGGCAATCAGCATTCCGGTGACGAGCCGCGCACAAGCGCGTAGTTCAGGTTCGGCGTCTTTTGCCGGGCTTTTTGCCAACTCGTCAGCAAACCGGGTGACGAGTTCGTGGATGGTCCGTAAAAACGCCTCGCGTTGGGGGTAGGCGGGAAGCGTAGAGAGCACCGGTTCCATCTTTCCGTCTTTACACGCGTAACGGCCTGTACTGCCGTGGTCGGCCATCGTAAACACTTGGTCGATCAGCCCTTTGTTCTCAAACAAGGTGCGTACCGGGGCCAGCGCTTCGTTTTCGGCTTCTTCTAAAAGATAAGCCCGCCCCTGACCGTACGCCCGTGAAGAGAAACGCGTTTTGGAAATCCCCAAATAGTAGCCGAGCGTGTGCGGTTGCCCCGCCGACGCTAAAATCTTGTGCAGCGAACCCTGTGTGCGGAGCGTCCAACCGACATCGACGAGCGCCCAGCGGTCGTCTCGCAGAAGTCCTTCTTGCTTGAAGTAAGCGAGCGCCGCTTCCCGCGCCGCCTCCGCTTGTAGGGCGATCTGCGGCGCAACCTCGGGGTCTTCTAAAAACGCCCAAAACCGCCCGTAAGCTTCGCCCGCAAGCTGCGCGTCCCAGGTTTCTTTCGGGAAACCGTGTCGCAGCAGAGGAACCTCGAGCCCTTCCGGGGTGAGGTTCACCCGTTTGAGGTTGTGACGCGGTGCGGACGACTGCCCGGTCATCAGGACGAACTCGAGTTCTTCGCGGCTTACCGAAAAGGCTGACGGGATATACCACGCTTGCCGCGAACCGTAGAGGTAACGCACCTCGAGGCAGGGCTGGAGCGCATGGGCAATCTTATGCAATACCTGCCCGTCGCGGGCGACGAAATAAAGCCGTTCCAAACCGCGCACTTTCGCGTCTTGCAGCACCCACGTCACAAAGCCGACCAACAGCGGCGCAACGACGCTCGAGGCCAGCTCTGCGCTGCCCGAAAGTGCGTCCTCGCCTGGAACACTGAGGCGCGTCACCCGAGAAATTCCGGCAAGCTGCGACGTCACCCACGGCGACCGGCTCGGTACGGTGAGCATCGCCCGTTCAAACCGGTTGAACTGGGTTCGGGTAAAAAGCTCGGTACGAACGCCCGCTTTACGCGCCCCTAAAAAGTCGCTTTCGACGCCGTCGCCACAGTGCAGCAGATCGCGGGCGCTCAGGTTTTCTTTCCCCAACACATAGCGGTAGAGACTCCCGGCACGTTTGGTCTTGCCGACGTCGCTCGAGACGTAGAGCGTTTCGCCCGGTACGTCGTAACCACAACGCTCTAGCATCTCCCGCACGACCTCGCGCGGCAGGTACATGTCGGAGATATAGAGCACACGTTCACCGGCCCGTTTTAGCGCTTCGATACGGGCGCGAATCGGCACGACCGGACGCATCGCGTCGAGCTCGAGCCGCACCTCGGCGTCTCGCATCTCCCGAGCTGAAAAATCCCAGCTCTTAAGCTCGAGGCAACTGTAAATATCCTCGAGCGTAATCTCCTCGGCTGGTACCGTTTTATGCGCCCGCTTTTCAGCGGCGACGCGCAGCGAGGCCAACTCGCCGACCTCTTCAGGGCCGTACGGCTGCCCCCCCTTTCCGAGCATTTCTTCAGCTAACAGGTAAAAAAGATCGGCAGGTCTGGCACAGGTTCTGACGATACAGGTATCGAAAACGTCAAACGAATAGGTCATCTCACCTTCAGTCTCACTAGCCGCAGGGCGGCGTAATCTTAGCTAGATAACGAGGCGCGCCTGTTAAAACGCGCCCAGACACGCTGAGCATAACAAACACCCGCTTTAGAATCGGTACAAACGACCGCAGTGTGTAAAACCTTTTACAACTCTTTCCCCGCGCCGAGCCCGACGGTTTGCTCGCAGTGGTGATACTTCTTCGATGGTCACTGAGTAGACTCGAGCCGACAAAAAACGCCTCTTGTGCGTTTATTATCCTCCCGGCGTTAAGGGTTCCCCTTACACTTAGACGGTTTAGAGGCTATAATCGTGCATGACACCAGACCAAAAGCGATCCGGAGGGATTATGAAACGACTTATCGTTACCGCTCTGCTGCTCACACCTTTCGCTTTTGCCCAGACCGACGCCGATTTGGGTGGTCGTACCCTCTCGGTCGGTTCCGATACCACCTATCCACCTTTTGAACTCGTCAACCAACAAGGGAAGGTTGTCGGTTTTGACGTCGATGTAGTCAACGCCATCTGTAAAAAGGTCAACTGCGTCGCCGAGTTCAAAACGACCGCGTGGGACGGTATCTTTCCGGCGCTAGCCAACGGTGAGTTCGATATGGTCGCCTCAGGCGTATCGATTACCCCCGAACGCGACCAAATCGTAGATTTTACCGACCCCTACCTCGCCGTCACCGAGGCGATTGCGGTGCGGGTCGAGGACAACGGTTTGACCCTCGAGGATTTTACGGGCGGCGACCTAATTTTGGGCGCGCAGACCGGTACCACGAACGCCGTAACCGCCGAAAGCCTCGTCGGGCGCGACCGGCTCCGGCTTTACGACAACTTCAACACGGCGGTGCAGGCGCTCCTTAACGGTGACGTGGACGGCGTCGAGATCGACGGCACCTCGGCAGACGCCTTTGTCGAGCAGTACGCCGGTCAGCTGACGGTCAATATCGCCGACGTGGAGTCAGGCACCGACTTGGGCTTCGTCGTTCAAGAAGGCGACTCACTCGTTGACGCGCTCAACGCCGGACTCGCCGAGATTAAAGCCGACGGTACGCTCGACGAACTTAAGGCGAAATGGCTGGCTGTCAAAAACTAGTGAACCACCTTGTACGGGAGCCCGGTCTAACCGGGCTTTTTACGTTTGGCTTGAGGGTCCAGTGCTACCTGTGACCAAACCTACCCCTACACCCTCAGCTCCAGCGCAAGGTGCGCGTCTCGGCCCGAGTACCCTCGTCCTTCTAAGCGCGTTGCCGTTTGTCATTTACTTGTTCGTGACAACCCCGGATTATCAGCGTGCGCTTCGCTACATCGTGCCCGGTGTCGGGGTTACGGCGGTCGTGACCATCCTCGCCTACGTCACAGCGCTCCTGCTGGGCTTAGGGCTAGCTGGGCTTTTACTCCTCAAATGTGGGCGCTGGACGAACGTGCGCTTCGGTATCGCAGCGCTCGTAGCAGCGCTCGCCAGCATCTTTTTCTTCTTTCGTCCAACGACCGACTACACACTAATCGGCAACACAGACGGGCGTGTCGCAATTATTCAGGGCACGCCGGGGCGTGTTTCCAAGCAGATTCAGTCCGGGGCGTATGGAGGCGAGGCGATGTCGGTACGGTCGTTTACCTCGGTCGAGGACGCCTTGATAGGGCTCGAGGACGGTACCGTCAGCGCCGCCTTTATCCCTACCGCGCAGGTTTCTCAAGGTGCGCCGACGCTCTGGCAGGTGGCTTTCTTACCGTCGGCAGCCCGCAATCCGGCGCTTTTGACAGCAGTACTTGCCGTCCTTATCCTCATGCTGAGCGTGGCTGGCTGGTGGAGCTTCGAGCACCCCCTTAGAATCTTCGCTGAACTCTATATCGATATGATTCGCGGCATTCCGATGCTGGTTATTATCCTCTACGTCGGGTTTCCGCTTCAGGGTGCACTCCGCGACGCGACCGGCGGCGCGCTCGACATGCCGATCCTGATGCGCGGCGTCGTCGCTATCGCGCTCGGGTACGCAGCGTATTTGGCAGAAATCTTCCGGGCTGGAATCGAAGCCGTACCGCACGGTCAACGTGAAGCGGCCCGCACGCTCGGCTTGACAGGGGTACAGACCGCCCGTTTCGTGGTGCTGCCGCAGGCGCTCCGTATCGTTACGCCGCCCCTCGGCAACGAGTTTATCGCCATGCTTAAAGACTCGTCTTTGCTGTCGGTCTTGGGCGTACGCGAGTTGACGCAGCTCGCCCGCGAGTATCAAGCCGCGAACTTTCAGGTCTTCGAGCCGTTTAATACGGTCGCCGTGCTCTACATCGCCATCACGCTCGTCGCCTCGAGCTTACTGAAATGGCTCGAGCGCCGGACAAAATACGGCAAGTAGCGAAGGGGCAAGAAATATACCGGATATATCAACGGAAGTTTCACAGACTTTTTGCGTTTATTGTGGGCTACAATGGCACTAGATCACATATTGCCTCTCATACATAACGTGATACCGCTCATTAAAGGTGGTTTATAGATGACAAAAAATATAAACAAATATACCGTTTTTGACGAAGCGGTACGTACCTATAAAAAACCAAAGGGAACTGACCGAGCGAAAAGAGAGTGATCAACGCCACTAACTTTGCACATACTCAATATTTAAGGTATAATATGTTTCCCCAAGGGGGGAGGAAGAGAAGATGACGATCAACACGTTTCATGGAGCGCACAATCAACAGCCTGATTTAGGAAAACTAAAACAGCTTGCACTTTACATGGCTACTCGAAGTGAAAACGATCCCAGGTTTGGCAGGGTCAAGTTCAACAAGTTATTATTCTATGCTGATTTCATTCATTACGTGAAGACGGGCCGCTCAATAACGGGTTTCACATACATCAAGATGGAGTACGGCCCTTGTCCTGAAGGTTTTAATGAAATAGAAGCTGAAATGGATAGCGCTAACGAGTTGAAGCTCAAGCGAAGCCAATATGAAGGCTTTGTGCAAAAACGTCCTATAGCTCTGATCCCACCTGATTTGTCTAATTTTTCGGGCGAAGAAATAGCAACGGCGGAAGAGGCGATTGGTAACATGTGGCAGCTCAATGGGCGAGAGGCGAGCAACTTGTCGCACCTATTTATTGGATGGCGTTTGGCCCAAAAATTTGACAAGATTCCTTACAGCGTTGCAAGACTCGGTTTTGAAAATGGGCTGTCAACTTATCATTATGATTTAGCGCAGGAAGTTGCTGACCGGGTTGTCAGTCGGCTTGAGAGTTCTAACTAAGGGTGTTTTACGAAATTACAGAAGGTCTGGGGTGGCTAGAGAGCCTTTCAAAACACGAACTTTCAGAGATTGATTTAGAAGACCTACGAGAGTCCTTAGATTGGACGCTTTCTAAGAAGCCTTAGAGCCTATCCGAAAACCCCTACTACGAAGTTAGGAAGGCACATCCATACAGAATAGGGTTGCTGAAACTCAATTCTGGAGATGCGCCTTGGACAAGTCTAGCAAACCGAAGAACGTTGACTAC